>Ga0302315_10004819_pt1 | contig 11683 bp, 9 predicted proteins | sample III_Palsa_N3_1_FD_200532 | JGI IMG/M metagenome (GOLD analysis project Ga0302315, IMG submission 200532) | Peat permafrost microbial communities from Stordalen Mire near Abisko, Sweden - III_Palsa_N3_1 | ecosystem: Environmental > Terrestrial > Soil > Palsa > Peat permafrost | place: Sweden... | reverse complement strand
TAATAACGGGGATATGCCTAGTCACCAACTCATTGCGCAATATTTTCAACGCATCGAATCCGCTCATTCCGGGTAAATTGATATCCATTAAAATCACGTCCGGTTGATATACTTGTGCGAGCAGAATCCCGAGGTCGCCGCTAATAGCCGTCAACAATTTCATATCCTCGCGTCGAGAAATCAATTGTTTAACCAGAAGCAAGTTTGCTGGATTGTCCTCGACGTAGAGCAACGTGTGCGAGGCGGGTTTCATCTCTTGCCTGGCACAAACGGGATCCTGATTCGTAGGAGGGGTATACATCACAATATCGAATTTGACGTAATAGAAAACTTCAAGGAGTCCATATTGACAATACTTGCGGGAGCACTCGTTGATGTACATCAAAAACCCACCTACGAATTTTCGATTGCGATAGAAGGTGTCTAGTTCAAATTCACCGAACGCTCATTCGGACTTTTGACATCGATGTTCAACAGTTTTTTTTATCACCGTCGAAAATTTTGACACGCCCCTGCAAAGCCGCAAATTTCTTTCAGACAGAGGTAAGTTCAGCAGCGTAAGGAGTATCCGTGAAAAGCGGCTCCAACCAGGGAAATCGAATTTCAAGTATCACCGCGTTGGTATTGAGACTCAAACTGTGCAGCGCGCAACGTCGATCATCTATGTGCGGAGGAAAGAACAGTGTGGCGTGACATTCGTATGCCGTCAGGTATCTCGCGCAGAGTTGCTATGTGTGCTACCGCACAGATTGGAATGAATACTGAGATCAATCTGCCACAGCCGAGTCGCACGCGCAGCATCAATTAAAGTAAGGGGGGAGAACATGCAAAGCCACACAAAGCGTGGATCGGCGGGCATTATGTTGCTGGTCGTTTTTTTATTGGCGCTAATAACTGAACTACTTCCCATGGAAGCCCAGGCAATTCCGATCTATGCTCGTCAGACTGGGCAAAACTGCGTTGCCTGCCATGCTGGAGGGCAATTTCCCGAGCTTACCTCCTACGGGAGACTATTCAAATTGACCGGCTACACCATGGGAAATCGCGCCGATGTCCCACTTGCAGTCATGGCGACCGCATCTGGTACCAGTGTCAACAGCAAGACCCCTGGAACCGGAGATACTTACGCCGATTTTCCGCAAAATGGTTTGGTGCATTTCACAACGGCAAGCATTTTCGCCGGAGGTAAAATCACCGACAATATTGGCCTATTCGGACAATGGACCTACGAAGCTTACGCGCAGCAAGATCCTAACGGCCATTGGGCCGGGCACAGCGGCTCCGATAATTTTGATTTGCGCTACGCGGATCGCTTTATTGATACCAATAAGGATCTGATAGTCGGTGCAAGTTTAAACAACAATCCCGGTGTGACCGATGTGTGGAACACCTTCAACAGTGGATTCAGTTCAATTGGTCCAGGCTATGTTCCCACGAGCAATGCGGCGGGTAATGGTGGGCCATTTGTAGGCACTCCAGCGAGCCCCATCATCATGCAGCTTGGCCCGATAGCTGCCGGCATGAACGCCTATTTATTTTGGAACAATACCGTCTACGCGGAAGTTGGCGCCTATCAGACCGCAAATCGAATTTTCTCCTTTTTGAGCCAAGGTATTCCCGATTCCGACATGCCGAAGCTCAAAGGGCAGCTTAATCCTTATTGGAGGCTGGCGCTCAACCACGATTGGGGAGCGAACAGCGCGATGGTTGGTCTCTTCGGTATGAACGCAGAAATTTATGCCAATTCCCCTGATACTTTTGGGCCAACCACACGCTATCGTGATGTTGGCGTCGACGCGCAATATCAATATATTCTCGATCCCCACACGATCTCCGCGCAGTTTAGTTATATCAAGGAAAATCAGAGTTATAGCGATGAGCTTTGGGATTCGAGCAACCCCAATTACGCGGGAAGTTTTTCGAACAGTTCGAATGCGCTCAATTATCTGCGACTCAAAGGAACCTACGTATACCAGGCAAAATACGGAGCGAGCCTGGGCTATGTGGCCGTAACGGGGAGCGCGGATACTCTTGCCTACACCTCGAGCCCCGATGGAAATGGCAATCCTGTTCCCTTTGGAAATGCCAACAGTACGCCGAATACACACATCTGGATTCCCGAGATTTTCTGGACTCCGATTCAAAATATCCGCGTGGGCCTGCAATATTACAAGTTCACTGAATACAACGGCTCGTCGGCAAATTACGACGGCAATGGCCGCAACGCCAGCGACAACAACACTGCATTCCTTTATGTGTGGGGAGCATACTAATGAGCGATGCCACCAAACGACCTATCCGATCGAACCTTGGACGCGGATATTCATTGAATAAAATGAGATGGCTGCAACTGGCGCTTGTTACGATTCTTGGCACGACCTCCTCGGGCTGCGCCAATGTAGAGCGCTCGCGCGATCTCGGCAATCCCAATGTCCCTGCAGCCGTGACAGCGGTTCAAGTTTGTTCAAATTGTCACGGTAAAGATGGGAATTCGATCTCTCCCAATTTCCCACGACTTGCCGGTCAACAATCGCTTTATCTGGCTGCGCAACTGGAGAATTTCAGGAGTCATCAACGCGCTGATCCAGAAGGCTTTGAATACATGTGGGGAATTAGTCGCAAACTTACTGACGAACAGATCAAGGGCTTGGCCGATTATTTCGCCAAACAGACTCCACAAGCGAATAGTGCCGTTGATGCATCGACGGCTGCCGCCGGAAAACTGATATTCGAGAACGGGCTGCCTGCGAAACAAACGCCACCTTGTTCCACTTGCCATGGACCAAAGGGAGAAGGAATGGCCAGCTTTCCGCGATTGGCCAATCAGCATCAAGATTATCTTGTCAAGCAGCTTAACGTATTCCGAAATACTGAAGGCAGGCCCGGTACCCCGATGAAACAGATTACGCATTTGCTCGATCCGCAGGAAATAACGTCCGTAGCAGCCTATCTCCAGGCGCTTCCTCCAAATTAATACCGAACGAATACTTTCCTTACTACTTGGTGGAGGCATGCCATCCTTCAGTTCAGGGGAAGTTGTGGACTTGCTATTCAAGCATTGGAATCTCGTCACTAGCACCTTGCGGCAAGACAGGGCCTTCCCTCCAATAATGGCCTGGCAGTGTAGTGCAAGTGATTAAACGCACGGCCATAAGGCTTGGTGCGCTATTGCGGCGCACATCCGCGATTCGTCCATAAATAGGCCCGTACGTTGACGCACCAACCTTGCCTGTATGATGTTGCTCGGGCAAGATACGACAGATCCAATTGATTCCCCAAAAGAGCACCCGTCATGCAAATTGATCCTTCCTTACAGTCGACTGCCGACAACTACAAGATACTGACAAATTTGGTAATACCGCGCCCAATCGCATGGGTCACGACAATGAACCCACGCGAAGTTATCAATCTTGCGCCGTTCAGTTTTTTCAATGCGGTCGGAGCCGATCCGTTATACGTGATCATCAGCATCGGTCAGAACGACGCTGGCGAGCCAAAGGATACCGCCAAAAATATCCTGGATAGCGGTGAATTTGTGGTAAATCTGGTTACCGAAGACTTGTTCGGCGCTATGAATATTTCGGCGGCGGATTTCCCGGGCGACGAGAGCGAACTGGCGGCGACACATTTGCATGCCGCACCCTCCATTCGCATCAAAGTGCCACGAGTGGCGGAAGCGCAGGCTAGTCTGGAGTGCAAATTATTCAGCGCGCAACCGCTTGGGAAAAATATGCTGTTCATCGGTGAAGTGGTGATGTTTCATGTCGCCGATCATTTGATTGGCCCGCGCTTGCATATCAACAATTTTTCGCCCATTGGACGACTGGGCTCGCCTTCAGTTTATTGTCGTACTACCGATCGGTTCGATGTTGCGCGTACCACGTACGCGCAATGGCTCAAGGACGACCATTAGACGCGAAGCGCCATGGAATGCAACAGTGGCGTTGAATTCACGGATTCCCGGGAAATCCCTCCCACCTGATCATTTCGATCTTGAGCTTCCAGCGTGCCCCAGGAAAAATTTGAAAATCGCGATTCATGTCGCACGATAAATGCTGTTATTTTTGGGTGGGCAATGCCATCGACGCAAAACGCTTCCAGGATTTGCGATCTTTACGTTCAACTGTCGACGCTAGGTAGCCACGAGCAAAGCCAATACCCGCATGGAGATCCGGTCTTCCTACAGAAAACTCTTGCAATAGGCGATCTGCGACCACTCTATCGTTCGAACAACCAAGTTTCTCCTGCAACGCAGCCAGCGAATTTATATATTCATCCACATTCTTTTTTGAATAAAGAGACCGAAAAAATTCGGCCTTATAGCGCATTTCTTTTGCAGCGATTCTGGCCTTGTGACATGTCTTCGGGTCCGGGCTACGCAGATTCTTGCCATGCCGAAGCAAGCGACGCTGTTCGTGCGCCAAACATTTTTCCGCAAAACGTGGCAATGACGCATCAATCTTATGGTTCTTCGGTTTGTCAATGGCGCTTCCCCAGGATGCACACTCGAGCCAGCCAGCTATCGTCAGTAGCAGGCGTGTAAAGCGGACTGATCCGACGGCGGAAATTGCTTGCTCGCGCTTTTCGGAAGCGATCTCGATTGCAGCGCGCTGTAGGGATGCGAAGCCGACATCATCTGGTGCAGAAGCCTCAATATTGCTTAAGGTTGATCTTGATAATACTTCCCAATCTCGAGCGGGCCCCAACTTTGATGACAACCAATTCAACTCATCTTGCGTTTCGGCGGGAGGAGAGACTAATTTTTTGAACAGTTCCAATACAGATTGCAAGCGCCGCAACCCTACACGCATCTGATGTAGGCTTTCTGGGTCACCACCCTGGATTAGTAAGGGGCTGTTGCCCTGAATTTGCGCCATGCAACTTGCAATTATCAATTTGAACCCATCTCCTACGGTCTCATGTTTATTCAGTTTTACGACACCTCCCCTGACTGCCGCGATAGGTTTTTGAGGAAGGCCCAATGCGTAACCACGCTCGGACTTTGTGAGATTTCCGATCCTCATCGGAATCGCGTCAAGCAGTTGCAATGCGCAGTCGAAAAGATGGGTTGGTTCACCGAATTTCAGCTCGAATTCGATTTCGCAAATAAGCTCCTGCAGTTCATCATGCGTTATCGAACCCTGATCGATAACAAGTTCAATCTTGTCGCCAGTGGGCAATTGCAAATTCCATAATGTACGCTTGACGTTCGTGACGAATATCACATCGAGCGGCACTTTATTGCTAAGAAGCTTGTTCCAACGCTTGTGTACCCCCATCAAACGACGTAAAGCACGGAAATCAAACACTGGCCCGTCCACCGGGCTTTCCCATTCGCCACGCCGATGCAGGCCGGCGCTGGTAGTGTCGATTGATTTGAGGGTTTGAACCCAGCCGCAGTCTGAATGCCGAAGGCGTAACGATACGCCGTGACGTTTGAGACGAAAATCTGGGGTGTCGTAATACGTGCTGGTAATTTCCTCGCTGCGCGACTTGCCGATCACGTATTTTCCGAGCGGCATATGACGAATAAATTGATTGACGTGCTCGGGATCGATCAGCAGCTTCAGTTCGATTTCCGGATTCTTCTCACCGTTGCCAGATGCAAGATCAACGGCGTGGGGAAAGCTGACAGCTACCGGATCACTTGCCGGAAACGATTCTGTCAGCGCCTCGTCAAGAGCAGCATCCTGATGTGTCACGTCCAAGGAATTTATCAGTAGAGTTTTTTTCATCGTCTTATTCGCCAAGAAATTTTATTTCAATATCCAATTCGGGTGGAAATTATCACGGGTTTAAGAATGGCATTGACCATTCTGATAAGGAATAATTCAGGAAATCGGGATTGCACATACGCTGCTATTACAATCACATCTTGCGATGCGATGTGTAAACCCAGGTTAGCGCATCCGGTCTGCTTTCACGAAATACTTGCGGGCATAAGCAAGTGTCTGGGCATCGCTTGGATGATCGACGGTTTCCACACTCACTACTCTTTCCGCAATGAGTGCGTGATGTTTAATCAAATGTTTCATCAGTTCAAGCTTTTCAAGCCCCGGTCCAACAACAAGAATTTCCAGCGCATCCTTGATCGCGTTGGCAATATCATCGAAATAGCGTGCGTTTTCAGGAGCACGCCCGGCTCTCACCGTTCCGGATTTGACATGCAAATGAGGATGCGTTGAATGCGTCTTGATCACTTCATTTTCCGCCGCCTCCGGATTAAAGTGAATAATGTGCGATTGAGTGTGATCGATCCATACAACGACATGGTTAAATGACATATTATTTCCCAAGGTAATCAGTATTATTAAAGAGCGGAGAAGGTTAATTATTTCGTTGGTTCGCGACGGTAATCAAAACAGGCCAAATTTGTGATTTAGGTTACAGTCCAAACTACTCGTGCGATGCCGTGTGGTCTGTGGGATACCGCACGGTATGACATAACGTATCGTGCTACTGAGTGTTGAGCGAAAAATTCAACCGGCCCAACTATGTCAGATACCAGTTTTCGTGCATCAATCAGCTTGTTATGGACTCGGCGCTTCGGTACATTCTGGTTCGCCAGTCTGCTCTCGAACATTGGCACATGGGCTCAACAGGTAGCCCAACCCTGGTTGCTTCTCAGCCTCGGCGCATCTTCATTCCTGATTGGACTTGATTCATTTGCATTGAGTGCACCAGTCTGGCTCTTGACTCTGATAGGTGGCGCGTTGGCTGATCGTGCTGATCGTCGTCTGATAATTGCGAAGTTCCAATCAATCCAGATGCTATGCCCTACCCTGCTGGTGGTACTTCTGCTCATCGGTACGGTGAAACCATGGATGATTATCGCGCTTTCGGTCGTTGTAGGAGTCACGGATGCGCTCTCCATGCCATCTTTCCAATCGATTGTGCCATCCATTGTCGAACATAAACAGATCGCCTCCGGCCTCGCCTTGAACTCGACCCAATTCAATCTTTCCCGCATCCTGGGGCCCGCCATCGCCGGGATTTTGTTGGTAAGCGTTGGTGCAGTGGGATGTTTTGCGGTGAGCGCTGCGTCGTATATACCGTTTATCGTCGTCGCTCTGTGGATATTGCCACGCCGAATCGCAACGTCGCCGGCAGAGGACGCAACCAACCAACGCCATATATTTGCCGATGCGTTGAAAATTGGCCGCATTCCCTACCTGCGGGGTGCGCTCCTTACGGTATTTTTGACCAGCTTGTTATGCGCCCAGATTGTCACCTTTAGCCCGATACTCGTCAAAGATGCTTTCCATGGCGACGCCAGCCACTTCAGTATTGCGGTGGGTGCGTTTGGTGTTGGCGGCCTGTTAGGTGCAATCGGACTCCTTTTTTTGGATGTTAACCGTGATCGAAGAGGCTTGAGTTCTTGGTTCGCCGGCGCATATGGGGTGGTCCTCGTGTTCGCTGCAATTAATCCCTGGTTCTGGGGATTGCCGGTCCTGCTGGTAGCGGGCGGCATGGCGATGAGCGTCAGCAATATTTCCTCGAACACCTTGATACAGGCCAGTTCTCCGGCACACCTACGCGGTCAGACCGTCAGTCTGTACATGCTGGCAATGCGAGGTGGCTTATCGATCGGCAGTTTATTGACTGGCGTTTCGGTAAGTCTGTTGGGCGTAAAACACGCGTTGCTAATCAACGGTGTCGTCGCAGTGGTAGCGCAGGTATTTGTTGGGCGTCAATGGCTTCGTGCAAGCATGCCAAAGTGGGCGTGATAACCTTTCGCGACAATATCGCGACTTATAATTGGTTGCGCACGCTGATTTCACCAATATCCGGATTACTGGCGGTAATAGCCTCATCTGCCCCTATTGGATTAAATAGCTACCGGCCCGCCGCAATGCGATATTTTTCCCCCTATTCTTCAAGCCATGAAAGTACTGATGGCTCTGATCGCTTTGACCTCGGAGTATTTCCATTCGGTACACCTACGATAATTGGCACTACTACGTGTGTTTCGACCGAGATCTCCAGTATGGACTTGCCTTGAGATGAATTCAGACCAAGTACGGACGAACCAATTACACAGGTACCCAATCCCATCGCACAAGCGCTCAGCATTAAATTTTCCGCAGCGAGCCAACAATCTGCCGGCACAAACGGCGCATCAGATTTCCCGCAGATGACGATCAATGTCTCTGCGTCGTAGAAGACATTAAATCCGGGATCATTGAATTTCTGAAGCGAAGGTGCGAACTTCAAATGCTTGTCATGCTGTTGTGTGGACAACGCTGCCTTTGCGACAACAGATAAGCGCTCAAGGATGGACTTCCCCTGCACGACGACAAATTGCCATTGCTCCTCATTAATTGCATTGGGTGCACGCACCGCCGAAGAAAGTAAGGAGTTAATCGCACTTCGATTCAGGCAACCCGGCGCATAGGATCGTATCGACTGTCTGAATGCAATTGCATCTGCCAGGCTCATCGGTGTATCGGAATTTTTCACGGTTTTGTCCTTATTGGAAACTGAATCGCCGTTTGTCTTCGCACAATATGGCGTTGACAGGCTGGAGCGTTTAACAATGTGCGTAGTTCATGATTCAGTCCGTGCGATAACACGCATAGTGTAATTCTCCCCAGTCGAGCCGGGCTTGAGCTCTGGTATTTGTACGGTGCCGAACAGATCAGGCCGATTAATACGCCCAGCATTGGCAAACCCTCTTTCATGAAAAGGAAATACGATGTTATTTGAACCCTTTACTGCCCGCAATCTTACATTGAGTAACAGGATTGTGATGTGCCCTTTGACACGCAGCCGCGCCGTTGATGCGAACGTTCCCAATGCATTGATGGTCGAATACTACAGTCAACGCGCGACGGCGGGACTGATCATCACCGAAGGCACATCGCCATCACCGAACGGCTTGGGGTATGCGCGCATTCCAGGACTTTTCAATGCTGACCAAGTGCGTGGCTGGAAACTCGTTACCGATGCGGTGCACGCCAAGGGCAGCAAAATTGTGCTGCAACTGATGCATACTGGCCGGGTAACGCACGTTGCCAACCTGCCGGCCGGCGCAGAGGTCATTGGTCCGAGCGCTGCGACCTGCCCAGGCGAAATGTATACCGATTCACAGGGCATGCAGCCATATAGTGCTCCTCGTCCGATGAACGACAACGATATCGCTATTGCGATCAAGGAATACGCGACGTCGGCAACATTGGCCATTGAGGCGGGATTTGACGGCATTGAGCTGCATGCAGCAAACGGCTACCTGATCGAACAATTTCTGAACCCTACTGTCAATGATCGGACTGACGCCTATGGCGCTGGCATTGATGGGCGCAATCACTTCGCTATCGATGTAGCAAATGCGGCATCGGCGGCGATAGGTGCGGACCGTGTTGGCATCAGGTTGTCGCCGTATGGCGTCTTTAACGGCACTGGCGGTTTTCCCGAAGTCGAGGAACAATACGTCGCACTGGTACAAACACTCTCAAAGATGGGACTGCTGTATGTTCACGTCCTGGATCACTCTGCCATGGGTTCACCGCCGGTGCCGGCGACCGTGAAAAGACGTCTGCACGCTGCGTTCGATGGGCCTTTTATCCTGGCTGGTGGTTTCGACGCCACAAGCGCAGAAAAGGCCTTGCAAGAAAAGCAGGCCGACCTGATCGCCTTTGGCCGAGCATTCCTCGCCAACCCGGATTTGGTCAAGCGTATGCACGATAATTCGGCGCTCAACACACCGGACATGTCAACCTTTTATACGTCTGGTCCGAAGGGCTATACTGATTACCCATCGCTCGCCGTCTGATCTTGTATGCATATTGTGTTCGGTGCGTTCGATGGCACGCACCGAATTCATTGTGAGAGTCTATCGCCCGAAATGCCGCGCTGATTAGGGCCTTCGAGAATAACTTGCGGCAACGCCTACCTTGCCGAGGCTCTTGCCAACATTCTTTCGCGTCAAAAGACTTTGCTAAATGTGACGATCAATTCAGTTTTGGTCAAAATCACGAAATCTGGTGCCGGTCCCACGTAATAATTCGTATTCGCACCAATCACGGCCAACGCGCCGGTCGCGAAGCCAAAGTTCTTGGAAATGCCGATCTTCCAGTCGACGTAATTGGCAGATGACGAATTAGCGATCGTCTGTTGGCCGGCATGCAAGTTCAACGTCGTTCCAAACGCTGCCTTTATGTTCGCGCCGACATCGAGATAGCCACTGCCCCGGCTATTGGCGAATCCAAACAGGTTCCCCACGGAATAGGAATATTTGGCGTAGGTCGGCCCATATCCCAATTGACCATATATTTCCGTTGAGTTGGCGTTGGTGCGCAAGTCGTTTCGCGGATAGGTATAGACCATTACCCCAACGTCGTATGACAGGTTCGTAATGATGTGACCGCGCTTGCCTGCGTAAAAATCCCATTCGATATTGTCAGTCCCACCTTGATCCTCAACCCATTTGATCGTCGATAGCCAGGTCCCGGCATAGATGCCCGTCGGGATATTCACGAAATCAGCACCTGCTTGCAAGGCTGAATCGAAGCGGGTCTGCGAAATTCCTCGCGCACGGTAGTCAGACAATGCGGCGACGTTGAAAGTCAGCGAATTGTCCGTCTTTTGATCATCTGCGTGAGCGATGTTCATGATCATGAAACAGCAAACTGCAAATGGTGCGAAGAGTTTGTTCATGGATCCTTTTATCCTGCCTTCGAATTTCCAAGGTGAAGCTTCAGCAGAACGCTGAAACCAACCGACTACCCACCGGCTCATGGCCTCACTGTGCTGCAATCGCAGGTGGCATCTTCGGCTTGCGCAAAAAATAGATTGCGATCAACAATGCGAACCACGCTGCGGCGGCAAATAGCGCTATGCGCATTTCCGGCTGAAAGCACATCAGCACCACGATAAAAGCGATAAATCCAAGCGCGACCCACGTTGTCACTGGAGCGCCTGGGAGTCGGAACGTCACCGCTTTTCTTGAGCCGTTACGAACGGCTCGACGATATCCGAGATGGGAAACAAGGATGGCTGCCCAAGTCCACAGCAGGAAGGCCAGGACCGCTGCTATTGCATAGCCAAATATCCTTCCGGGCACCAGATAGTTCAGAAGAACGCCCACTAACATCATCAGAACCGAAAGATTGAGGCACCGAATTGGAACCTGGCGCTTATTAAGATGCCCGAGAAATTGTGGTGCCTCGCCTTCCGACACCATGGAATACAGCATTCGACTGCTACCGAACATCCCGCTGTTGCAGGAAGATGCCGCCGCAGTAATCACAACGAAATTGATAATCGTTGCGGCTGCGGGAAGCCCAATTTGGGCGAACACCAGGACAAATGGACTGGAACTCGGATCCAGCTTATCCCAAGGATAAAGGCTCATGATCACGGCTAAGGCACCGATATAAAAAATCAATATCCGATAAACGATGCCGTTGAACGCTTTGGGAAGCGATTCGTCAGGATTCTTTACCTCCCCGGCGGTTAAGCCAAGAACTTCCATGCCGCCAAACGAAAAGACGGCGATAGGTAGCGCCAGCAGCAATCCATTCACACCATTGGGAAAGAAGCCACCGTTGCTCCATAGATTGGAAAATCCGGATGCGCCGCCAGCATGCTTGCCAAACACTATAAGCGCCAAGCCTCCTCCTATCAAGGCAAGAATCGTGAATACTTTGATCAGCGAAAGCCAGAATTCGATCTCGCCGTAGAT
>Ga0302315_10004817_pt1 | contig 11684 bp, 9 predicted proteins | sample III_Palsa_N3_1_FD_200532 | JGI IMG/M metagenome (GOLD analysis project Ga0302315, IMG submission 200532) | Peat permafrost microbial communities from Stordalen Mire near Abisko, Sweden - III_Palsa_N3_1 | ecosystem: Environmental > Terrestrial > Soil > Palsa > Peat permafrost | place: Sweden... | reverse complement strand
TGCGCGAGTGCATCGTGTGGGCTTTCGATGTCGGTATCTGCGCCAGGTCGGCTCCTCTCGTAGTTGATCTCGTCAATTTTGCGGGCTTCTTCGCTGGCCGCTGTTTGCTCATCAGGATTGAGGGGCAGAGTTTGCCCTTCGCCATCTTTGAGCAGTGCGATAACCTGATCGGCTTCGGGTTGGCGGCCCTGGCCGGATAAGATGCTGGCAAGCTTTAGATATGTCTTTTGAACCTTGGCCAGATAGGACTTTCTGGGGCCTGGGGCGAGGCTTGCCGCCTCCGTGGGGATGCTCTGGTAGATGTTTACGGCCTCTTTACCGTAGAAGATCGCGAGGCGTGTTCTGGACAGACTCTGAGCGACACTCATCAAATTATTTAGGTCCGCAGCCTCTGACGGGGGGTTGCCGATTGCCCATGCGCGGGCAAGGGACTGCGCATCGTAGTTGAGGGCCTGGTTATATTGGCCCAGTTGGGCGTATGTGCCTCCAATATTGCTCAGGATGTTTTCCTGAGCTTTTTTGTCGTCAAGGTCGTTTGCGACATCCAGGGCCTGGTAGTAATAGACGAGTGCGTTGTCGTTTTGATCGAGGTGCATGTAAGCGAAACCGATGTAATCGAGATCGCGCTCCGCGGCAATGTTGTCCCTATCTTTTTTTGCTTCTACAAGCGCCTGAGTGCTGAAGGTCAGCGAGGTTTTGTACTGGCTAAGATCCAGGTAGGCGAGGCTAATTTTTTCAGTGTATTCTTCCCCAGCAACCTTGTCTCCACGGGCTTGCACCAAGGCGACGAAATGCTTGTCGAAATCGATCGCTTTGTCGTACTCACCGAGTTTTGTATAGATGTTTGCGATACTGGTCAGCGCTATTTCAACACCTACATTATCCGCATTGGCATTGGATGTCGACAAGAGCTGTCTGTATGTGTCCACGGCTTTGTCGTACTGTCGAAGGTTGAGGTAAATACTACCGATGTTGTCCAGGTCCTCTTCGATGCTCGTTGGGCGTAGTTCTTTGTCGATCTCATAGGCCGCCTTATAAGAAGAAAGCGCGTCTGTGGGCTGGTTGGAATCTAAGTCACTAGCAGCGATTCTGTAGTCTGTGTCGGCGGCGGCGGCCATCAAGGCGTGCCGATCATCGGCATTGGTGGTCGTCAGAAGGGTGTCGTTGAGGATCTTCAGGGCCGCGGCGTAATTTCCATCTTTGATTTCCGTGTTTGCTCGATCGATCGCCGGCTTGACGGCAAGGGACGGCGCCTTAGCGGATGTTGGTCTGATGGGGCTGATGAAGGCAAGGGCTGCGAGACACAGGAGTGTGAGTGTCCGTGGAGCAACGCGGTGTTGGATTGACATGGCTAATCCCCCATTTGGCGGTAAGAGCGACTCAATGGCAGGTTCTTAGTTTTATTATTACACAGGTAGGGTCCGGTATAATCGTGTTCTATGGCTTACTCTGATAAAGATGTGGTTCGGGTGCTTTTTGTCTGTTTGGGGAATATTTGCCGATCTCCCATGGCGGAGGCGGTTTTTGCGGCCAAGGTGGCGGAGGCTGGGTTGTCGGACCGAATTATTGTGGATTCGGCGGGGACGGGGGATTGGCATGTTGGGGAGCCGGCGCATTCGGGGACCCGGAGGATGCTGGCGCAGAAGGGGATCCCTTATTCGGGCCGCGCGCGGCATTTTAAAAGGGCCGATTTGAATGCGTTTGACTATATCCTGACGATGGATGATGACAATTTGAGCACGGTTCGCCAGCATGGGATTGGGACGGCGATGGTGCGGCCGTTTCTGGAGTTTGCTCCACAGCTTGGGTTGACTGAGGTGCCGGATCCTTATTATTCGGGGAATTTTGAGCAGACTTATGAGCTGGTGGATGCGGCTGCGGATGGGTTGTTGGCGGAGATTCGGAAGGATTTGGATTAGTCGGGGTCTATGCGGTCTCGGGCGGCGCGTTGGGCGGTGCGGGTTCGGTCGGAGTGGGAGTCGACGTTTTCCGGGGTTTGAGTGCGCAGGGAGGCGACTTGTGGGAATGGGTTGTCGTCGTTTTGGCCCGCGGCGGATCTGTTGAGGACGTCGTGAGGTCTTCTGATGGGTTCTTCTTCTTTGTTGCCGGCCGCGCGGGTCATTAGTTTTCCGGCCATTTCCGGGGTGGGTACGCGGGTAACGGGGGCCGGGACCATGCTGGACAGCTTGGTTTGGGCTTGTTTTAATCGGGCGTTTGCTCCGGCTTGCAGGGCTTTGGGGCGGATGGCCAGACGGCGTACGGCGATGTCGGCTAGGAAGAGCAGGGCGGCGATCAATAGCAATGCCGGACCGATGTCGGTTACGGCGGCGACCCACACTGGGGCGTCGTTGAAGACCTGGGTTGGATCGGACTGGATCTTACCGCCGGTTTCGTCGGCAAGTTCGGTAAGCAGCGGCAGGTTCGACTGCAGGGTCCGGTATTCCGGGGAGTAGGGGACGACCATGCCGAGGGTGTCGGACGCGCCTGACTTTCCTGTTTCGTCTTTGACGCTGACCAGATAGGCCCCGACTTGATCCGCGTCAAATCCTCCTTCGTATCTTCCGGGCGAGGTCTGGGTCAAAGTGACTGTCGTATCGGTGAGATCCGGGGCGACGATGTGGGCCGAGATCTTCTTTCCGTTTTCCCATCCTTTTGTCGAAAATGCGTCTACAACGAGTTTTCCGCGTCCGTCCGATCCTTCCACGGTGGCGTTGAAGTCGGGCGGGGTGGTGGAGCGCAGGGACCAGTGGATGGTCTGTCCCCAGAGTCTTCCGAATCCGGGCCAGGAGAGCCAGTGTACGGCCCAGTGCGGCTGGTCGTCGCTGGTGAAGGCAAAGGTTCTTCCCAGGCCGTATCTCCAGGTGGCAAGCAGGGGATCGGAATGGTCGGGAGAGTAGAGGGGCAGATCGGCATCGGGCTTTAGGCCGCTGATGTTGTAGCCACGCAGTGGCGGGGCGCTGGCCCAGTCGATGCCGGAGACGATGGGATTGCCCGGATCGGCCTTTGCGTAGATGTCTTTTTCGACGAACTGTATGCGGCTGTAGGCTTGCTGGTCGCGCTGCAGGAAGTGGGGCAGGTCCGAGTCTTTTTCCACGACGTAGCTGTGTCCGCCTCCTTCGGACGCCATGGTGCTCAGTTCCTGAACGCCGAGGTCGTCTGCTCCGGTTATGATGGCTGAGACGGTAATTCCCTGTTTGCGTATGCCGGCGATTAGTGTGGGATCGGGAGCTTCGGCGTCTCCATCACCAAGAAGGATGAGGTGCTTTATGGGCGCTTTGGTTCCAGCAAGGACATTGGCGGCATCCTGGAGATACGGATCGTACTGGTACGGATCGTTCATATCCTGGAGCTGGTCGATGTTCGATTCTATGTCCGCCAGGTTGTGCGAATTAACCGTGGTCATGGGGACGCGCCAGGTGTCGTTGCAGTCCAGAATTCCGATTTGATCCTGCGGGTGAAGCAGTTTTACGGTGGCTTTAGCGGCTTCGATGGATTCGTTGACCAGCCCCGGCTCTTCGAGGTCTTCTATGACCAGGACGATAGCGACGGGAGGGTTGCGGGTGAGATCGCGGATGTCCATGTTGACGGGGAGGGCGTCTTCTATGGGAGTTTTGTCGTAGCCTCCGGCGGCGTAGCTATTGGGACCGCCGACCAAGCCGAAGCCAACGCCGAATTCGCGCACGGATTCTTCGATGGCTTGCATTTGCTGGACGGTGAGTTCGGTTGCGGGCACGTCGGAGACGACGATAGAGTCGTAGGACGCCAGCGCGGCTACGTTTGCCGGCAGGTCGCCCGGCGTGGTGGAGTTGACGTCGATGCCCTGGGCCTTTATGGCGCTCGTTAGCGACATTGCCGTTGGGGTATCGGTGACATACAGCACACGGGGCTTACCGCGTATGGAGATGAAGCCGTAGCCTTGATTGTTCTCGGCCATGGTGTCGTGTTCGGGCTGCAAGTCGGCGTCATAACGGTGGGAGCCGGCTTGGCCTACCCTGTCTGTAAACGTATAGAGACGCTTGCCGGCGGGGAGATCGACGGTCTGTCGCGCGATGACCTGCCCGTCGCGCGTCAGGGTCAACTTGCCGTGCTGATTGATGTTGCTTGAAACGACGACGCCTACGGTAAACGGGGTGTCCTGCCGTCCATGTTCGGGAACGCGGACATCGTCGATGAGAGCTTCCGGAGAGGAGGCGGTCACGGAGTCCATATTCAGGGCGGTTGGAGCGATGTCGACGATCACCCCTGAGTCTTTAAGGGTTTGTATCTCGTCGGCGGCGGAGCCAATATTTTCGTTGCCGTCGGAGAGAATGACTATTTTCCGTCCGGTGTCCGCGGGCATGGAGGCGGATGCAAGCTGCAGGGCTCCGCGTAGATTGGTGGCATCGCCGTCAACGCCGGTATTGACGTTGTCGAGGTCGGGAGTATCTGTGCTTACGGGCGCCTGAAGGGTGGCGGATCGGCCGAAGGTGACGAGGCCTGTGTTGTCGTTTGCGGGTTTTGAATTGCCGGCTGCTTCGATATATTTCAGCGAGGCGGCGCGCTCATCGGGACGGATGGAGCGGGATACGTCGAGCAGGAAGATTGTGGTAAGACGGTTGGTTCGGGAGACGATGTGTATCCCGGCAATCATAAAGACCAGAAGCAGCGTGAGCAGGCCGCGCAGGATTATGGCGAGTTTGATGGTGGACGGATCGAGGCCGGAGCGTGAGTTTCGCGTCCAAAAGATAAACCAGGCGATGATTGCCGGCCAGATCAGCAGAAGCCACGGATGATCGAATGTCACAGGGAGGTTCACAGAATGAGAATACCTCATTCTGAGGGTTCGTTTCTCGGTTGACTGACCCAGGGCGATGCCCCGGGCTCCAAATAGCTCGCACCTTTGGTGCTAAAAGAAAGACTCCAGGAGGAGCCTATCCTTCTTGGTTAGCTGCTTGGGGCCTGGATTGCGATCTGGTCGCGTACTTCATGGACGCCAGTTACTTTTTTTGCGATGTTTTCGGCCTGTATGCGCTGCGCCTTGGTGGGCACTGTACCTACCAGGACGACGACTCCGTTTTTTGCGCCGGCGGAAAGGTATCGCGTGTTGAGCGAATTGTCTGCGCTGAGGGCGGCAAATACGGTTACGGCAAGTGGGTCGTAGGGCTCAAATCCGCGCAGGGAAGGGACGGTTCTTAAGGTTGCGGGCGCTCCGTGGTAGGCTCCTGGCTGTGTGTGGTTTGGATCTGTGTACAGTTCCCAGGAGTTTACGGAAGAGCTGTTTGTCATGGTTCCGTAGTGGTAGACAGGGGTGAGGGTCGGCTTATCCTTGGCCGAACAGCCGAAGACGGCGATGGAAAGTATGGCACTGGCTGTAATGGCTTTCGCCCATAGAATGAGGTTTGAGTTACGCATGGCTTTTCTCTAATTTAAAATTTCCCAATGTCCGGGTTCCGCGCTGCAACCACGCGGCCTATTCCGGCCAGATCGTTTAGTACTATAGCATCTATATACCCATTATTCAGGGCATAAAGCGCCATGTCGTCGGCTTGCCCCCGGCCTACTTCTAAAAGTATCCATCCCCCAGGGTTTAGAAGAGCAGCGGCGCCAGCAAGCAGTCGACGGTGTAGTTCCATCCCATCTATACCCACAGAATCGGATTCCCCAACAAGGGCCATGCGGGGCTCGTAGTCGCGGACCTCCGCTTGAAGTGTGGGGATTTCGTCGGGTCTGACGTATGGCGGGTTTGAGACGATGATGTCGAAAGAAATTGACTGGCTTTGGAGCGGTGTGAGAAGGTCGCCTTGGAGGCGTTTTGTTCTATCTTCGACGTTGTGGCGAACGCAGTTTTTCTTTGCGACGTTTAGGGCGAGCGGGCAGAGGTCGGTGAGCCAGACGGAGGAGTCGGGACGCTCGCAGGCCAGGGTGATGCCTATGCATCCGCTTCCGGTGCAGATGTCGGCGATGACCGGGTTGTCGATGGACTTGATGCGCTTGAGGGCTTCCTCGACCAGGATTTCTGTTTCGGGTCTTGGTATGAGGACTGCGCGGTTGATGGTGAAATCTCGGCCGTAGAAGCAGGCGGTACCGGTGATGTAGGGCAGGGGGCGGCGCTGTGCTCGGAGGTCGACGGCTTTTTCGAAGATGGTTTGCTCGCGCCAGTCGAGAATGCGCTCGGGTTCGCGGGCGAGGTCAATGCGTTGGGCTTTGAGGACCCAGGCGAGGAGGAGCTGGGAGTCGAGGCGTGGGGTGTCGACGTTGGCTGCGGTTAGGAGGGATGTTGAGTTGGTTAGGGCTTCGGATACGGTCATTGGAGTTTTGAAGAAACGGATTAAGTGGAAGTTTTATCCGGATAACCCCTCACCCAACCCTCTCCCGCATCGGAATGGGGAGAGGAGTAGGATTTCGGAATTAGGAAGCCGACCTCCCCTAATCCCTCCACTTCGTGGCAGGGGGACCGGAATACGGCCACTCCGCTCCAGGGCTACCGGAGTGGCACCGGGAGTAGGACACGGCCGTTCAGGGCTACGACCGTGGCACCTCTCGCCGTTATGAGTCGGTTTCGGTTTTTAGTTTGGCGGCTTGGTCGGCGCTGATTAGTTGGTCGATTACTGTTTGGATTTCTCCGGATAGGATGATGGGCAGGTTGTGTATGGTCAGGCCTATTCGGTGGTCGGTGAGGCGGTCTTGCGGGAAGTTGTAGGTTCGGATCTTTTCGCTTCGGTCGCCTGAGCCTACGAGGCCGCGTCTTGTGGTTCCGGCGGCTTCCTGCTGTTTTTGCATTTCGATTTCGAGAAGTCTGGCTTTAAGGACGCGCAGGGCCTTTTCGTAGTTCTGCAGCTGGGAGCGTTGGTCCTGGCAGGTTACTACTATGCCGGTGGGCATGTGGGTGAGGCGGACGGCGGTTTCGTTTTTCTGGACGTTCTGGCCGCCGGCGCCCTGACTTAGGGTGTGCTCGCGTTTGATGTCGGATTGGTTGACTTCTACTTCGACATCGTCGGCTTCTGGGAGAACGAGGACGGTGGCTGTGCTGGTCTGGAGACGTCCGCTGCTCTCGGTGACGGGGACGCGCTGAACGCGGTGGGCGCCGGATTCGAATTTGAGTGCCGAATAGGCTCCGGTGCCGTGGATTTCTATCACTGCTTCCTTGACGCCACCGATTCCGGTTTCGTTGGTGCTGAGCGATTCCACTTTCCATCCGCGCTTTTCTGCGTAGCGCAGGTACATGCGGAGGAGCTCGCCGGCAAAGAGGGCGGCTTCTTCACCTCCGGCGCCGGCGCGGACTTCCAGGATGACGTCTTTTTCGTCGTTGGGGTCCTTGGGCAGGAGCATGATCCGGATGGTGTTTTCAAGCTCTGTTCGTTTGACTTTTAGCTCGTCAAGTTCAAGCTGGGCCAGGTCGCGCATCTCTTCGTCGAGTGGGCCCTTCAGCATGCCTTCTGTTTCTTCGAGCTGCTTTTTCGTCGCAATATAGGTCCTGTACACTTCTACGATGGGTGTGAGGTCGCTGTACTGCTTGTGGACTCGTCGGTACTCGCTTATGTCTTCAACGAGGGTTGGGTCGGCCATACGGCGCTCTAGCTCGACGTAGTTGTCGTCAACTTCCTGTAATTTCTGATACATGCGGTCTCCGGTTAAATGACTTTATACGAGTTCGGTTGCGGGTGGTTCGCTCTCGTCAGGCGGCGTCTGCGCTGCGTTTTCAGTGGCGTCCAGGCCTAATTCTTTGGTGCGCACGGCGGTCAGGGCGGCGAGTGCGCATTCTATCTGTTCGGCGTCGGGCTCTCTTGTGGTCAGCAACTGGGTCCACAGGCCGGGAGCGATAAGGGCTTGCGCCCATTTTTGCTTTCGGTGCGATCCGGCGAAGCGCAGGATTTCGTAAGAGATACCGGCTATTACGGGCAGGAGGGCCAGGCGCAGCAGATGCATCAGTGCGTAGAGGGCTATGCCGTCGGACGGCGTAAATCTTGGGATCACACTGAAGACGAATACGGATGTTATCAGTACGATAAAGATAAAGTTTGTGCCGCAGCGCGGGTGGATGCGGCTGGCTTTGAGCGCATGTTCAACATCGAGGGGCTCAAAGGCTTCCAGCGTGTTGATGGACTTGTGCTCCGCCCCATGGTATTCGAAGACGCGTTGGACGTTCTTCATTTGGGCGATGACGGTGAGATATCCCAGGAAGAAGACGATCCTTATGGCCCCTTCGAATAAGTTGGCCCAGATGGTGCGCCGCGTTCCCGCAGTATGGATGGCACCGTGGTTGGTTCCGAAAAACGTTATGCCGTGATGGGCATGATGAAACAGGATTGCGTCTGTAATGAAGGCCGGGAAGAGCCAGAAGAACGCGTATCCGAAGAGCAGGGCGAGGACGGAAACCAGACCGATGGTGATCCCGGTGATGGCGTACTGTCCGGGCTGGCGTTTTGGCGGGAGGCCTTGGGACTTGCTCTTTGCGGGTCCGGCTTCTCCGGCTGACGCGGCTTTTTCAATGAGCGTTTCGTCGGGCATCCGCGCGCCGGTGTCTGCAAGCTGGATATTGGCGGCGTAGATAAGCGTCCGATAGCCGAGGCCAAAGGCGTCAACTAGCGCAAGCGACCCGCGCAAAAACGGCTTATTAAGCCATGAAAATTGCTGGACAGATGCTGGGATGGGTTCGATGCGGGTAACGATGGCATTTGTCGAAGGACGCCGACACGAAACAGCAAAGTAGTGCTTGCTGCGCATCATTACGCCTTCGACAACTGCCTGACCGCCGTACTGGGTACGGTCTTCCGGTCCTGGTTCCTGCTGACTCATACGTATACACGACCGTGTGTGAAGTAGGCTACTACTTCTTCATTCCATACTTGGTAAGGAACTTATCTACGCGTCCGGCGCTGTCGAGCAGCTTCTGCTTACCCGTAAAAAATGGGTGGCATTCCGAACAGATTTCAGTGTGCAGGTTCTCTGATGTAGAACGTGTCTGAATTACATTTCCGCAGGCACAGGAGATCGTAGTCTCCTGGTAAGTGGGGTGGATACCCGGCTTCATTGTCTTATCTCCTTCAGGTCCAATCAATCGCGCTCAAAAAATGGGTCGAACAATTAGCTATTATACCCTCCTTAATCAAGATAACATACTGTCTCACGGCAATTGACAGCATATCTGTGAAGCGGTATCATTACAGGTGTCAATGGAGGGATGATCTCGCCATGCCAGCCCGCTTCTGTCCTCAGTGTCAACAGGAAGTCTCAAATACCGCACGGTTCTGTCCGAACTGCGCGAATCCGTTGACAGCTCCGGGCAGTCCCATCCCTACCAATCCTCCCGGAAACACCACGCAAATCCCAGTATTTCAGCCAATGGAGCCGGCTCCGCTCGATCGGGCTGTTGCCCGTTCTCGGACCGCCCTGGTGGCGACAATGGCAGTTGCGCTGATCATTCTTTTTGGTATTGTTATCGTGCTTGCGCAAAGGCCTCGGAGTTCTGTTCTTTCCGCCGATTCCGTGCCACTTCCCCCTGCGCCTGCGGTGATTGTTGCGCCTTCAGAACCACCTGCGGCTGCTCCGCCGTTAATTTCCGCGCCGACTGCTCCGGCCGTTGCTTCTCCGCCGTTGACAGGGGCTCCGTCGATCACTCCAGGTTCTTTGCCGCCTGATGCGGCTGCTTATGTGAAGTTTCTGCAAGGCATTGAGAACCGCCGGTTGGCGCTGGATAGTGATTTATCTCTTGCTGAACCTGCGCAGGCTGGAGCACAGCAAATAAAGTCTGGTGAAGACAATCCAGATCCCGATCAAGGTTCCTCTGATTATAACAGTGGACAAGCAAAGATAGGTTCCAACTTTGGCAGTATATCCCTGAAGTGGCAAACTCTTGCCGGCGATTTCGATGCTGTGTCGCCGCCGGAGTCCTGTCAGGAGCTTGCTAACCAATATGATAAGTTTCTGGCCGCTAGCGTTGATACTGTAAGCAAGGCGCAGGTTGCTGTCATGAATCACGACGTCAGCGCATTGGGAGCTCTTGAGAGTTCGGAACAAGTGGTCACCAGTACGGGTACCCAAGCGGATACAGACTTGACTGATCTCTGCAATCGGTATAACGCTCCTAAGCCCTTCAGCATTCAGCCTGAGGGTGCAGCTCCTTCGTTGATCACTCAGTAGGTTTCTATAACTCACATGTCTGGAAGAGGCCGACCTCCCCTAACCCCTTTACTTCGTAAAGGGGAACAAGAGTACGGACCTACGTGAACATGCGCCAGGGGTTGGTGGGTTCTTCGGTGGTGGGTTTGAAGTTGCTGAGGGCAATTTCGAAGTCTTCGGTGTTTAGTTCTCTTGGGATGGTTGGGTCGGCGTCGGCTAGGCGGATCAGGGCTTGCAGGCCTGCTTCATTGACGGCGGCTTTGATGTTGGCGCCGGAGAATCCTTCGGTGTTTTCGGCCAGGCGATCCAGATCGATGTCGTTTGCGCGTTTGGCGTCGGCGAGGTAGAGGGCGAAGAGCGATCGCCGGCTGGGAAGGTCGGGCAGGGGGATCTCTATTTCACGGGAGAGACGTCCGCCGCGGAGCAGGGCTGGGTCGAGCAGTTCTCTGCGGTTGGTTGCGCCGATGACGAAGATGCGCCGGTTGGTTCTGAGGCCGTCCATTTCGTGCAGGAACTGGTTGACGACTTTATCGCTGTAAAGGTTGACGCCGCCGCTTCTTGAGGGAAGGAGGGCGTCGATTTCATCGAGAAAGACGATGGCTGGGGCCTTGGCTCGGGCTTCGTCGAAGAGTCGCTTTACCGCTTTTTCGCTCTCTCCCAGCCACATGGAGTTGATTTCGGCGGGGCTGGCGGCAAGGAAGCTGCACTTGGATTCCCAGGCGAGGACACGGGCGATGGTGGTCTTTCCTGTGCCGGGAGGTCCGTAGAGCAGCAGGCCGGTGGGCGGCTCTATTCCGAGGTCTCGGGCCAGGGCGACATTTTCCAGAAGAAGCTGCATCTGGCGCAGCTCGCGTTTTGTTTTGTCGGGCAGGACTACTTCATCCCAGGTCATGGGGCGTATCTGTGCCTGGGGGCCGCGGGAGCGCGATTCTCGGTCGGCGGCGTCGGTGTAGGATTCTGCCTGGTTCGCAAGGGCTGTGTCGTGCGGGGCGAGCGATGCGGCACGGCGTGCGGCGTCCGCGGCGTCGTCGGTTCGGCCTATATACCGCAGTGAAAGCGAGAGCGCCTTATATATGCGGAAGTCGTCCGGCGAAAGAATCTGGGCGTGCTCGAAGGCGTTGATGGATCTGCGGAATGCGGCTCGATATTGTATGATCCAGTCGGTTTGGCCGATAGCCCGCGAGGTGGCGACGACCCCATAGCTAAGTACCGCGCTGGCAACTTTGCTCAGGTCCGTGCGCTCCGAACGCTCACGCATGGAGGGCGGCATCAATCGGATGGCTCGTTCTTGATGAGTTATTCCCAGGGCGTAGTATCCCTCGGCGTCGTCGGGGCAACGCGCGATGGCGGCTTCGAGGGCCACTACGGAATCGGCGTATTCACCCCGCTGGGCGTGGGTCCGCCCGACGATATATCCGGGATCGTTAATAATAGAGCCACTTATCATATCGTCAGTATACCCGTCTCTCGGGCTGTCAATCGGGGGAACGCATTGCTTCACTTAAAACCTGACTATTGAGGACTGGTTGCTTCATTTAGGAATCTGACCATAGCGATTCTATTGCTGTGCAGCTTAAATGAGGTTT
>Ga0302315_10004816_pt1 | contig 11685 bp, 10 predicted proteins | sample III_Palsa_N3_1_FD_200532 | JGI IMG/M metagenome (GOLD analysis project Ga0302315, IMG submission 200532) | Peat permafrost microbial communities from Stordalen Mire near Abisko, Sweden - III_Palsa_N3_1 | ecosystem: Environmental > Terrestrial > Soil > Palsa > Peat permafrost | place: Sweden... | reverse complement strand
TGGCCACCCTCGACCAGTCGCACCGCCTCTTGCTTGAATTCCAACGTGTAACGTGCCCGTGTTGTCTTCATCATGTCGTTCTCCTTGCGTGGATTGAATCACACGGCAAGGGATACGTTTCTCGGGGGCAAGGTCATTGTTCGCCATCGAAAAGGCGCCTCATCTTCCATCTCTCACAGAGGTGAGAGCAAGTCTATCGGCCCAGTTGAGTCCCGAAGTATAAGTTAATGAGTGTCCGATGCGGACGCCGGCATCATGATCCGCGAGGCCGTCTGGCAGCGGCTTGGCGGTGTCTATCCTAGGACGCTGAAAAGACCTCGGCGTTAGGCCGGTAAGTGTCTAAGCCTCGGACCGCGCCTAGATGACTTCGGCTTGTGGTACTCGGGAACAATCCCAGATACGCAGGACAAGACCCCCTCCCTTCTTCGCGCAGAGGGGTTAGCAAGATTTCCCTTTTCAGGCATATCCATCCCGTACGACGACGAGTTCCTCATCGCCTCGGCGGTTGATGAGAAAAAATACTCTCTCGACCCATGTCGCGGCATCAAGATCGGCAGCCAGCACTTCTGGAATCCTGCCCTCGGTGACCCGTCAATAAGAAGGCGGGATCTGGAGACTCGATTGGAGCCCGAAGACCATAGCTGCATCTATGTGAGGGTCCGAGGTCAGTGGGTCACGTGCAGGTCATCCCGAAGTCCAGCGCTAGCGGCGATGGATCCGGTTTATCGCCTCGCGGAAACCTTGCTGATCATGGATAGGAAAGGAGATCTCAACCTCACTTACCGCCGACTTCAAATCGGCACCGGCAAACATTCCAAGGGTTGCCGCTCGACTAGGCGAACGCATAGAGCCCGGCTTCGGCGGGGCTCTATGCGTGATTACTGCCCTCAAGGCTCCGACAAAAAGTGGTCGTAACACAGTGGGGTGCTGGATGTGCTCGCAAGTTTCAACACAACCGTGTCTCCCGCGGTTGGCTTTTGTTTCCCCGTCATTTCCGAGACGTCGGTATCGATTTTCACGTAGGTCTGGAAGTAGACCGCATCACTGCCGGCCACTTTGAGCGTATTTGTAGTGACATCTAGAACTTCTCCATCGCGCATTGCAGTTCGCGACGATTGCCGCTACTGGCAAGCGTTTTGCTTCCTAAGTTTAGGCGCCGGATGAAAAATTGAAGCCGCCGCGGATCATTGGCTTGGACAGTGCGGCAAGAGCGTGAGACATGAACAAGGCCATTTATAGGCGTTTTCAGGGGATGCGCTACACCTATGAAATCACGTATGACCATGCCGGGTATGAAGTGAGCCGGAACGGCGAAATCAAAAGAATCGGCCTTGTTCCCAAAGCTTTTGACAGGCTACTACTGACGCACACGGAGGCCATGGATCGAGGTCTGTTCTGTGCCGAGACCGACATTGAGGGGCTGATTGGAATGGACGAGTAAGCCGCGCCAGATTGAGAGCCGTAGATCGAGGAAGCGCCCATGGCCAAGACGCACGCAGAACTCCAGCAAATGCTTGGTGCATTGGACGCGGCTATGCCTGGCCTTCTGCAGAAACACACTCTTGAAGAGGACTTGTGGGCAGCTTTCTCCGCGATCGTCGACGAGATCGACGGTGACACAGACCCGGACGACGTTGGCTGGGTGCTATTCCAGATAGACGTCATTCTGAAGAAGTACGGCGTTCTGAAGAGGCCAGGGCGCTAAGCCTGTCGTGCTATGCATGCAATCGCTTTTCGAGATCTGGTGCCGGAGCAAACACGAAAGCCTTTCCTTCACGGAATTGACGCAGGAACCCTCCCTCGGTCAGGGAGAGCAGGTCGGCTCTTGCAGTTTGATAAGACGTACCGTGACTCCTCCGGTGAATTTCGATTGTGAAAACCTTCCCTGGATTTTTGAGGGCGTTCAAAAGAAGCGCTCTTTGTCTGTGGTTGATCTGAAGGGCCAGTGGACTGCCAGGCTTCAGCAATGCCGCTGCTGCCGCTTGCTCCTTCTGTTTTCGCATGATGTACCGGTGCACGCCATCGATTGCCTCGAGAAGAGCATCCAGCTGATGAGCCACAAAGTAGGTCGTGTCTCCTTCGTCCGTCTCGGTGAACAAGTACGACCGCATATATTGGGCGGGAGCCCGCTTTAGGATGCTTGAGATCGACAAATACTCTGCCATCCAGAAGCCTGACCTCAGAAGAGACCAGTAGAACAGCGTCCTAGCCGTTCTGCCGTTCCCGTCCACGAAAGGATGGTCGTAGCCTATTTGAAAGTGAATCAAGATCGCTCGCACCACTGGGTGTACAAAGTGCTCACCATCGTCTGACTGATTGGCGAAGTCACATAAAGACTGTATGCGCCATTCCAGCTCCCTTGCAGGTGGTGGCACATGAAGAACGCGGCCGGTCTCATCCTCGATTACGATGTCTTCCGTCGGTAACCGAAACCTTCCCGCGCACTCTTCGTCATCCAGTGTTCCATCGGTCAGTTTGCGGTGAATTTCGAAAATCGCGGCGGGGGTTAAGGGCTGTTGGCGCCACTTCTTTAGCTCGCGCATAGCTACATAGTTGTTATAGATCATGCGTTCGCCGTAATCGCGAGGCTCCCGTCCACTTCGGAGCATGTCTTTTGCAACCTGCGTGGTCGTCGCTGCCCCTTCCAGCTGGGACGAAGTCATGGCCTCCTCCATCAAAGACCGGACAAGATAGTGCTCCCGCGTGACCTCCGATTGGGTCGCGTCTTCGCCGCGAAGAGCACCAGCGGCGTCTCGACCAATCAAGAACAATTTCCGCTGAACGCTGTCGCTTAGAACGACGGCGAACGGAAGGCCTGTCTTATCTTTTAGAGGCATTTCTTGACGTAGTCCACGACGCGCCATTTTGATCCCCAACCACCACTCCTCGGGCGTCAAGCCTTCAGGCGGCGTGAGATGGCGCAGCTGATCCCAGTGCTCGTACTGTCCCTTAACTTCCGGACCAAGTCTGCTGCGAAGGATTTTTCGGATATCGGACCCGTCAAACAGGTCGCTATAAGTTGGAGGCGCCATCGGGAGCTTCATAGTGCACCTGTCATTTTGTTACTAAAACATAGCTCTATTAGTAGCAAATTGACAGTGTGGTCAATATGGCCCTCAGAAGTTCTCGGGTTGTTGCCCAAACGCCTGTGCCAGCGCATAGATCGCGCCGCACGTTGCACGTGCTGCATGCTTGGTGAGATCCCCCAGATCTTTCCGGGAGAAGCCTTTCGGCTACCCCAACGATCTTCATCACCCGCTTCATGTTGTAGGCCAGGACTTGCAAGCTCATTTCTGTGGCTACGTGCCTCGACCGCAAACCTCCAACAACCAGGCCAAAGGCTTGTTCGGCAAACGGGACTTCATCTACGTACCCGAGACCGACACCTACCGTTGCCCAGCCGGACAATCCCTGATCTGGCGCTTCACGACGGTGGACAAGGGAATGACGTTGCACTGCTACTGGAGCTCGGCCTGCAAGGCGTGTCCGCTCAAGGCGCAATGCACATCGTCAGCCCAGCGTCGCGTCAGACGCTGGGAGCACGAAGCCGTGATCGAGGCGATGCAGCAGCGTCTGGATCACGATCCGATCAAGATGCGCGTCCGCCGGCAGACGGTCGAACATCCCTTTGGCACGCTCAAGGCGTGGATGGGGTCGACGCACTTCCTGATGCGCACGCTGAAGCACGTCAGCACGGAGATGAGTTAGCACGTGCTCGCCTATAACTTCAAACGCGTGATGCGGATCTTGGGAATTGCGCCGCTGATGCAAGCGATGTGCGCCTGAGGGCGCGCTTGTCGCGAAAACACATCGACCCAGGAGCCTCCGGTGTCGATGACCCCTTTCGAAATTTCACCAACGCCATTTCCATCACGGCGCTTCTGGACAAACACAGGCAGTCAGAGAAGCGCTCAATGTGGCAATCTCACCGTCGGGGCCGGCGCAAATCCGTTTTCACACAGCCTGGACCCAAAGCCGACCTTACGAAGAAGAGCGGATGCCGGTGATACGCATTCGCTTGAAAGACTACACGGCCATCCAAGGAGAAATGGATGTCAACCAATTCGATTCGAACAACAGTGCGCAAAGTCCTGAGTCTTATATCGGACGGCCAATACGGTTGCGCACTTCAGATGTGCTCCATTTCACGTCTGACTGAGCAAGATTTGCGTGGAGTGATACGGGATTATGGATTCTCGTTTGCTCAGCCAAGCGAGGATACCGATCAGTATCTCGACATAGTTGCCGTCGATGGGAGCGCCATACCTACTTGGTCCGTCAGAGCCTCATTGTGGACGCTTGAAGAGGGGCGATCTGATTTGACACTGGAGCTAACGGTGTCCGATGGCCCGGCGGGCGTGGCCATTGAGCTGGACGATCTTAGGGTAATGTAGTGTCTGCTTCAGGCTGTCCGCTCCCACCCAAAGCAGACCCATTTGGCAACATTCATACAGGGGGGCTATTTCTTGTTTCCCAGCATTCCAGACATCCAGTTTTCTTCGGAGCATGATGCCGGAACATGCGTCATCTATACGTTTGGATTCACGGAAGGCCACGAGCGGAGACAGGTTGAGGCGCTGCTTGGGCAGATCACGACGGCAGACGAGATTTCTGTGGCCGATCCAGGCGATCCCGAAGCGTCCTATGAAGTTCGGCGCGCGGTAGTTGGCTTTGAGCGAAAGCACGGACGTCACGGGTCCTATGGAGCCTGGGTTTCGGCTTCCGAGATTGAGGCTCTCGAATGGTTGTTGCAGGGTGCAGAAGCTAGTTCCTGGGCCGCGAAGGTGGGCTTCGGTGGCGTGTTAACTCGCAAACGGCAATGATTCGCCGAATGTCCGCCAGCCGGAGCGGACGTAAGGGATGAAGTCCATCCAGCGCGGTTGTTACTCTAGACAGGCTTATCTTTCGAGTGGGGGACTCATGAAGGAGCAGTGGGCACAAATCGAGAGGCTTCTCGGGGCACATCGTTGCCTGGACCAAATCGAGCTTAGAGAAGGGGCATCGGACGGCCAGATTGCTGCTCTAGAGGGCCATCTCGCTGTGAATTTCCCCGACAGTCTGAGGAAATTCCTAGCGATTCATGACGGTCAGGACGGACGTGCCGGCATTGTTGGTGGCCAGCAACTTTTGTCCGCCGAGCAAATCCGTCGGGAAGCCAATCCTCGTCCGTGCACCTGGCCCTAGTCACCGACTTCACCTGACTGGTTGGCGTGGATTGGCAGGTTACATTGCATCCCATGGAGTGCTCTGCATCCAAGGGTAGTTGCTGCTCGTGAGTCCCGCGGGTTTTGCCACACTCCTTCGCCGACGTTTGATGCAGTCGAAGGGCGCGGGGTCGACAGATGCCCTGGTCCGCTGGCAAGAGAGCAACTGCGGGAGTCGCCTTTCGAGAGCGTTGTCGACGGGCACGGCCAGTTTATGCTTTAACAGCACAATTGAGCGTTGACGCCAGTTCCAGTGGCAAGCGCATGCTCTAGGCGGCCAAGTTATGCTTTATTTAAAGCATAAAGTGTCCGTTGCGGCCAACTTATGCTTTAACGAACACATCGTGTGCGGGAAACCATAAAGTGGCCGCGACCGTAAAGCATAATTTGGCCGCCAGTCAGCCTTCGTCTTGAATTGGCGGCTCTGTACCGCCTGCGAAATCTATCGTGCCAGATGGCCAAGCGCGTTGAATGGTAACGCTTTGGCCAGGAGTTGCTATAGCCGCTGAGTTCGCGAGCCGATCTTCTAACGCTGCAACTGTTGCGGCCATCCGAGCTCGAGCGTTGCTTAAATTACTGGAACGGGAGGAAATTGCTGCGCGACTATAGAACTGACTTTTTAGTTGATCCTGATGCATCGGGTCATCAAATAGCGCTGCCAGTGGATCTCCGTCGTAGAAGGGTATTGGTGGTCCTCCCGCCAAGAAGGCGCAAGCTTTCAATGGATAAAGATCCATGATCTCTATGAGCCCGCGGTCGAACGTCAAAAGTGCGGGAATAAAGTAGCGAGCCTCCGGCGTCGTACTGATCGTCAAGGCATGTTCCAGGTGACGAACGTGCATGAGATCCCAAGCCATGTTTTTTAACTGTTCGAACAGCCCGGACCTTCCTTTCTGAATCTTCCCAAAGAACGAAAGCTTCTGCCCTTGCTCAAAATACCTTCTAGCAATTACTGATTCTCTTGCGCACATCGCCGCGAGCTCCGTATCGCAGAAGTAAAGAAAGTCAAATAGCTTATCGTTGACAGTCCGCCTGGCGTTTGTGATTTGGATATCGGCCATCTTCAGCAGCAGCGCATAGAAAAAGGAATGTCGCAGCTTCAATGCGCGCACAAATGAATCATTACCATTAAGCAGACGGCCAATGTTCTCTTGAGTGGCCTTAACTAGCTCCATGTCACTCAGCGTAGAGCGAATTTCTCCTCGACGGCGCAGTCGATCAACGTCAAGCGTTCGAAGTACCTCATAGGCTTTGAGTTTTTCAAATATCTTTTCCGCATCGTAAGGCGAACTAAGTCGCTCGATATTTTCATATTGGTACGGAAGGGGATCCACATAGACGTCATCACGAGCGATGAAGGAAAACATCTCCGCAACCCCTGCTGGCAGGGACGTTCGGCCATCCAAATAGGGGGCAAGATAGCTCAGAGCTTGAGTCTCCAATGAGATGGAATAGTCGATCCCGAATGTGGCCCTTCCATTTGCCATATCCCTTACGGTCCGCTGATCCAAGACGAAAATCTTCGAAGTTCTGAAGAGACTCCTAACCACGACGCTACCGGATGCAAATGTCCGGTTGATAGCAAACCCAGGCCGTGAACCTATCTCTGACCCAAGAACGAATTTCCACCCATTGAGTAGTGGTTCGAAATGACTGAACAGAATGAACGCTTCCTCGGGCGAATCTGAGTTACAGATTCGAGCTATAACGGACTGCGTCTCGAAGTCGGTGTCATGCATAGTCATCTCTGTGCAACCGTTGAACACCTATAGCAGCGAGGCACACGGCTCGATGGCTGAAGATTGAATCCGAAGCTACGAAGGATGAGCTAAACGAACATGGCACCTGCAGTTAATGTCTCGCTGAACGGGTCAAAGCTGCCGCTTCGGTGAAGCGTACGCACCTGCCAAAGATAGAACGCGCGTAGCGGCCTGACTTCAGAGCTCGCTCCCTCACGATACGCGTTGCCGCGTGAAATGAGTGCCGTCCCGCAATTTCCGCGAAGCTGCTTTGGTCGAGCCGGTCCCCACCCCGCGTTCCAGTAGCTAAAATCAGCGACGACCTGATCTTCTACCTTGACCTCTAACTGTCCGTTACGAGGCGCGATCTCAGCCTCGTGCAAACCAGGCATCGTCGGGAAGAACAGTCGCGAAGGATACAGGTCGTGCTGGAGGTAGCCGATCCGGTCGAAGTCGAGCGTTGCGGCGAGAGGCCAAGCTTTGCAGTCCTTGTCCACCAGCCGTTCGAGAGTCGGTAGAGCTACGATGGTCGTTGTGCTGGTAGGTTCTGCAGCTGCGCTGGCAAGCATCCCCTCTCGCGTCCAGAAGGCGTCGAGATGAGCCGCTAGGTTCGCATCGTCAACGCTGCTTCCTGGGCCCTGCGACCACCTCACCAGAGAAACCTCCACACACCGTTCCATCGTTATCACAACTGGCGAGATGAAGGAGATCAGTTCATCACCAGGACGCACCGCCTCAACGCTGGCAATCAGGGCTCGAAATGTCGCTTCGACCGCCTCGGTATCGCCATCGAAGTTAGCTGACGCCGGGAACCAGTCAGGGCGCTGCGGCCTAAGCAAAGCCAAAGTCGGATGGAGTGGCAGCGCCAAAAGCGACTTCTCATTCGCCAATTTCGACGGCATGTTCCAGAATTGCTTGGCCACCGCCAGCGCACGAAGGTAAGCAGAAATAGCGCGAAGTGCGGCACGTGTGGAAAGCTGGCCGATGAGGCCATCACCCAGCGATCGCGTAAAGTGCCACGGGTCGCCTTGGTATGGCGCGTCTGGGTAAGTCGCTCGATTCTCTGCCCACTCAAAGCCCATCTGCCGGACGAACGGAAGCCCGGAATGGGCCTCGAGCGTGCTCATGGATGTCCGGAAGATTCGGGGCAAGTCCACGCCTTGTACACCGTCGAAGTCATCTGGGATCTCGAAGCCCTTCGGAACCTCTTTTAAGTCCGTGTCGTCGGCTTGAACTGACAGCCCTAGACTCGCTGCCAGCAGATCTGAGAGCAGAGAGGGCCTTACGATGCTCGCCGCCAACTCTGCGGCGGGGGAGTAGCCGTGTTCCTTCGCTGCTATCCAGAAAATGCACAGCACCTCGATAACCTCGGCTTCAAGCTTGCGCGAGCGCAGCAACTGAAGCAGCGCGGACTCGGTTTCGATCCTCACAGCTGGCTCTCCCAGCCGAGCTGCGAGTTCTTGCATGGTCCACCACCGTGCTGACGTGGAAGGCCACCCGAGGCGGGCAATGAGAATGCGAAGATCGTTCATCAAGCTCGCGAAACGGTAGGTGAGGCCAGCTCAACCGCCCAGCGAGGCTGCTCCAACGGGAGGGTACGGGTGTCGTCGATGACGCAATTGACCATTGTTTCTGCGAACTTCACGGCTTCCTCAATGCGGCCCTGCTGTAGGTAGAAATAGACCATGACTTCCTTGGGTGCGACGCGCGGCGGCGCGAGGTCGTCGAACATGCCATAGGTCGTCTCGACCACAAACTCGTCGCAGCGCTGCGGGTAGTTTTGGGCGACCAGATCAAGCCTGCTGCGGGTCTTCGTTTCGCTCTCCATGTACCCAATCCACCCACCGCTCAAGATCTGTGCACGGACAAGGTACTTCCATGCCGCGTTCGCCCCACTTAGCTTGCGCCTCGTTTGAAAGGCGAGATCGGACAGGAGTAGGACGTCCCTTTGCCGCCCCTCTTCTGATAGAAGCAGGTCGTCGAGTGCTTCGAGCAATCTCCTGCCCTGACCCTTGGTTGCCCAGTGCTGATACCAGGCACGAAGAAGCACCGTTCGCTCGTTGTGGCTTGCTGACAAACTATTGAGCAGGTCGTCCAATTGTTCGGGTTCAAAGATCGTGACGTCGCCCTCATAGGGCATGCTGTCAATGCCACTCCCAGAGTGCTCTTGACGGTGCAACAAGCCCACGTCCCAACCGCCGTGCTCCTGAAGAACGCGAAGCCGCTCCGCAGCGCTCGCGCTGCCGTCCCGTGCCAGCTGCTGAAGGGTATCGCGTATTTCAGAGTTCGGTCCTGTGCGCATTAGTGCGTCAAGGGGCCACCTCTCCTTCACCCCCTGCTGGACGTACGCTCGCAGGCTGTTCTCTGCCTGCGACCAGTCGCCCGCATGAATGTGCTCCTCATACTTGACCACCAGTGCAGAAGGCATCAGCTTCCCCAACAGCCGATCAGCATCCGCTAGAACATGCCTCGTGCCCTTTCCGTCCGTGTAATTCAGAACATGGTGGATCTGCGATGCGATCTGGCCAAGCAACCGGCGAGCATCCTCTGCTGCAACGTCAACTAGGTAGCCGATGGCGTCGACCGCGTTGTTCAGCGTCGGATCTTTACGATGTCCGTAGCCGGTCGTGAGCTCCCAGGTCTGCTTGCAGAGTTCACGAGCTTCTAAGGTCAAGTTGTGGGCCAGCGCAATCGCGCAAAGCTGCAGCGGTGTCTGAAGGCGTACGCTGGTCTCCTCCCAGACCTCCGTATCAAACAACGAACGCTGAGACCGAACGAACGCCGCAGCCGCTTCGTCGGCCATCCTCGTCAGTGATCCAGCTGCGTACTGGGTGCGGAAAGATGCGCTGTCGAACCAAGCACACTGCCTGGCCGCGGCCATGGTTTCTTTGGTGAGAACTGCATCGTCGACGTTGTTCAGCAGGATGCTGCCAAGGTGGATGTCGCAAGCGATGTGATGCAGCGCCCCTCGGAAGTCCTCGGCGGCGGAGCTCCAATCATGGCTCTGCCTGAACCGCCGGAATTCCACTGGCTTGAGCAGCTCGAAAAGCTCATGGAAGTCCACAAACTCCCTGCGCCACCATCGATAGGCGACCTGAGCACCGATGGTAGAGAGTGCATTGAGGAAAGCGGTAATGTTTTCTCTGCCTTCATAGACAGGGGCTTGGGTGTACTCAAGGGCAGCCTGGTCTTCTTCGGCCATGCAAAGGCCTAGATGCACCGCTCTGAAGAACCAGTGGTGCGCGAGCGTCGCGAGGTTTTCCTTGCGTTCGTAGTAGTCACCTTTCAGCCAATCCACTGGGATTGGCTCATTCAATGGTTGAGAGGACCGCGTGAGCTCCGCCTCTACTGCAGCAACGAAGGGGGTCCGGGCAAGCGCGTGAAAGTCATCGCGCTCAGCAATACTTGCACCGGCTTTCGCAGCTGCGCGGATACAAGCATCGCTGATGACGTTCTTGCTCTCTCCGCTGGCGAGCGGAGCAACAACCGCCATCAAGTCGTCCAGATTGCCCTCATCAACCAACATCTGAACCCGAGGTAGCCATACAGCAGGGCCGCTTTGGGCAACCAACCTGGCGAGTGCTACGGAGGTGGCGCCCATGGCGCCAAGTCGCGCGAACGCGCCGATCAAGAACTTAAACTCATCAGAGCTAGCTCTCGATCCATACCTGCTGGAGAACCGGCTCAAACCCCTGAACCGACGAAGCGCCTCTTCACCGCACGTTTCAGACAGAACCTGATCGCCTCGCGAGCGCAAGGCCAGCCCAAGCGCGGCAACACGTAGGATATCCACCTCATGTCTGGAGGCAACGGCCTCACGTATGACGCCTTCTTCCACAGCTAGCGTCAACGTGAAGGAGATGAGCCTAGCCAGCTCGTCGTTCTGCATTTGGAACTCGCTGCCACCAACCATCCGGGCCTTTAGGTGTTCCAGACGATAGGCATCCGCGAATGCGGTGGCCTCAAGCGCTGCAACCAGGGCGTCTGATAGCAGCGTGTCGAACAGCGACTCTGGGTACCCCTCTTCAAGGCGTAGCATGATCCAGTCACGGGTCAGTCCCGTGATGAGGTTTTTGGGGTCGCCGAGCCTCGCTTGAACCGTCCATAGCCAGTTCACCCGTAGCGAGCTGGGCGCAGAGCTCTCCAGCCAGCTCGCGACTGAAGGCATCAGCTCATTGATGCGGTCTTCGTAGTTTGCGGTTGCGCGCACGAAGACCGCCAGGCTCTCGTGGAAGACCTTCAGGCCGGCCGCCGATGAGTAAAGCAAATGTTCCACGTTCCCGACTTCAGGCTCGGCCGCCTTGATCGCAGCGGCGATCTCAGCGAACGCCGTCCTTGGCCAGAAGAACGGAAAAGCACAGACGAGCCGCAGCGTGTCTTTGAGACTGGGAAGAAGACTTTCCCACAGCGATGCATAGTAAAACTTTGCGTCCTTGCTTAGATCTCCCTTCAACTGCTCGACATCCCAACTGGACAGCCTGCGACGAGCATGCTCCAGCTCCGCAGTCGCGTAGATAACGTGAAGGGGGTGGCCGTTGGTTCTTGAACAGAGCGTGGATGCTGCACCTTGCAGTTGCTCTTCGGCTTGCAGCTCACCTTCGGTGCCAGTTGTGAGTCTGCCCTCTTGAACCGCTTTACGAAGATAGGAAAGGACTGCGTTCTCAGACATCGCCGGCAATGTGCGCCATTCGACCTTCGGCGCGGAGGCAAGCAGATCAGTCGGCAACTGAGCGTCATCCACA
>Ga0302315_10004806_pt1 | contig 11700 bp, 12 predicted proteins | sample III_Palsa_N3_1_FD_200532 | JGI IMG/M metagenome (GOLD analysis project Ga0302315, IMG submission 200532) | Peat permafrost microbial communities from Stordalen Mire near Abisko, Sweden - III_Palsa_N3_1 | ecosystem: Environmental > Terrestrial > Soil > Palsa > Peat permafrost | place: Sweden... | reverse complement strand
TGGTAAAGCAGCTGATTTACGAAAATATTGCCGTGGCCTTGATATACCCTTTTCGGATCAAGGCCACTGGTCCCTGATAAAACCGGCAAAGCGGTCACGCCGGTGATGGCCATATTTAACCATATGGAGTTATCAGTAAGGCGACTGGAACGAAGCTGGGCATAAGGTAGTAGTGCTGATTTCTCCCGAAACCAAAAGTTAAAGGAACTAAGTAGTCATTGGCAGCGAGCACCCGGTTCCTTAATTAATTACAGCAGATGAAATAATAGTTCAAATAGAAGTATCGAGCTTTTTATGGATGAACGAAATAAGCACCATTATATCTAGCGCTTCGATTTCTGTCATAGGAAAAGTGATTTTAGGGCGATGTGCTGTGGGGTTTCTGATTAAACCGAATGTTCCCTTGATCAGGTTGAGCAAGCCCAAATGCTCACTTCTTTCAGAATCATCTCGTAATTGGTTAATTCGGATCAACGGGTTCTGCGTCGAAAATACCGTTTCCGCCAAAGAATTACCGTCAGCGTACAGCCCCGTCATTGTGCGCAGACGGTCTGCAACACTTTTTACCGCCTCAAAAAACGAATGAAAATAGTTTTCAGCAATTAATTCCTCAATACAATAACGATAAATCTCCGGATGTACATTCCTCATTTCCAGTTTATACTTGAAATGACTGACACGCATTTGCGCTTCAGATAACGTTTCCGCTTTGTCAACATTACGATATTGGGCCTTTTCTGATAACTGAAGCCCTACCAGCGCCAGTCTTTTATTCAGCTCATTTAGTCGAAAGTGAAACAGTTCATCTTTTCCAAAGTAGCGTGCAGGTTTCATCGCGGATGCGATAAAAAACAGGACCTGGTTGGCACATTGATGATGATTCTGGGAACCTGCAAAAGCGTTAAACAATCGCTTCGCTTTACTCATTTCGGGGTTTACATCGGTAATAGCACTTGATCGTAACAGTCGCTGAATTTCGGCGCCTGACAAGCCGGCATTCGTATCGGCGATAAAGAAACAAATCGCCTCCAAGGTATCTTCAGGTATGATTGGAAATAAAGTTCTGGCCATTAGATAAAAGTTTAGAAATAATTGGGCAGTAAAATTATTGATAAATATTTACAAAAAGGCGCTGCGTTTATTTAGGTATGCCTTTCAGGAGACTTAAAATTAGTTAAGCAATCCTTTCCATTTCATGTTGTAAGGAACCAAATGCGATAAGCCAGAAGTTGTCAAAGACCACGCCGCACGGGCTGGGCTAGGCTATTTAAAGTGTAGAAATACTACGATATATCCGGAATTTTTTTTATATTTGAGTAGCTGATCATTGGATCAGATACTTTGTTTAGCAATAGTTTAGCGACGAACAAAGTTTTTGCCATAACTACTTGACATACAGCTATAAAGAAAAGGAGAACAGAAGGCTCATAATCTTTTGGTCCCTGGTTCGAGCCCAGGTGGGCGCACTTCTAAAAAAGGCCGTTTTTGATATCAAAAACGGCCTTTTTTTTGTTTCTAAACGCGCCGGAGCAGCACCAATAAAAACCAAACAAGGCTGGCTGGAAATTTATCACGGTGCCAATGCTGATAATCAGTATTGCCTGGGGGCTTTTCTAATGGACCTTAATGATCCTTCAAAAGTTATTTCCCGAACTACAGAGGCTATTATGGTACCAACCGAAGTTTATGAACTCAGCGGGTTCTTCGGTTATGTGGTTTTCACTAACGGACACGTCGTAAATGGTGATGAAGTGACTATTTACTACGGGGCGGCCGACGAATTTGTCTGCGGGGCAAAATTTTCTATTGATGTCATATTGAAAAATATGAAATAAAATTAATTATAACTACAAACATTTAACATTCCCTTTGGTTGTATTAACACGCACGATCCTCCAACTCTTAGCCGCTTCCCCGGGTTCAATTATTCACTTTTAAAAATCATATTATGTTTCACCACGTTAAATCACTACAATTTAATGCCAGGGTATCACGCCCTGATCCGCGCTTTGCTAACCTTTTACTGGAGCAATTCGGCGGCGAAAATGGTGAACTTGCTGCCGCGATGCAGTATTTTACACAAGCTTTCGGCGCAAAGCAACCACACCCCGACAAATACGATATGCTAATGGATATCGCTACGGAAGAGTTCAGCCACCTGGAGATTGTAGGTGCTACTATTCAGATGCTGTTGAAAGGGGTTAATGGCGAATTAAAAGATGCTGCTGAGCAGAGCGAGATCATGGTTGCTATGAATGGCAAGGCAGCTAAGGAAAGCATCATCCATGCTGCGCTAACAGCAAATCCGCAGTTTCCGATTATTACAGGCGGCGGCCCAACCCCAAGAAATAGCCAGGGCGTTCCATGGTGTGCCTCTTACATTCATTCCAATGGTGATCTGACTGTTGATCTGCGAAGTAACCTGGCTTCTGAATCACGTGCCAAATTGGTCTATGAACACCTGATGAAATTCACGGATGATCCGTATATCCATGAAACACTATCCTTTTTAATGACCCGCGAAGTAACCCACTACAAAATGTTTGAAGCAGCTTTGGAAAGCATTCAGCCGAACTTCCCTCCGGGTGTATTAGCAGCTGATCCGCGTTATCTTCAAAACGTTTATAACCTTTCTGATGGAACAGTTCGCGGTCCATGGAATGAGGGTGAGATCAACGGCATGGGCAAAGAGTTTATTTATGTAGAAAATCCGCTAGCCCAAGTACAGGAGACAGAAGGCCAGACTAAACTGGATGATAATTTTAGTAAACAGCTTAAATCCACCGAAAGCCTAAACAAAGAAATGAGCGAAATTAAAAGCGCCGAAGTGAAAGATGCAGAACCAAAAGGAGTTGCACAATGGAGTACTTACGGCGAGGAGGAAGTATAAAGCGAAATGGACGAGTGTTTAATAAAAACGAATTAATTAAACCCTTAAACAGTTGATGACAATTGTAATAGGGATTATTCTGCCTTTGATGGAATTTGTAAAGCATTGAACACTCATTTGGCTTAAAATAATTAAAATACACATATGGAATTCAATGAAAAAGCAATTGATGTGATCAATGATCTCATCAAAATTAACAACGACCGCGCTGCCGGTTTTGAAAAAGCGGCCAGCGACCTTGAGGGCGATGCCAATGGCATTGTACCCATATTTAACAAATTAGCGAGCGAAAGCCAGCAATATGTAACAGAGCTGACGAACATTGCACAGGAGCACGATGGTGAAATAGCCGAAGGCACCAGTACTTCGGGCGACTTGCACCGGGCATGGATAGATCTTAAATCGGCATTTACCGGCAGTGACCTATTAGCTATTCTGAACGAGTGTGAGCGCGGAGAAGATGCAGCCAAATCTGCGTATGAAGATGCACTTGAGCCTGAGAATGAACTTAGCGCTGAACTGGTATTATTACTGGAAGCACAACAATTAGGTATAAATGAAGGGCATGATCTGATCAAGTCATTGCGTGACATGGTAGACACTGAAGATACAAATGATGATGAAACTGATGATTATGATGCTGAAAATGATGAAGCAGTAAATGATCCTTATCAGGAAGAAGATGAGCAGTTAACTGAACAGCCATCATTTGAAGGTGCGGCCGGCGAATACGGAAACAAGGCAGCTTATGCACCAGAACCTGAAAGTGTTGAACAGGAAGAAGAGTGGCAAGACGAGCAAGCTAATAGTAGCAGTAATTCCAGGCTAATGGAATTTTTCATTAACGAATTGAAAGACCTGCTTTGGGCCGAAAAGGAATTGGTGGATACATTGCCGGAAATGGCGGATGCCGCAACCTCTGAAGAACTCAGAAATGCTTTTGAAATGCATTTATCAGAAACTGAAAACCATGTAACCCGCCTGGAGCAGATCTTTGGCGTTTTAGGGCTGGAACCAGAAAGCCGCAAATGTGATGCGATGGCCGGTATTGTTGACGAAGGGGATGAGATCATCAGCGCTACTGAAGAGGGTACTGCCCAACGTGACGTAGGCCTGATCTTCGCAGGGCAAAAAGCCGAGCATTATGAAATCGCTTCTTATGGTGGCATGATCGCTTTAGCAAAAACGTTAGGCTACAGTGATGTCGCTGATCTATTGGTGCTGACACTGGATGAAGAAAAAACAGCCGATGCCAAACTCACCGAGATCGCCGAAAATCAGGCTAACTACGAGGCCAGCATCGAACGGGCAGAAGATTAATCACTATTAAATTATAAACATGAAAAAAATAAGCGTATTAATAATAGCTGTTACTTCAATTGCCTTATTCCAGGCATGTTCAGGCAGTAAAAAATCAACTGCTTCAGATAGTACAGTAACTACTACTACCACCGATTCCACAAAAGTAGTAGCAGCTAAAACAGATTCATCAGCAATGGTAATAGCGGACACCACATTCGCGGCAAAAGCCGCCATCAGTGGTATGGCCGAAGTGGCTTTGGGTAAAATGGCGGCCGCGAAAGGCGCCAGTACTAAGGTAAAAAATTTCGGTCAGATGATGGTTACCGATCATAGCAAAGCCAATAATGAGCTGATGGGTATTGCCAACGGCAAAAATATTCAGTTGCCAACTTCTTTAGATGCCGAACATCAGGCTAAAAGTGATAGTTTGAGCAAATTGAGCGGTAAAGATTTTGATATAGCGTATATAAATGCAATGATAGAGGGGCACAAAAAGACCTTAGCGTTAATGCAGTCTGAAGCCACTAATGGAAAGGATGCTGAACTAAAGGCTTTTGCAGCTAAAACTGCGCCTGTGGTACAAATGCATCTGGACGCGGTCCAAAAGATTCATGATAACATGAAATAAAAATTCGTGGTGATTGTTAGTTTGAGGGCCGCTTTAATAAGTGGCCCTTTTTGTTATAATTAATTGTCCATACAAACTTGTAAGTTTTCGCTTACAGCAAGTTATACGTGTAAAGCAACATTGCTACCCATGTTAAAATAAATACTAACGGAATCAAAGTAGGAGATATATGTTGAAAGATCCGGTCGATCGGCCGACCGTAAACGGGTGGGTAAATGCTGTCAGATTCAATTCCCAAAGCAGCTTTTTCATAATATCTTCTTAATTTACGCATATATACCAGGGTTGCAATCACGTCGAAAAAGGTAAATACCGCAGCGAGTAAAGCAGCGAATGGCAATAAGGTAGCAAGAAGTTTTTGTTTATTTAATAAGTCGGGGGTAGGCGCTTTAATACTTACCAGGGTGGCATATACGCCAAAAAAGAAGGATTGTCCAATAGATAGCCAGATTACGCGTTGATTAATTGCGTTGTCATAATGTTCAATTTGCCCCCTGGTTGTTTTATAAATTTCCGTAGACGGAGCGATCTCGTTTTTTTTATTTTCAGTTGTCATTAGTGAGGTTTGTTACTATTATTTATAAATTATTTAATGATAATCATTTGATTTAATGATCCTGCGGCAGTTAGTAAAACCGCACAGGCAAGGTGTTTGCCAGGATGAAATTGACAAGAGGGAACAATAATCGACTGTAATTTCCACATCGTCGTCAATGTTTTCAAGGCTTATCGGGCCATCACTACCAATAATTGCCCGCTTATCTCTGGCAGACAATTCCGAACGTAACTCCAACCGCCGACAGAGGACCGTTTCTACCGGCAGGTCTCCTGTTGTAAAAAGCCCATAGCCATGTATGGTGATAACTGCCTTAGTAATATACCCCTGCCGTTTTCGGCAAGCGGCAGATCATACAATTCATCCATATCAGCTGGCTAATTGTTGTTCAGGTGAAACATCCGGAAATTGTTTTGTTAACCTGCCATTTGAAGCCATTTCCCAATAACCGGATTCTCCATCCAGAAAAAAGTCAAGGCCGGCATTTATGCAGTGGTTAAGATCCCCCTGTGTCAGGCAAATGACCAGGTCAGCGCATCCCTTGCAACTCACTACCATATATTCATTTATGTTGATCGTCGCCAAAATATGTTCGTCCATTAAATTCGATTCGTCGGTTTCAACAGCATGCAGGCAGCGTTTGCGGCATATATGAGATAAATCCGCTGATCGCGTCCCGCTTATAGCCAATACCGGGCCGGATGGCATGACAGGTAAAAAAAAGTCATCTTCACCGTACGCCACCCGGCAACTACGTTTCCACCAGCCTGGACAATCTAAAGCGGCGTGTTGAAAAGTTTCGTACCGGCTATATGCGCTTATCATAGCAGCCAGTATTGTGGGCCGGGGATAACCATCACTGATATCAAAGACACCAGGCTCATAGGTTCCATAAGAACGCGTAAGCAATTGATCCCAGCCGAAAGAACCTAACAACGCCCAGGGCGTAATAGCGACAACTGGAATACCATTATTCTTTAAATCGTTTGCTGCCAGCCATGCTTCATTTAGCCAGCGCATTTGCTCTTCGCGGGTGCAATGCAGATGTATTTCCGTTATGGCTATCGGGATATTGTACCGATCCCAGGCAGTAGTTAATAGTTGCTGTACACCGTCTGGCCGCACCTTGCCTACCCGTACAGCTTCCACATCTGCATAGCTATCCCTTCCATTGGTGCCGTGGGTATGAGATGGGTAATTTTCTTTGCATTCATCAAGGTATCGCTCACTGGTGAGGTAATAATTAATCCCAAGTATATCGGGAGGACAGGGGTTGTCCATAAAGAATTCCAGTTCCGACCTAGCAATGCCATTATCAGTCAGGTAATGCCATAAAGTATGGTTGTTATCTACTCTGCCACAAAGCAGGTCAAAGCTTAACCAGCGCCGCTCATTTTCAAATTCAGCCTGGTAATTTAACACGGGGCTACTGTGAATTTTTGCAAGGTCATCTGTTTGCACCAGCTTTGCAACTGGATTAAACACTCTGATCGCTGCCATGGCCAGCACGGTTGCCTTACATTCGTTAATCAGGATGCGACAAAAACTATTGTCGCTTTTTCCATGTGGGGCCCATAAACCATATAAGCCGCAAAAACGGGCAGTTGTAAGCGGTTCGTTAACAGGGGTATAATATTCTATCCAGGGAAATCGCTCGGCAACCTGGGCGGCATATTTGGCCAACCCTTCAGCAAAGCTATCCTTCATCATATTAACAAAAGCAGGCCCGCTGCCATGGTGGACAAGCCCGGCAATAACACCAATATTTTTGGCTCGTAAAGCCTTCAATTTGCTTTCGGTTCCACTCCAGTTAATAGTTCTGTATTTGTCCGGTTGATGATGCTCCCATAGGATAGGATAGCGCATTTTTTTAAGCCCCAGGCCGGCGAAAAGATCAATATCACCTTCACGGTAATAGTGACCGGAATGATGCAGCTGGTCAAAGTATTCGTCATGCACACGATTAATGGTACATTCCATACCTCCCCAAACCTCAATACTTGCTTTAGGCAATGTGTTCATCAGCTAACGCTTTATAAGTAGTTTCCGCCTGTATTTTTTTAAAAGTACTTAACGCTTGTGCAACAACCTGATCCATATTGTAATATTTATAGGTAGCCAACCGGCCTACGAAATAGGTTTCCGACTGATCAGCCAGCGCTTTGTATTTTTTATAAATTTCAGCGTTTTCAGGCCTGGGTATAGGATAATACGGGTCTCCTTCTGCAGTCGGGAATTCATAAACCAGGCTGGTTTTATGATGCTTTTGTCCTGTTAGATATTTAAACTCGGTGATTCTGGTAAATGCGTAATCGTTCGGATAATTGATCGTTCCGGTTTGCTGAAACTGCTCTTTGTCCAAAGTTTCGAATTTGAAATTGATGGAACGATATGGCAACTTTCCATAACAATAATCAAAATACTCATCAACCGGGCCTGTAAAGATCATTTTCTTGAAGGATATGATGTCCCTGATTTCATGGTAATCGGTATTAAGCATCACCTTGATATTCGGGTTATCCAGCATTTTTTCAAACATTTTCGTATAACCATGTAAAGGCATGGATTGATAAGTGTCAGTAAAATAGCGGTCATCCTTATTCAACCGCGTGGGTACCCTGGCCGTTACCGAAGCATCCAGTTCCGATGGATCAAGGTCCCATTGCTTTTTTGTATAGCCTTTAAAAAATTTATTATAAAGGTCACGGCCCACCGCCTTTACAACAATATCTTCTGAAGTTCTTACCTGCTGTATATCTTCAGTTTTTGAGGCAAAAAAGCTTTCTAATTCGTTGCTGCTAAGATTTAGATTATAAAGGGTATTAATAGTTGTGAGGTTAATAGGCATAGGTACCTGTTGGCCATCAAGGTCGGCAAGCACCTTATGCTGATAATGGCGCCATTCGGTAAAGTTTGATAAGTGCTCAAAGACTTCCTCACTATTGGTATGGAAAATATGTGGCCCATATTTATGTACCAGTATTCCATCGTTATTATAATAATCAAAAGCATTTCCGCCGATATGATTTCTTTTATCAATAAGTAAAACTTTTTTATTTTCAACGGCTGCGAGCCTTTCAGCGAGTATACTACCAGCAAAACCCGCACCTACTATCAGATAATCAAACATTTGACTGGATTTTGGTATTGAAATTTAGCATTGGTGGTTTAATCGTATCATTCATGAGTTCTATCATCTTCTCACAAGTCTGATCCCAGGAGCTATGCGCCAGGAAAAAATCTACTTTTTGCAGCCATTCTTTACGATCAGAGCGTTTCAGTTCCATTTCTGCGAATGCTACAAAATCTTCTGCATTATGCCCAATTGACACCAGCCCGAATTTTCCATACGGGTTTATCACGTCACGGATGGGTGTGGATACAACCGGAAGCCCAGCAGCTAAATATTCTGGCGTCTTGGTTGGGCTGATAAAACGCGTGGATTCATTCAGCAGGAAGGGGATCAACGCCACGTCCCAACCGGCTATCAATTCCGGCAGTTCCGAGTATGTTTTAGAACCAATATAATGAATGTTACTACGGATTGGCAAAGTGGCCGGATCTATCTTAACGACCGGGCCAATCAATTCGATTTCCCACTCAGGTCGCAGTTCCGCTATGCCTCGAATGAGCTCGATATCAAAACGTTCGTCAATTACTCCGTAAAAGCCGAGGGTTACTGCCTGGTCTATGCGCTCTTGTTTTAAAGTTCTTGCTTTGGCAAAATGTAATTTATCAATACTACTTGGAAAAGCGTGGATATTTTTATGCTGATTTTTTTTTGCCTCGTAAAGAGAATGGCCGCCGGTAAAAACAATATCGGCTTTCTGCAATAATTCTTTCTCCAGCGTTTTGATTGATTCAGGCGCAAACTTAAAAGCTGATAGTTCATCCATACAATCAAAAACGACCAGTTCCGGTGAGTGGCCACGGCTAAACTCAAGCGCCATCGGTGTATAATACCAAAATCCATAATCCGATAAAACGTGTTCGGCCATAAAATCAGTAAACAATTGTTTTTCAATCTCGAGCGAGGCTTCGTTAGTTAGTCCTACAGGGAGTTGCGGAGTAATAACCGTAACTTGATGGCCACGGGACACATAGGTATAATGCGGAAATCCGGTGTTAGTGGTAATCGGTTCCTCCAGATAAAAAACGTTCACTGATTCGGCCAGACGAGTCAACAAATGCTGTGGCCTTTGAAAGACAAAATCCCAACGCAAATGTGAAAAGCAAACCATATTAACCGGCAAGCGATTGAAATTAGAATTAAATGATTGCTGGATTGGCGTACTTGTTATTTGCATATGATTTACTCTTTATTATACAATATATATTGCGACGAAATTGTTTTAGTAGTAGAAAAAATAAACTATAATTCAATAAATATTTCAAAGAAAAAATAATTTAAATCTAAATAAAACGTTAATTCGGTAGATAACTGATTAAATAACTGTCAGTTAATAGTTAATTAAGCAGGACGGGGTTGGGTGGGTTGTGCAATCCTGCTTTTTTATAATTATCTATTGGTAAATTGCCTGCATGCTGTTCAATTCGTTTCAGCGAAGAGGCATTTTTCATATTTGTAGATTATAATTTCTTTTATTCTACCTAAGAAATTTAAATTATACTATTATTCCAATTTCGCCAATTTTAATCAAATTTTCAATAAATGGTTCGAGAAACGCACCGGGACCGGCCCCACCAGTTGTTTTAAAGGTAAACAGACTAAAATGCCTGTTTTACCAAAACTCCGACACAAGTCCGACGCATTTTATAAATACATTTACAAAATGCGGCCACTTTCGGGGCCAAAAGCTATAAACGTGGACTGTCATTATTAACCTTTATTTCTTTCAAATCTCCCGGTTTTCTTACTTAAGATTATCTTATATAAAATTAATTCCACCTCAAATCCGATCTCGCTCGCATCACTTGTAAACCCATGCGATGGCTGTGCGTTTTCTCCCTGCATGAGCGGCATTACCCGGTTGATGATTTTTTGCATAGCATGTTCACGCTCCAGCATATCAGTTATTTCTTCAAATTTCCCCCAACAGATCACACTTTCCCAGTTTTGCAGGCTGGTAATAGCATCCGCCTGAAAACATACTTCAGGATTTTTGCGCATCATATCTATCTTCATTCCTTTAGCCGAATGCGCATACAGGCTTATTCCGTCGTAAACATAGTTTACGGGTACAACATAGGTAATACCATCTGCATGGCAGCCTATGCGGCCAACAGGCAGTTCCCTTAGCAGGGTTTCGATCTGATCTTCGTTTAATGCTCCTAACATAGCGTCAAACTTCTTGATTATATGATTATTGGACAGTGATGGTAAACATGATAAATAGTGACGGGCATCATTCTTTAGGCTGTTGATTAACAACAGCTTTGTATACCATGAAAACATTCCTTTTTCCCACAGATTTTTCAGCTAATGCAAAGCATGCGCTGAATTATGGCTACAGCCTTGCCAAACAGGTAAAAGCAAATATGATCATTTGCAATGCGATAATCGAACCTGCTGAAATACCGCAAACCGGAATGGTTAGCTGGCCGATGGAAGAATCGGAATTATTACAACGTGATAGCAACCGAGAACTAAAACTTTTGAAAGAGCAAATGGAGGACAAAGAAGAAACGATAAGTTTCAATCCCTCCATTACCTGTATAAGTGAAGCCGGAACCGTAACAGAAGTTATTAACCAGCTCGACCGTAAATTCGATATAGGCATGGTTATTATCGGTACGCATGCTAATAGCGGCCTGTATACGCTACTGTTGGGTAATCATAGCCGCGAAATAATAGATGAAGTTAACAGGCCGCTATTGCTTGTGCCACCCACCACCAAAATAAAACCAGTGAAAAAAATTGCATTTGCTACTGATTTTAGCGACCCGGTAAAGGATATGGAATGCATTCACACATTAATAACATTAGCCCGCCCGCTAAATGCCGAGATACTCATTACCAATATTTTTGATGAAGATGAGCATATTGCCGAGTGGTTTATGAACGAGTTGGCTAATAAAGCTAATTACCCCCATATTTATTACCGGGTTGTTAAAGCCTATCATCCGGTTTCGGGGTTGGATTGGCTGTGTGAACATGGCGATATTGATATCCTGGCTATGGTGCATCGCTCGCATAGTTTTATCGATAGCTTATTCAATGGCAGCCAGACACAAAAAATGGCAAATCATATTGTAATACCCTTGCTTGTTTTTCCTGCGATCTAACTGCCTTGGTATGAAAAATTCAGAATTAATTTTATATACAACCCATTTAATTAGTGTTTTATATCATTTCAGCAATGA
>Ga0302315_10004802_pt1 | contig 11706 bp, 10 predicted proteins | sample III_Palsa_N3_1_FD_200532 | JGI IMG/M metagenome (GOLD analysis project Ga0302315, IMG submission 200532) | Peat permafrost microbial communities from Stordalen Mire near Abisko, Sweden - III_Palsa_N3_1 | ecosystem: Environmental > Terrestrial > Soil > Palsa > Peat permafrost | place: Sweden... | reverse complement strand
TAAATTTACCTATGGAATAGTTAAGCGTATCGCCCAGAAATGCAGCTACTATAAGAAGCCCGATAAGGAAATAAACATTAAACGAGCCAGTGGCGGCAAAAGCGCCCGCTGCAAATAGTAACGAATCGCCAGGCAAAAAAGGCATTATTACCAATCCTGTTTCTATAAAAATAATAAGAAAGAGAATGACGTAGGTAAGCGTACCGTAGTTGGCAATGATGGTTTCTAAATGCTTATCTAAATGAAGGAAAAGATCAACGAACTGCTTTACTAACTCCATTATAATGAGTTTAAGAAGTAATCAAACGTATCGCTTCTTAAGCCCAGCCTTAGCGTTTCCAGTGGAATAACTTCGTTTGGCGCAATATTGCCCAAATTTACGTTAGTGCCCAATAGTTTAATAAACCAAACCTGCTGTTCGCGTTGCGGGGCCTCCCATATTATTTTTTCGGAAGGGATTTTAGTTAAAATTTCTTCTACAAGGCCTGAACGCACTTCGCCTGACGAACGAAACAAGCCTACATTGCCGCCTTCTCTGGCCTCGCCTATAACTTTCCAGGCGCCGGCATCCAGTTCCGCTTGCATTAACTGTATCCATTTATAAGGAGGGATAATTTTTTGTACGTCTTTTGACCCAACCTCAGAAAGCACTGTTACCTGCCCTGCCAATGTTTTTATGTACTGGCACTTCTCATCGTGGTTCAAGTCAATAGAGCCATCGGAAACTTCGGCAAATGTCATTTGATATTTATCCAATAACTTTCTGTAGTCCTCAAACTGATTTCTTACAATAAAGGCTTCAAAAAGGGTTCCGCCGAAATAGGTAGGTATCTCCGCCGCTCTGTATACATCCAGCTTTTCTTTAAGATTAGGAGTTACATAAGAGGTAGCCCACCCTAATTTAACTATATCAATATACTTCCCTGCTACTTCTATTAAATTTTCAACATCTCTTACACTCAGGCCTTTATCCATTACCATGGTGTATCCTGCTGTTCTTGGTTTTTTTGTCCTCTCTGGGATTTTACTTAACGTAAAGTTATTATACATCGTCTTTTTTATACTGATCTATTATTTTATACAAAGCTTTCTGAGTCTCCAATTGGGGGAAAAAATCAAAAAGCGCTGTATGGCTTTCAAAGTTCAAAATTAATGCATTTTCTAAATAATTAAAGGCTTCTTTGTATTTACCTGCATTAATGTAATAAGCGGTTGCTCTATAATACAAACTGGCCTCGTCGGGAAGCGCGTCAATAGATTCAAGTATAAGATCAATAGCTTTGTTGTAATCTCCTTGCTCATAATGAATAAAGGACCAGGCTAGCCAGAGTTCAGCATCGGCAGGGTCTAAGTTACTGGCCTCTTCATAAGCTTCCAGGGCAGAGAGTATATTTCCTGTTTTATATTCCGCTTCCGCTTTTGTTATCCAATAATCTATATTTTCCTTTTCAAACTCCAACGCTTTATTTAAAAAGTGCAGAGCTTCGAATGATTTTTGCTGACTATCAAGGCATTTTCCTATTCCATGCCATGCCTCGTGGTAGGCAGGGTCTAGTTTGGTGGCGTACCTGTAATATTCAATAGCTTTAGTTATACTGCCTATTTTCTCATAACAAGCGGCAAGGTTACAATAGGTTTCGGCCTGGGCGTCTTCTAATTCGAGGGTTTTGAAATAGGAATCAATTGCCTTATCGTAAATGTTAAGGTTCATGTAACAATTGCCCATATTGAAATGCGCCGAGGCAAAGTTTTCATTAATTGCTATGGCGTATTCGTAGGCAGAAATGGCTTTTTCCAGTTCTCCTAACTTAAAATGAACAATTCCCATGTTGTACCAGGCATGGTAGGAATAAGGGTCTTTGTTTATGAATTTGTCATAATAATCAAGACTTTCTTCCAGCTGCCCCATAACATCCATGCAATATGCCAGTTCATAAAGAGCATCTTCATGGTTTATATTAAGGTCGATGGCTTCTTTGTAGCATTCAACTGCCTCTGGAAATTTCCCCCAATCCTGATAAGCCATGCCCATTGCATAGTAAACATCATCCTTGTCGTCGGTATTTTGCAAGGCTTCATTTAAAAGCTCCATCCCTTTCTCATATTCACCGGTTTGGGTAAGCAGCGTTGCCCGCATCATCATCACATCCACATCGTTAGGCTGAAAAAGCTCTGCCTTTTCTATATATTCCAAGGCCTCGTCAAATTTTTGCTTTTTTATTAACAGGTTGGCCTTATCCAGAAAAAGCTCTGTTGAATAAGGGTATTGCTCAATAGCATAATTACATGCCTTTAAGGCTTTGTTATATTTCCCTTCTTCGAGAAAATAATTTATAATGAATTCATATACACTTAAATCAAAAAATACTACTTCGCCGGTTTTAAGCATTTCTTCGAATCTTAATACCGAATCTTTACCCTCTGAATGTCTGGATTTATTTCTCATTTAGGTTAGGAGTTTCTTTAATTAAATATACTAATAAGAATATTATTACAAAGGGTTTTTATGGATTATTCCCTACATGCCTCTCTTTGCCAAAACGTCACATGTCCAACCTATGGTATCGTTTATATCCCGAAAGTTAAAGTTTAACTTAGCGCTTACTTTGCTGTTATCATAAAAATACTTTAAGCGCGAAATTCGGGCTGTTTCTTTAGTTATAACCGGGTCTGAACCTGTAAATAAGGCTTTTAACGCTTCGGCTCTCCAGGCTATTTCAGATAGCAAAACGTTTGCCTCAAAAAATGGCGGTCTTTTATTAAAGTTAACTGCTATTCTTGCAAATAAGTCTTTGTAGCTAATTTTTCCAGCATTTAAAATAAATCTCCCGGTATATATATTTTTTTCGATTAATCGAATTACCACTTCTGCAACATCTCTTACATCAACATAATTTAGTTCTCCGGGGGTGTAAAAAGGAGATTTGTTCCAAACATATTTAAAAATTTTTGTGCTGCCATTGTTTATTATGCCAGGGCCAAGAACTACTGAGGGATTAATTATTACAGCACTAAGCCCTTCTTCTATTCCCCGCCAGACTTCCAATTCGGCCATGTATTTTGAACGGGCATAGTTTGTATTTTCATCAGAATCCTCCCATTTGGATGTTTCATCAATAACCTCGCTTTTGCCCCTTCCAAGGGCAGCAACAGAGCTTATATGGTAAAATCGTCCGATATTGTGCTTTAATGCTATATTCACCAAATTTGCTGTGCCGTCAATATTTGTTTTCATCATCTGCTCTTCCCTCTTTTTTGAGAATGATACCAAAGCTGCCGAATGGATGATACTATCAACGCCTTTAATGCAATCATTAAGCAATAAAACGTCCATAATATCGCCTTCTACCCATTGAATTAGATGTGCAATATCTTCAACTAACAACAAATCAGAGTTCTTTCTTTTTAAAGCCCTTACCGGATAGTTTTGCTCTAACAGTCTTTTGGCAATCTGGCTTCCAACTAATCCGGTTGCGCCGGTTAAAAAAATCATTGCAGAAGCGTGTTGTTTAATAAATCTAATTTTAACAGCTTAGAGTAAATCCTACTCTTCATTGACTTTTCAAGTGCATTCATGTGTCTTATCCCGTGACAATCGCTTCCGATAAAATCAACCATGTTATTATCAATGAGTTTTTCTGCAAATTTTTGAGCGGTTGGAGAATAATATCCTGAAATAGAGTTTGTATTAAGCTGAAATAAAACGCCTTTCTCTTTTATCTCCTCATATCTTTCAAAATCGGAATATAAATAGGTATACCTTTCAGGGTGGGCTAGTATGGGTTTATAACCTATCGCTTTCATAAGAAATATGGTTTCATGGAGTTGGGCAGGCTCATTAATATAAGATGTTTCGAAAAGAACATATTTACTATCTCCAAATGATAGAAGGGGCTCGGATTTTTTAAGAGAAGCTACAAGCCATTCATCCAGATAATATTCTGCACAGGCTTCTAAGACTATTTCAATTTTGCTTTCGGCAACCAGTCTTTTTAATTCCTGTAGTTTTTCATTAATACCCAAAGGAGTGTTTTTATAAAAATCACCCATGATATGTGGGGTTGTTATAAGTTTTTTATAGCCAAGTTCAGAGAATTTTTTCACCATCTCCAAAGCCTCAGTAAAATTTTCAACACCATCGTCTATTCCTGGTAATAAATGAGAATGAATATCAACTTTTATGGGATTTATAGCGCCTTCTTCTTTGCCTGAGAAAAACTTTTGAAACCAATTCATGCTTTTCTAGTTACAAAAAAATCTTTGATTTTAGAAATACGGCTCTTTTTTGTTTCAGCATCATAGTATCCATACCCGTATCCGTAACCGTATCCATACCCATACCCGCCGTAGCCATAGGTGTTTATATCCCTTAAGGCATTAATTATAACGGATGTTTTGTGAAAGCCCGGAGATTTTATAAGCCTGTTAATATTCTTTTTAACTCCTTTTTTTGAGTAATTCATTCTGACTACGTAAATAGGTACGTCTGCTCGTCTCATGATAAGCATGCCATCTGTAACTAAACCTACGGGTGGGGTATCAATAATAATCACATCATATAGTTGAAAAAGCGTTGTTAATACTTCTTCAAACGTAGGGGTAAGTAATAGTTCTGAGGGGTTGGGTGGTGTTGGTCCAGCCGGAATAAACTGAAGGTTATCAATATTAGAAGGAAGGATACACTCTTCAACCGTGTGCTTTTTTATGAGAATAGTGCTCATTCCTTTGTTATTCTCGCTATCAAAAGCAAAATGAACCTTAGGTTTTCTCATATCAAGGTCAAGTATTATTACCTTTTGATCGGACATTGCTATCACTCCTCCTAAATTTACGGCAACAAATGTTTTACCTTCTCCGCTTACTGTAGATGTTACGGATATAAGACGTTTATTTTTACCGGGGCAAATAAACTCCAGATTGGTACGTATAGACCTGAGGGCTTCACTTATTGCCGACTTAGGGCTTTTGTTTACTATCAATTTAGAAACCCCTAGTTTTTCTTTAGTATATTCCGGAACCCCGCCTAAAATTGGCGCATGAATGCCTTTTTCAAGCTCTCTTTGAGTAGATATGGTATCTAGTAAAAAATACCTGAAAAATATCAATGCTATTCCCAAAAAAAGCCCTATTCCTGAACCTGATAAGTACAGCAAGAGTTTATTCGGATAAATAGGCGCATGCACCGGCGCTGCCGGGGCAAGAATGACGAAGTTTGGAACATTTCCGGCTTTGGCAATTCCAAATTCTGCTTTCTTTTCCATCAACATTAAATAGTATTTTTCATAAAGATCGTAGTACCTTTTTAGGCGTGTATATTCCGTTTCTTTGGAAGGAAGGGCCAGAAAACTATTTTCCATTTCCAAAATTTTACTATCCTCTTCCCCCAATTGCTCTACAAGTAATTTCTTATTTTGGGCTATTAGCTCTAAAATGCTGTTTCTATAACTATTAATAGCAATATCTTTTGATTTTACCCCAAATGTGTTCTCTTTCTGAGAGGCAAGTAGTAATTCTCTTTCCTGTTGTATCTGGTTTAAATTATTTATTGCGGTAATAAGTTGTGGGTCTGGCACCAGTGTGATGGATGGTAGTATCGCCTTTACATTTCTGCCTGTCTCCACCAATTCTCTAAGGTCGTTGAGTAATGATATTTTAAATTTTAACTGAAGTTTATCAGTATTAATCTGATCAATCTTTGTTATAATTTTTGAAACATCTCCTTTCACATCCACAGTTCTATTTTTTTTCATAAAAGATTCTATGGAAATTTCTGAAGATGCCAGTTTTGCCTCTGTACCTTCCAGCGTTTCATTAAGAAATTCTATAGTCTTTTCCTGGGCCTGAGATTTTTGCTCTATAGTTAACGCCAAGTATGCGCTGTCAATTGCATTTACTATATCGCTTGCCTTTAGGGCATTATTATCCCTAAAGGATACTTTTATTGTATTTGCATCTAAGTTGAGAATTATCGCCGTAAGGTTTGACTGAACATAGTTTATAAGCGCCCTGGGAGAATTAACAGTAAACGAATAGGGTAATGAGAGAGCCTCGGCATTAAAGAACTTTGTTTTTGTTATTTGAAATACATAATCAGGGGTTGAGATCAACTCTCCAAACTTATATGGTTTAGAAATCTCATTTTCCCCATCCTTATACCCAAGTAAAAAAGAATTTTCATTTATTGCTTTCAGATCAAACCGCCTGTCAAAAAAAGCAGGATTGATTATTTTATATTCTACAAAAAATGGAGAAGTTTTATAGCGTTCTTCAAATAAAATGTTTCCATAAGCATAGTAGCTTACGTTCAAATCCATCTCTTTAATTACCCTTTCATAAACCAGCTGAGATTTGATAATTTCTATTTCTCCGGAAAGAGCGCTGATATTGCCAGTCAAATTTTCTTCCTGGTTTACTGATAAACCTATTACTCCTGCCTGAGTTTTGGCGTCTAATTTTATAATAGCGGAAGATTCGTAAACAGGCTTTGTGTACCTGAGGTATAAAAAAGCCCCGGAGAGGGAAACTGTTATAAGAAGTACTACCCAAATAATACTTTTACTAGTTACAACTAATAGTTTAGCTAAATCAAAATCGGTTAAAAAGTCGTCGTAACTCTCTTCCTCTCCGGGATTTTTAAGAAAGCCTTTGCCATTGTCATTCTGTTGAAATTCTTGCATAGAGAATTAGTTACTAAAGATTGTAGCGTTAGTTATATCCCTTTACCACCGTTTGCAAGTCTTATATAAAGTAGTAAGCTAGTAAGAGAAACTAAAACCGAAAATATTGGGTAAATATCCCTAAATGATTCTACGAATAGCTTTCGAACCGGTTCTATATATATAATATCATTTGGCTGTACATCTAATGAGGCTTTTTGCATTCCTGTAATAGTAGATAGGTCTATAATTTGCACATTAGGGTTTTTAAGGTTTCCCCTGATAAGCCGTATATTATATGCCTTACCATTATCTTGAATACCGCCATAAAGGGCTATGATTTCAATAATATTCATATTCTCATTTTCAAGAGGTATTACTTTGCCTGCAGAAGGGCTAGGGCCGAGAACAATTACCCGCTTATTTAAAAGACGTGTGACAACAAAAGGAGCTTCGTAAAACTTAGAATAAGCGATGCCTAAAATACTATCTGCCTTAATAACCGTATACCCATCCAGTTTTACATCGCCAACCATTGGTAGTCTTACATAGCCGTTATCTCTTACAAGATATTTTTCGGGTTGGTCTTTGGAGGTTGAAGTACTATTTTTTTGTTTGCTAAGTTCTGCATTAGGGTCTATAAGTTTTTCTCCCCCGTTTGTATAAACGGTAACACTTATGTAGTCATTCTTTCTTATAATGTAGTTTTCCTCTGCTTTCACAATTTCTTTTTGAATAGAGTCTACTACAAGCGGTTTATCTGTTTGAAACATTCTATTGTGGTTTCTGCATGAAAATGCAAGCATACCAAACAGAACTAACAGTATATATTTAAATAATTTATACATCAGCAATTAATACCCTGTGAACGCAATAAGTAATTAAAGGAGATTGGAAATCTCTTTAAATGACGGCAATTGATTATCTTTTTCAGAAACCAGAGGGGCGCTTACCCCCCAGTCAATATTCAGCTCAGGGTCGTTCCATACTATTCCCGATTCTGAAGCTTTATTATAAAAATCAGTGCATTTGTAAGTAAAAATACTTCCTTCTTCAAGCGTTAGGAAGCCGTGGGCAAAACCGGGTGGTATATAAAACATATTCCCCTTTTCACTATCCAGCACAATGGCGTCGTATTTACCAAAAGTCGGAGAACCCTTACGAAGGTCAACAGCAACATCCAACACGCTTCCAGCCGCTACTCTTACCAATTTGCCTTGTGCATAGGGCGGCTTCTGAAAATGAAGGCCGCGCAAAACATTTTTAGCAGAAAACGATTGATTATCTTGAACAAACTCTTCTTTTATGCCGTTTTCTTCAAATAATTTCTTTGAGTATGATTCAAAAAAATATCCCCTCTCGTCTTTAAAAATGCGGGGCGTAATTTCAAATAGGCCTTTTATGAACGATTCTCTAAACATCAATTATAAGTTTATATCAAATTTAGCTCTTATTATAGATAACTTTTAGCATTAAATTCAAATTTTATCAAATAAATATTCCATTAATAGCTTTTAGGTACTTTTCTATTACTATCCGTTCGTCAAATTTTTCTATCGCAATTTTTCGGCTTTCCTCTCCCATTCTTTTTAACTTTTCAGGGTTCTGGTCAATCATCTTTACCATTTTATCAGCCAACTCTTGTGCATCTTTTACCTTGCATAAATAGCCGTTAACGCTGTCTTCTACTACCTCTCTGCAACCCGGCACATCTGTCGCTAACAGGGGTTTGCCGCAAGCCGCCGCTTCCAGTAGGGTTTTGGGAGCGCCTTCTCTGTACGATGGCAATACTATACAATCGGCCTCATGAATAGCTTCGGCTACATTTTCTGAAAAGGGCAGGTATTTAATAGTATTTTCTTTATCCCATTCCATAACCAGTGAAAGTGGTATGCCAAGGGCTGATTGATCCGGGGATCCCATAAGAAAAAACTCTGCTTCATGTTCTTTCTTTATCTTTTTTGCCGCCTGGTAGTATTCTATTATTCCTTTATCATATAACAGCCTTGCTATGAGCAGAAAACGAAAAGTTTTATTTCTTCTGAACGGTAAAGGGGAAAACTTAACAGTATCTACCCCCGACCCTGGCACTAAATCGGTAATTTCCTCTTTAATAAGCTTCTTTTCTATAAAAAGCTTTTTGTCGTCTTTGTTTTGGAAGAAAACTTTTTTGGGGTAGCGAAATGCTAACCTGTAAAGCTGAATAGCTATTTGGGAAGAAATAGTATTATGAAGAAAAACTGTCCCCAGGCCTGATACATTGTTAATAACGGGTATGCCAATCATTTTTGCAGCTATTGAACCATATATATTCGGCTTAATTGTATAGTGAAGTATTATATCGGGCTTTATATTTTTATAAGCTTTATATAAATTATAAATCAGATAGATGTCTTTCAATGGGTTAGTTCCCTTGTTGTCCATTTTTATTTCTTTATACACACATCCTTTTTCTTCTAAAAGCTTGGAATAACTATCAAATGGGGCTATCGCGTAAATAGTATGCCCTTCTTTAAGTAAGGCTTTAGTTAAGCTGAGGCGAAAATTGTAAATGTTCCAGGACGTATTAACAACAATAGCTATTTTCATTAAAAAGAAATTATAAAATCAATAATACCAGAAGAAAGATGGTTTAAATTATTAATTTTAAAAAAATCTTTTTTAAAAACTTATGGAAAAAGGGATTCTTCACTTCCACGTTACTATTGTACTTCTCTTTTTATGCTTCTTTGCTTTAAAAACAATTCTTCTGTTTCTGAACATGGACAAAGCATTGGACACACTAAGAGCAAGAACAAAAGTTCCTGAAATGGTTATTGGGATATTAATACTTATATCGGGTGGGTTTTTACTAGTTAAGCTTAACAACAATATACCCTCTTATCTAATTGGCAAGATAATTATAGTATTATTAGGTATTCCTTTAGGAATAATAGCTTTAAAAAGAAAGAACAAAATACTTGCCGCTGTTACGTTATTGGCCTTTATTTATGTTTACGGGGTTGCCGAAACAAAAAGCCTTATATTTAAAAAAGAAAAATTTGTTTTGCCAGATACTACTCTTTCACATGCAAATACTATCATTTCCCAAAATCAGGAGAATTCTCAGGCTATTGCAAAAGCAATATATACTCAATTATGCATCAATTGCCATGGAGAAGATGGTAAATTAGGCCGGGCCGGGGCAAAAGACTTATCTGTAAGCACATTAACTACTATGCAAAAAGAAGGGATTATTACTGACGGCAAGGGCTTTATGCAATCTTACAGAGGCCAGTTGTCTGAGCAAGAAATAAAAGCCCTGGCAGTATATACCGATACTTTTAAAAAGTAAACTTTCTTCTTTGACAACAGAAAAAACCAAAGCCGTATTGGTGGCGCTTTCTAACAAGGAGCAGTCCATAGAAAAAACCAGGGAATATTTGGATGAACTTGCATTTCTGGCAGACACTGCCGGAATTGAAACAGTACATCGCTTTATACAACGCCTGGATCGTCCTGATACTCGTTTGTATTTGGGAAAAGGCAAATTTGAAGACCTTAGCGCATACGTAAAAGCATTTACTATTGAGGTAGTAATTTTTGATGATGAGTTAACGCCTTCCCAACTTAGAAATATTGAGAAAGAGCTAAACTGCAAAATATACGACCGCAGCCTTTTGATTCTGGATATTTTTCTGCTAAGAGCCAAAACAGCGCAAGCGCGAACACAGGTAGAACTCGCTCGCAACCAATACCTATTGCCTCGCCTTACCAAAATGTGGACCCACTTAGAACGACAAAGAGGGGCAACCGGAACAAGGGGTGGAGCAGGGGAAAAGGAAATAGAAACCGATAAGCGTATAATTAAGGATCAAATAGTACTGCTAAAGGAAAAGCTTAAAAAAATTGATATACAAAGCATTACCCAACGAAAATCCCGTAGTTCAACGGTGAGGGTAGCTTTGGTTGGCTATACGAATGTTGGTAAATCTACCCTAATGAATTTGCTATCTAAATCTGAGGTATTTGCCGAAAACAAGCTTTTTGCTACGGTAGACTCTACAGTACGCAAAGTTGTAATAAACAATATCCCTTTTCTGCTTACAGATACTGTTGGTTTCATAAGAAAACTGCCGCATACTCTGGTAGAGTCCTTTAAGTCAACGCTGGACGAGGTGCGAGAGGCCGATATTCTTATACATGTGGTTGATATTTCACATCCTTCGTTTGAGGAACATATACAAGTTGTAACCACTACTCTTGCAGAGATTAACGCCGCCGATAAACCCACCATATTGGTATTTAATAAGATCGATTTATATGTTAATGAGGAAGAAACCTCTGAAGACTTTAAAAATTCTTATTTGAAGGCTTCCGGGCAAAAGACAGTGTTTATTTCTGCCGAAAAGAAGGAGAATATTGATGAATTGAAGGAAGCCATAAGCGAAGAGGTGGCAAAAAAACATTATGCCATGTACCCTAATAGCTTGCAATAACAGGGTATTTATCCTAATTTCGCAGATTATTTTATTGGTCTCGTAGTTCAATGGATAGAATAGAAGTTTCCTAAACTTTTGATGCAAGTTCGATTCTCGCCGAGACCACAACCTACCTTCTACAAGCACCGTCCTTCCGATATACCAATATTTCGGGAGGCATCTTCCGTAAGGGAGCCGTAAGAAGAAAATATCTGAAGACAATCGGATGATATTGAGGAAATTGAACAGGGGTACATATCTAAAAAATAATACATAATATATTATGTATTAATATAACCCCATCTAATCTAACTCTTTATAAAAAGTAAAGAAGTCCTAATACTTGACTATTTTATACATAATAAGATATACTCTAAAAGACTAGATACTGAAGTTACCATCTTACCCTAATCACAAGAGTAATTTGCGGATTCTAATGAAAAGTGACACTTTAGGGCTATGGGTGGAAGTGCCGGTCATATTGACCACCGCCTGCCGGTTTAAGCTGACCACCTCGTGCCGATCCAAACTGACCACCCTGTGCCGGTTGAAATTGACCACCTGATTTGAAGAGAAAGTTCATGCTGTAA
>Ga0302315_10004800_pt1 | contig 11709 bp, 9 predicted proteins | sample III_Palsa_N3_1_FD_200532 | JGI IMG/M metagenome (GOLD analysis project Ga0302315, IMG submission 200532) | Peat permafrost microbial communities from Stordalen Mire near Abisko, Sweden - III_Palsa_N3_1 | ecosystem: Environmental > Terrestrial > Soil > Palsa > Peat permafrost | place: Sweden... | reverse complement strand
CGACCAGCTCGAAGGACAGATAGCCTCCGCCACCATCAGCCTCGCCAAACTATCTTCGCCCGCCATTTACTACGTGCTCACCGGCAATGACTTTACCCTCGACCTCAATAACCCCGAGGAGCCCAAGATACTCAGTATCGGCGGCAACCCGCAGAAGACCGGTACCTATGGCCCCATCATTGCCGCCTATATCAATACCATCAACCGGCTCGCCAACAGGAAAAACATGCATCCCCTGTCCGTCATGCTCGAGGAATTCAGTACCATCATCGTCCATACCATCGACAAGTCCATCGCTACCGGGCGATCCAACAAGATGGCTATCACCCTCTGCCTCCAGGATGCCAGCCAGCTCCGCCTCGCCTATGGGAAGGAATTCGCTGAAGTCATCCTTCAAACCTGCGGCAATATCATTGCCGGCCAGGTCAGCGGCGAGACCGCCAGGCTCCTGTCCGACCGGTTCGGCAAGACCATGCAGGAGAGAGAAAGCATGACGTTCACGTCCACCGATACCACCGTCACCCAGTCCGGCCACCTCGAATATTCCATCCCCGTATCCCGGATTTCTTCCCTGTCCTCCGGCGAGTTCGTCGGCATGGTTGCCGACCGGCCCGATCAACCCATCGAGTTGAAGACCTTTTCCTGCCGGATCGTCAATGACCCCCAGGCCCTGGCGGAGGAAGAGGCTGCCTATGAGGAATTGCCCGTTGTCCACAAAGTCACCCAGGAAAAACTATTAGACAATTTCCAGCGCGTCAGAAGCGAGATCGCCGCCCTGATCGACTCCGAAATGCAGCGGATCAAAAACACGCCCGAATTGCGGCATTTGCTGATTGAATGAAACGGTCTTACCGCCTGCGGCCCTTTTTGGGATGCCGTTGAATTTGTTCGGCGGGGGAACGCTCCTCAACCGGTAAATTCCGGGCCCACCTGGGAATAGGGAGATTTCTTTCAATAATGAGCCCTTTTTGCAACTGATAAACTATTCGCGGTGTGGCAATCTTTATACCTTTTTGGCCGGCGTAGACCATCGCCCGGTCAAAGTAAGGGAGGTGTTTTTCGAGGTTTTCCAATCCTTTGTGATAGCGCGATATGATCTCTTCATTCGATACATCATGGCCCCCTAGTGATTTCCGGTACTCAACCCTTGCGATAGCCGCTTTTACCGATTCAAGCCCGATATAGATCAGGTTGATCCGGTAGCCGGCCTGGCGGAAGCGATCCGGGGTTTGTAAAGGACCATCCACCGAAAAGTTTGTTTCGTAGGCGAAATCGCTTTTGGTCCCGATCGCCCTGGCTATCTCCCTCTCAAAGTCGTGATCCATTATTCCTTCCATCAGTTGCCAGGGATTAATGTCCGGAAATAACTTCTCCTTTTCTGCCAATCGCTTATCAGCGTCGAAGACATTCAGGTACAGGGGAACAAGCAAGGAGGAATAGGTGCTTTTCCCGGCTCCATTTGGGCCTGCGATGACGAAAAGATCAGGCATGCGTGAGATCTTTTATCAACGTAAACGTCCTGGTATCCATATCCATCAGCATCAGATAGGTGCGGCCATCTTCATACTCGTGAATGAAATAGCTCTCCGTCGGGCAATGATCATCCTGATAGACAAGGGGGAGACCCGCGGCGAAAATGTCTTTCTTCACCTGGTCCGTCGCAGGCTGTAGTCTGGCAGCCCTTTGCTCAGGATTTAAGTCAAAAATTGATTGGGAAGCATCCAGGTCGTTATTTTCCATATGTCCATGGCCTATTTTGGGGAATCCGAAAGTTACAAATAAATCCTGCCCCAAACTCACGTCTCCACTGCCTGATCCTTTTTAGGTTATCTTCTATAAATGTTTCGATCGATACCCGCCGTATTGCTTTTCCCATACTGGCGTCAGGCTTCGCCTATGCTGCCGTAGCCGATCGGCAGTAACATCTGGCCGGGCCGTTGTAACGGCTTTGGCGCCCCCGGCCGGACGTGATGAAGGCGCAATACCCGCTGTGTTGGAAAGTCCCTATGGCGCCTTCGTCACCCCCGTCCGAGGGAGTGTTTTTGTTCAACCCTAAGCCCGAGTAAATTGCTATCATCCTAGTCCTATATAGGCTAACAGCTTTTGCACAATCCGGCATATTTTTATAAGTAAGAAATTTAAAATTGAGGAGGTATGATATGATGAAGAAAGAGGAATTAGTCACCATGAAGGCCGTCGCCATTTGCTTTAAGCCCTATTTAAAGCCTGAAGAAGCCCTGATCTATTGTGATCTTGAGAGAACCCAGTTCGCAAAAAAATGCGCGGAATTCGGCATCTACAAAAACAATAGCGGATATTTTAAAAAGGAAGATTTGGATACCATGTTGTCCGGAGGCCCTCCTAAAAGGCCTAGTATAAAAAGTAACGGTCGCCCATTCTAAGCTCTTTGCCCGGAGATTATGCCAAAAAATGATTTTTTGACAACAATATCATCTGCTACCTTTGTGTCGACATCGGTTGAAAGCGAAAAAGAGCGTTAAAAATCGAGTACGGGTTGCCGTTATACTTGAAATCGCGACACAAATTTGACACATTTTATTTATAAGGCATTGGAAGACAGGATTTTAAGAATCCAGTCCTGGGCACGAAGGCCCCTCAACGAAAGTTGAGGGGTTTTTCATTGAGCATACAACCTCCGATAACCCATACTGGGTGCAGAACCATATATTGTCCTGGGATCACTCCTTAATGAAACCTATAATTTAGCCTTAATTTCAATTGAGGCGGGGAAAAAAGGGGAAAATTTACGGCATAACCTTTCTGGTTTTCCCTTTGCTATTTGTAATTTCTATAGAGGAAATGGTACTATCAACAGCGATAAACCTCCCGGATTGAGACAAGAAAGAATTCCCATATCCGGTTTCGCGTTTTTGATGCCTCCCGTCTTTGTATACAATTATTGCGGAAACATCGTCTGAATTTAATGGTAAAAAACGGCAGCTTTTATTTAATTCAAAAACTTTCAAAGGGCCTTTATTCTGACTGGCCGCTATTAAATATTTTCCATCATTGCTTCGAAGCTTAACCAGCGCTTTGCCATTTTCGGGAATAAAGATCCCGCTTTGCAAAATATTCAGCGGCGTAAATTTCCCCTTACCATCCCCTTTTAGAATTAATCCATTCAATGCATCATACCGTCCGTACGAAGGCACGGTTCCGTAGTCATTTGTGTTCATGCAAATATCGAGATTGCCGTCGCCATCAAAATCGTCGGTTATCATCCCATTGATGGCGGAGTACTGAGCCATATCGGGCAATGGCTCCATCGTAAAAGTTCCATTACCCTTATTTCTAATAAAGCAACTTTTTAAATTATTTGCCGAATATTTAATAGAATTCTCCAATTCTTGTGGCGTGAATAATTGGTCAAAGGTCGCCCCGGCAAATGTTTTATAAGATAAGAATCTTTTTTTCAGGAAAGGTAATTGTAAAAGAACGTCATCCCGCGAAGCGGATACAAACTCTTTCGGCTGACCGCCTTGCTTATCCTTTATATATGAAGTCAGCAGGCATTGTTCAATCCCCTGATTATAAAAATCCTTTGCATAGACGGATACAGGATATTTATCGTTTGCCTTATAAAAAGAATTTTCTCCAAGATTGCTCACTACATAATCGATATTCCCATCATTGTCGAAATCGCCGGCGGTGATACTGTTCCACCAGCCAATCTGATTGCCGATTTGAGAAGTTGGGGTAATATCTTTGAATTGCCCATGATCGTTTTTCAAAAATGTTACCGGCATCCATTCCCCTGCCAATACCAGATCCTGCCAGCCATCATTGTCAAAGTCGGTCCAGATGGCATCGCATACCATTCCGATATTTAGCAGTGGTTTGGCCACTATTGATGTTACGTCAGTAAATTTAATTTTACCATTTTTTGTATCATTTCGATAGATGGCGCATGAAACAGGCTTTGGATAGTTCCATGGATCCACGCGACCGGCGACAAATAGATCCAGTTTTCCATCGCGGTCATAATCGATTGCCCGAACGCAGGATTTGCTGTTCAGGTTCTTTGGCAGGGCTGTAGTATCGAGGGTGAAATTTCCCTTGCCGTCATTGATATACAATTTATCCTGGTAGGCCTGACCATTAGGAGCGTTTTCATAACCGCCGGCGGCTATATAAAGATCCAGGTCCCCGTCATTATCGGCATCAAATAAAAGAAGGCCCATATCATCCCAATTTTTTTTATTTTGCCCGGGAAGAATATGCTTGCTGATAAATGTTCCATCTTTTTGTTGTAATAACAATGTGGTGGAATTGGAGCCCGACCCGCCAATGAAGATGTCATCGAGGCCGTCGCCATTAACATCACCCACAGCCATGGCGGGTCCGTATTCGGAAAACTTGTGTGGTAATAATTTTTGAATATTGAAATCTATAAAATCCGTCTGTGTATGCTGATAGTGGATCCTCGCCGAGTCTTCGATTGGCCGAAACCATGCCTGGTTGGCTATTGTATGCTTGTTCCAGCTATATGATTCTTTGGCATGATCATGACTGACCGTCATTCTTTGATTGGCTTCAACATTTAAAAAAACCTGTTTTTTCCCATCCGGCCATTTTACGATCATCGAGTCGATCCGGGACGTTCTTCCCAGGCCAAAATGCGGGTCTATTTGATTCGTGGAAAGGTAGCCGCGATAAGGTGTTTGTTCATACACTTGCTGCTTTCCATCATAATATAATTCGATCCATGTGCCGAGGCCATTTCGATTCAGAGAATCGCCTATTAGTTTTATAGTGAGATAGTTCGAAGTATCTTTTGAATTGTTCCTGTAAATGAATGCCTCGTCGTTGATATTATTGATGACGAGATCCAATTTGCCATCGTTATTCAGGTCGACATAGGCTGCACCGTTGGCGAAAGACGACGTTGTCAAACCCCAATTGTCGGATACGTCCCTGAATGTCGCATTTCCCTTATTTTGAAAGGCATAGTGCTGCAGTTTGACCTGTGGTATTTTACTCAATACTTCCTTCTTTGAAGCATACGCAAATGACTTCTCGCGGAAGGCAATAAAATCATGATCCGTCAGGTCCTTCGGGAAACCATTGGTAATAATAATGTCACGAAATCCATCATTATCAAAATCCTGAACGAGTGGCGCCCAGCTCCAGTCCGTTGAGGAAATGCCGGCCCAATAGCCAATATCGCCGAATATCGGATCGCCGACGGAATCGTCTTTACCAATACGTGGCCCCATATTCAGTTGCAACGAATTGCGTACATATTGATATTGATAACCGAAACGATCATTGTTGAGATAATTTTCATAATTGTATCCCGACATCAGCAACTTTTTTCTGTAGTTGTCTTCCGGATCCATATCCATCTCTATCACATCCGGCAGGCCATCGTTATTGACGTCCATCACATCTGCTCCCATGCCGTTGGCGGAAGTATGTTTGAAATATTCCGCTGACTTGTCAGTAAATGTGCCATCGTGGTTATTAATGTACAGGAGGTCATTCGAGAGAAAATCATTCGCTACAAAAATATCTTTCCAGCCGTCTTTGTTAAAGTCGGCAATGGTAGCGCTGTGACCGTAGCCTTCAATAGTCACACCGGCCTGTTTTGTAACATTTGTGAACACCGGGTGCCCTAATTTTGCGTTCCAGTCATTGCGATACAGGCGACCGGTACTCGGCGCGGAACCATCTTTTATTTTTGGCCGGTAGACAGAAGGGTTTACGTCCTGGTCAAATTCATTTACGGCGATGTACACATCAAGGTCGCCATCATTATCATAATCAAAAAAATACGCCATTGTTGAAAATGACGTATCATTCAAACCGTATTCTGCTGCCATCTCTTTGAAAACAGGAATGCCCTGTTTATTTACTCCCTGGTTTATGTACAGCAGGTTTTGCCTCTTCCTGGCGTCTGGCGATATTGTAGCACAAACATAAATATCAGGTAAGCCATCATTATTGATATCGACAACGGAAACGCCGCGGCACCACCTGTTGTTGCCATTTACATTTGCAATGTCTGTAACATCTTCAAATTTAAAATTCCCTTTGTTTAAATAAAGCTTGCACGGAACCTGATTGCCTGCAAAATAAATATCCGGAAGGCCGTCATTGTTAAAGTCGCCGATACCTATGCCGGCGCCATTATACATGTTCGGAAGATCGAACGGATTGACGGTATCGTTCTCGATAATGTGATTGTTGAAATGTATATTGGAATAGGCGGAGGGGACAAGCTGAAATAAAGGTTTTTCTCTCTTACATGAAATGACCAGAAAACATAAAAAGACAAAGACAAAAGTTGACTGATTTTTCATGTAAGATCTTTTCGGGTCGACATAATGCGTTGAACGAATATACAAAAAAGATAATGTACAGGATCAGTAATATGAATAAATAACGTAGATTTGAGTACGTTTAAAACTAAAAAAAACACATCATGAAAAAACTATTGTTTACGGTTGCCATTGCTGGTCTTACGTACGCATGTAATGACAGCCCCAAGTCGTCAACAACTTCTACTACAGACACGGCCGCGGCCGCCTCGACGCCTGCTGCTACCGATTCTTCGGCTGCTGCAAGCCAGCCCGCATTGAAGGATAGTTTGATGACATTGAAAGATGGCAAAATGATGATCGTAAAGAATGGCGCATGGGTAGCGCTGGACGCACCGGTAACATGCACTAATGGCCGTATGGTTTCTGTCGATGGAGTAGTATCGAAAAAAGATAAGAAAAGAAAACTGGAAGAAGGAATGATGATCGACAAAGATGGCCAGATTATGGACAAAAACGGCAAGCTGATGGATACCAGCGGCTGGGATTAAATATAATGTCGTTCAAGAGATAAAGGTCAGGATGCTTTCCTGGCTTTTTTTATTTTATCACTGTAAAGTTGTCGATATAGATTTTTGCATTCTGGTGAAAGGTTTGCCAGGTATGCCAGAATTCATTGTATGACTGCACCGGCAGGAGCTTTTTGCCCATTAGCAATCCATGGATGCATACGCCGTCCATATTCCAAGTTGAGTGCGTCTCCTCATCCACCAATACATCCTTGTTGTCTGAGAGTTGAAAGCTGAGCGTCGAGTCATCTACCCGACGATCATAAACGTGAAAAGAGGCCGAGTCGTTTTCGATGGTTAATAAGATGGGCAATCTATCCAACGAATCCTGGATGACTTTCTTTTGCAGCAGTTCATTCCAATCGTATGCCTTTGAGGAAAAGTCAGTCATTACACCAACGATCCAGGAATTATGTTGCCATGAAGCAAGATCCCTTCTCACCAGGTCGCTTCGCATCGTGCCCTTATCGTAATCTTCCAGTCCGAAATAATGATCCATAAATGTTGTATCCGGTTTCATCACAAGGGATTTCGGATATTGCCTGAGCCATGCATCCAGTGTCATTTGCGATGAGGGAAATTCTTTTAATACATGTCCTTTCAGCGGACCCGTGATCGCCGTTCCCGTTGCCTGCTGCCACCAGCTTTTTGTTGTGGCATCTTCAAATACTGCATTGAAATGATCCATGCCGACAAGACGGAAGGACTCCTTCTTTCCATTCACCATCGGACTGAATACGCGCCCCGATCTGCAAACTGTACAGTAAGTGATCATTACCGGAGTTTTTCCGACCGTGTCCACCACCTGGTGATGATAACCGATCAATTGTATGGGATAAGCTTTTGCCTGTCCGTCGATCATTACCCCAATAACCAATTTTGATTTATCCATGTCACTATCGCTTGCAATAGTGAAGGATTTATTTACCGGCTGATAAAAAATCTTATCCGCCTGCAATCTAAAATTGAAAGCGAAAAATACGACGCCATAAGAGATCAGGATAAGTGGTAAAAGTATTTTCGCCCAGGTTCTGCCATTTCTAAAAGCAGAGAGCAATGCGACCCACACGAGACCCAATACAAGGATCCGGATCCATGCAATCGATTGGTCCAACCAGTAAGCATAGGCAACAGTATTGCTGACCTGGCTACCCGGAAAAGGCATTAAAAAATAGACCCGTAATATTTCTGCAGAAAATAGAAGAAGCAGCGAAATGAAAACAACAAGGCTCTTCACATATCCGGGAAGTTTTACGGAAAGTAAAAAAGCTGGTTTGAGCGCTATGGCAGCGGCAATTCGTTTCACAGTTGTTTGGCCGATTATGACAGGTAATTTAAGGATAATCGATAAGAAAACCAAGGATAATGGATTCCGCCGACCTTTTATAGGAGAAAAAATCGATGTATCTTAGCAAATTTTTACTATGACACCTCAACAAGCAGGTTATTATTTCCCCGCAGAATTCGCCACTCATACTGCCACCTGGCTGAGCTGGCCGCATAAGGAGGCTTCCTGGCCGGGCAAGATCCACACGATCTATCCTTTCTACAGCCGTTTCGTGCGTGAGTTGACCAGGGGGGAAGAGGTCAGGATCAATGTCAGGGATGCGGCTATGCAGGCATCGGTCGTTGGGCACCTGGAGCTGGCGGGTGTGGATATGACGAAGGTGCGTTGCTTTTTGCACCCGACCAATGACGCATGGTGCCGCGATCATGGCCCGGCTTTCCTGATCAATCCGGCTGCTGATCAGAAGAAGGTCATTGTCGACTGGAATTACAATGCCTGGGGTAATAAATATCCGCCCTTCGATCTGGATGACGTGATACCTTCTTTGATCGGCAAGGCTTTGGACTTACCGGTATATCACCCGGGCATCGTCATGGAGGGAGGCTCCGTGGATTTCAACGGAGCCGGCACGCTGATTACGTCGACCTGCTGTCTGCTGAATGCCAATCGCAATCCCCAGCTGAACAGGGACCAGATAGAAGGATACCTGAGGGATTATTATGGCGTGGACCAGATATTGTGGATGAAGGAAGGGATCGTCGGGGACGATACGGATGGGCATATCGACGATACGGTGCGTTTTGTCAACGAGGATACCGTGGTGACTGTGATCGAAGAAGATCTTACTGATGAAAATTATCAGCTGCTGCAGGATAATCTGGCCGAGCTAAAAAAGATGCGGCTGCTGAACGGCAAGCAGTTAAACATTATCGAACTACCGATGCCGGCGCCTGTGATGTATGAGGGCCAACGGTTGCCTGCCAGCTACGCCAATTTCTATATTGCGAATGAATCGGTGATCGTGCCGACATACCAGTGCGACCGGGATGACAGGGCGCTGGAGATATTGCAGGGATGTTTTCCGGGACGGCAGGTGGTGGGTATCGATTCAACGGATATCATCTGGGGGCTGGGGAGTTTTCATTGCCTTAGCCAGCAGGAGCCTGCCGTTTAGCCGGGCAGGCCTATGCATTGATCGCTGCGATCGGAACATGGCTGTGATAGGCCAGCTTTGTTGTATTGGTCGTCTTGAAGACGTTCGACAGGAACGAATGTCGCCTGGGGAAGGTCAGGATGAGATCGATATTGTTATCGACGACGAACTGGTTGATAGCCTCCATAAAATCGAACAGGCGGATAAAATAGAACTCGGGCTTGTAGGCCGCCAGGCTATTTTCCAGTTTGACCCTTTCCGCCTTATATTCATCGGTGACTTGCACATAATGTTCGTGATCGACGTTGACGATGTGGAGGCGGGGTTTGAAGAGGTCGAGGATGGATTTGACGGTATTGATGGGAATAGTGTTCTCTATATCCTGGAAGTCCGTCAACAGCATTACATTTTTAGCTGAGGTGGACTGAGCATGGGGCGGAACGATGATGACCGGAGCAATGCCTCTTCTGACGAGGTTGAGGGTGTTGCTGCCCATGAAGACCTGGCCGAGAACGCTTGAGCCTGTAATGCCCATAAAGATCAACTGGATGTTATTGTGCCATACATATTTCTGCAGGGTATCGAGGAAATGATTGTCTTCTTCTGCTACCAGGCTGATTTTGGCGCCGGTGATGGCAGTCAGCTCGGTCCGGACGCTATCCAGGGCGAGTTCGACAATAGTCTTCCTGCTGGCATCCTCTTCCGCGTCGGTAGCCAGGGGGCTGCTGTCCGAACCATATTCCAGGGCATCAAATACGTTGTACAGGATGATGTGAGCTTCAGGTACCCCATTGGCAACATGGGCGGCATAACGGGCTGCATTCTTGGACGTTTCTGAAAAGTCGATGGGAACGATGAAATTATTCATAAATGGTAGTTTGGACGGTTAAGGCGTCTAACAGGATGGTAAATATATACAATTCTTCTTTTTGTCCATGACTACGCCCGGAGAAAAAATATCAATATTTGTTATTAACCAGTTTTCAACAGGCGATTCCGGGCCGGGATGATTTTCGACAAAGTTCCCTATTTTAAATGTAGGTTTGTCGCCTGAGGTGAATTAAGGAAAATAAATAATATTTATAGAGTGCGATTAAAGAGTCTGGAAATAAAGGGATTCAAGAGTTTCGCTGATAAGACCCATATCAGCTTTGATGAGGGCATTACGGGTATCATTGGTCCGAATGGCTGCGGAAAGAGCAATATTATCGACAGCATCCGTTGGGTGATCGGCGAGCAGAAGATCAGTCATCTCCGGAGCGAGAACCTGGAGAGCCTGGTATTCAACGGGAGTAAGACCCGATCGGCGTCCGGTCTGGCGGAAGTGAGCCTGACGTTTGAAAATACCAAGAATTTACTTCCGACGGAGTTCAGTACAGTCACCGTCACCCGCAAATTTTATAAGAGCGGGGAGAGCGAATACCGGCTGAATGATGTCTCCTGCCGGCTAAAGGACATCCAGAACCTTTTTATGGATACGGGGGTCAGCACGGACAGCTATGCCATCATCGAGTTAGGGATGGTAGACGATATCATCAAGGATAAGGACAATAGCCGTCGCCGCATGCTGGAGCAAGCGGCGGGGGTCACTATCTATAAGACCCGGAAAAAGGAAGCGAGGCAGAAACTGGATGCCACAGAGCAGGATCTGGCCCGGATCGAGGATCTGTTATTCGAGATCAATAACCAGCTGAAAAGCCTGGAAAATCAGGCGAAGAAAGCTGAAAAATACTTCGAGATCCGGAAAGAATACCGGGAACTGAGCATCGAATTGGCCAAAGCGGCATTGGAGGGGTTTAACCTGACTTACCGGGAGCTGAACGAGCAATCGGAGACGGAGACGAACCGAAGGGTAAGGCTGGAAGCGGTGATTGCCACTGAAGAAGCTGCCGTGGAACAGGAGAAGCTGGGATTTATCGAGAAGGAACGTGCTCTGCAGTCGATGCAGCATTCCTTCAATGATCTGCTGCAGAACCTGCGTACGAAAGAAAATGAAAAGAACCTGGCCTCTCAGCGGCTGAATTTCCTGAAAGAAAAGGAAGAAAGCCTGCAAGAATTCCTTTCCAAAGGAGAGGGGCAGCTGAACGGTCTGGAGGAAAGCATTGTTTTCACCCGGCAGCAGGTCGGGGAGGAAGAGAATAAATTGTCCGGGTTGCAGGAGCAGCTGGAATCCCTGAAGGATTCGGTGGATGAAAGCCGGAGGACGTTTGACGAAAAAAGGGTGGCGGTGGATGCGTTGCGCAGGGAGAATGCGCAGATCCAGCGTGACCAGTTCGAGGCGGAAAAGAAGGTGGCGGTGGCCGATACGTCGATCCAGAACCATCAAAGGGGGATCAGGCAGCTGGAAGAGGAAAGGACGGTGCGCCAGAGCCAGCTGAAGCAGCTGGAAGAAGAGCGGCTCCTGAAAGAGCAGGAATT
>Ga0302315_10004796_pt1 | contig 11714 bp, 13 predicted proteins | sample III_Palsa_N3_1_FD_200532 | JGI IMG/M metagenome (GOLD analysis project Ga0302315, IMG submission 200532) | Peat permafrost microbial communities from Stordalen Mire near Abisko, Sweden - III_Palsa_N3_1 | ecosystem: Environmental > Terrestrial > Soil > Palsa > Peat permafrost | place: Sweden... | reverse complement strand
CGATCAGGGCCGGAACTGGTAGAGGAGTTTGGAGATTCGATGGGTCGAAGTGGCAGAATCTCGGCGCCGAGTGGGATGCGCCAATCGCCATCAGCTATGTGGGGATTGACCGAACTGACACGGTCTGGGTAATCGCTGGCTTCTCGAAGAATCAAAAGCTGCTCTATCTGCTTCCCGGGAGCAAGCGATTTCAAGTGGCAAACCCTAAACTGGATGCTCTCGGGTTTACGCTGGATGCCGACCGGAAGGTTCTGACGAGTCCGATTGCGCTCAAACAAGCGCCGAACCGGGAGGGTATTCCGCAGAATGAGTTGTACTCATATCCTCTCTTTGCAAAGAACGGCGGACAGGTTGTTGACCGAACGAATACTGTCTGGACGATCAACGAGAGCGGCGGATTGACGCGTATTGGAGCTGCTCTTCCGGTCAGCGACGGAGTAACCGAAACAGGCACAAAGAGTCGCGAAACACATGGTGTGGCTGCCTCGAGCCAGAATATGCGTAGAACGCTGGTCGATCGCGAGGGAAACATCTGGTACGCCGACGAAGATGGACTTCATCGTTTTTTTTACGTCCCTTTCATTGAGCAGAAGCTCCCTGTCAAGAGACCCGCGGCAATTGTCGCGGGCGACGATGGAGCAGTTTGGGTTGGATATTTTATGGGGCCGTCCGATTCAAGCAAGGAACTCTATCGGGTGACCGGTGGACGGGTCGAAACGATTCGCTTTCGCACCCCGGTCAACTGCGGGGCAGCGTATCGCGCGAGCGACAAGACTTTCTGGTTTGGAGGGAGCGGCGGGCTCTGGCACCTGGTCCGCGGTAAGCCTCTTCAAGTTGCGCTCCCTAAAGAATTGGCGGAACAGGCCTTCTACCTACAGGCGATTACGGAGGACCGCGCCGGCGGACTCTGGGTCTCGTTCGTGCGGTATGGTCTGTATCGATTCGCGGACGGTGTCTGGACCAGCTATGGTCAGCGGCAAGGCTTAAACGCTGGAGGTCCCTACGTTGAGTTCACCGACAGTCTCGGACGCGTCTGGCTTGGCTACTCGGGGCCAAACCGAAAACTCCCTGAGGTTTCCCCTTGATGGACAACTGCCGATCTGAGGTTGCCTACAGAACATAAAACCGGCTTTGCCGATTCATAGGTCGCCCTCCCGGCAGCGGTGAGTTGAATGGGGCGACTCTGCCGATCGAATAGAGAGACGCCCAACGATTCCTCACGGTTTTGAATACGGCGCGTGATCGCGGATTGCGTCAGGTGCTCATAGGTGCCTGTGGTGTCCAGTTGAGCGATCTTCTTTAGCTTGATCTTGCCGGGGTCCGTAACGTCATAAACCGCCAGTTTCCGGACATCCTGTTCTTCAACGTAGAGATATAGGGTCTGTGGATCGACAAGATGCAACGTCATGGCAACGCTCGGCTGACGTGTCTCGACAGGCATCTTGTTCGGCGATACGACGATGAGGCCGTGGCCGAGCTTCTGCGCGTGGATCTGCCCGACAGCAAGGGTCATGCAGAATGTGATGAGAACCATAGCCATGAGCACTCGAACTGAGTTTACTGATCGCATTTGATTCCTCCGGTGAGCGAGATACATTTTGGGAGCTCTGGACAGCTCTCACGTATTTGTGTACATAACCCATCGGATGGTTCGATCTTATATGACGATGCTGCATAGTTTTCATGGTTAGCGTGCTATGTGAGCATACTGTTGAAGCACAAGTCACCGGTTCTTCGCCTCAGCTGTGTGTGTGTCCGCGAATCCGACTAGGTGTTGAGCCCGAGATCGGCGATGAGCTTATCGATGATGGAGGTCGGCACAGGAGCGTGAGACTTTGCACACCCTTTGGTGATCGCCGAACGTGCTGGAACGGTCGGATTGCTGGTCGCATTCTTAGCCAAGTTATGCTTAATTTTCCGATTATTGGCCACATTATGGTTGAAACAACACCGGGGCTTTACAGAGTCTTATTTCCAGACATGGAGATCGAAGAACTCAATTCCGAAGAGCTTCGCTTCAGAGCTGCGCGAAGAGTGGTTTGAGCCTTTCGATGAGTGATTTGCCCTGTTAGCGCCATTCGAGGGTTGCTTCCGGTTAGCCAGTCACTCGCGAACCTCAGCGCTAGGACGCGGTTGCAAGCGATTTCAGGACAATTTCATACTCTCAATTTAGCCAGCCTATACGCCTATAAATTTCCTGCGAAGTTGAGCAACCCTCGACCCAACCGTGGGTTGCATGAATAACATGAAAACCGCACGGGTCTGGCTTCTGGGTTATTCTTTATTCCTCTGGACTTCTCTGAGCGATGCTCAGGTTCCGGGGCCGGTTTCATGGTCGCTCACAACCTATCGTGACACCTTCACGGGGTCTCCTTCCAGTACCCATCTGCCCTCCGCCCGGTAAAAGATGTGAATGGCTACGTTTCGCCTGCACTGACGCAAACGAAAGGTTCCATCACCTTTCATGTGAAACTGGCTTTACACCTCCGCCAATCCCTGCCGGAGAGGAGATAAAGACCGACCTCGCGGCGTTGGTATTTCTGTATGCAACGGAGCCAACCTCATCGGCGAGTACCTGTCGCAAACTTACGGAAGAGTGGGAGATACAGAATTCGGGGGAAAAAGATGCTCGGACACAAGTGGTGAACGGTGTCGGGTTTGCCGTCGGTCAGGTTTCAGATGCGGGCCTTTCACATGGCATCAACGGCAAGGTTTACGCGACCTTTCGCAAAGGAACATGCTACCTGTTCGAGGAAGACGTGGTTGGAGGTGACTATGTGGGGGATGTCACGCCAGCGCAGTTCAGAGGATTCGAGCGCCATCTTTCGGCAATCATTCGCACAGTCCGATTTCCTACTCTGTAGATCAGCACCGGAGAACGAAGTGGACTTTTGTGAAAGGGCAATAGAAATCGATGAGCAATAGTAGAGTTCGCACAATCCCACTTTCGTTTGTGGTGGGCGTGATCCTTTCCTCCACCTGGTTACATGGGCAGCAGAAGCCCCTAAAGACCTACCGCGATGTGCAATCCGGCGTGTCATTTGACTATCCTGCATCATGGAAGGTAGCTCCCCACGACAAACCCAATAACCTGCTCTGGAATGGAAAGGCGCGGTCCAACGACAAGCCGAAGATTATCGTAACGAGATCGAAGCGGTATGGTAGCGTCTTATTCCTCTTTGCGCTCCTTCCTGAAGATCAAGCAACGTGTCGCGATCGAATCACTGCAACGGCAGAAGATGGAGACATCGACGAGAAGATAATCAACGGTCGCTCCTACATGCACGCCTCGGCTACGGAAAGGGGCCTCTCTCACGAGAATTCCTAGAATAACTATGGTGCATTCGTTAATGGACGCTGTCTTGCTTTCGAGAAAAGTTTTAGCTCCACGCTCGCCAGGAAAGGTCCAGGTGACAGGGATCTTAAGGCACTCGATCAGATCATGCAGAGCGTAATATTTGGTGCGCAGGATTCCTGGAAGACGTTTACCGACACCAAGAGCGGTGTCACCTTTCGATATCCGAGTGAGTGGATACGCAATGATCACGATGCTAGTTATGGTGATGCCATGATGAGCGCAGACGGCGATCGTTTCATAACAGGAGTAAATTGGCAAAACGGCACGGGGGCTGGCTCTCCCGCCACGCGAACGGATAGTTTTGTCTTTGCGATTTTAGCGCCAAAGAATGCCCATGCGTATAAGGATCGCGCGGAGAAGGTGGACGATGACACCGCTGACTCATCGCCAACCGTACAGATTGTGAATGGTGTGACCTATACGCATGGCGCGACTCAGAGCGCAGGGGCGGGCCATTCCACTCAAAATGATGTCCACACCACATTTAAGAATGGTCGCTGCTACGGTTTCGAGATCATATCCGATGCATCGTTTATCGAAGACCCTATACCCACAAAAGTAGACGGAGACATCGATCCTATTCTCATCTTGAAAACCGTACACATCCTGGATGTGAGAAGCAACAACAATAAATGAAGAATGCAGGTGTGAGATCGAAGAGGAGTAAGAATGGCGGTTGACAGCGTACCAGAGAAAGATCGTGGAACCGTTTACGGATTGGCAGTATCGAGCTTGTGTCGGCGGTCCGCACATGCGCGGTGATTGGCATTGCCCTGACTGCGAGCGCTCATGCGCAGCAAAGGAACGTCTTTCCAGGCCCACTCACCGAGGACGATCTCCGTGGCGAAGAATACTCCGGCGATCGGCGCCTGATAAGCTGCCGCGACCGCGGCTGCAGCCCCATAGGCTACCTGCCTCGACAACGACAGATTCCGTAGGGGAGATCGCTCTCCTACCCATGAGGAGATTGCGGTGGCGAATTGGATCATCGATCCTTCTCGCCCGATCGCCGCGCCGGTGGCTACGGAAAAGGCAGAGGAGACTGTCCGCCAAACCGTCGAAAGAAGAGGAATTCGGCCATTTCTACAACGAACGGCTTCCACATATTCTTCAAAGTGTGAATCCGGGGCCCATCTTCGCATCATCCAGACCACAAGGGTCGCTAACGCCGTTCCGATGACTGGGGTCACGATACGACGCGCGGGTGGCAACGTTGCTGCCACGATGGGTAACATTCCCGTCTGTTGAACAAAGACCCACTGAAGCAGGCGAAAGAAGAGGCGTACCGTGACACAGGCCAAACCGCTGGCTGCTCCGAGAACAACAGTCCAACCAGTAGATGCCAGCCACGTTGCCCCCGCTCGCTCAGTATCCCTGACGTTGGTGACCGTTGCGGTGGTCATGCCGCTACCAACTCTCCTGTTAACTCCGGTGTTGCAGCTACTGTCGCGCTATTTTCGGGGAGGACGTACTGCGACCTGATGCGTCCAGCGAGTGTCGAAGCAAGGGCAACCGCCTGCTGACGGATTTCAGGAACCGCGATGGACTCGAGAAGGTCGCCGAGGCGGCCTGGGCCAAGGTTGAAGATGATTTCTGAAGCGTGGCCATCGGCGTCAATGACCGCTCCATCCTTCGAGCAATGGAATCCAGTACCTAGAGGACCGGAGGTTACGAGTCCTCTGTTGAACATACTTTGGAGAAGAGTTGAAGGGATGCGGCGGTAGTTCATGCTCGGTCCAGTGCAGTTGATGACTCGATCTGCATAGAAGCTCTCACTCTGATCCTGCGCGTGAAGAGTGATGTGGGCTCCTGCGGGAGAAGCATCGACGGTCTTCAGATGGCCTTCGCGGATCTTCAAAGTGCCGTTCCGAAGCTCGGATTCGATGACGTCGGCAATCGGTGGCGCCATGCGGTGGCGTACCACATCCCATCTGCGCTGCAGGTGGCGACGAAAGCGCTTCTTTTCTTCGATGGGCAGATGGAGCCACAGTGCGTTGGTCGTTTCACGGAGGCTATCGATTGCGGCTCTCCACTCCGCACCTCCACGAATTGCAGCGCGCAGTGCGCGGAGATACGCGATGCAGGTGGCCGGTGTATCTGTTGGGATTGCACTTGAACTCAGAGGTGTGTAATCGTCATGCCGCACGGGGAAGATGCCGTGACGCGACAGGGCAATGATCCTTCCGCGATGTCCGAGTTCACGTAGCCTCAGCACGACATCGACCCCGGTCAGGCCTGTTCCGATGAGAGCAACAGGCGCGTCGGGATGCAATCCTTCGTAGGTTTCCGCTGCCCATGCGTTGTGGCGATACAACCCCGAATCGGACGCGTCCTTCGTGATTCCCGGGAGAGGAGCTGGATCGAAGTTTCCGGTTGCCAGAACGATCAGGTCGGCCCGTAGCTCGCATCCGTTGTCCAACGTGAGCACGGCCCCGGAGTCTTGCTGACGGACATCAATGACTGTCGCGATCTCCTGTCCGATCTGGCTCGTCGATTTCAGGAGAGATTGGATGTACCGTCCAAATACCGCTCGTGGAGCAAAGGTTACCTTCGTCGCAGTCGGATCATAATTCCTGCGAAGCCAATGCAGAAAGTGATTGGGTTGATCGGGCAGCGCGCTGATCTTCCCTGCAGGAACATTCAGCAGGTGGCGAAGGCTCGGCGTTGAATACGCCAGGCCAAGTCCGAAGTCAGGCCGCTGGTCGATGAGAATCACGCGCGCCGGCGTTCCCTGCCGGATCAGGTGAAACGCCGTGAGGGTTCCACTTACCCCTCCACCGATGATTGCGATTGTTTTGGTTGTTGCTTTTCGTGTCGTCATGTTTCGACGTTAGGACGAAACCTGCGCCAGCGGAATTCGCAAATTGTTATGCCGTATAAGTGAGCCCTGCCATCGATTCGACGAGTCGCTCGCTTATACGGGCATCACTTTTACTACTTGGACGTGACGGCACCTGCGGAGCAACACTGAATTTCGAAAAGGAGAAACACCATGAATAATCAAATCTGCACTCGCACTTGGCTTAGTCGTCGCAGCGACCGTCCTAACCTCCACAGCAAACGCAGAGATCCACTCGAAGTCAAAGGATCTGGTAGTCATGGAGGCTCATGATCTTCCGGAGCAGGCGCAGGTCGCGGGCAACTCACTCTTTCTTCACTCCGACAATGCAGGAAACACTTGCCTTTACGTAGAGCAGCAGCACGGCGCTCGCCTATCCGTCTTCGATGTTACGGATCCGGCTCGCATCAAGCTGGTAGTGAGTACGCCTTTGGCAGCAGAAGGCGCTTTCGATTTCGTTCGTCCTCTCGGCGACAATACGGAACTCGTGTATTTTCGTGACGGTCAGAAGGAAGCCGTGCTCGATCTACGCAAGGCCAAGAGGCCTGTACTTCGGGTGATCTCAACTGTGACCGACCTCGGTCCGGCTGAGGCCTTAGGAGAGAGCGCATTTCTCCTCACAACCCAGGCCCATAAATACACCCCCGCAGTTGCGCGTGACTACCAGGTGGTTGATGTCGCCGCTTCTATTCCCACTCAATTCGCTACAGTAAACGACGTGAAACATCGAGTGGCTAGCGACTACACGGGGACCACCTTTCTACTTGGTGGCAATGGGCTTACGGTTGTTAGACGCCTCAGTTCTGGTGGTCAAGAACTATACCGGCGACCGGCTGAACTTCGGTCTGGCGGCGGAGATGGCGCGTGCTGAAGGTATTTCGGTTGAAATGGTCATCGTGGATGATGACGTTGCTCTGAAGGGAACTGGGCAGGCAACGGGTGCGCGCGGTCTCGCCGGTACTATTTTCATTCACAAACTAGTGGGAGCTGCCGTGGCTGAAGGTAGGAGTCTGGCCGATGTAGCTGCAATGGGAAGAGCGGCGGTTGAGTCTCTAGCGACTATGGGTGTTTCGTTTTCGGCCGGAACTTCGCCTGCAGTTGGAAAACCGAGCTTTGAGCTCGGCGAGGATGAGATGGAGCTTGGCCTCGGCATACACGGGGAACCCGGCGTGAAGCGGATGCGTCTGCAGACTGCGGACGAGCTGACCGAGACGTTGCTGGCCGAAGTTTTGAAGCACGGGAGGTTTGGTGACGAAAAGCGCGTGGCAGTGATGGTGAATAATCTGGGGGCAACCGCCGAGATGGAGCTCGCGATTGTGGCCCACCATGCGATGCGCTTTCTCGAAAGCAAGGGAATTACGGTGGAGCGAATATATTCCGGAACATTTCTCTCATCACTGGACATGGCGGGGATCTCAATCACCGTTCTGGGTGTCAACGACGAGTGGCTGCGCTGGCTCGACGCCGTTACCACGGCTCCCGCATGGCCAACGCGCTGAAACAACGCCCGGGCAAACCGGAGATCGTGGCGGAGGTCAGCACGAAAGTGAGTTCGCCGACTGGCAGGGGAGCGCAATCGGAGGTAGGTAGAAAAACAAAGCAGGCCATCGAAGCCGCGTGCAAGGCGCTGCTAGCCGCAGAAGCTGAGCTTACTGAGATGGATCGCGTTACAGGTGACGGCGACCTGGGCACCAGCATGGAGCGTGCGGCTAGGGCCGTGCAAGATGCGGTAGGTTCGTATCCCTTGGACGATGTTCCAGCTACGATTAGAGCAATCGGTCATACCCTACGGCGCGAGTTGGGTGGATCATCAGGACCGCTCTATGGGGTACTTTTTCTGCGTTGCGGCGGCGTTATGGAGAAATCGGGCGCGATGGGATTGGCGCAATGGGCCGAAGCGCTCGATCAGGGCTGCCGCGCCATCAGTGAATTGGGTGGCGCGAAGCCTGGCGATCGGACCATGCTGGATGCGCTCGATCCGTTCGTGAAGGCTTTGCGGAACGGAGGCGGTGGGAAGGCGTCGGGGAAGGCAATCCTGGCCGCGGTTGAAGCGGCGGAACGCGGCGTCGAAGCGACGGCCCGAATGAAACCCCGTCTGGGGCGGTCGAGTTATCTTGGAGATCGCGTGCTGGGTTATCCCGATCCAGGAGCGAAGGCGGTCGTCGTCTGGTTGCGTGCAGTCTCCGACATGCTCTTCGCACACTAAGCCCTCAAATCTAATCTTGGCAGGAATTCTTCGATAGACCGTACACTGGGCAGCGAGCAGTTCGAAGTTGCCGAAAAGCGGACTTTGCGAGAGTTCATACATGTCGAGTTGATCTCAGAACTCACTGCGTCTTTGAGCCATGTACTGAATTTGGATTCCGCCCTAAATGTGGATAGGTTACGAAAGGCCTTCACGAAAGCATCTTGTGCGATATCCTCCGCGTCGGCCTCGTTCTTCACAAAAGAGAGCGCCATCATGTAGACACTCCGCTCGTGCGGACGGATCAGGTCGTGGTACAAACGAGTGTCGCCCGCCAGAATCGACGCAATCATCGCGGTCTCGTTGTCGTTCTGTTTCGTCATCGTTATGCCGTTTCTTTAAACCGTTTTGCGATGAGCGCATCTATTGCGAAGTAGCCAGTGCCAAATATCAGAATCATTAGGGATGCGAACAGAAACGTATATGGATCGGCTCCACAGAACTTGCCTGGGTCGGAAACAATGGAAGTCAGTGCTTCGTGATCGGCAGCCCAGAAGCCTCAAAGCAGAGGCTCGTTGAAGAAATTCCGCCCACGCAGGCAAAGGGGTTACCCGCGTGGGCGGCAATGAGCCTGAGCCCAATTGCAAATTACAGTGCTGCGATACCGTTGAAGCCCACCGCCGCGATGAACCCTTGGATCTCATCTACTTCCGATAGTGTTCCGTTGGGCTGGATGACGAAGACACCCACGGTTCCGGTCATCGCGTTGAGCGAGTAGAAGAACTTGCCATCGCCACTGGTCGTGATGTCAAGGTTCGTGGCGTTCTCCGGGTTGGTTGCGACGACAGAGGACGACGTGAGCGCGGTCAAGGCGCCGCTCTGGCCGATCGAAAATCCGGAGATGTTCGAAGTACCGGCATTCGATGCATAGACAAGAGCGCCATTCGGAGTGATTGCATTCCAGCAGTTGGCGGAGCCGTTGGTCGTCAAGCTCTGCGTGACCGCGGAGAGCGTTCCATTGGAGTTCACCGTGTAGGAAGAGATTGCAGAAATGGTAGAACCCGTCTCAGAAACAATCAGCTTTCCATTGGGAGCGAACCGCCCTGAGAAGGCTCCAACCCCAGCACTGGGATTGGCAACAAGAGTGCCCAATGTACCGTTCGCATTGATGTGGAACGTATCGATGTTGTTGGTGAGACGTTCCACCACGGCGAGGGTCTGGCCGTCAGGACTGATCGAAATCGATGATCCGCCGGCCGCATTGGCAGAGAGAAATGCGGTGGAGTTAGCAATGGGAAGCAGCTGCCCACCGAAGCCCATCTGGAAGCCGACGACGCTGCCCGCGCCGCTCTGGTTGAGGACATACAGGCGATTCTGCGACTGAGCAATGGCCACGGGATTGCTGCCGCCGGATGGTTGCCTATTCAGGAAAATCAGTCGTCCCCCAATAACCTGAAAGGCAGTGATATCGCCGCTTCCCGCGTTCGCGGCAAACAGGAGTGAGTGGTCTGCGCTCAACGTCAGCGAGCCTTGCGCTTCAAGTGGATCGTTCACCCCTCCAGTGCCCCTCCCTTGCGTATCGAAGGTTTCCTTTGCGACAACTGTCCCATCGGAGTTGTGAACGAATTCAATTACCTGGTTCTTGTCGGCGTTATTCGACATGACAAAGAACGTTTCTGTTCCTCTGGTTTGCGCGCTGGCGAGCATGGCTGGGAACAAGCATCCAATCCCAATTGCGATCGTCGATAGGCCACGAATTGCTTTCAACATTTTCTACTCCTTACAAGGGTGGGAATTTGCGCGCAAAAAGGATCCAGACGTTGTCTGCGAAGGCAGCAGCGCTGAAGCAAGATCCGCTTTGTGCACAGCCATTGGAGAGGCCAGGGAAGGAAAGGTTACACGCTCCCGCGCGGATGCCGAAAAGTGTCGACCCCGGCGACCTCCTGCGAGCAGCCGCAACGCTTTGCTAAAGACCCACGACAAAGAGGCCGCCTATGCACGAAGAAAGGTCGAACTGCTCGTAGATCGGCGTGATGGTCTATATCATCTTCATCTTCGCTCGCATGGGTGCCTGCGGTGGCCACGAAGATCAACGGCTTCTTTGTGCAAGGGCGCCGCTCTTCCGCACCACGCGGCCACTCGGGGGAACTGACCGGCAGTCCACTGCTCGAACCCGATGTCCGTCCGAATGATTCGCCGACGAGCTCTCGAGGCCGGGATCAAGACTGAGATCGGCTGTCATACCTTCGGTGCGACCGGCATCACCGCCTATCTCAAGAATGGCGGCTGGCTCGAGATCGCCCACCAGACGACCGCCCATGAGTCTGTTGCGCATGGCTGGGGATTCTGCGGCAGACGCTTGGAAATGAACAAGTACTATCTGATTTCCAAGCCTCATAATTTGGTGCTACGTCGCTGCTCATCGAACAGCTCTTGCGTTGAAATTCTCTTCCTGCCAAGGTCAACGCACCTCGAATAGGCGAGACCGTGCGTTCTGGTCTGCTCTTGATTTCCGCACGCGCTCTGCCGACGGTTTCGTCATTTTGCCGAGCGTGCGACATGGATCGACGATGACGCCATTTCTTTTCAATGCTTTAGCAATTGGCACGACACCTGCGCATCTGAGGGAAACTGCGAAAGCGCAAAGGACAGATTGCTATCAGAATGGCACGCTGCGAAAGCCGACATGGGGCATCAGGAGAATCGATGAAGAAGTGTGGGTGCCGCGCACAATACCCTGCGAGACACGCACCCAGCGAGAAGCTCCATGACGCGCTTCTGGCATTCGCTATTGCGAGACGGTGGCCGAGCAATCTTTCGAATGCCTTGGAGCCAGGCTGGGTGCCTACGAAGATGAGCGGTCCAAGCGCCGCAGACGATCTGGACCAGGCGCATCGCACTCAGGTGTGGCTTGCGGTAAGCGATGACTCTGCCGCTTTGGTGTCCGGTGAGTACTTCTATCACATGAACAGAAAGCATCCGCTGCCTGCTACGCGCGATGTCAGTCTTCAGGATCGCCTGCTGGACTTCTGTTCCCGTGTCACAGGCGTGGAACTTCCAGGCTGACACCACTGCTCCACCAACCACCTCGCCTCAACAAACGACATTGGGAGAAATGAAGGAGAAATCGATCATTCTGCGTTTGGCGAGCGCTTTGCTTTTTTGTTGTCGCTTGGCAGAACGCCAAGGTAGTGGAATTGCAATGCTAGGGATCATGATTAACCAAGCTATCAACAGGCCGGAAGTCATTGTAGGCCTGAAGGTTAGAGAAAGAGCTCCGCAAATGACATGGGATATCTCTTACGCGACGTATGTGTCGCGCGTAGTCAGGA
>Ga0302315_10004794_pt1 | contig 11715 bp, 12 predicted proteins | sample III_Palsa_N3_1_FD_200532 | JGI IMG/M metagenome (GOLD analysis project Ga0302315, IMG submission 200532) | Peat permafrost microbial communities from Stordalen Mire near Abisko, Sweden - III_Palsa_N3_1 | ecosystem: Environmental > Terrestrial > Soil > Palsa > Peat permafrost | place: Sweden... | reverse complement strand
AATACGGATATCGCGTTCTCCTCCATCCAGATCCTGCAAGGGACGACGAATGCATCGATCGACTGGACACCGGTGCAACAGGTCTCGGGGTCGGCGCAGAAGGCGGTGGTGGTGAGCAATGCGTCACCCGGCGGCCAGGTCGATATTTATTTTCAATAGGCTGGCGCGGAAGTTCGCATTTTGCGAACTTTATCCGGGGGAGAGGACGCGGGAGCGGCCGATCTTAGAAGCGCCAGCCCCGCGCGAGGGTTGGCCGGAGGTGGCACTCCCTTTGCCTAAGTAGGTGAAAACAATTATGGCTATGTCCAGGGCCCCCAAGGCGGCTAAAGCGCCGAAGACGCCCAAACAACGGCGGCGGCGGAAGATAGTGTGGATCGTGGTGGGGTCGCTGCTGGTCATTCTGATCGCGTTCAGGATAGCCCTGCCCTATATCTTACTCCGTTTTGTCAATAAAGAGTTACAGACTATTCCGGGTTATACGGGCCACGTCGATGATATTGACGTGGCCCTGATCCGGGGCGCGTATACCATCAAGATGATCAAGCTGGATAAAACGGGTGGGAAAATTCCCGTTCCCTTCTTTTCGGCAGAAACCATCGACCTGTCCGTTGAATGGAAGGCCCTCTTCCACCGGCGGATCGTCGGCAAGATCATCGTCCAACACCCCATCATCAATTTCGCCAAGGGGCCGACCCAGGAGACTTCGCAAACGGAGATCCCGACACAGAGCTGGACCGCTGTAGTGGGCAAACTGATGCCGCTGAAGATCAACCGGTTTGAGATCCTTGACGGGGAAGTGCATTATCGCGATTATGCCAGCGACCCGAAGGTCAATATTTACGCAACGGACATTCACATCCTCGCGACAAACCTGTCGAATGCCTTGAAGCAGACTGTGGTGCTACCTTCCACGGTGGAGGCTACCTGCAATGGCATTTATGGCGGCCATGCGAGTTTGCATATGAAGCTGGATGCATTGGATTCAATTCCAACGTTCGAGGCCAAAGCAGAGCTACTCGATATGGATGTAGCGAAGCTGAATGATTTCCTCAGCGCGTACGGAAAATTCGACGTGAAGCAGGGTTCACTGAGTATTTATACCGAGGCGGCGGCGAAGGATCATAAGCTGACAGGTTATGCCAAGCCGATCATCAAAGACCTGCGGGTGGTGAACTGGAAGGAGGATAAATCGCATCCGCTGAAGCTGGCCTGGGAGGCAATGATAGGAGCGGTGAACTGGGTCGTGAAGAATAAGGGCAAGGATCAACTGGCGACGCGGATCGAGTTTACCGGCGACTTGCGTGACCCTAATATCAGTACCTGGTATATTATCGGGCAGGTGTTGCGCAATGGCTTTATCCAGGCGTTGTACCCGGCATTGGAAAATTCTGTCAATATCAACTCTGTGAATGAGGTGAAGATCACCAATGGTAAGGTGGAGAAGAAGAGTAAGAAAGAGGTCCGGAAGGAGGAGAAGAAGAAGGCGAAGGAAGAGAAGAAGAAGAAAAAGGATGCTAAAAAGGGCGATGATAGCGGGCAGAAGGGGTAGGAGAGTTCGCATTTTGCGAACTTTGCCCCGAGGGATGCTCGTTTCACGCGCCGTCAATTAATGATGACGGCTCCATAGAGATTGCTGCCGCCGAAGGCGGAGGGCATCTGGCCGAGGCGGGTGATCGTCCGGTAGCCTGCGGCGTGAAACAGCGACTCCAGCGCCGCAAAGCCCAGCGGGTAGGGAACCCAATCTGGGACGGCCTTCGTCCTGTCATATTCGACGATGAGAAAGTAGTGGGCGGGGCGGAGGATGGCTTTCAGGGTTTTGAGCAGGGCAGGTTTATCCTTTACATAATGAAACGAGTTGGCCATGAGTAGGCCATCGAGATCGCGGAGGCCGAGGTCTTTTTTCACAAAATCATTTTTTTGCGGTTGGATGCTAACCTGGTTGGAGGTCAGTTGCTGCGCGATAGTAGGATGGCGGTCGATAGCATAGATGGTGCTGCCGGGTTGGAGGAGACTGGCGAGCGTCAGCGTGAATAAACCCGATCCGCAGCCGAGGTCGGCCCAGCGGGTGGGATGCGGGAGCGCCTTGATGGGCGGGTTGTCGATCAACGCGAGGGCTTGTGCGGAAGTCATGCGGGTGGCCGGCATCGTGTTAGGCGATGCGGCGGCCATGGAATTTCCATAAAGATCGGGGAAATATTTTTGGGAAGGGCAAGTGGGGGAGGGGCCGATGCATGGGCGGCCGCGGCCGGTGTGTAATTTCTTCTTCCCTGCATCCTATAGCAAAACGCTATATGAAGCAATCTTTACAATTGAAGATCCCGACCCCCTGTGGAGAGGACTGGACGGGGATGCAGCCGACTGAGAAGGGCCGCCATTGCCAAAGCTGCTGCAAGACGGTGGTGGATTTTACGGAGATGAGCGACGCGGAGATCATCCGGCATCTTTCGCAGGCCGGTCCGCATGTTTGCGGACGGTTGATGCCTGACCAATTAAACCGGACCCTGGCGCCGGCGCCGGTGCAAAAGAATGGGCGGTCGGGTTGGGCGTGGGTGTTGGCGAGCCTGTTGATGGTGGCGGAAGGATCGGACAAAGGGCGGCCTATGAAGACAGGTAAGATTGAGGTGCGGGAGCCGCGGGCAGACACGGATTCAACCTTCCCGAGGATAGGAATGAGCATACCTCGCATTGATGTGAAAAAGACCCTGAAAGGTACTGAGCAGGCGTTGATGGGGGATATGGTGAAGATTGAACCCGATTCAATTCAGCCGCCTGCCGATACATTGTCCACTGTGTTGGCGGGAATGACGAGATCGGAAGAATTCACAGGATTTAACGGAGGGATTGTTGTTGGTGCGAAGGTCGACAGCGCAATAGATATCCTGACCGACACGGTAAAACAAATCGTTGCCGATACCCTGGCGGCATTGGGCTGGCGTCCTGCCCCCGACCTGAATATTTACCCCAACCCCGTCTCACGGGGCGGCGCTTTGCAACTAGCGTGGAAGACGCAACCGGGGCAATATCAATTAACATTGATGGATATGCGTGGCCAACTGATCGCCGAACGGATATTGGATGTGGGCGGACCGGGGCAAGTGGATAGCTGGGAGATACCGGCCTCGCTGGCGGCGGGTATTTATGTCCTGCGGGTGGTGCGCGTGGGAATGGCGGGATCGGGCGCAAGCGGGTCGGGATCGGCGGGTACGATGGGATCGGGCACAGCCGGTCCGGCTGCAGTGTGCACGCGTGAAGTGATGGTGCGGTAAAATAGGTGTTTTAGCGGTATAAAGGCAACAGAAATAGGTGTAATTTTAAGTGACCTGTTTCCCTATGATCTTTTTAACCCCCAAAATTACGGTATGAAAAAAAGATCATTTTGGCCGACGGCAACAAGTCTGTCTGTCTGCCTCCTCTTGCTCGCAGGATGCGTCAAAACTCTTGATCATTTACCTTCAATCCCTCCTGGGACGGTGCCGTGCAAGATCACTTACTTCATTTTTCCGCAGTTGTATCAACAAGGGATGCTGGACAGTTTTACGTTGACCTACAATTCGGTGGGCAATCCTGTCTTTGCCAAGCGGGCAGTTGTCAACGACGGCAGCTTCGATGTCGCATTCACGTATGACAGCGAGAACCGGCTGACGGGCTTTCTCAACGTTTTCGCTCCCGGGGAAGGCCCGGCCAGTTCGTCTAACTGGATTAAATACAGTTACCTTGACAATAAAAGTAAAAATCCATATATCGATTCCAATTTTCTGTTTCCCTATGACATCGTCAACGGTTCGCCTCAATATTACAATCTCGTTACCGACGCTTTTCACTATGACCGTGACAACAGGATCGTTCTGGACACGTCTATAGATGTAACCGCCGTCGTGGATAATTATCCTAATACGTTTGATACGACTGTCTTCAGTTACCAATATGACGCGGACGGAAACCAGGAAGGAGGCAAGTATGACAATAAAGTGAATTTCCTTCGGACTAGCAAGGTCTTCCAGTTCGTACAGGCCGACTATTGCGTCAACAACGGCATTTCGGATTGGACAAATATCAAATACAACGAATTTGGGTTACCGACCCAGTTCGATGCGACCAACGGCATCGGTTTCCTGGGGGCAGTTTCGGGACCGGGCACGATTCGAATAGAATATGATTGCGCCTGCGGCCTGGGTACCCAGAAGGGCCTGCGTGAGACCGGCGCTCCGGCGGCGGGTAAAAATTATTGAGCAAACAAAGTCTTCCATGTCGCCTCATAAGGATCACCCTTGACCCACATCGGCTGCGTCGCATCGTCGGCGATATAGATCGCGGACAGGATGTAGGCACGGATGAATTTTACGGCATAACGCAAATTCATATTGCCGGTCTCATCGCTCAGCCGGTGATACCGGTTGAAGATGGTGCTGTCGAAAGTACGCATCCCGAGACTATAAGTAGGCGCAGGAATGCCCATTTTCGCGAGGGGAGCGTTATCGCTTTCGAAGAACAGCTGGCCACCTGTCGGGTCGCCATTGACGGACAGTCCATAGGCCTTGCAGGCGTTGATGATATTGGAGTCTTCGCTGGTCCGGTTGAGCCCGACGAGACTGATCAGGGTCGTGTCATTGTAACTGGCATTGTCAATATTCAGGTTGTACACGGTATGGTTCAGCGGGAGGATAGGATGGCCCGCATAATACTCGCTGCCCAGCAACCCCTCTTCTTCTGCGCTATAGGTGACGAACATGATGGACCTTTTGGACGGATAACGGCCGAAGTATTTCGCCGCATCAATGACGGCAGCCGAACCGAGAGCGTTATCCCTTGCACCATTGTATATACTGTCGAGCTTTCCTTCTTCCATTTTCGGCTGTGCTGTCACTCCGAGGTGATCGTAGTGTGCGCTGAGCACGATGTACTGGTCCCGCAATGCAGGATCGGTGCCTTGCACGAAGGCCAGGACGTTCTTTAATTTCAGTTCCCGGGTGAGCGTGGCAGTGATTGTCACCGAGGCCGTGCCTGTGGCGCCTTTGACCAGTAGGGGCTGGTCACCGGAATGATAGCGGAGGGCGATCATGGGAATGTCGGTGTTCTTATCAGGGCCAACGCGACGCTCGCCGGACAGGCCAGACTGTAAGGCAGGCCAATAGGCGCTGTCAGCATTAAGGGATACGAGCAGGCCGAGGGCTTGTTTGCCCGCCAGCATTTGCCGGATCTGTCTTGACTTGCCCAGATCTTTATGGGCGGATTGGCGGGTGCCGGCGCCGGCGTCCATCAACACGAGCTTTCCCTTCAGGTCGAGTGTGGCGAGCTGGCCTGCGCTGTCGTCGCCGATATATACAACGGGGGCGTTTAACTGTACATCTCCGGGATCGAATTGCAAGGCATCGGCGCCTATATTGAAAGACCGCGATCCGATGGTGACGGAGCCGGTTGGTGATGGGCGCATGAAGGACAGCGAAAAATGCTGGAAGTAGCCATCGGCGCCGGGGAGAGGCTTAGCGCCTGCTGCCTGGAATTGATCGGCAATGTACTGTGCGGCGGTGTCGATCTCCGGCCGGCCAATGTAGCGGCCTTTCAGCCGGTCTGAGGCGAGGTAGATCAGGGGCGCTACGGCCTGATTGGCAGGGAGGGTGGCGGCGATCCGGGCCTGGGTTGCGGCGGGGGTTGCCGAGGGGGTTTGCGTCATGGACTGCTGTGATGTGGGATGCGCAGGGGTTTGCGCGAACAACTGTGAAGTGGATGCGGCGAAAGCCAGGAGCAGTAAACGTTTCATATTTCGAAGATAAGTTTTTTGGGGGTATCTTCGGCTGCGTCGGGAAATGAACGTTATTTTATGAGATTACTTCGGTACTATTCAAGGCAGTTCGAGATCACTTTTGAGATGATCAGCCATCTTTTCAGCCCGCGTAGAAAGGAGACGCTGTTGTATTTTGAAGAGATCGGCCTGACGCTATCGGTCCCGGCCTATCTTGCGGTTCTCTCCCAAAAGCAGCTCGTCACCAGATTAAAGAAGGCGATGAAGAAAGACGACAAGCCTATCACGTCTTTTGCGACCGGGGACAATTGCCGGACGCTGTTTATAGCGCGCAATGCGGAGGGTTATTACATGTCGGGGATCATGATTTCTCTTGGCGACCGCAGACCCGTTGACGCCAAGAATGAATATTACGAATTCCTGCAGAGCCAATTAAACGAGCTGAAGGATCGATACAAAAAATATGCAAGGGTGCTGGTGGAAGAGCAGTCGGTAGACGGCATGATCGGCGGACAGCCGTTTGAGAAAACAGAGATGACGGTACGGGTACCGGAGGAAGCACTTTACTATGTATATTACTATCACGGATTTCATCAGGGTTGCCAGGTCTTGCTTTGCGCGATGTTTTCCGGGGAGAAAAAGGGAATGGATATGGTGCGATGTATCGAGGAGGCGAGGTTTTCATAGGCCGATAGAAGGCGATGCGGAGGGCGTGGCGTTAGATCGGCGGGGCGTCGACGGCGAGAATCCGATTGATATCATCGATGATCTGTAGCCTGGCGTGGCTGAAGGCGGATTCGGCCGCTTTTTTGGGCGTCCCTATGATCGCCGTCCTGATCTCTCTTTCGATGTCCTCGAATTCAGTGCGGATGCCGGTACTGGCGCGGGGTACGATGCGGCCAAGGGCCTGTGAGATCTGGCGGTAATTTTCGAAGGACGACATCAATTTCCGTGCGGCCTGCTGTGAGTAGTCTGCGGGGAGATGATCGCGGATCGCTGTCAATTGTATTTTGGCTTCGCCCAGGTTCATGCCGGTTCCATTTCATCGAAGATAGGGTTATTTCCCGCGCCCCATCCTGAAGGGCGATGTAGAATATATTCCTCGGCTGCGAGAGAGAGGAGCGTCGGGTGAGAGGACGTTCGATGAAACGGGGCAAAGGAGCTGCGGGACCGGCCGGGGCATGATTTTTTATCAGTGTAAACACTTAAAGCAGTTGTTGTTGCAGACCCTGGTATTATCCCCGCGTTTTTTAAAAGGTTTGGCTGCCGGCCGTGTGGCTGAGTGGGCGAAACTCTATGATCATTATGCGGGCGCGCTATACGGTATTATCCTTCAACAGGTATCGGCGGAGGTGGCCCCGAAAGTGCTGGAGAAATGCTGGTTGACCTTTTACCGGCTGATCGGGGAATACTGTCCTTCCAAAGAACGTCTTTTTACCTGGATGTACCGGCTGACGATGCAGACCTGCCGTGAGACCATCCTTCCGCCTGAGGAGCTTGAACCGGTTTCTTACCTTTCCATTGTCCCTTTAGGTGTAAGGGCGAATTAAATAATATGAAGCGTCAATTCAGGTCATTGACGAAGTCAAATGCTTTGCCGGCCCAGAAAAAGCAAAATATCCTCACTTTTTTGACATTTTTGCTTTCGTAGGATTTCCATTGCAATGGGTAAGAATATAACAGGTCTGTGCTGCCGACAGGATGGACCTGGACTTCGAGCCTTCCAGGCCCTTTCACGATTTGGATGCTATAGGGTTTACCTTTAGGTGAGTGAATGAACTCGTAAAGGGTGTCCATAAATATGCTTTGGTTAAATATATGCAAAAATCACTCCGCCCTCAAACTATCGACAGGATTGGCGATGGCCGCACGGACGGACTGGATGATAGTCGTGGCGATGGCAATCAGCAGCACGAGGCCGCCGGCCACTACAAACAGCGACCAGTTGATGGTCGTGCGATAAGCAAAGTTCTGTAGCCAGCGGTTGGCCGCGAACCAAGCCAGCGGCGTGGCGATCACAATAGCAATGACGATGAGCCGCAGAAAGTCGGACGACAGCAGCGCGATGATGCCGGTAACGTTTGCCCCCAACACCTTACGGATACCTATCTCCTTCGTGCGCCGTTCAGCTGCATAGGCAGCCAGTCCAAACAGGCCGAGACAGGCAATGGCGATGGCCAGCGCAGAGAAGAGGATAGATAGCTGCCCCATGCGCTGCTCACTCCGGTAAAGGGCATCGAAGTCGGCATCCATGAATGAATATTCAAAAGGCTGGTACGGCGAGAGCCCCTTCCACTTCGCCTTCATCTGCACGAGGAGAGCGGGCAGGTTATCCGAAGCCACCCGAACATTCAGGAGATTGGGATAGCCGCCAAAGTTGGCGATGATCATCACCAACGGCGTGACATTGGTCCGCATCGAAGAAAAATTAAAATCCTTCACGATCCCGATGACATGGAAGACTGTCTTTCCGTTATTGTAGCCGTTTAGGACGATCTGTTTATTCAACGGGTCTTTGGCGATCCCCCAGGTCTGCGCGGCGGTCTCATTGAGCACGATCGCCGTAGAATCGGTCCCGAACCGCGACGAGAAATCCCGGCCCGCCACAATCTGCATCTTCAACGCGGAAATATAATCGGGATCGACCATCCAGGACTGAACCTCGGTGCTGATACCGGTGTGGCCTTTTACCGATCCGAAATTATGCCAGCGCTCCTGGTTGGTGGGCAGGAAATCAGACAGAGTGGCGCCCGACACACCTGGTAACTGCATGACTTCTTTTTTCAGCGTAAGGGGATCGGTCATCGAATGGAGCCCTTTGATGGTGAGCATCCGGCTACGGTCGAAGCCGAGGTCGCGGCTCTGAATATAGTGCAGCTGCCGGAAGACTATCATGGTACCTATGATCAGGAACAGTGAGATGGAAAATTGGAAGACGACCAGTGTGCTGCGTAACGCTCCGCCTTTGAAACCGGCAGTCAGAGAACTTCGGCGGAGCTGCTTCGACACGCTCCACCTCGTTCGCAACCATCGGTCCCCTCGGTTGCCTGTCAGCACATCCACAGGCCGGAAGGCAGACAGGAAGAAGGCTGGATAAGCGCCGGCCAGCAGACCCACGACGAGGACGATCCCCACAAGACAAGGCAGCAGCCACGCCAATACGGTCGCGTTAAAGGTCAGCGATTTATCTGCCAGCTGATTGAACAGGGGTAAGACAGCCACGGCCAGCCCAATGGCGAGAATGGCTGCGGCCAACGTCATCAACATGGATTCCGACAAAAATTGACCTATGAGCGTACTCCGGGCAGACCCCAATACCTTGCGGACCCCTACTTCACGGGCACGGCCAGCCGAACGGGCGGTCGACAGGTTCATGAAGTTGATGGCGGCGATCAGCAGGACAAAGACGGCGATGGCGGAAAAAATATAGATGTACTGAATATTGCCGTTGGCTTCTAGTTCATCCGACCGGTTGGATCGGAGATGGATATCGGTAAGGGGTATCAGTCCGAGACGCAGAGAGTAGTCTTTGCTTTCATATTCCTTATACATCTTGTCCCATTTGAACATAAATGACCCGAGCTGATTCCGGAGGGCATTCACATCGGCGCCCGGACGGAGTAGGATAAAGGTGGACATGGGAAATAAGGCATAGAAGCTGTTGTTGCTTTCCATACCATTACCCCGCATGGAAATAAACAAATCGTAATGAAAGCTGGACTGCGCGGGCATGTCCCGGATCACACCCGTGACGGTCAGGGTGACGCTGTCACTGATATCGGTCAGTGTGCGGCCCACGACGCTGGTGCTATTGAAATAGCGGCGGGCTGTGGATTCGGTGAGGACGACGGTATGAGGAGACTGCAGGGCGGTGGCGGGATTGCCGGCGACCATGGGCAGGGTGAAGACATCGAAAATCTGCGGGTCACACATTACGACATACGGCTCGGCAATGAGCTGGTCATCCTTTTTGAAACGCGTTCCCGGCTGGGGTAGTAACCTGACGGCTTGCTGCACCTGGGGATAGTTTTTTATCAGGGTGGGGGCTACGGGCGGGGCGGCATCAGCCATGTAGCTGACGTGCTGATTGAGATTGAGGTCGGTATTGACGCGGTAGATGCGTGCGGCATTCGTGTTCCAGCGGTCATAACTGCATTCGTCGGCGACGTAGAGGACGATCAGGAGAAAGGTGGCGAGGCCGAGGGTCAGCCCAAGGATGTTGAGGGCGGTGAAGCCGCGGGTCTTGAGCAGCTGGCGGACGGCGAGGCGGAGGTTGATGCGACGCATGGCGGAGGTGTTGGTTGCTGTAATTTAAGGAAAAATGACATCCTTTTCCCATTTGCGGCTGACGGAACCTTTGCAGGTATGGAGTTGCCACCCCTTATCCTTATTACGCAGGTATTCCTGGTACAGCAGGTAACGGAACTCCCGGGTGGTGAAAACATTATACCAAAGCTCATGTTTGAATTCGGGGACAATACCCGCAGTCTGCAGAACATCGTATGTGGCGGAGGCACAGCGCATGCCCATAAAGGCATAGTCATAAGGGGTCTGCCGGGTGTATTGGAGGGCGAGACTATCGAGTGTCTTCTTCTGGGCCGCGGTCACGGGAATCACGAACACGACCCGGCGCAGGCTGTCGATATTGTCGTAATAATTACCGAGGACATTCCACATGCGGGTTTCCGAATAGATCCGAAAACAGGAATTAAAGTTCTTTTTATCAGTGCTGGTGATGAGGTGCCCGCTGGCGGCGATACCGGTGTATTTCAACGGCTGAAAGCTGAGCACTTTGCCCACAGCATACTCCACGCCGACATGACCCCCATGCAGTTTGGTCGTCCGATTGATCAGGGTATTGGGACCATACATAGGCTCGCGGCCCATCCAGCCTTTGGCGGGGATGGAGCCATAAAGACAAAGGACGCGGATGGTATATACCGGCGGATCCTGATCCGGGGCGGGCGCGGAATGGGGCGCGGGCTGCTGCTGTGGCGACAGCAGGAGGGTAAGTGCGATGGCATAAGTTGCCACGAAGGTTGCGGTGGCCATAACGGAAAAGGATAATGAAACCGAATTTCGGCTATTTTTGGTCAAATTCCCGCTATGAAAAGAATTTTTGCTCTGGCGCTGTGTTGTACGCTGACGGCTGCGAGTCACAAACCGTTGACCTGGGTGGCTATAGGCGACAGCATCACCTACCTGAATGACCATTTAGATGAGACGGGGCACCGGCTGACGAAAGGGTACCTGACGGATGTTGTGGACCGCTTGCCTTACGTGCATTGCATCAACCAGGGCCATAACGGCTGGACGACGACGGATTTTGCCCGGTCGATCGACAAATTAGGAATACCCGCGGGCGATGTATATACGATATTTCTCGGGACGAATGACTGGTGGCATGGGCACCCGATCGGCACGTGGGCGGATTACGAACAGGCGACGGGGGATTCCACGATCTATGGCTGTTTTCGGATTATTGTCAATAAACTGCATCAGCTGAGTCCGGCTGCGCCGATTATACTCGTGACGCCTTTGCCGCGAACGGATTTTGTATACATTAACGGTGCTAAGAATAATGCTTACGGTTCTTATCGCGACAAGAACGGCCAGTCGCTGGAGGCGGTTGCTGCGGCGGTGGCGGACATTGGCCGGCATGAAGGTTTCCGCGTGATCGACTTGTATCATGAGCGGCGGCTGGCGATCCCGCACCTGGTACGATTTAAGCGGTTGAAGGACCCGGTGACGGGGGCGTACCGCGATTATACCTACCCGGATTATGTCTCCGTTCCATTCGATCCCGCGGATGAATATCCGTATCCGCCCGAGGCGCAGGATATGACGTTTGACGGACTGCATCCCTCGGACAAGGGGGACGCGCTGATCGCCAGGCGGGTGGCGAAGGCGATCAAGGGGTTGTAGGGGGGCGGGCCCAGACCATCAATGTAAAGCGACAATATTATTTCTAATAG
>Ga0302315_10004793_pt1 | contig 11717 bp, 10 predicted proteins | sample III_Palsa_N3_1_FD_200532 | JGI IMG/M metagenome (GOLD analysis project Ga0302315, IMG submission 200532) | Peat permafrost microbial communities from Stordalen Mire near Abisko, Sweden - III_Palsa_N3_1 | ecosystem: Environmental > Terrestrial > Soil > Palsa > Peat permafrost | place: Sweden... | reverse complement strand
AACTGATGTCGGTGACGCTGGGTAACACATAGGCCAGCAACCAGCCAAAGAGCATGGTTACCACCAGGGTTACCAGCACCTGCGCCATTCCCAAACCAAATACGATGCGCCGCATCGATGAGAGTTTGGGCAGCGAAAACTCCAACCCGATCGAAAACATCAGGAATACCACGCCGAATTCGGCAAATGTGTGAGTCGCCTCGTTGTCTTGCGCCAAGCCGAGGCCGTAAGGGCCGATCAAGATGCCGACCACCAGATAGCCGAGCATCGGCGGCAAATGCAACATGCGGAAAGCGACCACCCCCAGAACGGCGGCGGCCAGCAACATCAGTGTGAGTTCAAGAGGTGAAAACATAGGTAATTAATAGGCAAGTAATGTTTTGAACCTCAACCGACAATCGACCAACAGCAGGAATATAGCAACTGGCAAGTTTTTTGCTTTACGAATTCTTTGCTTGGCGAATTCGTTTATACTTTGGGCATGAGTGTACCCCATGCAAAAATCACGCCCAATCTATTTGACGGCAATAGCGCCGCGCGCGCGCTTGAACTCGCGCTTGAAACCCTGCAAATCGAAGCTGATGCGATTTTAGCAATCAAGCAGCGCTTGGGCAGCGGACAAGACCAATCCTTCCCGCAGGCGATCGCATTGTTGCTTCAGTGCGACGGTCGCGTGGTCGTTTCCGGCATGGGCAAGTCCGGGCATATCGCACGTAAAATCGCCGCGACCCTGGCTTCCACCGGAACGCCGGCGTTGTTCGTGCATCCCGCCGAAGCGGCGCATGGCGATCTCGGCATGGTAACCGAGCATGATGCCTTTGTGGCAATTTCCAATTCGGGCGAAACTGCTGAATTGCTGGCCATCATGCCGATCATCAAGCGCATGGGTGCAAAATTGATTGCGATGACCGGCAATCCCGCATCGAGCCTCGCACTACTGGCCGACGTCCACCTGGATGTCAGCGTCGACAAGGAAGCTTGCCCGCTCAATCTGGCGCCCACTGCCAGCACCACCGCAACCTTGGCCGTGGGCGATGCCTTGGCCGTCGCCCTCCTGGATGCGCATGGCTTCAAGGAAGATGATTTTGCCCGTTCGCACCCGGGCGGTGCGCTTGGCCGCCGCCTGTTGACGCATGTGCGCGACATCATGCGCAGCGGCGATGCCATTCCGGCAGTGACGGCCAATACCTCCTTGTCCGCTGCCCTGCTGGAGATCACCAAGAAAGGCATGGCCATGACTGCCGTGGTCGACCAGCATTTTCATGCAATCGGCGTATTTACCGATGGCGACCTGCGGCGCCTGATCGAAGACGTGCAAGACTTCAGTAAATTGACGATTGCCGACGTCATGCATGCCGGCCCGCGCACCATCGGCCCCGATCAGTTAGCGGTCGATGCCGTGCATATCATGGAAGAATTCCGCATCAATCAGTTGCTGGTGGCGGATGCCGAGGGCAAACTGGTCGGCGCGCTCCATATCCACGACCTGACGCGCGCCAAGGTGATTTGATGACGGACGCCACACGAGCCGACGCGATCGCCCGTGCGGCACGCATCCGTTTAATGATTTTCGATGTCGATGGCATCCTGACCGATGGCAGCCTGCAATACGGAGCCAGTGGTGAAACGCTCAAGACCTTTAATGTGCTGGATGGTCTCGGCATCAAGTTGTTGCAGCAATCCGGCGTGCGCGCTGCCATTATCACCGCCCGAAAATCGGAGATTGTCGCTAAACGTGCCGCCGATCTTGGCATTGAGCATGTCCTGCAAGGCGTGCATGACAAGCGTGCAGGGTTCGAGCAATTGCTGGCGCAGACCTCGGTTCAAGCGCAAGAAAGCGGCTTTGTCGGCGACGATTTGATCGACCTGCCGGTCTTGTCGCGGGTCGGCTTTGCCGCCAGTGTTCCGAACGGCCACGCGGAAGTACGCGCACGCGTCCATTTCGTGACGCAGGCTGCCGGCGGTAAAGGCGCAGTGCGCGAGTTATGCGATTTCATCTTGCAGGCGCAAGGCAATTACCAGGCGGCGCTGGCGCCGTATTTGGGATGAGCAACGTGCGGTCGTCGAACCGCATGCGCTTGCTGATCTTCCTGGTGCTGGCGGTGGCCTTGGCTTCCGGCAGCAGCTTATGGCTGCTCGAAGTAAGACGGCACGGCGTCGATGACTCATCGTCAAGCGGCGTGCGGACTGCCCCCGACTATTTCGTGGAAAACTTCAATTTCGTGCGGACCTCCAAAACCGGCCAGGCCCGTTATGCGATTTCGGGCGTCAAGCTCACGCATTTCCCGAAGGACGATAATTTCCAGATCGACCTGCCTTTCGTGAAAAGCCTGAGCGTCGATCGACCGTCGATGACGATGCGCGCGCAACGCGGATTTGCCAATAGCGACGCCAGCGACGTGCAAATGTTTGATGACGTTCAAATTGATCGGCCGGTGTCGAAGTTTGCTCCGCATTTTCATTTGACGTCGGAATACGTGGAATTTTTCCCCGATGAAGACATCATGCGGACAGACAAGCCAGTCGTCATCACACAAGACACGACTGTCCTTACCGGCGAAGACATGTACGCCAACAACGCCACAATGAAGTTCTCGCTGGGGCGCAATGTTCGCGCCGTTATCCAACCGCAAAAACACTAAAACCAAACGCCTAGCCGCTTCCTATTTGAGAGTACAACATGAAACGACGCTTCCTTTCCCGCTTCCTTACCGTGATCGCGCTCCCATTGCTATTGCTAAGCAACGCCCACGCAGAAAAAGCGGATTCCCAGAAGGAAATTGCGGCAACCGGGGATAAGGTCGACGTCGATGATATCAAGCAAATTCGGGTGGTCACGGGCAATGTCGTCCTTACCCAGGGGACCTTGATCATGAAAGGGGCCAAGCTGGTAATAACCACCTCCCCGGACGGCTGGCAATTCGGCACCATGTACGCGCCCAGCGGAGGTTTGGCAACCATGCGCCAAAAACGCGATGGCGGCCCTGATCTCTGGATGGAGGGAGAGGCGTCGGATCGCATTACCTACGACGAAAAGACGTCGATTGCAGTTTTATACACCAATGCCAAAGTGCGGCGCTTGACCGGCACCCAGAAAACCGATGAATCGACGGCGGCATACCTTTCGTACAATAGCCAAACTGAAATTGTCAATGGCGCCAATACCGAAAGCGGCGAAAGCAAACCAGGCGCCGGACGTGCCACGATCACGATGCAGCCGCATAGCCATCCAGACGACAAGAAGGCGCAATAAGATGGCCAGCACCCTGATCGTGCGTGGCTTGCAAAAGACTTATGGCGCGCGACAAGTTGTCCGTGACGTTTCGCTGGATGTCGAAAGCGGCGAAGTGGTCGGTTTGCTTGGCCCGAACGGTGCCGGCAAAACCACGTCGTTTTACATGATCGTGGGCCTGGTGCCGTCCGACGCCGGAGAAATTACGCTGGACGGCGTCGGCATTTCGCGCCTGCCGATTCATCGACGCGCCGTGCTGGGGCTTTCCTACTTGCCGCAAGAAGCATCGGTGTTTCGGAAGCTGACGGTCGAAGACAATATTCGTGCGGTGCTGGAGTTGCAACGCGAGGACGGCAAACCGTTGTCAAAGATCCGGCTCAATGAGCGGCTCGACACGTTGCTGGCAGATTTGCAAATTGAGAAATTGCGCGAAAACCAGGCTTTGTCATTATCCGGTGGCGAACGGCGGCGGGTGGAAATTGCCCGCGCCTTGGCGACCAATCCCCGCTTCGTATTGCTCGATGAGCCATTTGCCGGCGTCGATCCGATTGCGGTGATCGAGATTCAACGGATTGTGCGTTTCCTGAAAGAGCGCAACATCGGTGTGCTGATTACCGACCACAACGTGCGTGAAACCCTCGGCATTTGCGACCGCGCCTACATTATCAATCAAGGCGCCGTGCTGGCCAGTGGCCGTCCCGACGACATCATTGCCAATGAGTCGGTGCGCCGCGTCTACCTGGGCGAACACTTCCGCATGTAGCGGCGGTACACACCCCTATGAAGCAAAGCCTCCAACTTCGTGTTTCTCAGCATCTGGCGCTCACGCCGCAGTTGCAGCAATCGATACGCCTGCTGCAATTGTCGACGCTGGAATTGCACCAGGAACTGGAACAGATCCTGTCGGACAATCCGCTGATCGAGCGGCTCGATGATCCGCTCGATCATTCGATCCGGTTGTTAGCAGATGGCGCACTGGGCGCTGCCGGCGCACCGGCCGAAGGCGCCATCGCCGAGGCGCCGGCGGCCGCCAGCGACGAAGGCTTTGAACCGTCCGAAGTGCCGGCGACGAGCGACAGCGGCGAGGCTGAATGGACTTTCGACGATGTCGCCCGCACCTCCAAAGCACCGGAAGACGACGATGGCCGACCGCAATTGGGCGCGCAGGAAGTGACCTTGCGCGAACACTTGCTGGAGCAGATGCGGGTCACCGTCCGCGAGCCGCGCGATCGCGCCTTGCTGGAACTGGTCATCGATGCTATTGACGAAAACGGTTATCTGTCGGAGCCGCTGGTGGAAATCCATGCGCGCCTGCCGGAAGAGCTGGAAGTCGACATCGATGAATTGTCGATCGCGCTGGCAATGTTGCAAAACTTTGATCCACCGGGGGTCGGCGCCCGCGATGCAGCAGAATGCCTGGCGCTGCAGATCAAGCGCTTGCCGAAAATTCCGATGGTAACGCGCAGGCTGGCACTGCAAATCGTCGAACAGCATCTCACCCTGTTCGCGCAGCGCGATTTCAACAAGTTAAAAAAAGCATTCAACTGCGACGACGAGGATTTGCGTGAAGCGCAAGCCGTGATCCGGCAATGCAATCCGCATCCGGGAGCAGAGTTCGGTAACGGCGCGTCGGACTACGTTGTTCCCGACGTCATTGTCAAAAAAACAAAAAATGGTTGGCAAGTCATGCTCAATCATGATGTGATGCCGCGCCTGCGAGTGAATGCCATGTACGCCAATATATTGAAACAAAGCAAAGGTGAGGGGTCACTCACTTCGCAGCTACAGGAGGCAAAGTGGCTGATCAAGAACATGCGTCAGCGTTTCGACACGATTTTGCGCGTTGCACAAGCGATTGTAGAACGGCAACGGAATTTTTTCTCGCATGGAGCGGTCGCCATGCGTCCTCTTGTCTTGCGCGAAATAGCTGATACACTAGGTTTACACGAGAGTACTATTTCTCGGGTTACCACGCAAAAATACATGCTAACCCCGCACGGCATGTTTGAGTTGAAGTACTTTTTCGGCAGCCATGTCGCGACCGAAGCGGGGGGCGAGGCATCGTCGACGGCGATACGGGCACTGATCAAACAATTGATAGGAGCGGAAGACTCGAAAAATCCATTCTCTGACAGCAAGATAGCGGACATGCTGGCGGAACAAGGCATGGTAGTGGCGCGGCGTACCGTCGCCAAATACCGGGAAGCGCTGAAAATCCCGCCTGTCAGTTTGCGCAAGGCATTGTAGTTTTTGTAGTGTTTTATGTTGCTGTGTTCTCGACACGCAATTAACCAACGCGCGGTTTCGAACCTCCAGTAACGCTATCCATAGGAGCGCGTATGAATCTCACAATCAGTGGACATCATCTCGAATTGACACCGGCCATTCGTGAATACGTACAAAGCAAGCTGGAACGCATCAAACGCCACTTCGATCATGTCATTGATATTGCGGTCATCCTGACCGTCGATAAGCTCCCAGAGAAAGAGAAGCGACAAAAAGCAGAAATCAACCTGCATGTGCGCGGAAAAGATCTGCACGCGGAAAGCATTTCGGAAGATCTGTATGCAGCAATCGATACCTTGATCGACAAGCTTGACAGGCAAGTCATCAAATACAAAACCAAAATGCAGGATCATCAACACGAAGCAATCAAATACATGCCTGAGCCGACTGTGACTGCCGTCGCAACCTGAAACAGCATGTTTGCCGAACAAGTCGGCCGATGATTGCAAGTGCCCGGTCATAAGCGGGCACACGTTCCAACAGGAACACGGGGCGCAAATTATGCGCCCTTTTTCATTGGGCGCTATAGAATGATGACTTTCAATTCATTCTGAAGCGCATCATGACTGACAATATTCGAAGCGAGATCGTCCAGCAAATCGGCGTTCTGACGCTGGAACGTCCCAAAGCACTCAATTCCCTGTCGCTGGAGATGATACGCGCGCTGACCCACGCACTGCTCGCTTGGCGCGCCGATCCAACCGTCCATGCGGTTGTGATTCGCAGCACCAGCGAAAAAGCCTTCTGTGCCGGCGGCGATATCCGCTTCTTCTACGATGCCGGCCGTGCAACGCCGGCTGAAGGCGGCGCGCTGCTGGAAGATTTCTTTACCGAAGAATATGCCTTGAACCACTTGATTCATCATTACCCGAAGCCGTATATCGCACTGATGGATGGCGTGGTAATGGGCGGCGGGATGGGTATCGCCCAAAGCGGCGTCAGCAATCAATTGCGCATCGTCACCGAGCGCACCAAGATGGCGATGCCCGAAGTGAACATCGGTTTGTTTCCCGATGTCGGCGGCAGTTATTTCTTGCCCCGCACGCCCGGACAAATCGGCAATTACCTGGGCCTTACCGGCGAAACGATCGGCGCTGCCGATGCGATCTACGCCGGGCTAGCCGATGTTTATATTCCATCGGCACAAATTCCCGCCCTGAATGCCGTGCTTGCTAATCCAGGCAGCGCCGATTTGCGCCAGACGATTCGGAATTTTGCCGCGCCGTTTCAAACCGAAATCGACGTTGCCAACTGCACCTTGGCGCAACAGCGAGCACTAATTGATCGACATTTCTCGCAAGCTTCGGTCGCTGCCATCGCCGCTTCCCTGGCGGCAGATTCCAATCCATTTGCGCAAAAGATCGTCGCCACGCTACAAAAGCGTTCGCCGCTAATGATGTGCGTCACCTTGGAATTATTGAAGCGCGGTGCTGTGCTGGAGGTCGCCGATTGCCTGCGCCTGGAGCGTTCGCTCGTGCGGCGCTGCTTTGAACACAAGGAGATACTGGAAGGCGTGCGCGCCTTGGTGATCGACAAGGACAATGCACCGCGCTGGAATCCTGCGCAACTCGCCGACGTTACAGCGGAACTGATAACACCATTCTTTGCACCGCCTTGGCCGGAGCATGCACATCCGCTGCGGCATCTCGACTAGACTTAAATTTCATCCACCAAAAATAGGCGCCGATGCTCGCGCATCGCGTAGCGGTCGGTCATGCCGGCAATATAATCGGCAACCTTGCGTGCCTGCAGCGCGGGGTTGTCGGATTGAACCTGGTAATCCGGCGCAAGCAGTTTGGGCTCTTGCATGAAGGCGGTGAATAGTTCACTGACTATGCGCCGCGCCTTGCTGGTCATGCGATTGACTTGGAAGTGCTGGTACAGGTTTTCGCGCAGGAAGCGTTTCAGCAGCACGGCCTCGGCATACATCGCATCGGAGAAACGAATCAGCGCGCCGGCACTTCTGACATCGTCTATCGTTTGCAAATGTGCGGCGCCGATATGCTGTTCCGAGGTCGTAATCAAATCGACGATCAGCGCATTGATCATGCGGCGGATGGTTTCGTGAATCGCCCTCCTGCCATTGATGCCGGGATATGCGGCCTCCACCTCGCGCCGATGACGTCCGTAGATATCGATTTGATCGAGTTGCACCGTGCTCAGCAAACCGGAACGCAAACCATCGTCGATATCGTGATTGTTGTAGGCAATCTCATCGGCGAGATTTGCCAGCTGTGCTTCCAGCGATGGCTGGGTGCGATTGATGAAGCGTTGACCGACATCGCCTAGCTTGACGGCATTGATCAACGAACAATGCTTGAGTATGCCTTCGCGCGTTTCGAATACCAGATTCAAGCCATCGAACGCGCCGTAGCGCTCCTCCAGCGCGTCGACCACGCGCAGGCTTTGCAGGTTATGCTCGAAGCCGCCATATTCCTTCATGCAGACGTTGAGCGCATCCTGCCCGGCATGGCCGAAAGGCGTATGACCGAGATCGTGCGCCAGCGAAATTGCTTCAACCAGATCTTCGTTCAAGCGCAGGTTGCGCGCTGCCGATCGCGCGATTTGCGCAACCTCGATACTATGCGTCAAGCGGGTGCGAAACAGGTCGCCTTCATGATTGACGAATACCTGGGTTTTATATTCCAGCCGGCGAAAAGCGGTCGAATGAATGATGCGGTCGCGGTCGCGCTGGAACTCGCTGCGCGAAGCGGGCGCCGCCTCCGGAAAGCGCCGGCCGCGTGAAGCTGCCGAGTGGGCGGCATAGGGGGCCAGATGGGCTTCCAGATTCATCAGGTCGGCGCCTTTATTGACTATATGACTATTCGGTGCGGACGCATGCTTTGAGGGTTGCCAGCAAGCTCTCTTGGGCTGCCGTGGTAATCAGCGGCGTACCGAGTGGCTTGATCAGGATGAACTTGATTTGCCCACCCTCATTCTTTTTATCGACCTGCATCAGTTCTAGCCAGCGTTCATCGCCTAGATCAGGGGCGACTATCGGCAAACCGGCAGCCTGCACCACCGCACTAACACGCTGCTTGGTTGCCGCATCGATGAATCCCAGGCGATGCGATAAATCAGCCGCCATCACCATGCCGCATCCCACCGCTTCGCCATGCAGCCAAACGCCGTAGCCGAGGCCGGATTCAATCGCATGAGCGAACGTATGCCCGAAGTTGAGTATCGCCCGCAAACCGCCTTCGCGCTCATCCTGGCGCACCACATCAGCCTTGATTTCGCAGGATCGTTGAATCGCATACGCGATCGCTTGCGGATCTTTGGCGACCAGCTTCGCCATGTTGGCTTCGATCCAGGCAAAGAATTGCGCATCGATAATCGCGCCATGCTTGATCACTTCTGCCAGGCCGGCCGACAGCTCCCGCGTCGGCAAGGTATCCAGCGTCGCGGTATCGGCGATCACCGCCTGCGGCTGGTAAAACGCGCCGATCATGTTTTTGCCAAGCGGATGGTTAATCCCGGTTTTGCCGCCCACCGAGGAATCGACCTGCGCCAGCAAGGTGGTCGGCACCTGGATGAATGGCACGCCGCGCATGTAGCTGGCCGCAGCAAAGCCGGTCATGTCGCCGATGACGCCACCGCCCAAAGCAATCAAGGTGGTCTTGCGATCACATTTCTCACGCAACAAGGCGTCAAAAATCAGCATCAGGCCGGCCCAGTTCTTTTCCTCTTCGCCGTCCGGCAAGACAATCGTCGTCACCTGCTTGCCCGCTGCTTGCAAGGTCTTGGTCACGTGCGTCAGATAGAGGGGACCAACCGTGGTGTTGGTCACGATGGCCACGCGCTCGCCGGCGACATGGCGGCACCAGCTGGCATCGGAAAGCAGCCCGGTCCCAATCAGGATCGGGTAGCTGCGCTCACCGAGTTCAACCTGAATGGCAAGCTGCGGCAGGATTGTTTCGCTCTTTGGTAAATCGTTCGACATGATAGGGTTAAATGAAGGAAGCACGGAGTCAGGAAGTTCGGAACCTTCCAGCTGCGTCAGGATAGTTTGCACCAATGATGGAATATTGGGCCGTCCAGTTTCGACGATGAAATCGGCTATCTCGCAATATAAAGGCTCGCGCTCGCGCGTCAATTCTTCGAGCCGTTTGCGCGGATCGGCAGTTTGCAGCAGTGGCCGATTCTTGTCGCGGCTGGTGCGTTGCAGAATGTGGTTGACGCTGGTACGCAAATAGATGACCGTGCCGCCCGCTTTGAGGGCATCGCGATTCTCTTTGCGCAACACGGCGCCACCGCCTGTCGCCAGAACGATGCCTTGCTGTGCCGCCAAGTCGCGAATGACTTCCGCTTCGCGTTGGCGAAAATTTTCCTCGCCTTCGATTTCAAAAATCAAAGGAATCGAGGCGCCGGTACGCGCCTCGATCTCATGATCGGAATCTATGAACCGCTTGTTAAGCTTCTTTGCCAGCGCGCGCCCGACCGTAGTCTTGCCCGCGCCCATCAAACCGACGAGGATGATGTTTGGCGTCAGAAAGCTGTTTGGCAATTATTGATCCCGTATGGGCTGGTTGCTCCTGGAGGCGACACTGTTTGAGTCGCATAATCAGCCGCAAGGCCTTCCAAATTAAAGTAGGCAGTGCCACTCGATTGGGTTCCTATTGTAGCGGCTGTCGCCGTCAACACGACGTTTGTCCAGACAGCATGATTTTTTGGATAGGTGACATTCAAAGTTGCATATCCATTGGTATTGGTTGTTACGCCGGAAGTAACGTTACCTGGGATGCCAGGCATCACAAACGGATAGTCTGTGTGGTTATTCGTAACGGACGCTGGGTCCTGTGGGCTAGGATAAGGGTAAAAAATCTGAATCGGGTTGCTCGGACTCCAGACGCCATTCTGCGAGGCGTCAGTGTTCAGGCACCACGGACCACCGGTCGCTGTTAGCGCAAGATTATCGCCATCAGTCGGCAATCCGGCTCCGAACTGCCAATATACCCCATTCCAGAACAGCGTCCCTTTTGAATAGCTCGTCGCTTCCAAGGTCGCAGTCACCGTTGCATTGGCCACCGGCTGTCCTGCCGCATCCGTCACGTAGACTGCCCACGGCTGCTGGTAGCTGGTCTGGTCCAATGCGCTCATGGTATTCCCAGTGCCCAAGGTGACAAACAACGCTTGAGAACCAACTGTCAATGCAGTTGTAGCAAAGTTTGTCACAGTACCTTGAATAACGGCTTTTATTTGTACGCCATCCTGAGACGTAGAGACCCCGCCCGGATAATAATTTATCTGGGCCTGGCCATTGGATTGCGTAGTGATAACCGACGGGGAGGACAATTTTCCGCCGCTCGAATCGCTCGATATCGTAAAAGCAACCGGAACGCCCTGGACCAAATTGTTATTTGGAGTGCCGTCGCGAACAGTGGCCGTCAAAACACTGAATTGCGCAGTCGGGTTCTGTGTATTCGTGTTCGGAGCTACCACACTAGGGGAGGCATTCAAGGTAATGTTGGGTGTATAGGCCGCTGTCAATTGTGCGTTAAAGTTCACAATCGCCGTTTGCGTTGGCCCTGTAGCATTGCCGGTCGTCTCGGAGACAGTCACTGACGCCGCACCGGCGGTCGTTGACTGCAGATAAAGAGGTTGCATTGTGCCGCTGGAAAAGGGCACGATGGCAGGTGTGGCCGCAAGCGTGGTGCAATTTGCATTCGTGTACAAGGTGCCACGCGAGGTGGATACGGACGCGGTGCCTGCAGCGCCTGCGCCGTTTACCAGATACGTCGCGCCAACCTGTATGCAACTGGTGCCCGTATATTCGATGAGTGGTTGCGGCGTCACGTTCAACACGGTGGCTGGCGAAGTCGTGATATCCGACAAGGTCACCGCCAAGCTTTGGCTGGTGGTGGTAAATGTCACGCTGGTGCTTGCGCCGTCTACCGTAACCGTCAAGGTATCGGCTCCGGCCACTGTTGGCGTCACATCCAATATCACGTTCCCGCTCGCATTCGTCAGCGGGGCGGCTGCGGTGCCGGAGTCACTGGCGTCGCCGGTGACCGTATTGCCGGCCGCCGAGCTAAATGTCACGGCGGCATTCGGAATATTATTGCCGGAAGAATCCTGGACATTGAACGCGAATTTGGCCGGGACGTTGATAGTGAGAGATGATGCTGCGCCAGTCGCCGTAACAGTGGTACCGGTTACCGCCACCGTGCCCTTGGCAGTTACGCCATCGCCGCTTGCA
>Ga0302315_10004791_pt1 | contig 11718 bp, 14 predicted proteins | sample III_Palsa_N3_1_FD_200532 | JGI IMG/M metagenome (GOLD analysis project Ga0302315, IMG submission 200532) | Peat permafrost microbial communities from Stordalen Mire near Abisko, Sweden - III_Palsa_N3_1 | ecosystem: Environmental > Terrestrial > Soil > Palsa > Peat permafrost | place: Sweden... | reverse complement strand
CTGGACACTATCGGACGCTCTCCGGCTGGTGAACTCGCTTACGACGCTCGTTTTCTTGTTTGTCACCGTAGGTCAGCCAAAACTAGAAGCTTCCGCTCAGGGTTTGGTTGGGGCCGGAACGTCGCAAAAAACATGAAACACAGTGTCCACCGGTGTGTCAGGTATTACTCGCCGCGCAACGTTCTCTGGACCAGTTCCAGAATCGAAAACTCCGTTCGGGTCCGTAATTGCGGTTCCCCAAATTTGATATGTCCTCGATTGGCATTCCCCGTGAATGCTGGTTTTCTCAAATTGAGGGGCTTCTATAATGTCGCCCTCAGGGAGCTTAGTGATGATGATGGTTTGGAATTGGCCAGTTACTGGAATACCCGAGAAAACTTGAAATTTTATATCGCGTTTCTTGACAGTGACCCAGGTTGTACCATCCGCCCCAGTTTCCATAACGCTGCCGTTTGGGTAGGTGAGCTTGCACGGACCATTCGTGTGGGCTGTTGCTTCCAAACATCCTGCTGGGGACTCTTTGATACCATTCGGCAGCGTGTCAGAGGTTTCGGGAGGTACACTCTGAGTCCCAGCATGAGGAACGCAAGAGGAAGTATCCGTATCGCCGTGATACTCATAAGCTAGATTGAGCTTGGCGCAACTTCCCGGCGTGGCATCTTGTCCCCTAGCCGTTGCAGCCCCTGAAGTAGCGGACTGAGAGCTGTCTTGTTCAACTTGCCGGATGATGACGGAGAGCAGGTCAGACATTTCAGGCGATAGGCGGGCTGAGAGATGGGTCAGATTGAGTTCTTCACCGGTGAGGAGTGCGACGCCAGCTATGGGGTTGGCATTTCTTACGAGGAACGACTTTGTTCCCAGACCTTCAGTGTTGGGTGGGGTTACATATTCGACGGCCTCTTTGCTTTTGTAGGTCAATCTGTCTGTGGGATAGGGGCCGTGTGGGAAAGAGGTTGCGGGTTCAACGCCTTCGGCGATCACTCGTCTGACGAAATCCAAATGAGCAGGAAAAACCCGAGCAATGGTCTGTGCAACCTCGAAGCGGCCGGATGTGTCGCCGTTGGATTCGCTGAGCTGGATTCCGTAGCTGGAGATGCCCTTCCAGCTATTTGAGAATAGATGGGCGGAGTTGAGCGGCGTTGGAGTAACGTACAGGTTAGACCCATCGGAGCCGTACGTCCCGAAGCAGTACCAGCCGCGCGGAGCGAGAACACCCGAGCGGTCCGATGCCTTGTAATAAGCGACCCTTTGAGCCAACTGGGGAGAGATTGTGATTATCTTCGGTTCGCCGGTTGGTGCGTCCTGTGGACCAACTTGGCCGTCCGATTTGCAGCCCACAAACGGGACACTGACGGAGGCGTTTGCATAGACCGAACTCGTGAATCCGATGCCTGCCATCAATGCGGCGTTCAGAATCGCCATTCGATAGACCATTAGCACTCCTTTATCTGTCGCATCAATTCAACGACATGACCGAGAGCGCATTGTCCGCAATCGGGATTCTCTAAGCGTCGAGTCGATTAGCGACAGTATATCGTTCCGCGCCGAACACTTCCGGCCTCGCAGATGTTGCATGGCGTCGTCATCCCGTCCTGAATAGTGCGGCCAATAACGATTCGTCTCGCTCAACAGGTAACGTACAAAAACGGTCTGGTTCGTTTGGGAGGAAGTCTCCTCCCGTCTGCGGCTGCTTTGCATCCTCCGCCCCCACCTCTGCGGGGCGGTCCGCCCTCCCCGCAACGCCCCTCCGACAAGAGCAAAGGCAACCGCCAAAACCTCTAAGGGGAGGTATCCCCTCGCGCCCGCAAGCCACTCCCCAATCTTCCGCGCTTCGCTTGTGCAGACCTCCGCTGCGCTACGCCCTTTCCACTTCCGCTGTGCTCCCGTTGCAGGGGTGGGGATACCCCTCGGCTTGCAGTTGCTACCCCCCACCTTCGCCAGGAGGCGTTCGGCATGTATGTACCTGCCACTTGCCCATTCACGGCAACAGCAAGGGCAACAGCCCAACAGGAGGAAGCAACCATGAATACCGCCATCGTCGCCACCACACCCACCGTCAGCCCGTTTATCCAGAACCTTAAACAGCAGCAGCAACAGAAGCCGCAAACCTCGAAAGATGCAATCGCAGCCAACGTGAAAGCCCTTATCGAGCAATTGGAAGAGGGACACAGCGAAGGTCTAACCGCCTACCTCATGGCTATGGGCAGGTTCCACAATTACAGCTTTGGAAACATCTTGGAGATCGCAAGGCAGAAGCCGAGCGCAACCCGCGTTGCCGGAATGTATGCGTGGAACCAGCTAGGCCGCAGGGTCAACAAGGGAGAGAAAGGCATCCGTATTCTGGCTCCCATGACAGGCATTCGTCGCAAGAAGGACGACGAAGCCGCGAAGGATGTTCGGACGCAGAACCGGTCTGTCTTAGTCGGTTTCCGTTCCGTGTACGTCTTCGATGTTTCGCAGACTGAGGGCTTGGAGCTTCCAGAGCTTTCAAGCCGTGTCCGTGGCGATGTAGGAGAGCGGCGGGAACGCTTGCTCGACTTCATCGCAGCGCAGGGCATCTTGCTTGAGTTCAAGGAGAGCATCGCCCCGGCGTTAGGCATGAGCTATGGAGGCAAGATCGTTTTGCTTCCCGGCCAGACACCAGCGGAGGAGTTCAGCACCCTTGTTCACGAAGTCGCACACGAGATGTTGCACAAGGCCGAGCGGCGCACCGCCACCACCAAGGTAGTGCGCGAAACCGAAGCCGAGGCAATCGCCTTTGTTGTCGGCAGAACCATCGGCCTCGACACTGGCAGAGCTTCGGCAGACTACATCCACCTTTACCACGGCAACGCGGCACTGCTCACCGAGAGCCTTGAAGTAATCCAGAAGGCCGCAGCCGTCATCCTCTCCGCATTGGAGAACCCGGTAACGGAAGAGCCCACAACAGAGCCGGAAGCGGGAGGCCCGTCCCAAGACAACTAGCCCCTTCTCTATGGGCGGACGGCATGATGCCGTTCGCTCCAATGCCCCCGAACGCTCAACCGCACAAGGAGAGTCACCATGAACCCCAACACCGCAACCGAGTACCGCAACCTTCCCCTTAACGTCCTCACCGAGTCCGCCACCAACCCACGCAGAATCTTCGAGGATGCTGCCTTGAAAGAATTGGCAGCAAGTATTCGAGTCCAGGGCGTTCTTTCTCCCTTGCTTGTCCGGCCTACCACCGGGCAGAGCTTCGAGATCGTCGCAGGAGCCAGACGCTACCGTGCCGCGCAGATCGCCGAGGCAGCAACCGTTCCCGTTCGCATCGTCAACCTCACGGATGCCGAAGCATTAGAGGCCGCTTTGGTCGAAAATCTGATTAGGGCCGACGTCCATCCGATGGAGGAGGCGAACGGCTTCCGCGCTCTTCTAGCCTTGGAGGAGCCGAAGTACACCATCGAGCAAATCGCTTCGAGAACCGGAAAATCGGCCGTGTTCGTGTGCGCTCGATTGAGGCTGACTGAGCTTACACCTTTAATCGTCGAGGCTTTCTACCGCGAGGAGATCGGCGTTGGACACGCCCTGCTACTGGCGAAGTTGCAGCCAGCCCAGCAAGAACAGGCACTCCCCAACTGCTTCCGTGAGGATTGGGGCGGGGGGAGCGGAAAAGCCAAGCGCATACTGCTTCCCGTCCGGCATCTCCAGCACTGGATAGAACACAACGTCCTCTTGCTCTTGAAACAGGCACCGTTCAACAAGCGCGATGCTCAACTCGTACCCGTCGCAGGAAGCTGTGTCGATTGCCCCAAACGCACCGGAAACAACAAGCTACTCTTCGCAGAGTGGGCGTCCGACAATGAATCGCAATGCACCGATCCTAACTGCTATGCCGTGAAGGTCGAAGCGTTCCTGCAAAAGCAGATCGCCACGAAGCCGGAGCTTGTGCAGATCAGCACGGCTTACGGCCAGCGGCAGGAAGGCAGCAAGATCATTACCCGCAGCAAGTACGTTGAGATCAAGTCGGAGAAGCCCGACACCCCAGAGAAGGCGAAATGGCCGGAGTTCAAAACGTGCAAGTTCATCACCGAGGCCATCGTTTCCGAGGGCATCGACAAAGGCCAACTGAGGAACGTATGCACCCAGCCCGACTGCGCCATCCATCATCCGAAGAAGCAATCCACCAAGGCCGATGCCAGCTTCAAAGCCGAACAGGACAAGAGTTGGAGGGAACAAGCACTGGCGAACGCTACCGGAATGCGCGTCCTGCAAACCATCGTCGCCGCCGTTCCAGTTCGATTGATGAAGCGCGATTTTCTCTTCATCGCAGAACAGACGCTCCAGTTGCTTGACGACAAGAGGCTGGAGATGGTCGCTCGAAACCGAGGCATCAGAGCGAAGGAAGGCGAATCCGCAGGGAAGCTGCTAACCGCTTTTCTCCGCAAAGCCGAGGAGAGCGTTATCGGCAAGCTGATCGTCGAAACCGTCATCCTGCTTTCAGCCAGCAAGCAAGCGGACGGAGGTAAGATTCTCCGTGCCGCAGCCCAGGCGTACAAGGTGGACGCCGATGCGATTGCCCTCAAGGTAAAGCATGAGTTCGCCACCAAAGAGAAGGCGAGGTCCGCTGCAAAGATAGAGCCGAAGCCAGTACCGAAGGCATTGAAGAAAACTGCTTAAGCACCACACCCTCGAATGCGCCTGTCTTCGGACAGGCGCATCTTTTTTTGCCGGCCCGTCTTTCCCACCCTGAAGGTCGCTCTCGCCAGTGCGAGAGCGTCATGTTCTGCCCACCCGACGGGCAGTTAGAGCGCCGTAGCGCTCTATAAGGTCGAAGGGCTTAAGATCGACAGAGACAGTCCAACTATCGGGACACCCCTGTATGCCGCTATCGTCCGAAGCAGGCAGGTTGGCACAGTATGCGAAAAGACTCTTTTCTGACTCCAAGGTATAAAGGATCATGCTCATGACGAGAGTTCTAATCTTGGCTGGAAGCCTGCTGATGCTTCAGCAAGTGGCCGAAGGTCAGTTCATCAAAAGCCGCGATCTGCAGCAAGATTCCGAAAAGCTGAAGATGTGCATGACTCGCGCAAAGGTGACAAAGGTAGGTGAGTTTGAGATCAACCCGAAGTACATCGAAAGGGTTCATCAATACAATCCCGATGCGACCTTTGTCATTTCCAACGACGGCTTGACGGAATGCGGGATGAACGGTGGGACTGGCAAGTACAGTCCGCTATCCACGACCGGAGAAAACTGGGGATGGCATTTCATCAGGCCGCAGCAATTCAAGCCGGGGATTGGTACTCCCGAAGGGCAGACTATCGCTATCAAAGCCTGCGGAGAAGCGGCGAAAGCGAAGCTCGACCGGCCTAACTTCGACCATTACTCCTTCTTTATGCCAAGAGAAATGCCTCGTGCCCTCACTCATTACACCCCACAGCAGGCCGCAAACATGGCTAAGGGACAGTTCCACATGGTCACTGACGGCGGTCTTTCTGTAGCTCCGTATGACATCGAAGTAAACGGAACCGAGTTCTACAAAACCGGGGGGATGGACTTGACGGGAGTTTCGGTTCTGTGTCTCTTCAGTCCGATGATGGAGATGAAAGCTATCAAGACGATGGACGTGAAAGACGCAGCCCTGCCGAAGAGAAAGAGCAATTAGGCAATTTTTGCCCAACGCCTCGAAAAGGTAAAAATGGGAATCCATCAGGGGAGCATGAATGAACATCGCTAGGGTGGGGTCATGAAAAAAAGAATTGCGATTCTCACAGCATTACTGGCAGTGTCGGTGCCTTGCTTGGGGCAGCCCTCCCCGAATACGCCCACGCCAGCCCAACAAGCAGCGCCAGATAAGAGCCCTGCTCCGAGTCACGTTGCGGTCGATTCGATACCCGCCAAGGATGCATATGACTGGGCTGCATACTGGGGGAGCATCGCGCTTGTGGTCGTGGGGTTTGGAGGCGTGGTCCTTGGGATTTGCTCTCTTGTTTTCTTGCGCCGTCAGACGGAGGCAACACGAATCGCAGCTGATGCGGCTCTCGCACAGGCGAATCACATAGCGAATTCTGAGCGGGCGTGGATTGAGGTGCTTCCATACAATTGGTCAATTGAGTTCTATCCGAAGTGGGAGACAGGTGACCCCGTACCAGAGGGGCCGATGGGGACTTGGCCAATTTCGCACCGTTTTGCGGCGCAAATTAAGAACCTTGGCAGAACCCCTGCGAAGATCGAAGGCATTGCTGTTCGGTACGTTCGGACTTCACGAAGCGCCCGTGATATGGACCCGGAGCCGGACTTCGGGGAGATTGACACGGAACAATTCTTTCTGCTTCCTAACAGCGAGATGGCCGCAACCGCGATTCTCTCGCCCGAAGGTGGTGTGCTGGCTAAGGCGGAGGTGACCGCCATCCAGGACGGGAGAGAATTCCTATATGCCTATGGAGTGGTTAAGTACCGGGACGTGTACGACCGTCCACATGAAACCCGCTTCGGCTATGCCTATCGCACTCCCGATTCTCACTACATCCTGAAGGACGGAAAGGTCGAAACAATTAGTTTCGGGAAGGCTGCGTTTCAGCACGCTGGCCCCAACGCTTACAACCATGTTACGTAGCAGTAAGGCTCTCGCAAGGGTGCGCCTCAGCCACCCTCTTTGGTGAAACTGATTATGACTCGAAGACGGCGAAAGTCCGCGCAATATGATCTTGCCTCATTGATTGCACTTTTTGTCGGACTTCTCGAACTAGCTGGAAAGCTAATCATTGGCGTTGCGAGGCTGTTGGCATGGGGGTTCCACGCGCTGCTCAGGCTCTTTCGTTGGCTATTTATTCGGACCACCGAAAAACCTGCACCATTCTCGAATGGCGCAACCCACGTAGAGACGGTGGGCAATGCAATCTATCGCGGTCTGAGCAAAGAGATGGCAGGGCCGATAGGAACAAAAGTCAACCGGCTCTTGCAGGAAAGTTGTAAGCAGACCCCTCTAACGGTTGCTCTTCCGGTTGAGGTCATAGAGCATATCCGTGCGGAATCGCTTAAAGGCAACAGGGCAGAGGCAATCGCAAAGGGTCTTACTGTCATGTTGCCCGATATGCCGCATGAGCAGCTTGTATCAATATCTCGGACGATCATCGGGAAAGCGAGTACGGTTCTTGAGCGTGCGCGCTCTGAGGACATCGACATTCACTGGTATGTCTGGGAAACTTGTAAGGATGCCAGAGTCCGTAAAAGTCACCGAAAGATGCACGGTGTCATTGTGCCGTGGAATAGTCCTCCCTCGCCGGAAGGACTGATAGGCGAGGAAGAGATCGAAGGGAAGTACCACGCCGGGGAAGCTTTGGAGTGTCGCTGTCTTGGCCTTCCTCTGGTCTCCCTATCGGAAGTTAACTGGCCTCACCGTGTCTATCACAGAGGACAGATTCAACGCATGACCAGAGTCGAGTTCAAACGGCTCTCTGGCATGACTTAAACCCCAACCGTTTCACTAGAGATCCAAACCAATATCGAAACTCTGCTCCCGCTGCGGCGGGACTGCCTGCTCCTGCTTCTGTTTTGGCTCCACTTTTCTGATTGCACACATCATGAGACTGGCTTTGCTGCTAGTTGCTCTACTACAGTCTTCAGAGCCGCCCGGACAGCAGCGTCAATATCGTCGCCGTTAGTCGGGTGTTGATAGTGGACGTCATAGGCGACGTGACCGTTGTTCGCGCTCTTAACTATGCGCACTTCGCTAAACCAGACCTGTTCTTTCGACTCCAGAGCGTTTGGGCCGGTGACGGGAATTGCTTTTCCGAATGACTCCATTTTTTGTTTCCCCCTGAATCCAAATCTACACACCCACAAATTTTTAAACCGTATCGAGGGAGCACCTATTAAGGCTTCGCGCCGCCGCCGACTGTCAGATTATTGTGCACCGCTACCACACCCGGCACTTGGCCGGTGATTTCCTCGGCCAACTCGCGGGATGCTTCATCCACCACCGTTCCGGATAGGGTAACTTCGCGATGAAGCGAAACCGGGTTAATGACGGCGCTTTTCAGCCCTTTGGAACTGCTCAAGGCCCGCCGCACATCACTCTCAACATCGCCGTCTACGGCATACGGCTTGGACTGATTCTGAGGGCTTGAGTCCTCCGCGTTAATTGCGCGCATGATGCTCTCGGGGGTTGGGGACGTTGGAGATACTGGGGGTGCTGGTTGTTCAGTGACAGGTTCGGGCAGTGGCGACGAAGGCTCCAAGATGCAATCCTCTAAAGAGATAGAGAGGTTGGTTGGCGAAGAACCACTTGATGAGCTGAAGCTGCATAAAAGTGAGGCCTGTTTGCCGACCACTAGCCGTCCAGAAAGAGACTCAATGTTTTGCTGTCCGAATGTGGGCTGCAATGAATCCCCCGTCTTAGACCACGCAGTGATCCCAGGCAAGAGCAGGGTCTCTTCTGCTGAGTGGGGATAAGGGCCGCCCATTGTGATAAATGAGCCAGCTCCCCCTTGCTCATCGAAGATGCCCTTCCCCCTGCTTTCCAAAATTCTTCGAGAAGTTTCCAGCGAAGGGATGAAGACGCCGGTCACAATTCCCGTGAGCTCTATCCTCTTGCCTTTATACCGGGCCTCTGCGGTTTCCGTATTGTCGTTTAGATATGTTGAAAGGCTCTCGCTTTTTGCTCTCGCTTCTTTATCAGCTTCACTTCGCTGGAATTCAGCAAGGAGGTTCTCGGCGCTAATGCGGATCACCGATTGAGCACCCACGGAGGCAGGCGAACTAGATTGTTGATAGTCGTGGGCGGGGGAGGCGTTAGTCCCGGTGGGAGCTGGGGCATCCATGCTTCCTCCCGCCAGGATGCAGAAAACCGCCAGAAAGAGGAGAGATACAATGTGTGCCTTACGCTGCGATTTCAAGTTCATCCCTCCTACAGCAGGTTCTTATGAACACCGTGGCGGCAGCCCAAGCTGCAATGTAACCAGCTATATCCATGAGATCGAATGTGCCTGGAACAACTTTAAGAAGCTGTCCTACTTCGGCGCCCACAGCTAGGGATACAGGCAAGAGAATCCAAAAGGTCCGCCCGTAGCTCCTAGAATGTCGAAACCACACCGATTGCATTAGGAACGTGAAAGAGTAGACCCAAAGAGCATCGGGAAGGGAATAAAGCACAAAATCTGGAAGAAGATGCCGTACGCCCGCCAGGTTCGCCCTAAGCGCGAGTAATGGTGGCTGCAATCCAAGCCATCCGTACCAGGTAAATACCAGCAACCGCTTAGATCGCCATAAACTATAGATCCCTGCGCCAAGTATGATTGGAAAGCAGACATGAAAGAAGAGCGAAAGTCCAGATTTCGGATTACAGTGTGGTTTAGCCAATGGATGGATCTCTCGTGAGATACGGTAGCAAGTGTACGGCGGAGGGAAGTCTGGCAAGGAGCATCACTGGGCCTGCGCCGGGGTCCCATCCTCTCGCCTTTTTCCTCGCACAAGTGTAGCAAAATCAGTAGCCATCACGGGACGCAGCTCACGAAGCGGGAAAACCCGTATGCTTGGTAGGAATTCTAATCTCCAACCTTTTGACTAAAGGCCCTATCGAAGCTCTGCTCCTGCTGCGGCGCGATCTCCCGCCGCGCGGCGTGACTGCCTGCTCCTGCTTCTGTTCTGGCTTCATCTCCCGCACATGGGCGCTGCTGTGCGATACATCATGCCCCAGCGCCGCTCCCAGCTTCTCGCGGTCGTTGGTGAAGATTTGCGCGTCATATGCGCCGTGTGAGATGGCAACGTAAGACACCCCGCGCGCGTATTTTGCACGATCTCCTCTTTGCACGGTCACTCGGCCACCGCTTCGGTGCAGGAGCTGCGCCCTTCGGCTCTGCGTTCAGAACTCGCGTTCCGCGCCCTTCGGGTGTTGGACTCCTCCCCCCTCGCAGGCTCCGGGTCCCTCTCCAAAAACTTCTTCTCTTGGCAACGCGGCCATGCCGCGACTTGGGAGCAGCGCACCTTTGCGCCCTTTGGGATGTGTCCCGATTGACCGGGCAAAAGGAGAAACACAATGCAGACTCAACAGACCATCACCCTCTTCGGCACCGTCAGCAACTCAGCCACCAGCCGCATCTCCATAAACGGCCGCAAGTACACCGCCTTCGGAGTTGCCATCATCTCCGACCGCAACCTCCAAGCCTTTCACTACAACGTCGTTGCCTTCGGCAAGCAGGGCCACTTCGCCAAGCCTCTCCAGACTGGCACTCGCATCAAGCTAGTCGTCCAGGCACAGTCCCAGCCAGACAACATCGCCACTCTCCCACTCCTCACCGCAACCTTCGTGCAACCGATTTGTCCGGTTGCCGTCACACCCCATTAGGGGTGCAATGCGAGGTGAAAGCGGGTCAAGATCATTCAAGGATGGAATGATAATGACACTCCAAGCCGCTCACGCAGAATCGTGGCAATGGGGCCAGTTGAGGCGATGGTGCTCATCTTCGATCAATGCCAGGGCATTCCTGCATAATCGTCATCATGGCTGACATCTGGTTTACGTCCGACTTTCACCTTGGACACTTCAACATCATCCGATACTGCAATCGCCCGTTCGCAGATACACGGGAGATGGACGAGGTGATTTTGGATCGACTGAATGCCAGCGTGAAGCCCAACGACACGCTGTATTTCCTCGGAGATTTCTGTCTCGGCAAGCATGACAACGTGGCAGCATACCGCAGTCGGTTGGCTTGCCAGACCATCCATTTCATCGACGGCAATCACGACAAGACGACGCAGCAACTTCAACATCTCTTCTCGTCCTGGAGTTCTCTATCCGAGATTTCTATTGGCAAGCAGAAGATCGTTCTTTGCCATTACGCGATGAAGGTTTGGCCGAACCATTCACGCGGAGCGTGGCAGCTTTACGGACACTCGCATGGCAATCTGCCGGACGATCCAATCTCGCTTTCGATGGATGTGGGAGTGGATAGTCATGACTTTCGCCCCTGGCACTTCGACGAGATTCAGGCGGTTATGAAGGTCAAGGCGGAGGTGAAAGCGGCGCACACAGAGAAGAGGAACGCCGCTTTGAAGAGTGCGGACATCCCTGAAATCCGGGAGTTGCTTTGATCGTGCGAGAGGCATTCGAGCGCTATATCGGAATCGACTACTCCGGTGCGGAGACACCCATTGCGAGTCTCAAAAATTTGCGCGTTTATGTGGCGGACAGAGACACGCAGCCGGTCGAGGTGCAACCTCCAGCCGGTGCGAAGAAGTATTGGACGCGGCGCGGAATCGCAGAGCGGTTGGCCAAAGTTCTGTCCGAAGATATACCGACGCTTGTCGGCATCGACCACGGCTTTTCTTTCCCTCTCCGATACTTCACGGAGCATGGTTTGCCCTTCGATTGGAGAGCGTTTCTGGACGACTTCCAGCACCATTGGCCGACGGACGATGACCATACTTATGTCGATTTCGTGCGTGACGGAGTTTGCGGGAATGCGTCTGCCCGATCCGGCAATCCGAGGTGGAGGCGCGTTACGGAAATCCGCGCTCGCGGTGCCAAATCAGTCTTCCATTTTGACGTGCAGGGACAGGTGGCGAAATCGACGCACAGCGGTATTCCGTGGCTGCGGCATATCGATTTGAAAGCTGCCGGTCGCGTTCACTTCTGGCCCTTCGATGGGTGAGATTTTCCGGCGGGGAAATCCGTTGTGGCCGAGGTCTACCCGGCGCTTTGGAGCCGGAGTTTCCCCAGGGAGAATCGTGACGGCCATCAGCACGACGCCTACT
>Ga0302315_10004780_pt1 | contig 11727 bp, 10 predicted proteins | sample III_Palsa_N3_1_FD_200532 | JGI IMG/M metagenome (GOLD analysis project Ga0302315, IMG submission 200532) | Peat permafrost microbial communities from Stordalen Mire near Abisko, Sweden - III_Palsa_N3_1 | ecosystem: Environmental > Terrestrial > Soil > Palsa > Peat permafrost | place: Sweden... | reverse complement strand
AATGGTTGCGAGGTGAGCTATGGGTGGAGGGGTGCGATTGATTTCGATTGCCGTTGCTTTTATTTCTTTGCTGGGTTTGGCTGCGATGGTTTATGCGGCGGGCGATGCTAAAGATTCAGCGGACGCTGCTCCGCCGAAGGCGGAGAAGCGGCCGCTGGAGGAGACGGTGCATGGAGTGAAGATTGTCGACAACTACCGTTGGCTGGAGGATGGGACATCGGCGGAGACGCAGAAGTGGGTTGCGGAAGAGATGGCGTACACGCGGGGGGCGCTCGATCCGCTGCCGGGGCGCGATGCGATTCATAAGCGGCTGACGGAACTGTTGAGCATCGGCAGCCTGACGGCGCCGGAGATTGGCGGGAAATACTATTTCTATCAGCGGCGCGAGGGGATGCAAAACCAGCCGGTGCTTTATGTGCGGGAAGGGCTGGACGGAAAAGATCGAGTGCTGGTGGATGCGAATCAACTGGCAGCGGATGGGACGATTGCACTCGATTGGTACCATCCTTCGGAGAATGGAAAATATTTAGCGTACGGAACTTCTCCGAGTGGATCGGAGATGAGCACACTGCACATTCTTGAAACCAAAACCGGCACGGCGCTGCCGGATACGATTGAGCGCACGCGCGCTTGCAGCATTGCGTGGATGCCGGATAATTCCGGATTTTATTACACGCGCTATCCGAAGAAGGGCGATGTTCCGGATGGGCAGGAGATGTACAACCGGCATGTGTTTTATCACGAACTGGGAACCGATCCGGAGACGGACACAAAGATATTTGGCGAGGGACGCGATGCGGAGGACTGGCCAAACGTCACTCTGGATAATGATGGGCGCTTGCTGCTGATCACGGTGGAGCAGGGCTGGACCAAGAGCGAGCTGTTCCTGATGGATCTGAAGAAGGGCACGCCACCCACGCGGATCACGACGGGAAAGAATTTTCTTTACGACGGGTCGGTGTACAACGGAAGGCTTTACATCACGACCAACGAGGATGCTCCGCGTTACCGCGTCTTTGTGGCGGAAGCGGGCAACTATGAGCGCGACGACTGGAAAGAGTTGATTCCGCAGACGGGTTCGGTATTGCAGGGAGTGGGAGTTTGGGGCGGAAGACTTTTTGCGCAGTACGAGCAGAATGCAGCGTCGCAGCTAAAGATTTTCAACATCGATGGGACGATGCTGAAGGATCTGGCGCTTCCGGCGCTGGGCACGGTATTTGGGTCGGAAGGAAAATGGGACCGCGACGAAGTGTTTTATGGGTTTTTGTCATTCACCGTTCCGCCCAGCGTTTATCGGTACGACTTGAAAACGGGCGCGACGTCGCAGTGGGAGAAGGTGGATGCGCCTTCGATTGATCCTTCGGCCTACGAGGTGAACCAGGAGTGGTTCCAATCGAAGGATGGGACGCGGGTGCCGATGTTTGTGGTCAACAAGAAAGGCATGAAGAAGGATGGGCGGAATCCCACGCTGCTCACGGCTTATGGAGGGTTCAACGTGAGCCTGACTCCGTCATTCAGCCGCACGGCTTATTTGTGGATGGAGCATGGCGGAGTTTATGCGGTGGCGAATTTGCGCGGTGGGGCGGAGTTTGGCGAGGACTGGCACCGGGCGGGAATGCTGGACAAGAAGCAGAATGTTTTCGACGACATGATTGCCGCAGCCGAACATCTGATTGCGGAGAAATATACGGACAAGGATCATCTGGCGATTCAGGGCGGGTCAAATGGCGGGCTGCTGATGGGGGCGATGATCACGCAGCATCCGGATTTGTTTCGGGTGGTGGTGTGCCAGGTGCCACTGCTCGATATGCTGCGGTATCAGAATTTTCAGATTGCGAAGTTGTGGATTCCGGAGTACGGAAGCGCGGATAATCCGGAGCAGTTCAAGTGGATCTATGCTTATTCGCCGTATCATCATGTGAAGGCGGGGGTGGAGTATCCGGCGATTTTATTTATGACGGCGGATTCCGATTCGCGCGTCGATCCCATGCACGCCAAGAAGATGACGGCTTTGATGCAGGATGAGGCGAAGAATGGGAGCAGTAAGACGCGTCCGATTTTGTTGCGGATTGAGACCAAGGCGGGGCATGGGGCGGGGAAACCGGTGACCAAACAGATTGAGGAGAGTACGGATGTTTATTCGTTTTTGTTTTGGCAGTTGGGAGTGAGGTAGGGGATGGAGCAGGCCCGGGCACCCAGCGCTGCCCGGCGGCTCTGCCATCATTTTGTCGTGGCGGAAACGGGCTTCTTCAGTCGGGCCTCGTAATCGCTAGCTAGCTGCTCAAGCCTCTTCGTCAGGGCGTCGGTTTCCTTTTGTGCGTCCGCGAGCGATTTCAACCGGTCTTGGTAGTCGGTTGTTGTGTTTTCTAGCCGGTGCGTTTCTGTGTCAAGTTCCTTCTGCGCGCTCTCGAGCCCCTGCAGCCGACTCTGGTATTGGTTGCCTGTGTTCCCCAGCAGGCGCGTCTCCGCCTCAAGCTCTTTGTTCGCCGCATCAACCAGAGCAGCCTTTTCGCCCATTCCATTCGATGTGGCGAGCACTTCCTTCTGGAGGGCCATGACTCCGTTCTGGAATTCGATGTATGTATTGTTGAGAGAGCGTGTTTGGGCATAGGCGAGCAATGCAAATCCCGCCACGATCACCGCTATCACTGAAACAAGGATTGGTCGAATCCGCGAGGCCGCGTCGTGTTTCAGGTCCGTGATCATCTTGGCAACTTCGGCGTCCAATTGTTTTTTGTACTCAGCATTGAGTCGGTCGACTTCAACCTTCACCTGCTGAGCAAAAAGGGCACCTTGCTGGGCAATGTAGTCGGGCGGAGGGTAGGACATAAAACTCTCCTTTACTGTGGATCCGATGCGTGATCGGATTCGGCATCGTCCTAGAGGTCATCCGTTAGGTGTTAAGGGCCCGCGAAGCACCAAGATTAGGCTTCAAGGCCACCGTCAGTCAAGGTGTTTGGGTCCTGGAAGGCCTGCTCTACCGTTTGCTCTTCCGCGAAATGAGGAAGCCTACGCGGCGCTGGGGCTGGCATGCGCGCAACTCCGTATCTTCAGGTCGTCTTTCGCTGCTTGGTGGATGCGGGTTGTGTTTGAGTGCCTCGTATTTTCTTCCAAAGCTCGTGTTCACCCATGAGGACCTGATCGAAACGTTTGTAGAAATCGTCCACCTGTTCCTGTGGCAGCACATCCTCAGATTTTGCCTTGGCGTATTTTATGTGAGCTTCAAGGTTCTGTAGGCCCATCCAGGTATCTGTCTTTTGAACCCACAGGTCGCGAGAGCGAAGAAATCCATCCCAAGCGGCGACAACCGTAATTGCTGCGCTGCAAATGAGGGAAAGGATCGAAAGCTTTTCGGAGTGAAGAATCTGGCTTACGCCGATGAAGACGGTGGTGGCGGCAGATATCGCAGCTGTCGCAACTGTCGTGCGGTAGTTTTGCCGGCGGTAGAATTTTCTGCTGTCATCGAATGCCGCGACCTGCTTGGCTAGCTCTGACTCCAGGTACTGAAGAGACTCTTTCTCACCCATTTTCCGCCTCCACGGTGTGACGAGATTTAAGCATGGGTCCTACTTTTATCACAAAGGACCGGCGGTGCGATGCGCGGGTTCTGCCGTCCCTGACGGGACTTGGTTCCTCTTCTTGAGGCTTACCCCGGACTTACGTCCGGGGCTATTGTCTGGCGTCCCTGCGGGACTGGAGTGGGGTGGGGCGGTTTGTGCGCTCGAATTATGGGGCTGTGAAACGGTGGGCTCCTCGGGGGGCTGAAGCCCTCAGTCGAGGGGCGGTTTATCGCAGCGCTGAAGCGCTGTCCACCCGAAATCAACGGCAAGATCAACATCAAGGGCAACGGACAGGAGTGTCGGTTCCACACGTTGCTTCTCTGCCGTCGTTCAATGGGACAAGGCCGAAGCAACATCAATATCAAGAGCGGTGGCGTAGGAGTCCGTGGTTCCCACCTTTCTGGTGAGGTGCAGGCGCATTCAGAATCAAGAACAACAGCAACGGACAGGAGTGTCCGTTCCACGCGTTTCTACTCTGTCGTCCTACGCCGGACTTACGTTCGGGGCTATTATCTGGTGTCCCTGCGGGACTGGAGTGGGGTGGGGCGGTTTGTGCGCTCGAATTATGCGGCTGTGAACGGTGGCTCCTCGGGGGCTGAAGCCCTCGGTCGAGGGACGGTTTATCGCAGCGCTGAAGCGCTGCGCCACCCGAAAGCAAAAGAGGGCGGACGGGGCGGGTCGGCGGCAAGATCAAAGGCAAGCGGGCGAGGGCGCCCGCTTCCACACGAGTTCTCGTGGCGTCAGGGGACTGCGGATTCCTCGCCGTACTCGCCGCTGATCGCGGCTGTGAAGGGCTCGGAATGACAAGGTTCATTGGGAGTCGCAGAGTTGGAGATGCGCGCGAGATCCCTCGCTGCGCCTGAAGAACGGCTGCGCTCGGGATGATGCCGGTCGGGTGGTGCTATCAAAATCAAAGGCAACGGACAGGAGTGTCCGTTCCACACGTTCTTTCTCTGCTGTCCCTGCCGGGACTCGGTTCCTATTTTTTGGGGTCTTACTCACGGCTTGCGCCGTGGGCTGCATTCTGCCGCCGCTTCGCGGCTGGGGTGTGGTGGGCACTTATGGTATGCCTGAAGGCATACCCCGAATACGAATCTCCCCAACGTCAAAGGCAAAAACAACGTCAAGAGCCACGGACAGAGCCTGCCCTGAGCTTGCCGAAGGGAGTGTCCGTTCCGCACGAGCTCGTTATTTCCCGTTGTGGAAATCTTTCGAAATAATTGGCGGGATGACCTGGACGTTGGTTGACGGGCGGGGAATATTGGAAGTATTGGTGGGAAATTTTGTCGAGTTCAGGCGGCGCGGTGTCTGTTTGGCGGTGCGGGCGCGGAGGAGTGTTTATGGCGGTGAGCGGTGGCGGGGATGGGGATGCGGTTCCGGGATATATTCCGTGGATTATGGCGGTGGCGGAGGAGCCGGGGGATGGGTGGCTGGAGCGGCGGAAGAGGAATCCGAAGCGGATGGGGGAGTTGTCGCAGGCGGCGTTTTTGCTGAAGGCGGGAACGCTGGGATTGGGAGTGGCGATTCCGTGGGGCGACAGCGAGAAGTATGACTTTATTGTGGGTGCGGGACGAGGCGGGCGGCTGTTGCGGGTGCAGGTGAAGGCTACGGGAAGGTTGAATGGCGGGGGATACGATGTGCAGCCGGTTTACGCGACGCGGGACGAAGGGAAGAAGAGTTATACGGCGGAGGAGATCGATGTGCTGGCGGCGCGGGTGGTGATTGAGGAAGATGGGCGCGAGATTTGGTACCTGCTGCCGATCGCGGCGTTTGAAGGGATGAAGAGTTTGAGGTTTTTTCCGGACTTGAAGAGCAGGAATCCGAGGTGGGAAGGGTATCGGGAGGCATGGGAGTGGTTGGGATTGGCGTAGGGAGGAGGAAGGCGAGGGCGTTAGTCAGGCGGCGTCCTTAAAATCCGAAGCGAGGCTCGGGGCTATTGTCTGACGTCCCTGCGGGACTGGAGTGCGGTGGGGCGGCGGTTTGTGCGCTTGGGCGGAGGAAGCAGCGGCGGGCTCCTCAGCGGCTGAAGCCCTCAGTCGCGGGGCGTTTATCGCAGCGCTGGGAAGCGCTGCGCCACCCAAAAGCTCTGTGCCTGCTCGGGCGTTGGTTTCACAGCAAGCGACTACATAGGTCCCTTCGACAGGCTCAGGGCAGGCACTTCGGACCGCAAAGGGCGCGGTCCTCAGGATGACAGTCTTGTTGAGAAGGCGGCTTAGGCTTTTGCGGACTTCTTTTTTTCCAGGGCGGCGTAGATGGCGGGGTCGGTGCAGATTTCGTAGTAGGTGCGGTCGGTCCAGCCGCGGACGGAAAAATCCTCGGGGTTGACGTTGGGGATGCGGCTTTCGCGGACGACGATTTTGCGGAAGATATCGCGGTCGACGGGGACGACGCCGCTGGAGAGCCGGTACTCGCCTTTGTCGGAGGCGAGAGCGGGCGGCAGTTTTACGGCGAGCGGGACGAGGGAGATTTCCTGCTCGAGTTTGCGGAAGGCGGCTTGATTCATGCGAATGCCGCCGAGGTTGTAGCTGATGACGGAGTCTTCGGGATTCGGCTGGTCTGCGGTCGCGGGGGAATCCTGCGGCTGGAAGACGTAGACGTGGAAGGGTCCGGCTTGCGATTCCATGATTTTGCGGGCGCGCTTGTTGCAGGAGGAAAGGCGGTCGCTCTCGTTGAGGGCTTCGGAGATCATGATCTGGCGTTCGCCATCCATGAGGTAGAGCGGAGCGGTTTCCTGTAAGGTGATGCCGATACCGAGTTCGAGTTCGGGCATGCCGGAGCGCTGCATGAGCTGGTTGTAGCCGCGGACGATCTCGATGATTTCGCGGGCCAGGACGCAGGTGCGGCTGACGGCGAGGCCGGGTTCGCCTTCGCGTTCGAGGATGGCGAGGATGATGGCATCGCCTTCGAGAAAAACTTTTTGCGCTCCGTATTTGCCGAGCAGCTTGTTGACGGGATCGTAAAAATTCAGGCTGAAGTAGGAGGCGGGGTTGAGACCCTTATCCATGAGAGTGCGGGTGAGGCGGGTGGAGTCGCGGACATCGGCTTTAAGGACGACGTGGCGCAGGACACGGACTTCTTCGGGCTGCACGGGCTGCTCATCGGGCAGAAGAAATTCGTAAAGGGTTCCGTTCATGCGGGAGAGTTCGCGGAGCTTGTCGGTGGCGACGAGGTTGATGGAATCGAGCGCGGCGTTGAGAACTTCGAGGCGGCGGAGATCGCGGTGGTAGTGGGAGAAATCCTGCAGGAAGCGGGCGGCGACTTTGGCGCGCTCGGCGCCGCGGCAGGCGGCGACTTTGGCGACGGCGGCGTAGAGGCTGGCGGGCGAGAGCTTGCCGTGCTCCTGAATCATGCGCTCGACGCGGTCGCACTCGGGACGCGAGATGAGAGCGTTCTTTAATTGCTGCGGGTTGATGCGCGGAGCGTATTCTCCGAGCAGCGGGACGGTGTGATAGGAAGCGATGACGCATTCCATCACTTGCTCGTCTTCGAGCAGGCGAACCCATTTGGTTAAGCGATCCTGTTGGGCGAGGCCTTCTGGGGACGACTCATCGGGAGTGCCGGTGCCGACTAAGGCGCGTGTATTTTCCGGAGCGCAGAGCCAGGAATCGATGGTCTCGGTAGTAGTCTCTTCGCCATAGAGCGAGCGCAGGAAATTCCAGACAACATCTTGCAGGCGGAGATAGCGATCGGGATCGCGGTCCCAGTTGCCGAGCATGACGTAGTGTTCGGCGCAGAGGTAATCGTCGCGGCCGTCTTCGGAAAAAGCGAGGCGGTTCACGAAGAGACCGTAGCTGCGGAGAGCGGCGGAGCCTGGATCGCCGGCTTGGGGCTCGCCAAAAAATGAGCGGCGGGTGCGGGCGAGAGTTTCTTTTTCGATGGCGCGGAGAGTCTCGAAGAGCTCTTGTCCGGTTTTGCGGAGGATGATTTTTTTGCGGACCTGGAAGGCGGCGACGCGTTCGCGGTACTCCACTGCCTTGCCCTGCCGGATGCCCTCGTAGTTTTTGAGCAGAACGCGGCAACGCTCGAGGACCTGCGGGAATTGCTGGGACATTTCCGTACGCAGAAATTTGGTGACGGCCAGGCGGGCGAGCAGGTCGATGGAAAGCTTTTCTTCTTTCTTGGCGCGATTCAGGGCCGCGAGATGGAGTTCGGTAAGCAGGGGTTTCCAATCGGAGGGATCGGTCCGAACCGATTCGCGACTTGGCCCGGCGGCAGTGCGCATCCACGAGGGAGCCTGACTTTTCTGCGGAGCCTCGGCCGCGAGCAGGCCTTCGAGCTCGCCGTGACGCACAATCAAGCGCATGATTTGGGCGCGCGCCGCGTCGACGAAGCGGGGGCTGAGGGAGACGTCGTGGCGAAGGTTATCGACGCCTACGGACAAATTTTCGAGGACGATGGACGGAACCGCGGCAACCAATTCAGGCGGAGCGACTTTTTCTTGCTCTTTGCCGAGGCGGAAGATGGGGAATCGAGGCATGTCGAGTTCGTGGAACGCACTGATTACACAAGTGCATATCGAGGCTAGCATGGCTCTGGCGGGGGCTAAAGTTACGGAGGTTATCTAGTGAACTTCCGGGGTTCTTTCGGCGAGGAGGAAGTGACGAATGCTGCCCGCGAGCTTACTGCTGTGCTCCCGTAAACGTTCCAGTGCCAGTACAAGGAAGCCCTGATTGCCAAGTCGGAGAATCACAACTCCATGTGCCTGTCATCGTACCATTAACAATCTGCCCATTTCCCTCAAATCCTATAAAGCTCTCGCTACTGATGGCGCTTCCCAGATACAAGAACGTGATTTGGGAACTGTATTCTGGTGGTGGGTTACTTTCTACTCCAACGATGAGTAATGTAGGAGAAACACCAGCGTCTCCGTCTGGCCAAACGCCGATAGTTGGTAACCACCCTAGAACACCCACGCCAACGTTAGAAGCAGTCAGACAAACTGGCCCCGCCGTGCTGGGCCAATTTTCCAGTGGGTTAAGAAGGGCCCACGATGTACTACACGATGTACCTTCTTGTCCTGGAGGGACAAATGTGGGTTGAAGCGTTCCATTCATCGGATAAACGTAGGTGGTTGTAGGACCTCCTGGAGGGGAGTCTGCCAGCGTGACACTACCTGTAAGGGCAATATTCCAACTACCCACTATCGAAGTCCCCACCGGCGTCGGAGTTGGAGCTACCGGCGTCTGGTTGGAATTGTTGTTCGAACTGCCACATCCTGTTAGCCCTATACTGGAAGCCAGCAGAATTATCGCGATCCGTGCTCGCGATTGCTGCTTCACGGTACTTGTTCGAGGCAGACTTGCGAAACGGTATGTCATGGACTGTCATCTCCTTCATCCTTGTCCGCAAGCATCCTTGATTGAACACCGCTTTCAGGACAGCAATAGAACTAGGGAATTGATCTCCATCACAACGCTTGCGTATTCGTGGATAAGTATGTGATATTCTACAGCCACTCTGTTTTGATGCTCTATCTCATGCGCCCTTAGGGAGTGGCCGAGATTCGTAATGCTCAACCATCTAGCGTGCGTCGAGTCTATCTCGCCCTTGAGCCTGCTCTGTTCGATAAGCAGATCAGAGAGCCTTCTTCGTGCATCTTCTATGCTCATGGTTTCTTCTCTCCCTTGCCAGTTTACGCAGCGCCGCCACTCAATGCACAGCGGGGCTTGACGGGCGGAACCGATGAATCAGCTCGGCAGCAGTTATCTCGGTTTCGGAAATAGAAACTGTGTATTGGTCGGAACTTATTTGGACCGTCACGTTTTCCCCTTGCTTTTCTATTTTGCAAACCCCATCCCGAGTCGAGACGAAATATGCACCACTGGAATCTTGCTTCCTAACCTCTAAATATCTGTTTTCGCGGACAGCTAGCTTCCCCAAAAAGGAGAACGAAGGAAACGGCCCCACAAAGAGTATGTGGAGAACTGCTTGTAGGGTCGCCCAATCTGACAGTTGCGCTTCGGCAGTCTTGTTTGAAGCCTGAACCTCCGCGTCTTCGCGTGGATCCCAAGAGCTAATCACAGAGGTTCCGTCGTGTTTTGTAATAACCAGAGACTCTGACATACCCTCGATTCCTTCGACGCGAACATCGATCCATAGCAGTGGAAAAATCAAGGCCTGAGCGCCTCCACACTTGGCGACGAACATAAAGTCTTCGTCGCCACTGCTAACGTTTAATTTGTGGATTTTACCCATGTGTTGCAACGAATCTTCAATGTACTGAACGCGCGTGGACGCGGTAGCCCATTTCGTGAGTAAGGAAACTGCTTGATTCCGCCGTCGCAGAGTGACTTGCTTCCTCTTTAGCGGTCTGGTCTTGCGAGCCTTGGGCATTTGTCAGACTCTCCCTCTGCTGAATACGGTAGGCCCCAGCACAATTCTTTACAAGGCTCGCTCAGTAAGAATAAATGTTTTGGCTGGAATCGGTCACGAACCCGCACAGTTTGTGCACAGGCGGGTGCAATCGGCTGTCGGAGCTACTATGACCACGATCACGATTCCCCCTTCCCATCCCGACCTAAATTCCTTTCGAGCGGCTTGGGAAGCTGTTCTTCCACCAATCAACATAATCGAGATCAGAGATTAGCCGGCCATCTCGTAATGAACCGGGGGAGTAAGCTGTCGAATCCCTCAGGGGCTAAAGCCCGCGTCTTTATTGGCCCGTAACGGCACGGCTGAAGCCGTGCCCTACCCAAAAACGATTTGTGCGATGGACAGATCTGACTTCTTACCTCCAAGGATGTAAACTTTGACATCGCGATACTTTGTAGGAGCTTTTGCCGGTAAGAAATCAGGAGAATTGCAATGATCGCATTTTCGGTGAATGGCAAACGCGTCGATCTTCAGGTGGATCCTTCCACTCCACTTTTGTGGGTGATTCGCGAGCAACTTGGGCTGACGGGAACGAAATATGGATGTGGCATGGCGCAGTGCGGGGCGTGCACGGTGCACATTAATGGAGAGGCGGTGCGGTCGTGCGTGGCGCCGGTTTCGCGAGCGGATGGGAAATCGGTGACGACGATTGAAGGGCTGTCGCCGGACCTGAGTGATCCGCTGCAACGGGCCTGGCTGGAGGAGGATGTGCCGCAATGCGGGTATTGCCAATCGGGACAACTGATGAGCGCGGCGGTGCTGCTGCGAGAGAAGCCCAGCCCGACCGATGACGACATTGACGAGGCGATGACGGGGAATATTTGCCGGTGCGGGACGTATCCAAGGATTCGAAGGGCGATTCACCGGGCGGCTGAGATGGTAGCGAAGGGAGGTGCGCGATGATCCGGCGCAAACTGGAGCGGCGCGACTTCCTGAAAATTTCGGTGGCGGCGAGCGGCGGGCTGGTGATTGGATTTCGGTTTCCCGGAATCAGCGCGCTGGCGGCGGGGCAGGCGGCTAAGGATAAACCAACGACCGATACTGCAACTTTTATGCCGAATGCTTTTGTCCGGATTGGAACGGATGAGCGAGTGACGGTGATTGTGAATCATTCCGAGATGGGACAGGGCGTTTATACGTCGCTGCCGATGCTGTTGGCGGATGAACTGGATGCGGATTGGACCAAGGTCGGTTTCGAACCTGCGCCGGTCGATCCGAAGTATAACCATCCCGCGTTTGGCATACAGATGACGGGGGGAAGCTCAAGCGTTTATTCGGGATTGCAGCAATTCCGCGAGGCTGGAGCCGCGGCGCGCGCCATGTTAATTGCGGCCGCCGCGCAGCAGTGGAATGTGAGCGCAACGGATTGCCGAACTGAAGCGGGCTCGGTGGTGAACGGATCGAAGAAGTTAACGTACGGACAACTCGCGCCGGCGGCCGCGAAGCTGACTCCGCCCGAGCACGTGCAGTTGAAAGATCCCAAAGATTTCAAACTGATTGGCAAGCCGATCAAGCGGCTCGACACGCCGGAGAAGTTGAACGGGGCGGCGGTGTTTGGAATCGATGTCAAGCTGCCGGGGATGTTGACGGCGGTGATTGCGCGTCCGCCGATTTTCGGGGCGAAGGTGCAGAGCTATGACGATACGCGGGCGCGGGCGATGCCGGGCGTGAGAAAGATTGTGGCGATTCCCGCGGGGATTGCCGTGATCGCGGATACTTTCTGGCAGGCGAAGATGGCTCGGGAAGCTTTGCATGTGGTGTGGGATGACGGCGCCATGCGGAACTTCAGCACGAC
>Ga0302315_10004778_pt1 | contig 11727 bp, 5 predicted proteins | sample III_Palsa_N3_1_FD_200532 | JGI IMG/M metagenome (GOLD analysis project Ga0302315, IMG submission 200532) | Peat permafrost microbial communities from Stordalen Mire near Abisko, Sweden - III_Palsa_N3_1 | ecosystem: Environmental > Terrestrial > Soil > Palsa > Peat permafrost | place: Sweden... | reverse complement strand
TGGGCTGGCTATAGCGTTCGCATTGCTTTCCGCCGTACTGTTTTTCCGGCTCGAACGTACAAAATCTGCCGCCAGCGTGGCCAACCCGATGACGAGTGGAGCGCTGGGCCAGTTCTGGACGGGAATCTTCCGCGAAAAAGAGACTGCGGATATCGTGCTGGACGACGCCTCCCTAAGCTTCTATCAGGAGGCTACGGGGCAATCCATAGCCATCGGCGACTACTTCGATCGCACCTACCTGCGTTCCTTGAATGTTGGACCCGACGTTGCCGTGCATGATCCCAATTGGCTGCACCAACTTATCATCAAACGCCAAACCAACTATGCGGACGCGGCGATGGTGTGGAAGCTGGCACAGGCCGCGGGGACTCTGCGTAGCGATGCGCGGTTGCAGTATGCGCGCGATCTTTCTTTTCGACAGGCAAAGTCCGACAACCTGATCCTGCTGGGCAGTCCTGCGTCCGATCCATGGATTCAGCTCTTCGAAAGCAATCTTACGCTGCACTGGAAGTATGATCCGGTCGCCAAGGAGTTCTATCCGATCGACACGACTACGCCGGCTGACGGCGATCGCTTCCACGCGTTGGAAAACAGCAAGACGCGGGAAGGCTATGCAACCATCTCGTTTCTGCCGAACCTTGGCGGCACGGGAAATGTCTTGATCGTCTCGGGTACCGGTGGGTCGGCGACAGACGCAGTCATGGACTGGCTGCTGGACGAGCAGTCGATGGAGTTGCTGAGATCGCAATTGCCGAAGACGCAGCCGGCGGCGTTTCCTTATTTTGAGGTGTTGTTGAAGATTCAGAAGGGCGTTGACCGGCCACGAAATGTGACGATCGCGATCTCTCGCGCGCTTAAGTCTTCCGCTCGGAGCGCTTCCAGCCGCTAGCCGCGCCTTGCGCCGGAAAGATGGCGGCTTCTCTGGCACGTCTTTACGTACACGCGCAAGAATTTACAAAGAAAAAGTCCAACAAAATCAGTGGTATAGCTCGTTCATGCTGTCCCAGATACAGGGGCTGGACAGCTTGACTGTGAATTAACTTGTTTGTGGTGAGTGCGCCCGAGAATAGTGGCTCTCGATGCAGCGCTGACACCTAATCGAGCTCCGAACGGGCAGACTGCACAATTTGACGGGTGAACGGCTTACGAGTTCACGCCATGGCACGCGCCGGGAACTGAAACGCTTTCGAGGTCATCTGGAAGGACACACATGCGACGCACTTCAATCAATAACACCGTCTCCCTGCTATCGGCTCTCTTCCTTGCCGTTGTGATGCTGGATAGCCCCTCTTTTGCCCAGGCACCGACCGCGACCCTCGTGGGATCGGTCACAGACGCCTCTTCTGCCGTCATTCCCGGCGCAACGGTCGCGATCCGTAACACCGATACGGACCAGATCCGTACCGTGACAACCGGAGCGCAGGGCAACTATACGATTACCAATCTGGAAGCCGGTCATTATCAGGTGACGGCCTCGAAGGCGGGCTTTCAGAAGGTCAGCGAGAACAACCTCGAGCTGCTAGCGGATCAAACAGCTCGTCTGGATGTAACGCTCCAGGTTGGCCATGTCGATGTGTCGGTGAACGTGGCCGCGGACGTTGGTCTTCTGAATACGGAAACCTCTGCCAAGGGCGACGTCATCACCCCCGTGGAGATCGCTGAGATCCCGCTGAACGGTCGAGACTTCAACAACCTCGCATTTACGGTGGCCGGTGTGCAGCCTGCGGAACAAAGCGCCAAGGGCGCGCCTTACGTCGCAAACGGCTCGCGCGCGGATTCAAGCGGCGTCTTCATCGACGGCATCAACGATGAGAGCCCTCGCGACGCCGGCTCGCAGATGAGCCCGCCGCTCGACTCTGTCCAGGAGTTCAGGATGGAGACCTCAAGCTATACGGCGCAGTATGGCCGACTCGCCGGGAGCGTCGTCAATATGGTCACCAAGAGCGGAGGCAACAAGTTGCATGGGTCGCTCTTCGATTACCTGCGCAACGACTATCTCGACGCACCATCCTTCAACTTCACCCCCATTCCTCTCGCCAAGACCAAGCTTCGCCAGAACCAGTTTGGTGGCGACTTCTCCGGCCCGGTGTGGATACCGCATCTCTATAACGGCCACGACAGGACCTTCGTTGCCATTAGCGTGGAGGCCCTCCGCGAGGTAAAGGGTTCCAACAACCTTGGCATTGTGCCCACGTTGCTGGAGCGCGGTGGAGACTTCAGTCAGTCCATTCCTCCTTCGGCCAGCAGTCCCTACCCCACCGCAGGTACGCCCTACTACTTTCACAATCCGGCGATGAATACCAAGGTGTTGTGCGCTCCGCCCGCGCCACCTGCGGTACCGACTCCGGCCCAGGTTGCCGGCTGCCTGTATCCTGCACCTTACGACAAGATTCCGACCCTCGATCCGGTAGCTCAAAAACTGCTAGCTCATTATCCTGTGCCCAATATCATTGGGGTCAACCAGGGCCAGAATAACTATGTCTTCGATACCGATACCGTCAGCAACTGGGACAACACTCTCATCAGGGTCGATCAGAAGCTGAGCGACAAAGACCAGCTCTCGGGCCGCTTTCTCAGGTACTACGGCTTGTCCTCCAATCCCACCGCCGGCTCCGGACTAGGAACCTTTGGTTCCCGCACGGCTTTGCATAACACGCTGTTCGGTATCGAGGAGACCAGGGTGTTCACGCCGAACCTTGTGAACAACTTCTCCTATGGCCGCACGCGAACCGTGTCGGATGAGGCGGCAGATGATGGCGGCACCAACTATGCAGCGCAACTTGGCATTCCGGACACCATAACCATCGCCGCCTTGGAAGCTTTTCCAAGCTTCAAGCCCACCGGCTACGAAGCTCTGGGCGATAATGCCTCCGATCCCATCTCATTTATCGTGAATGATTTCGATGGTAGCGATCTCGTTACCTGGACGAAGGGCAGAAGTAATTTCAAGTTTGGCGGCGATATTCTTCACGTCCAACTGTTCCAGCCAACCAACACAGATAAGAACGGCGCCTTTACCTATAACGGCAAGTTTACCGATACGACCACGACCGATGGCCTCGCCGATCTCTTTGCAGGCTATCCGGCGACCAGTATCCTGATGACCGGCGGCAACAACAACCATCTCACCCAGACGAACTATGCCGGCTTCGCGCAGGACGACTATAAGATGACGGACCGCCTGACCCTCAATTTGGGTCTGCGCTACGAGTTGCAAACGTTGCCGTCGGAAGAGAATGGACAGCTCTCGAACTTTGTTCCGTCACTCGGCCAGATCGTTTATACCAATGCGTCGGTTGTTCCGAATATTGCGGCGTTGCTCGCGCAGTCGAACCTCACCAGCTACTACGTCTCGGCTGCGTCCGCCGGATATCCGGCGGCCCTGATTCACGTAAATCCTCTGAGATTCTCTCCTCGTGTCGGCGCCGCTTTTCGACCATTTGGCAATGATCGCACCGTCATCCGTGGCGGCTATGGGATCTTCTACACGGGAATCAGGCTGAGCGTCGTCAGAACCAATTTGGCAGGCCAATACCCCTTCTCCGCAACGACGACCTATACGGCGGCCGCTCCGAGCTCGACCGCTGGGGGTTCGAGTCTGATCTCATCCACCAATCCATTCCCGCAATCGGGGGGATCGCTCTCCGGCATCCTTACCCCGAACGGGTATGACCCCAATGCGCCTTCGGCGAATCTACAGAGCTACAACCTTACAGTCGAGCGCGACCTGGGTTGGGGACTCGGTCTCGAAGTCGCCTACGCAGGATCGAAGGGGACCCATCTCGGACAGGAGGAGGACTACAACCAGGAGCGCACCCCTAACACAACCGCTTCGCGGCCGTTCCCTCAATTTTCCGCGATCACCATGCTCTACTTCAATGGAATATCCCACTACAACTCAGGGCAGGTGACCCTGCGGAGAAGGTTCCAGCATGGCCTGTTCTTCCGCGTCAACTATACCTATGCCAAGTCACTGGACTCTCAATCCGGCGCGAACTATGCTGGTGCCGGCGGCTACTCCATGTTCCAGAATGTGTTGAATCCTTCAGCCGAATACGGTCTGTCGGACTTCGATATTCGCCAAAACTTTACGGGTACTGCCGTCTATCGAACCAGCTCGAGGTTTTACGTTTTGCGGGATTGGCAGACCAGCGGAAACTTCCTGGCCTACAGCGGACAGCCGTTCACTCCCAAGGTCTCCGGTACCCAGGATCTTGGCGTGGCCACACGTCCCAACCGCACATGCAATGGGACCCTATCCAACCGGACGAACTCTGAATGGTTCAACCCGGGCTGTTTTGTTGTTCCTGCCTCGGGCTTCGGCAACTCAGGCCGGAACGTTCTCGAAGGGCCGGATAGCGTCGTCCTCAACTTGGCCGTTGGACGGGTCTTCACCATTCCCAAAGAGCTTGGCAGTTTTGAGTTTCGTTTAGAAGGGTTCAACGCGCTGAATCATCCAAGCTTTGGTTATCCAAGCGTCACGATCGGCAGTACGACGACCGCTGGCGTTATCTCCTCCACTACCGGCAACCAGCGTCTGGTGCAAATTAGTGGGCGCTATTCGTTCTAGGTCTATCTAGACCGGTAGTGATCGAACTGTGCCTCATGAAACTCGAGCAGACACCTGTTTGCAGGGAGTCCTCTCCGATAGAGCAATGGCATGGAGTGCCGGCTTCGGCGAGAATGGAAGACATGGCTGTGAGTTCGATATCGGCGGGGACGGCGGTTGCCGCGCCCCGTCGCGTGCTGTCGGTAGACATGCTGCGTGGGATAACGATCGCGCTGATGATCATGGTCAACGATGCGGGCGATTGGGAGCATGTGTTTGGCCAACTCGATCATGCGAAGTGGAATGGGTGGACTCTGACGGACCTGGTGTTTCCGACGTTCCTGTTCTTGATGGGGGCGTCGATCGTGTTCTCGATGAGATCGCGCGAGGCGAAAGGAGACTGCAACCCGACGCAGGTGGGGCACATCTTTCTGAGGTTTGCAAAGCTGGTGGTGCTGGCATTGATGCTGGCATACTTTCCGCGGATGCACTGGACAATGCGGATCTATGGCGTGTTGATGCGGATTGCGTTGTGTTATCTGATTGCGGCGTTGATCCTGCTCGCTGTGCCCGCGGCGCACCGGGTGCGGGTTTTGCTTGCGATTGTGCTGACGCTGCTGGTGGGATATTGGGTGCTACTGCGGTTTGCGCCGGTGCCAGGGGCGGGCCATCCGGTGCGCGATTTTCCTCTACTCGATCCGATGTGGAACCTTACCGCGTGGCTGGATCGATGTGTGAGCGGGTTCCTGTTGAAGTGGTTGCATACCGGGACGCTGTATCAGAAAACGCGCGATCCGGAGGGACTGCTGAGCACGCTGCCGGCGGTGGCCTCGGTGTTGCTGGGGGCGCTGGCTGGAATGTGGATGCGCCGACCGCAGAGCGATAGGAGAATGCAGCGTGGGCTGGCGTTGGCAGGCGCTGTGGGGGTGGTGGCCGGAGAGGTTTGGGAGATTTGGTTTCCGATCAACAAGAATCTTTGGACATCGAGTTATGTGCTGCTGGCCGCCGGCCTGGCGGCGCTGCTGCTGGCACTGTGTTCACGGCTGGTGGACCAGCGCGAGCAACCATGGCCGCGCTGGCTGCGTAGGATGACCTGGCCATGGTTTGTGTTTGGGTCGAATTCAATTGTTGCCTATACGGCTTCGGAAGCGCTCGAGAAGGTGGGGAGTTCCCTTAAAATTGCCGATGCGGAGGGCGACAGGCATAGTCTTTGGGCGTTGACGTATGAGAATGTGTTTGCAAGGCATGGATCGAATGAGTGGACCTCGCTGGCGTTTGCGGCGAGCTATGTTGTGGTTTGCTTTGTGCCGGTGTGGTTGTTGTGGCGGAAAAGGATTTTTTTGAAGATGTAGCCTGGAGCAGGCGTACGCGGCATATCCTATTTGCGAATCTCTTCCACAGAGAACTCGCTACGGTCATACACTCTCAGGTTTCTGAACTGCAGTTTGCTATGCAACATGCATCGGATAGCGATGTGGCCAAAATTATATACCGGTCCATTGTTGGTAAATCCGTCATCGGTAAACTCGACCATTATCTTTCCATCGATCACCCCAGTCAGCTTATTCCCAATCTGAAGAAATTGAAGCTTATGCCACACATTTTTTTCGACCGGCGTAGTTAGAGCACTGAAGGACAAAGGGTAAGCAAACGGGTTCTTCATCAGCGCAGAGTTGGATACGTCGTTCCGCATATCGGCCATTTCCCGGTAATATTCCCAGTGGTAGTTCCGAATATCCTCTCCATAGACAGTCTTCATCCTTCCGCTCGTGCGCAACGGATAGTCCGCCATAAAGTCTTCACGGTTCATGCCGGAGGCCTGAACCATCAGCAAGCTCAATCCTCCGGGGCGTAAGACCTTGAATTCATATTCGACATAGAGATCGCCTTCAAACGTTCTATTCGACCAAAGGTACACCTGGTGATCAAGTTCCTTTTGAGTGTAGGGACTATCGATCGTCTCAATCAGAAGACCTTGATCGTTTACCTTTACGGCGACGGGGTCGCCCTGAACGTAAAAATTGTCGAGATCCGATGGCTTATCGAAATCGATCGACATCTCCTTGCGCCATTGATTATCGGGGCTCCAATTAAACTGTCCCCTCCCATTTCCATCATATGTGGCGACCAGGTCGTCTTCTATTTTTTGGCTGAAGGAGGTTGCTTCCCGCCGGAAGTTGCCGTAAATCTCCTGCGAGCTGAGCGTCGCATCATAGAATTGGATCGTGGACATGACCAGGGACGGGTTGCCGGTATAGAGAGAGGCCCCTGCGCTGTCCCTATAAAACTTGTCGGGGTAGAACTGATCTTGCCTCCCGATCAGTATGCCATTGAGGTATAGGTCGTATTTGTCGTGATCGTAGTCCCAGCTCAAAGTCAGTTCATACCATCTACTTTTTGCAAACGTAAGATGACTGACACTGATAAGGGACCTATGAGGCATGTCGAAAGCTTGCTGGTAGAACGAACCTTTGGCAAAGAGGGCGATGAGGCTTGGATGCCAACGAGGGGACCATGCAAGCTTGAAATTACCATTGTCGAAGTCCTGAGGATTTCGGGAATCGGAAAGAAAGGGGTATGTGATCCAATTTGGATTGCTCGTGCTCATGCCTGACTTAGGATCGAATGCGCTGAGATCCTCCAGCGGCATGAACCACAAACTCACGGTGCCCTGCGGCTTGTTCAAGGTGTGTTGTTTCAATTCAAGGACGCTATGGATACTGGTGAGATTGATTCCTTTTCTACCCTCGAAGCTGATGACACGGGCCGGACCGGTCAAGCTGGTGTTCGAGGTGTTGTCATGAGAGAGGTTGTTCAGGTAGGTGTACACCGGCTTATGAATCTGAGCGAGGCCTGGCAGGACAGATAGAGCGAAGAAGGAAAGCGCGATGGAAAACCACTTGATTGCCGACATTCTTGTCTCCAATTTCTCTGCGAGGAACACTATAAAAAATTCGTAGAAGTTTTATTTGGCAACCAACAAAGTGGTATTCCCACCGAGGCGGTCGTCAGAGACAGAATTCCTGAGCGCTTTCACTATGATGGGCGGAAGGCCGTCGGCGCCAAACTTCGCGACGTAGAAATTGTAGACAGCGAAGTCGTGGTCAGGGAAGCCTGGCCTCTGTTCATCATTGGTATATGGCTTGATCAGGCTGAAATCGGAGGCCGACCGGCCAAAAAAGACGATCGCATCCCGGATCGTATGGCCGTTCGCCGTGTAGCTCCACAGGTCGATGCCCTGGCGGGAGTCAAACTGAGCAATCAGCAGCAGCGGCTGCAACGCGAAGCCCTGGTAGTGTACCGAGTTCTCATGCCGTACCATCTCTCTGGGTAGAGCGCCATTCTGGTCGATCGTGCCGATCTCCTCCTTGTAGGTAGCGATGCCAAATTGGAAGAGCTTGTCGTCTGAGGCAAGAATGCCGACCGCAGTCGCTGCCAACGCCCGCCAGGCATGATGGTTATTGCCTGTGTCGGTGGCGGGTCTTTCGAACGAGATGTTTTTGTTTGAGACCTCATCCATCCACGCGATGACGCGCTTTTGCTCGGCAGGATCGAGCGTATCGTCTTCCGCCAAGACAGATTCACTGACGGCTATGGCACTGAGTGTCCATTCGACTTGAAACCAGGCCTGCTGCGACTCCTTGCGGTCGTAGTCGAGCAAGGCTCCCGCCTTTGCCCAGGCATCGAGTTGGTCGAGCGCGCAGGCAGATTCGGCATGGCTGCCTGTGGCAAGGTACTGGTTCATACCGGCTGCCACACGCTTCCCTAGATCGTCATAGATCTTCGCCGCCACAGCCGCCGCGGGATTGTGAGGGCCGCTCGATCCGGAGAGATAGCCGTTTGGGATGATCATGCGTCCCTTGGGAGCAGGGACAGGCGGAAGCCTTGTGCAATAAGACAGACTTCTAATGGCATCGCGGAGCAATGGCTCCTTCGTGGATTTAAGTAAGCTCTGACGCGCGGGCACATCGATTAGTGAAGCACGTGGATCTGCGACATGCTGAGCGTGAGCGAACAATGTGAAGGCTAAAAAAGCAGCAACAGTTGTGAGAGCTTTCACCATACGGGAAAAGAGGGGCAACGTCATTTTGATCACATCGTCCTCATCATAGACAGAATCAAGATTTACGAGCGGCAATTGTGCCGGCAGTACGATTTGGCTGGAGGATCCAAACGACATGAAGAGGCATTATTGAAAGACCAGCCGGCTCCATAGTAATCACAAAAAGCACAAAATGACAACGGTACCATTCCAGTGAGAAGGCCCACATATCTATGATCCAACATGATGGCGATAAACTGATATAGTTGTACATCGTTTTGGTAGCGCTGTCAGATTAGCAGAGAGTAACGTTGGATGACGCGAGCGAAACGGTCGAGAGGGACGATTTGCTAAATGAAGAATGGCCATTCAGTACGAGTCACCGTTAGAAGCCGTTGCGGTAGGATTTGGGTCCCAGTCGCTTGCTGTTTGCTGGCGGCTGCGGTGCCTCTGCAAAGTCAGAATGGTGGGATACCCAAGGCGCCAGTCGACGAGGTGAACCCTTTTATCGGGACGGCGAAGGGTGGTAACGTATTCCCCGGTGCCGACTATCCGTTCGGAATGTTACAGTGGAGCCCCGATGATAGTCCCAAGCCCGGTGGTTATGACTATTCAAGCAATACGATCACAGGATTTAGTCTGACGCATTTTAGCGGGAGAGGACATGCCGGCTGGGAGGATTTTCCATTCATGCCGACATTGGAAGAAGTGAAACAATCACCCGCCCAAAATTGGGCGCACTATGCCTCTACTTTCTCGCATGAGCATGAGAAAGCGCTCGCAGGCTACTATAGCGTCGTTCTGGATACCGGCATAAAGGTTGAGCTGACTGCAACATCTCATGGAGGCATGGGGAGGTTCACGTTTCCAGCAGCAAGTCCTACTGGCACGATCCTGATCAACGCGGGTGGCAGCCGGACGGGGGATGGAGACGACACAGAGATTCACGTGGCTGACAATCAAACGCTGATGGGGATGGCCAGCAGCAAGATTACGACCATCAAATACAAGATTTATTTTGCCGCAAAGTTCAGTCGCACTTTTCAGAGCGGCGGTACTTGGAACGACTCTTCTGTATCTCCGGGTGTGACGAAGGGACGAGGCGCAAAGACAGGCGCTTACCTCACGTTTGCGAATATCGGTGGCCCCGTCGAGGTCAAGGTTGGAATCTCATTTGTGAGTGAAAAGAATGCATTGGCAAATCTTGAGGCTGAGGTGGCCGGTAAGAACTTTGACCAAACGTATACCCAGACCAGGGTTGCCTGGAATTCGTATCTAGGTAAGATTGCAATCGAGGACGATAACAGTAACAACAAGATTGTTTTTTATTCGGCTTTGTATCACAGCATGCTGCATCCCAATGTATTTAGCGATGATAATGGCCAATATTTGGGGTTTGATGGAAAGATTCATCAGCTTGAGGCTGGGGATGTTCAATACGAAAATATCAGCACGTGGGACGCATGGCGAAACCAATTTCCTTTGTATACCTTGATCGCGCCCACGCAGGCTCGGGACATTATCCGATCTCTCCTGCGAGACGCTCATGAGGACCCGGGAGGTGGCATGCCCCGCTGGGAGCAGGTGAACCAGAACTCCGGTGGAATGGTCGGCGACTCACCGGCTATTTTTGTTGCGAGTGCATATGCCTATGACATCCGAGACTTCGATGTGAACTCGGCGTTCGATATTCTGACGAAGGCTGCCAGGGACCCTAAAGTGACTTCAGGTGGGTTTCCTGAAAGGGAAGACCTGGCGGAATATATGAGTAAAGGATATGTCTCTGCCAGTGCAGAGTTTAGCGCGTCTATCGTGCTGGAATACAGCAATGACGACTTTGCGATCTCTCGCCTGGCACAAGGGCTGGGCAAGAGCGATGTGGCAGCCGTTTATCTGAAGAGGGCGCAAGATTGGAAGAACCTCTTCGATCCCAAGTTTGGCTACATCGTTCCAAAATCGGGAGATGGGCAATTCGTAAAGAATTATCAACTGAGTACGGACGATGGATTTAAGGAAGGCACAGCTCAGCAATATACGTGGATGGTCCCTTTCAACTTCCAAGGCCTTTTCGATCTGATGGGCGGCAAGCAAGAAGCGGTTAAGAAGCTGGATCAGTTATTTGCGAAGCTGACAGGCGGGTCCCACACCGACCACGCCAATATGGGAAACGAGCCGGGAAATACCTGTCCATGGGCCTATGATTTTGCGGGGGCACCTTACTTAGCGCAGAAGACGACTCGGGATATTGTGTCTCAACTGTATCTGGACAGCCCCGGAGGGCTGCCCGGAAATGACGATGGCGGTGCCATGAGTTCGTGGTATGTGTTTGCCGCTCTGGGATTATTCCCGGAGATCCCTGGGGTGGCGGGCTTTACGGTTGGGGCTCCGCTTTTTAAGCATGCAACCATCACTCTGCCCGATGGGAAGCTCTTGAAGATAAATGCGCCGGGAACATCGGACAATGCCTACTATGTGCACAGCATGGCAATGGCGGGGAAGGCTTATACAAGCTCGTGGATTCCATGGGATTTGGTCAAGGGCGGCGCGGACATCGATTTTGCAATGCAGAGCCATGCCGATACCAAGTGGGCAAGCGATCCCGTCGATGCGCCGCCCTCGTTCGACGTGAAGTGACTGAGAGAATCAGCAGGGACAGACCGCAATCGAGCGGGAGACCGCATCTCAAAAATCTAAAGTTTAAAATGACAACGATACCATTTTGCGCTTAGAATCATCCCGCACGGAGGTTTGTCGGCGTTATGAGGTATGAAAAGATAAGCTCGCGCCTTACCCGGCGGCGTATTCTGCAGGGTTCCGCGGCCATGGCAGCGGCGTCCTTGCTTTCCAGCTGCGGCGGCTCGACTAGCCCTGCTTCGGGCACCACTCAACAACCGACCACGCCGACGAACCCCCAACCGGTGCCGAGCGGGCCGCTTACCGTCGTGACTCTGACCGTTTCGGCGACCGTAGCCGGTGCGATCGGGCAGCGGTTTATCGGGTTTTCGTTCGCTAAGACGACGATCTATTCCCAGAACTACTCCTTAAGCAACACGCAGATGATGGGCCTGCTGAGTTTGCTTCCTCCGGGTATACTCCGCGCCAATGGCACAGAGTGCCTGAGTTGCTCTACATGGGA
>Ga0302315_10004776_pt1 | contig 11728 bp, 9 predicted proteins | sample III_Palsa_N3_1_FD_200532 | JGI IMG/M metagenome (GOLD analysis project Ga0302315, IMG submission 200532) | Peat permafrost microbial communities from Stordalen Mire near Abisko, Sweden - III_Palsa_N3_1 | ecosystem: Environmental > Terrestrial > Soil > Palsa > Peat permafrost | place: Sweden... | reverse complement strand
ATATCAGCTTCCTGCATCATTTTGTCCATCTTATCCAGAGCGGGGTTGCCAGAAGGACCGGCACCGGCTAATTTGGGGAGCGCTTCTACCAGTGCGTGCATTTCACCTCCGGGAGGGGGTAAGAACGCATAAACCAGGAAGATAAGGGCTTCAGTGAGAAGACCGGCGGTCAAAAAGAAGTCAGCCAGTGCGGTGTGCAATATCTTTTGCAGGGCACCGAAAATTACGACGGCTGCGCCAACGCATACAATGATATTGATAAGTCTCTCGGTAGATTTTGATACTCCAGCGCTCATAGTGATTAATTTAAAATTGTTTTTAAAGGGATTTTAAAGGGTTATGGAGAAAAGAGTTCCTGTTGATCTTTTACTTTTCTTTCAAAATCAAAAACGTTGCTTCTAAGAAAAAATTTTAGTTCCTGTCTATTAAAATTAAGGTGCGCTTACCGAGATTATTTTACCAATGTCGGCGGCAGATCGATCACGCAACGGAAGCCGATATACGACTTGGCCGTATCCAGGTATTCGTAGGTACGGGCACTGGTCTGCAGGTACATACCCACATCTTTCCAGCTACCGCCACGGATAACCTTGCGTTTCATACGGGGAGGATCGGAGTCTGCGGCGTTCCAGCGGATGTCGGGGTTCATGTCATGCTGGAAGTTATAAGAACCCTCATAGTAGAACGAGGAAGTCCATTCGGCGACGTTGCCGGCCATGCAATACAGACCGAAATCATTGGGCCAGTAAGCATCGGCACGAACCGTATAGAATCCACCGTCCTCGGGGTAGTTACCCCGGCCGGGTTTGAAGTTAGCGAGGAGACAGCCTTTCTTATTCCTCAGGTAGTAGTTACCCCAGGGATACATCGACTGTGAGCGGCCGCCGCGGGCAGCATATTCCCATTCGGCTTCGGTAGGCAGACGGAAATCCGACTCCGTCGCCAGGTGTTTGGCTTCCAGGTGGGCGTTCAGGTAATGGGTTCTCCATTCGCAGAACACGGTTGCCTGGTTCCAGTTGACACCAACGACGGGATAGTTGCCAAATGCGGGGTGCGAGTAGTACCGTTTGGTCATCGGCTCGTTGTAGGCATAGCTGAAGTCCCTGATCCACACCAGGGTGTCGGGGTAGACCGGCACGTCCTTTTTGTGGATGAACTGGGAGCGCGGCTTTCCTTCGTTACCCTTGGCAGCGGCTTCCTTGAGCCAGAATACTTCGGAATGGTACTTCAGGGTAGAAGGATCGATCTCCTTCTTGCCAAAAATGCGGTTGTCAGGCGTCACGATCATTTGGTTGATCTTCTCGATGGTAGCCTTGTCACCCCACTTGATCGTCTCAGCCTTCTTCCAGTCGATAGCGAAGCGGCCGTCCACGTCCTTACCGTACTGCATCAGGGTCGCAGCGATGGAATCCCTGACCCAATTGGTGAACTGACGATACTCGTTGTTGGTGATCTCGGTAGCATCCATCCAGAAGCCACTGATCGAAGTTTGCCTGTTGCGGGAAGTGAAAGAAGAGTTCATGTCCTCATCGCTGGGCCCCATGTGGAAGGTGCCCGGCGGGATATAAACCATGCCCGGAGGCTTAGAAAGATTATAACCACTTGCAGGAGCGACCCCGTGCAGTTGACCGTCATCGGGCGTACCTTTGCCGGATTTGCCACCTAGTTTACAGCCTGCCATCGTAAAGAGGGCGAAAAAGGCCGTTAAAACGGATAGGTTTTTCATTTTCATAATATTAAAGGGTATTGGGCAAAAAAAGTCTTTTGACAACATCTCACTACAAGTTTAAAATTATTTTTTCGTAAGTCAAAGCTTCATTCGACGAATGTGTTAACATAATGGCCGGATGGAACCTTGTCGGGCTCGGTTTAGGGGACGCTGATTTGGTAAACGCAACCGAGGCTGCTTTATTGTACAATTACTCTTGAAACTTATACACATTTTCGAGGAGTCGGACGGCTGTAGCTACTTCATTTACAGGGAGTTGGCAAGCATAGTCTTTACATAGGAAGATCAGGGGTCCGGGGTCGACCGGTTTGTCGCGCAATAATGGGAATTGGGTATTTTCCACCTGCATAGACTGGAAAACCCGGTAAGGAATCAGATGCGCTAAAAACTCCTTCCGGGCATTTTCCGGACTGACGCCGGTAATAACAACCTCCGGTATAGAATACGTAAGGGCCTGAAAGATGGTTGCCCATCCGCCAAAAGACCCGGGGTGAGTAGTGACCGGCTGTTGCATCGCCGACACCATTCGCCTGGCCCTTTCCGCCCATTCTTCTTCATGGAAAACGACGCCAAGGTATAACAAATTAGATGCCATCATAGAGTTCCCCGAGGGGGTAGCGCCATCATAGATCTCTTTTTTGCGCAAAATGACATCCTTCTGCGCCTCGTGGGTGTAGAAAAAGAAGCCTGTTTCCGGGTCACTGAAATGTTCGATCACGTAGGCCAGGAGCATCTTTGCCCGGAGCAGCCAGCCGGCATCGCCCGTGATCTCCTGCAGCTGGATGAGCGCTGCGATCAGCGTTGCATAGTCATCCAGGAATGCCGGCTGACGCGCCTCTCCCTTCCAGCTATGGCTGTAGAAATAAAGTCCCTCTCCCTCCAGCCGTTGTTGCAGGAACGCCATGCCGGCGATGGCCCGGTCACGGTAGCCTTCGTCCCCCAGCGCGGCAAAGGCCTTCGAAAAGGCCATGTTCATCAGGGCGTTCCAGCCAAGGAGTATCTTGTCATCCAAGCCAGGTGGTATGCGTCTGCTCCGGTACTCCAGCAGCAACTGCCGGGCCGCTTCCAGCCGCCGCGACTCGTCGGGGGATACCGGGCCTTCCACCGGCCGGGTAAGGATGTTCGTGCCCTCCCAGTTGCCTTGTTCCGTAACGCCATAATAATCCATAAAAATTTTGGCATCCCCGCCCAATAACTCCTCAATTTCGCGCGCATCCCACACATAATATTTTCCTTCAATACCCTCACTGTCGGCATCGAGGGCGGAGAAATAGCCGCCCTGTCCATTCGCCAACTCTTTGTCAATAAATCCAATGCACTCCCTGATCGCTTCGGCGTACAGCGGCTTTTTAGTCAACTGGAAGGCCTCACTAAGCGTGATGACAAGCAAGGCATTATCATATAGCATTTTTTCGAAATGGGGCACGAGCCATTCCCTGTCGGTGGCATAGCGGGCAAAGCCTCCTGCCAGCTGATCATAGATACCGCCCCGGATCATCTTATCCAGACTAAGGCAGGCCTGGTCCAGCGACGCGCTATTCCGGGTATAGTAGTAGTCGTTCAACAGAAAGCGGATGGAGAAGGTCTGCGGAAATTTTGGCGCCCCGCCAAAGCCGCCATCGGCTGTATCTGCCGAGGCCAGCAGCCGGTCCCGGATCTCTTTTAGCACCGCCGGTAAAAAAGCGGTCGCGGCTCCCGACAACTGTTTGTCGCCTATGCCGAAGGACCCGGCGGTGGCCACATGGCGGGTCAGGTTATCCGCCTGCTGCTCTACCTCTTTCCTCCTGTCGCGGAAGGCGGCGGATACGCCGGAGAGCACTTCCTTCCATGAATTCCGGTTGTGGATCGGCCTGGGCGGGAAATAGGTGCCGCCATAAAAAGGCTTCGCCTCGGGTGTCAGGAAGACGTTCAGCGGCCAGCCGCCGCTGCCGGTCATGGCCTGCACCGCATCCATATAGATATGATCCAGGTCGGGGCGCTCTTCCCGGTCCACCTTTACGTTGATAAAATTTTCGTTCATGAAATCCGCCGTCCCCGTGTCCTCGAAACTTTCTCTTTCCATGACATGGCACCAGTGACAGGCGGAATAGCCGATGCTGACCAGAATGGGTTTATCCTGTGTGCGGGCCGCTGTCAACGCTTCTTCGCCCCATGGATACCAGTCCACGGGATTGTGGGAGTGTTGCAATAAATAAGGGCTGGTCTCTCCCGAGAGACGATTTGTGCGGTGCATATTTTGGGATTGGTCCGTATGGTAATTTTACGGCGACTGGCCGGTAGAGCAAATTTACGGTGTAAGCCCGGGTCTACGCCTGTTTTTTCTTGCCAGTGACGGCGAGATATTTTTCCAGGGCGGAGACCATGGATGGCGCCTGGGGAAGTGGAGCCTTGATATCAAGGGTGAGACCGGCTTCTTCAACGGCGCGGGAGGTATTACTGCCGAAGGCGCCGATCTTGGTGCCGTTCTGCTTGAATTTAGGATAATTATCGAAGAGACTCTTTACGCCGCTGGGAGTGAAAAAGCAGATGATATCGTATTCGCTCTGGTTGAGAATGGTCGTAACGTCGTTGCTGATGGTGCGATACATAAAAGGCGTGGCGAAACCACAATTGTTGTGTTTTAGCCAGTTGATGATCTCATTATCCTGCTGGTTCTCGGAACAGGGATAGAGGAATTTCTCGTTCTCCTTGTGTTTGTTGATGACATCGAACATGCTCTTGTTCAACCCGTCGGCGCCATAGAACACCTTTCTCTTTCTATAGAGGATGAATTTCTGCAGATAGAGGGCGACGGCTTCGGTGATACAGAAATACTTAGTGTCCTGGGAGATGCTGATCTTCATTTCTTCGCAGATGCGGAAGAAGTGATCGATGGCGTTGCGGCTGGTGAAGACGACGGCGGAGAATTGCGGGATGTCTATCTTCTGTTTGCGGAAATCCTTGGCGGGGATGGGTTCCAACCGGATAAAAGGATGAAATGCAAGTTCTACCTCATATTTCTTTGCTAATTCGAAATACGGCGACTTGTCTGTTTCAGGTCTGGGTTGAGTGATTAAAATTCTCTTTTTATCCCCGTTTTTTAACATGTGGTTGCCCCTCTGGATTAGCAAATTTAATACACTTTTTCCAAATATGTCAATAACACCTTGTAAATCAACAGAAGTGGTGCTATTTCGAAGGCGCAAAGGTACAAAAAAAAGTAAAACGGTGTTAGTTTTATTTCATTTCTCACCGGCCGGTAGGCCGCCAGGGCCCTATACGTCCACAGGACGAATACCATTGCCAATGAAATAGTTATAAAGATCTCGCGCACATCTGCGCTGGAAAAAGTGATCAGGATCAAGAAAGGAAGGAGAAAAATTCCCATCATTTTGTTCACCAAAAAGACGACAAAGATGTAAATGTCGGTCGCCCGGGAGATGGAAAATACCCAACCCACAAATTTTAAGACAAGAAATTTTATGAAATATATGCTCCCCAGGAGAACCATGCAGTATAAATAGATGACCCAAAATCGAACTCCCTCACCTATTCTGGAGTAATGTAGTAGGAAACAGGCATAGAGTCCCGCGCTAAGTATAAAAAGGATATTCAGGAGCAAGGAAGGCAGCGGAGTCTGCAGGACCTGCTCCCGGATCTGCTGTTGGCGCAAAGACACCCGGAAGAACAGTGTCAGCAGGTTGTCTAAGTATTTTGTGAAGAAGATCCGGATCAGTGCGAAATAGAACAGGATGCCGACGAGCAGGTAGAACAAACTGTCCTTGGAGTTTGACCGGTGTACTTCGAAGATCTCCACTACCGGTTTGCCCGTGAAATTATAAATGGGGCTGGCGGCCAGTACCTTGTGCCAGAAGGATAAGGCGGGTGGGCTTTCTTCGGCTGCTGCTATTGTTGACGTTGGTGGCGGCCTTCTGGCCGGAGTCTTTTGTGTCGTCTCTGTGAGTGGCGTATTCGCGGTGGCCGGCGGGGTCGCCTTTGCGAGAGAGTCGGCCGCAGTCGCATTCTGCAATCTTCGCAGGGAGTCGCGGCGCAAGGAATCACGGACGCCACGGCGCACCTGTCGTATGGAATCCCGGCGAAGCGAATCGCGGTGCGAGAGATGATGGATCGCGCTATCATGCCGGATGGTCAGGGGATGCGCATTGAGGCCAGTGTCCTGCACCTGGGCGGGCTGGACTACAAGAGGCCGGGTCGTATCTGACTGTGCATGGAGTGGGCCAAACACCAGCACGTTAATAAGAACAAAGAGTAAGCGTCTGATCATGGTTGCTTTTACAAAAATAGGGTTACTCGCTAAAAAAAGCTGACGTAGCCCAGATGAATTTTCGCATCGTGAAAATCAAAACTGGTTTGGTTGGTCCGCCCGATAGCATAAGATATGTTGAAAATACCCGCCCGGGTCTCGAAAGCCATCCCGAGACCGGTACCGATATACGTATTGTTGAGATTATAGTCGGCCACATTATTCTTAGCCCAGCCCACGTCCACAAATGTGAAGAGATACGAGTTCAGCCCGACGAGGTATCGATATTCCAGCGTGCCGACGGTATATTGTGAGGCGAGGATGCTCTGCTCGTCGAAACCCCGCAAGAGCCGGTAGCCGCCGATCATGAACAGTTCGTTGCGATAGGTATTCGGGCTGCTGAACACGCCGCCGTTGAATCCCAATTTCAACGTGGATGCGTGGCCTATCGGAAAATAGTGCGCAGCCGCGACCTTCACCAGGAATTCATAGGAATGCTGCCGGACGGTATCGTAGAGCGATGCGAAGTTGAACGTGGTATCGTTGGGATCCTTTAGCTGTTCGATCAGCGGATTTGCCTTGACGCTTTTTGTACCCACGGAGCCGAGAAAGCTGAACTCGTTGCCTCTGCGCGGGTTGAAGCGATAGTTGGTCGTGTTGAGGTCATAGGTCATGCCCAGGCTGACCGCGCTGATATCCGCCTCACTGGGTAAGGTATGCGAGGCGATGATCGAAAGCGTATCGATATTTAGTAGTCTCGAGCTGGCATCCTGCAAGAAAACGGACCCGCTTTGATTGGCGGACAGGGTATATTGCGCACCTACGACGAGGTTGATATTGATGTAAGACGAATCCTGTTTGTAGAGGTCGAAGTTGGCGTTGAGCCCAAAGGGCGAATTGAGCATATAGGGCTGCTGGAACACCAGGTCCAGCCGCGGAGAGCTTTGCTGTAGCTGCTGCCAGTTCAGCGACATCGTCTCGCCGTTGCCCAGCGCATTCTCCAAGTCAATTGTAGCTTCGCCCGTGACGAGGATCTTGTTGCCGAGCGTCGGGTCGCTGCTCGGCAGGAAGCCTACCAGGGCATCGATCTGGCTGCTCTTTTTTGGTTTCAGATAGAGGTTGACGACCGAGCCTTCGGGTGTCATGGTCATATTCCAGGGCTGTTGCTCCTGCACATAGGGCAGCTCGAGTATTTTTTTGCTGATCAACTGCAGCCGGTCCTTGCGGTAGATGCAGCCATTGGGAATGTTGAGGTACCGCTGGAGGAAGTCGTTGGAGATCTTCGCCGGCCCGAACACCCGGATGCTGTCGATCTTGTATAGGGGCCCTTTGTCGATCTTCAGGATAGCGGATACCTGGCCCGAGTCGCGCAGGACGACACTATCCAGGCTGATCCTGGCAAAGGGGTAGCCGTTGTTTTCCATATAGTCGAGCATCAGCTGCTGCCGGACCAGGTATTGATGGAAGTCGAGGGGGCGTTGTGCGAAGGTTTTGGAGTTCCAGTTGGCGGCGGCGAGCAGCGTTGGGTCGATCCGTCGTGTATCAATGTACCCCCATCGCCAGGGGGCGCCGACGTAGAGCCGGAGGGTAGCGGAGGTCTTCCCATACGTGACGCTGTCGGCCGAAGCGGTCATATATCCTCTTGTCGCCAGCGTGGGAAGGATGGTGTACACATATTCCGTGCAGGCCTCCCGTGTCTTGAAGGAGGTGAGCAGGCCCATGCCCAGGCGTTTGCGGATAAAGGAAGTGTCTTTATCAACCGGTACGATGTGCAGGGTGTATTGTGCCCATCCTTTGAACGGACCAAATAAAAGCAGCAATAAGAACGTCGCGCAGTATCGCCTTATCCGGGAGCGAGCATATCGCCGTACCTTTGCCGGATGGCAGGCATCTATCTTCATATTCCATTTTGCAGGCAAGCCTGTCATTACTGCAATTTCCATTTTTCCACGTCCATAAACCGTGTTAACGATTTTATCCCCGCTTTATTGAGAGAAATGGAGTTAAGGCGGGATTATATCGGTGAGGAGACCGTGGACACCGTTTATTTTGGCGGCGGGACCCCATCGTTGCTGGATACGGGGGCGCTGACCCTCATACTGGACCGGTTAAAGGCCCTATTCCGGCTGCATCCCGAAGCGGAGATCACGCTTGAAGCTAATCCGGATGACATGGATGGTGGCGGCGCGAGCGATGGCAAGATGATGAACGGGGCGAAGCTGGCGGGCTGGCGCGAAGCCGGTATCAACAGGCTTAGCATCGGGGTGCAGAGCTTTTTCGAGGCCGACCTTCGGTGGATGAACCGGGCCCATGACGCCAGGCAGGCGATCGACAGCATCCGGCTGGCGCAACGGGAAGGGTTTGCCAATATGAGCATCGATCTCATTTATGGCGGCCCTACCCTGCCCGACGCCCACTGGCAAGCAAATGTCGAGCAGGCTATTTCACTTCGGCTGGCGCACTTGTCCTGCTACGCGCTGACGGTCGAGCCGAAGACGGCGCTTGATAAGATGATTCACATGGGCAAGGTGACCGATGTCAATCCGGACGACCAGGCGAGGCAGTTCCTGTTGCTGATGGATTGGTTGGCAAAGGCCGGGTACGAGCATTATGAGATCTCGAACTTTGCTCTGCCGGGTAAGCGGAGCCGGCACAATTCTTCCTACTGGCAGGGAAAACCTTATTTGGGGCTGGGCCCTTCGGCGCATTCTTTTAATGGGGTGTCGCGGCAGTGGAATGTGGCTAATAATGCAAAATATATCGCGGCGTTGAGCGGGGCGGCCGTAGAAGCAGGAGGCCCGGATGCAGCCGTTTCCGGGGCACGCGCCCCTGACGGCCGCGCCGCAGGCGAATTGGCCATTGTCACCGAAAAAGAGGAGCTGACGGCGGTACAGCAGCTCAATGAGTACATTATGATCTCGCTGCGCACAATGGAAGGCAGCAATCTGTCGACCGTGGCCAAACGCTTTGGAGCCGAGCAGGCAGAGGAACTATGGCGGCGGGCAGAACGGTATATGAGGGAAGGCAAAATAAAGTCGTCGCCTGAGACACTGGCTTTAACGCAAGAGGGGAAGTTGCTGGCTGATGGGATTGCGGCGGATCTGTTTTTCGACTAGTCAAACACTTATAACCTTTTTTTAATTTTGAATTTTACGCTGTCGCTGTTTTTGAAACAATCAACTATAGCCTTCAACTCCTCTTCGAGCAGGACATCTTGAATTACATAATCAATCCCATCGATATAATTTGAATCCAGGAATTCCAACTGATAATCTTCTACCTGATCTCCATAGATGAATGTAGGCATGTCGAAACTAAAACCCGTCTGCCCGATAATTTGATTTTTTTTAAAGACATAGGCATTGTAGCATCTTTCGTCGATATTTATGCATCCATGATCTGTTGAAACAAACGAAGGAACGGAATTGGTACGCGTTGGTAATGAGGCAATTATACAATTATTGCCAACTTTTGCAATTACAATGAAATACTTGCTTTTTGGAGTATTCCCATTTTTAAATTGAAAAGAAGTAAAATAAATTATTTGCCCGGGTAGAAACAATTTTACCTCTTTAAATTCTTTACAAATTCAAGATTCTCTTTTGAATCCTCAAAACGCTCGGATAAATAGGAACTTTGGGGAAACAACAAAGAGAAATCCACTTCGAATTCCGTGCTATTGACCAATTCATTCTCCAAAAGTTCCAAAACACCATATTGCAAGGCTGATTTTCGCCACAACGAATTGGTTGAATGCGTATGCTTTACCAAATAAGAAGCGGGTTTATCTTTGACGAATTCAACTATTATATCCATCAGTCGAAGATCGTTGATGCTAAACTCGTCATCATTGAAGGATGTTTTCGCCTTAAATATCTTAGTATCAAGAGAATCCCTTTCGATATAATTGGCTAACAGCACTGGATTTTCGTCGGATGACAAATCTATAAAAACATCTTTAGCCACGGGGCCTAATTTCCAAAGCTGAAAATCTATGCCGATAAATGGTTGGCCGGCTTTCTTTATAGACGCCTCCTCCAACAAAAAAAGAATTTTGAGAATTTTGGTCTTGGTTAGATCATCCATCCGCTGGGAGAAGTAGATTATGGTATTGCCGATCTTCTCTATTTGCTCCCTTGTATAGCCAACGTTTCGAACCTGCGTATTTCCGTGCATAATGAATGTTGCTAATTTTAAGGCAATTTACTAAATTAATTAGTATGCCAAAAAACAATAATCCTCAAAAATAGAAATTAATCTTAATAAAAGGGATGATTAGTGGTGTTTGCGGTGCGCCTTCAGGTATTCGATACCCTGCGCCACCGAGAGGATGAGCACCATCAAGATGATGGCCATTGCACCGAATCCTTGGAAAGAGAAAGGCATAGCAAGTTTATTTTATTGGTTGGCACTTCTGCCGGAGGGAGACTTTCATCTCCCTTCCTATGTTAGACAAGATACGGCTCAATTTGTTTAAATCCAGGCCCGGCTTTAACATTTTCCCACAAAATCCGGTAGATCATCCCAGCAATCGGCATCTCCGTCTTTATCTCTTTGTTTATCAAATAGATACACTTACTGGCATTATACCCCTCCGCGACCATATTCAATTCCAACTGGGCTGCCTTGACGGAGTACCCTTTGCCGATCATGTTCCCAAAAGTCCGGTTCCGGCTATACAGCGAATAGCAGGTCACCAGCAGGTCGCCCAAATACACGGAAGCCGCATAGTTGGCGCTCCTTTTATGGGAGACCGGGTCTTCCTGTTCGTGTACCCCTACTTCCATATGCCGGATGCCCACTTTCTGCAAGAAACCCGCCATTTCATCCGCACAGTTGGCGATCAGGACGCTGAGAAAATTGTCGCCATATTCCAACCCATGCGCGATACCCGCGCCTAAAGCGTAGATATTCTTGAGAATAGCTGCATACTGCACCCCATACACATCTCCATTGATCACGGTATTCAGGTAATCCGTCGTAAAGTAAGACGCGAGTTCGCGGGTATTTGTTTCATCCTGGCCGGAAAAAGTCAGGTAAGAGAGTTTTTCCGCCGCCACTTCCTCGGCATGGCAGGGGCCCATGACGGTATAGTAATCCTCCGCGGGAAAATCGAACTCCCGGTTGAGGTATTCGTTGAGCAGCAAATTCTGTTCGGGGAGAATGCCCTTTATGGCAGAGACGACCTTTTTTCCCGCTATGGCATTGTCGTCCAGTTCCTCAAGCGTAGCGGAAATATACGCCGAGGGCACGGCCATCACCAGGCAATCGGATGCCGCAACCACATCCCGGACGGAGTTGCTGAGGCTAAGGAGTTCGGTGGGAAAGTACACGGAAGGCAGGTATTGGGGATTGTGATGTCGTGCGCGAATGTGGGCGATTGCCGATTCATTCCTGATCCACCAATTTATAGCCTGCCCATTATCCGTAAGAATTTTGGCTAGCGCCGTAGCCCAACTACCGCTTCCTATCACGCCGAATCGCATCCCCATCATTAATTTTTCTTTTCCTCGAAAAGTTTGTCTTTGGGCACCACTTTCACGCGCTGGCCGCCCTTCAATGTTTTACTTACGATGCTGTAGGGGCCGGTGATGATCTGGTCTCCCTCCTTCACCCCATCTAAGATCTCGATGTAATTGATGTCCTGGATATCAGTGCGCACTTTTACCTTTCTCACGGTATCTCCATGCTGTAACACGAAGACGATCTCGTCGAGGTCATCGACGTGGGTGTTTTGTGTATGGGTGTCGTTCTTG
>Ga0302315_10004772_pt1 | contig 11744 bp, 12 predicted proteins | sample III_Palsa_N3_1_FD_200532 | JGI IMG/M metagenome (GOLD analysis project Ga0302315, IMG submission 200532) | Peat permafrost microbial communities from Stordalen Mire near Abisko, Sweden - III_Palsa_N3_1 | ecosystem: Environmental > Terrestrial > Soil > Palsa > Peat permafrost | place: Sweden... | reverse complement strand
GGGGGTCGTGATTACCGAGGCATTGGCACAATTCGAGGTGGATGCCGGCCTGAAATGGCCGAACGATGTGCTACTTGGCGGCAAGAAGGTGGCAGGTGTCTTGATCGAGACTGCAGTCGCCAAGGAAGCGGCACGCAATCAGGTTTGGGCGGTGATCGGGATCGGCATCAATATCGTGATGCCGGAGCGATTGGCGGCCTTGATCGGGCGCCCGGTCGCTGCCGCTTCGCGCTTGCAAGAGGATCGCAACCGGGTATTGGCGGCCTTGCTGAATGGCTTGGTGGACGCGGCGAGCTTGTTTGAAGCGCAAGGTTTCAGGGCTTTTCGCGAGCGGTGGAATCAGCGCCATGCATACAGCGGGCAACAAGTGGTAATTGTCGATCGCGGCCAGATGTTGCACGAGGGGCGAGCGGCAGGCGTCGATGATAGCGGCCGCCTGTTGCTGGATACGTCCAACGGCCAGATCGCCGTGGTGGCCGGTGATGTTTCCTTGCGTGCGCAGGATAGTTGATTATGTTGTTATTGATCGATGCGGGAAATACCCGGATTAAATGGGCGGCGGCAGAATTGAACGCGAAGCTCGGCCACTGGTCGACTTCCGGGTCGGCTACCCATGAGCAGCTTGAGCAATTGGAAGCTGCCTGGCGCGCTCTGGCGATTACGCGGATCATCGTCAGCAACGTGGCCGGTGCAGGTATTCGCGAACGGCTGGAGCGGCTCTCGGCAAGTGGCAATAGCGCCGTGCCGATAGAGTGGTTCCTCTCATCGCCGGCAAGCGCTGGCATGCGTAATGGCTATCGGCAAGCACAACAACTTGGCAGTGACCGCTTTGCCTCGGCAATCGGCGGACGCGCGTTATTTCCGGCTCAAGCACTGCTTATCGCAACCTGCGGCACCGCGACCACGATCGATGCCGTCAGCGCGGATGGGGTTTTTACCGGCGGCATGATCTTGCCCGGCTTGAAATTGATGGCCGGCGCATTGGCCCGCAACACCGCGCAATTGCCGGAAGTGATGGCGCAGGGCGAACGCTTGCCGCTGTTTGCCGACAATACCGAAGAAGCGATTATCAGCGGCTGTATTTCCGCCCATGTCGGTGCGATTGAACGCGCATTCGCAGGCTTTGCACGTTTGCAGCCGGATGAATCGATACAATGCATGCTATCGGGTGGCGCCGGCGCGCTGATTGCATCGCATCTTGCGATTCCGTGCACTCATGTGGATAATCTGGTGCTACTCGGCCTGCAAACGGTTGCAGCGATTGCGACCCAACATACCTAGACTGCCTATGCTGAAATTCATCTTCTGGAGCCTGCTGCTCGCCAACGTCGGTTTGTTTGTCTACCAACGCGGCTATCTTGACGCCTGGATTCCCGACGGCCATGAACCGGCACGCATGACCAAGCAATTTAATGCCGATCTGATGAAGCCGATAGCGGGCGCGACCGCAGCCAGCACGATTGCAACGACAGCTTCGGCGGATCCTGATGTCGCTGCAACGCCAGTCGCAGCCAAGGCGCCAGCGCCGGTTTGCAAGGAAGTGGGGAATTTCGATAACGCCGCTGCCAAGCGATTTGAGACATTGTTACAACCCCTGGCCTTGGGCGACAAATTATCGCGCAGGGATATCGAGGAAGTCGCCAACAATATCGTCTACATTCCATCGCAAGGAAGCAAGGAAGGAGCCGATAAGAAGGCAGCCGAACTGCGGCATTTGGGCGTCACCGATTTTTACATCATCCAGGATGCCGGCGATCTGCGTTGGGGCATTTCACTTGGTGTCTTCAAGACCGAAGACAGCGCTCGGGCATTGTTAACTGCATTGAACCAGAAAGGTGTGCATAGCGCGCGCCTGGGTTCGCATAGCGTGGCCGCCACCAAGATAGTATTTCAAATGCGCAATCTGGATTCCGCTGCAATTGCCGGCTTGGAAAAGATCACGTCGGAGTTTCCGCATGTCGAGACGCATAGTTGCGACGCCAATGCCGGCGCGGAAAACAAGACGGTAGCGCATGCACCTAAGCCGGCCTATCCGCGTGACGTCATTCATTGATTAAAACTGTTCTTATGGGTATGTGCGAAAAAACAGGGCTTGACATACCCTCCGTCATTCCCGCCTAGGCGGGAATGACAGGGGGAGATTGGCAGAATTTACGCTATTGCGCACCCTTGCCACAAGAAGGTCGGAATGGCCATTAAAACAAAAGCCGTTGCGTACCTGGGTTCGCAACGGCCGGATGTGACTTTTCTTCTTTACAGAATTACAGCAAGCTGCGCTGCTCAACCAATTGTCCGCCGATCGCCTGGTAAATCACGACAGTTCCATCCTTGACGTCGCCTTTTTCGTCGAATTCAACCGATCCCTGGATCTTGCCGTCGAATGAACCCTTGGCCAGGAACGGCAAATAGACCGCCGGGTCGCTGGAGTTGGCTTCCTGCATGGCCTGGGCAAAAATGTGTATGCCATCGTAGGCCGGTATCGAATAGGCGCCGGGAGGGCCGAATTTGGCGGTGTACACTTGCGTGAAGCCGGCCCCTGCAGACAGCCAGGACGGTGGTACCCCGGCAATTGTGCAATAGAAGTTACTGTCTAAATCACCAGCAGCATGCTTGATGGTTGATTGGTCGCACAGCGCATCGGGGGCGACAAATTTTATTGTCGGGTCCTCTTTGCGCAATGCTTTAATTAATGGCAAGCCAGTACCTTCATCGCCACCAAAGAAAACCACGTCCGCTTTGCTATCCTTGATTTTTTGCAGCAGTGCCGGCAAGTCCAATGCCTTGGGGTTGAGGCTGTCATGCGGTGCGTTGATGTTTTTGGCCTTCAAGACTTTGGTGACTTCGTCAGCCAGCCCGACACCGAATGGGGTGCCGTCATCGAGCATGTAAATTGACTTCGCATGCAATTTGTCGGTCATCAGCAGGCCGATGGTGGTGCCTTGCAAGATGTCATCCGCCAGAATGCGGAACGCTGTCTTGAAGCCCTGCCGCGTGTATTTGGGGCCCGTCGAGACCGACATCTGCGGTATGCCGGCCTTGGCATACAGCGCGGAAGCAGGAATGGTGACACCGGTATTAAGGTCGCCGAAGACGGCATTGACCTTGTCATCAATCAGGGTTTGCGCAGCCACTTTTCCGGCTTCGGGGTCGGATTTGTCGTCGGCCACAACCAGTTCAAAATGTGCTCTTCTGCCGTTAATGGTGAAGTGCTCATTGTTCAATTCATCCACCGCAACTTGGGCGCCGTTCAAACTATCTTTGCCGAATTGAGCCAGCGGGCCGGTCATTGGCATCGCCAAGCCGATTTTGACGTCTATCTGGCGACTGCATCCTGCCAGCAAGCCGATTGCAAGGACGGTGTAAGCGGTACGCAATAAAGGATTCATGTGTCCCCCTAAAAGTGGAGTAGATGGAATTTTATAATTGGTAAAAATTAAACGAACCGTCAATTAACTAAGTGCCTACCTTGATCTGATATGAGCGGAGGCAGATGCCGCCTCCAATACTCCGCGCTCACGAAACAAATACCCCACACCAGCCTTATTGTCGGCCCCAACCCGGCACCGGAATCTGCGTCCCATTGATGCTAGTCTGTACGATATTAGGCTCGCAACGCAAGAATTAAATTTCGAATTTCCCGAAATTAGATGGCATTTGTTGTGTATCGCGACTTGCTGAAAGGGCGCTGCGGAGAAGCTTACGGGCGGATCGTCGAGGTGGGTGTCGCGTGTTCAAGAATCCAACGTTGCAGGCAAGCTGGGCACAGGCAAGTGAGATTGCCATCGCCTGCGCGTGCAGGCATTTGTTCGATGTTCAAAGGGGGTAACGCGGCGCACCAGCATGGAGCATTGTCCGTTCCATCCTGCATTGCGCAGGTAAAAGCGGCGCCGCAGTGCGCGCAAACGCTCATTTGTTCTCAGGCTCCCGGTCGGTATCGTCGGGAATCGTCAGCTGCCGCATTGCCTGCCGCAGCAGGGCCATTTGTCCGTTGAAATTAGTGCATGCATCGCACACCACCAAATGCAGGCGCATGCGCAGGCGTTCGACAACGGACAAGTCGCGGTCCAAACCTTCGGAAACAAGGCGGTGTACTTCTTTGCAGGTAGGTTTCAGTGCCATATAGCCGTTTTCTTCGATCGCCAATTTGCCATGCCTACATTACCCTGGTTGCTTGCCAAACCAGTTCAAATCGAGACACTCGCGCAATTTAACGCGTGCGCGATAAAGCAGCACCCAAGCATTAGACGTGGAAACATTCAATTCCTTACAGATTTCGTCGGTTTCCAGTTCCAGCCACTCGCGCATCATGAAAATACGCGCGGTTTTGGCAGGAAGTTTTTCGAGACAGATTTCCATTACCCGGAAGAAATCCTTTTGCTCCAGCGTCGCGTCCGGGTCGCCCCATTGGCGCGGCATGTCGTGGGTGTGGCCATCAGCTTTGAACAATGCATCAATGACATCGTCTTCCGACTGGTCTTCCGCCGTCTCAATTTGACGCACCCGCTTGGATGCGCGCATGACATCGATGATTTTGTGCTTCAGGATGCCGGTCAGATAAGTGCGCAGGGACGATTGCTCGGCAAAGCGATCCGGCTTTTCCAGCACGGCGATCAAGGTATCTTGCACCACGTCTTCCGCCACTGCTTCATTGCGCAACTGTAACATCGCGAAGCGAAACAGGGCCGGACGCAACGCATTTAGCTGTATATGCAAGGAATCGGACATCGTGCCACCATTAAAATTTAGGCATGAGACTAACGGATAGTAGTCGGAAATACAAGGCATTGCCGCGAGTCGTTTCATTTCTTCTGCCTTCGCTATCTGGCACCGGTGTCGTCATGCGGTCGTTACACCGCCGCCGCGTGGTTTTTTGCGCCTATTTCAAACGGACTCGGAGTTTCGCTGTAAAATCGCGAAAATATATTTACTGGATTCGTCATGACCGATTTGAGCGACCCTAGCAGCGACCTTAGCGAAGTTGCTCCCCATATCAAGGCGCAAATTCTTGCGGAAGCATTGCCTTATATTCGTAAATTCCACGGTAAGACGATTGTTGTCAAATACGGTGGCAATGCGATGACCGAAGAAAAGCTGAAACATGGATTCGCGCGCGACGTGATCCTGTTGAAGCTGGTTGGCATGAATCCGGTGGTGGTGCATGGTGGTGGGCCGCAGATCGACAACGCGCTCAAAAAAATCGGTAAGCAGGGCAGCTTCATCCAGGGCATGCGGATTACCGATGAAGACACCATGGAAGTGGTCGAATGGGTGCTGGGCGGCGAGGTTCAGCAAGATATCGTGATGTTGATCAATCACTACGGCGGCCAAGCGGTCGGCCTGACCGGCAAGGACGGCGGACTGATCCGCGCCCGCAAGATGAAGATGCCTGACCGCGAAAATCCCGGCCAGTTCATCGATATCGGTTTTGTCGGCGAGATCGACGCAATCAACCCTGCAGTGGTGAAAGCCTTGCAGGACGATGCCTTCATTCCCATCATCTCACCGATCGGTTTCGGCGAAGACGGCCAAGCCTACAATATCAACGCCGACTTGGTCGCCGGTAAAATCGCCGAAATCCTGCATGCCGAAAAATTGATCATGATGACCAATATTCCCGGCGTGATGGATAAGAACGGCAACCTGGTGACCGATCTCTCTGCGCGTGAAATCGATGAAATGTTTGCCGATGGCACCATTTCAGGCGGCATGCTGCCTAAAATATCGTCCGCGCTGGATGCCGCGAAGTCGGGCGTCAACACGGTGCATATCATCGACGGGCGCATTGAACACTCGCTGTTGCTGGAAGTGTTGACCGAACAAGCGTTCGGTACGATGATCCGGTCGCATTAAGCGTCAAGAACTTGGTCGGCAACGGTCAAGTTCGGCGATCGACTAATATAACCGCGTTACCTCGTAGCCGCGCTTCGCCAGAAGTTGCGGCACACCATTGGCGCCGATCAAGTGGAGCAGGCCGACGCCGACAAAGCTGGCTTTATCTTCTTTCAGCATGGTTTCAATCTTGCCCGCCATGATCGGGTTGCGTTTGCCAATCAGCACATCGAGAAAGAATTTCCCTTCCGTCGTTTGATCGTTTTGCGCTTCCGTCAACATTTCATCGAACGCTTTTTCATCCGCCGTGGCCCAGGCGTCGACCAACTCTTGCGTTTTCTTGCGCATCTCCCCCGATTGCACATCATCCAGATTTTCGTTGAGGTATTGTTCTTGTTGTTTTTCTGTCATGTTGTCGAATAGCGAAAGCTGGTAGTCAGCAGATTCCAGTCCCACGACTGTCTTCCCTTGAACCGTTGCCGCTGTCGTCAAGTAGGCCTCGGTGGCGAGGTCAGTGTGATAGCCTTGCTGTTCAAGCATGGTAACCAGTAAAACATTGGCGATCATCCAAGTCTTCATGTGGGCGACGCGCTCGAAGGGAATGCCAGATTGCGCCAGCGCCGCTTTGAGTCGCTTCAAGCTGTCAGCGGAAAGGTGCTGTTCCACGGTGTCGGCGCCGGCATACATGCCGTATTTTTGTACGGCATTTTGCAAGCTGGCGGTGTCGCGCAAATCCAGCTCCAGTGCCAAGGTGCCGGCTTCGGATAATGCCTTGGTTGCCTGCGCCTCAAGCGGGAAAAATTCCGGGCGGCCCACATGGATAGTGCCGAACAGGTAGCTGGTGTGGTCGTGGTAACGAATCCGGTACAACGTCCCGCGCTGCGGTATCGATGTTGCCGACTTGACCGGCGCGGCAGGATTGGCAAGATCCGGGCCGGTCGCCAGAACTGATCCGTTAGCGAAGCCGAAAAGAAAAATTAGCAATATAATAAATTTGTTCCGCACACCACCTCCAAAAATGCCTAAAAGCCCGCCTACGCTGACCTGGTTATTCGATCTCGACAATACCCTGCATGATGCTTCCCACGCGATTTTCCCGGCGATCAATGCCAACATGAACGCTTATATGGCGCAAGTGCTGGGGTGCGACGGCGTGCCGGCCGATGCTGCCACGGTCAACGCGGCCCGCCAAGCATATTGGCAGCGCTATGGGGCGACCTTGCTCGGTATGGTAAAGCATCATCAGGTACGCGAAGCGGATTTCCTGCGCGAGGCGCATCGATTCGACAATTTAACCCAAATGATCCGCACCGAACGCGGCCTTGGACGTATGTTACGGCGCCTGCCGGGACGAAAAATCCTGTTGACCAATGCGCCACGCAATTATTCAAAGGCAGTCATGCGACATTTGGGCCTGCACCGCCATTTTGTTCAACACATCCCGATTGAAGAGATGCGTGTGCATGGCGTGTTGCGACCCAAACCATCGAAACCCTTGCTGCGGAAAATCCTGGCCCGCGAACGCATCACCGCGCAGCGCTGCGTGCTGGTGGAAGACACGGCAGCGACGCTGAAAGCGGCCAAGACGCTGGGCGTGCGCACCGCCTGGATTACCCGTTATCTTGGCAATTCAATCAATTTTCGGGCCGGCGGCACTGGAATAGTATCGATAAATTTGATAAAGCGCCCCGCTTATGTCGATGTCAAAGTAAAATCCATTGGGGAGCTAGCGAGAAACTTGCGGCGCTTCCGTTCATAAACAGGTTCGCGTTCCACGTAGATCCTTTTGTCCGAGTGCTCACTTACTGAAAAAATATGGCCACCACCAAACCGGGCGAGCGTAAACTTCAGATTCTACAAACCCTGGCTACGATGCTGGAACAGCCAAAGGGAGAGAAAATTACCACGGCGGCATTGGCGGCCCGGCTTCAGGTATCCGAAGCGGCGCTGTACCGGCACTTCGCCAGCAAGGCGCAGATGTTTGAGGGCTTGATTGAATTCATCGAATCGACAGTATTCGGGCTGATCAATCAAATCACCGCGCAGCAGGAAAATGGCTTGTCGCAAGCGCAGGCGATTACCGGCATGCTGCTTAATTTTGCGGAGAAGAATCCCGGCATGACGCGCGTCATGACTGGCGATGCATTGATCAATGAGGACGAGCGTTTGCAAACCCGCATGAATCAATTCATCGAACGCGTCGAATTGGCAGTCAAGCAGGCGCTGCGCATTGCGGTATCGCAAGGGCAAGCCGACGAGGCAGAAGTCGCGCTGCGCGCCAATATGATTGTCAGCCTGGTGGTTGGGCGCTGGCATCGTTTTGCCAAGACCGGTTTTAAACAAAATCCATCCGATAACGCCCAGATGCAAATTGCATTATTACTGGTTTAGCTTAAATTATCTTGCACGATGTTCGACTGCAATGATCGGACATCGTGCAGACACCCGTTCCCATGTCATCGCTTCCTCCCAATCTGAATCACGAATGCTTCGCCCTGCTGGATGATAGGGATGCCGGCGACTTGTCGCCGCGCTCACGCTTATATAGCGGCTATCTTGGCCGGCTGGTATGCAAAGATGCAGCGGCGTTGCCGCGCATGCTGGACGATATGCAGCAGGAGCTGGAGCAGGGTCGCTACGCGATTGCCCTGTTCTCCTACGAACTGGGCGCCGATATGCAGGGCATCGGCGAGTCGCGCGCAACGGCGGCGGTCAGTCAAATCCTGCTATTCCGGCAATGCGCTTATCTATCGGAAACGCAGGTCAGCGCCTGGCTGCAGGAGCGCAGTCAAGCGCCGCGACCGGCCGGTGTGTTCAACGTGCAAGCCAACGTCAGCCAGACTGAATTTACCGATGCCATCGAGCGTATCCGCGCCTATATCGAAGCCGGCGATACCTACCAGGTCAACTACACGTACCGCTTGCGTTTTAACACCTACGGCTCGGTTTTTGACTTGTACCGTATGTTGCGGCAACGGCAACCGGTTCCGTATGGTGCGTTCATCGGCTTGCCTGATGGCCAGACCGTGTTATCGCTCTCTCCGGAATTGTTTGTCAGACACGAGGCGGGCGTATTGACGGCCAGACCGATGAAGGGGACCGCCGCTGCCAGTGCCGACCGGCAGCAAAATGCCACCAGCGCCATTGCTTTGGCGGCCGACCCAAAGAATCGCGCGGAAAACCTGATGATCGTCGATTTGCTGCGCAATGACCTGGGGCGTGTTGCCGAGGTTGGCTCGGTGCAGGTGCCACAGTTGTTCGAGGTTACACAATATAGCAGCGTGCTGCAAATGACTTCCACGGTGCGCGCGCAAATCCGCAATGGCGTGCGTTTGAACGATGTGTTCGCGGCGCTCTATCCCTGCGGATCAATTACCGGAGCGCCCAAGCACCGCACCATGCAAATCATCCGCGAGCTGGAACCGGCACCGCGTGGTTACTATACGGGCGCGATCGGCTGGTTCGACGCGTCGACCGCACATGCCATCGGCGACTTCTGCCTGTCCGTGCCGATTCGTACCCTGGTATTGCAAGCGCCAACCGATGACGGCTTGCGCGCCGGCGAGATGGGTGTCGGCGCCGGCATCGTCCATGACAGCAGGGCGGATGAAGAGTACGAAGAGTGCCAGTTGAAGGCGCGTTTCCTTACCGGATTGCGACACGACTTCGAATTATTTGAAACCATGCATGCAACTCGCGAGCACGGTTGTCGCCATCTGAATCGTCATCTGCTGCGTTTGCGCTCGTCGGCCGCGTTTTTCGGGTTCCCATTTGACGAAGCCAAGATCACGGCAACGCTACAGGACGTGTGTTCCGGTTTTCCCGCAACCGTGCCGCATCGATTGCGCCTGGCTTTGGCTGCGGATGGCAACTGCATGCTGCAACATGCGCCGCTAGCGGCATTGACGGAACCGGTAAAGCTGTTGCTGGCGCAGCAGCCGGTTGCGCTCGACCTGTTATTTTTGCAGCATAAATCCACGGTGCGCGCCGATTACGATAACGCCTGGCGCACTGCCGAAAGCCAGGCGGCGTTCGATATGCTGTTTTGCAATCGGCAAGGCGAAGTCACCGAAGGAGGGCGCAGCAATGTGTTCGTCAAGCTCGGCGGTCGTTGGTTCACGCCGCCGCTGGTGTCGGGCGTGTTGCCCGGGGTCATGCGCTCTGTTGTGCTGGATGATCCGCAATGGAATGCTGTGGAAAAACGTCTGACGCTTGACGATTTACGTAGCGCCGAAGAGATCGTCATCTGCAACGCGTTGCGCGGCGCCTTGCGGGCGGAGATCGTTTGGGGCTCTAACGCATAACGCCACGGAACCGCAGCAGAACATTTGGATTTATACTCTGCGAAGTTCTCTCATAAGGTGATCCAGCATGAAAAAACGTTGCGCATGGTGCGGAGACGATCCGCTCTACATTCAATATCATGATGAAGAGTGGGGCGTGCCGCAGCACGACGATCGGCATTTGTTCGAGATGTTGACCCTGGAAGGCGCGCAAGCCGGTTTGAGTTGGATAACGGTGTTGCGCAAACGCGAGAATTACCGCCAGGCATTCGATCAATTTGATCCCAAGCGCGTGGCTGCCTATACTGAGGAAAAGGTGCTGGAATTGCTGGACAATCCCGGACTGATTCGCAATCGCTTGAAGATTCAATCCACCATTAAAAATGCCAATGGCGTGCTGGCGCTGCAAAAGGAATTCGGCTCGCTGGATGGGTTTCTTTGGTCCTTCGTCGATGGCAAGCCGATCCAGAACGCCTGGACCGAGCGCGGCAGCGTGCCGGCCAGCACCGACATATCCGACAAGATGAGCAAGGATTTGAAGAAGCGCGGCTTCGGCTTTGTCGGCACCACGATCTGTTACGCATTCATGCAAGCAACCGGCATGGTGAACGATCACGTCACCGATTGTTCACATCATAAAATCGTGCGTAAAGCAAAGTGAATGTTTCCAAGCCAGGCGTGCATTACTCGGCGTTCAGCAGCCCGGTTGCATGCAATAGGCGCTGGCTGAGTTCGTCGGGCGTGCGCGAAATGATTTCTTCCGGAACATTGAATTTTTGCGTCAGGCGTTTGATGTCTTCAAAGCCGTAAGAGACCATGAAGGGATGCATGCCTGATCCGAGTGCGGCGAGATAGTCCTTGTATTCATCGCCGCAAATGTAAGAGAGCGCCGGGTTGATCTCATATTCGAGGCGAGCAGCCTTGAAATAATTCGTTTTTTCATCGCTCAAGGGAATATGCACCAGGAAATTCAGTGCATCGACGTCGATATCATGCCGTTCAAACAGCAGGCGTAACGTGTGTTTCGGCTCGTTGGTAATATTTCTGGTCACCATGCCGACCACCACATCCGGCGCATCGATCAAGGTTTGCACCATTTCGGCCATTCCGGGATATAGCTGCGCCTCTTCCCGATAAACCTCCGTCAGGGTGGAAATAAGCTGTTTGCGTTTTTGCTTGCCTAATTGTTTTTTGAGATTGGCCGGAAATTCCTTCAAGCCGCCGAGGTATTTGAACAAGTGACGCCGGCGCTGAAATCTTTCTTGATCCCCGAGCGCCATGCCATGCAAGGAAAACGCTTTGTCGATGGCGGTATAGGCATCGATGGTGGTGCCGTCGGCATCCAGGATAACGAGTCGCTTGTTACTGTTGAACATGCTTGGGTTCCAGATCAAGGTTGCCGGATGCGATGCAGCAAAAATATCCCAAAAGGGGGCATCGTTATATTTTTTACAGCGAAAGCAATTCTATATCATCAGCATGCTGTTGCCGCATGGTTTGTGGATTGCTAACTTTATGTTTCAATATCAGCGCCATCGAATAGTTATTATGGGCTGGATTGGTATGTCAGAAGATGAAATTTAGACGACATTACATCACCCGGATTGCACTTGACGCTTTGCAGCTGACCTG
>Ga0302315_10004770_pt1 | contig 11752 bp, 7 predicted proteins | sample III_Palsa_N3_1_FD_200532 | JGI IMG/M metagenome (GOLD analysis project Ga0302315, IMG submission 200532) | Peat permafrost microbial communities from Stordalen Mire near Abisko, Sweden - III_Palsa_N3_1 | ecosystem: Environmental > Terrestrial > Soil > Palsa > Peat permafrost | place: Sweden... | reverse complement strand
CTACTTTCCTTATCTCGCTTCGGGTCTCGGCTCGGGACCTTTCGTTGAGCTCGTTGATGGCAGCGTGAAGTACGACATGATCTCCGGAATTGGGATCAATTTTTTTGGGCACTCTCATCCTGAGCTGATGTCCGAGGCGATCGACGCTGTGAGCGCCGATACCATGCAGGGAAACCTTCAGCCGGGGGTTGAGGCATCCGAGATCCTAAAGCTCCTTCTTTCCAAAGTGGGGCCGAAGTCTAAACTCGCACGCGGATGGTTAACGACTTGTGGAACGATGGCCAATGAGCTTGCGCTCAAAATCATTCGTCAGAAGAACACGCCCGCAACAAAAGTTCTCGCGTTCAAAGACTGTTTCTGTGGTCGGTCAACGGCGATGCAAGAGATCACCGACATCGCGGGTTATCGCCAAGGTCAGCCTGTTTATGGTGAGGCTCATTACGTTTCGTTTTATGACTCAAAGCTGGGTCTTCAAAAAAGTATCGATCGATCGTTAAGTGAGATGCGCGAACATTTCACGCGATATCCCGGAAAATTCGCCGCTTTTATGTTCGAGATCGTTCAAGGAGAGGGCGGCTTTAATTCGGCCCCGCGCGAATTTTATGTCGCACTCTTTGAAGAAGCAAAGAAAGCGGGCCTCGCCCTCTGGGCAGACGAAATTCAAACGTTCGGACGCACGGGCGAGTACTTCGCCTTTCAGAAGTTTGATTTGGCCGAGTACATGGATGTCGTCACCGTCGCGAAGATGCTTCACGCAAGTGCCGTGCTTTACAGGGAAGATTTCAATCCAAAAGCAGGACTGATTGCAGGCACGTTCTCCGGAAGTACAGTCGCACATCGAACCGGACGAAAGACGCTTGAGCTTCTTGAGAGCGAAGGCTTCATGGGCCCCGAGGGGAAGACCGAAAAACTTTCGAGCTACTTTGTCTCGAAACTCCGCAGCCTCGGCGAGACCTCCAACAAAGGCCAAATCAGCGACATCCGCGCCGTGGGCGGGATGATCGCGTTTCAAGCGTTTGATGGCTCGATGGACCGGACCAAAGAACTCTTGATGAAACTTTTTGATTTAGGAGTGGTTGCATTTTACTGCGGGCACGGACCGTATCTGGTTCGGATGCTTCCGCCCTTGGGCGCGATGAGCGAGGCCGACATTGACGGCGTTTGCGGCATTTTGAGCCAAGCAATGAATTTGAGTTTGAGCGAAGTGGGAGCTAAAAAGTGAAGCGTTTGTTGGAAGATGCCAGAAAGTTAATTCGGATCAACTCCGTGAGTACCAATGGAAACGAGGAGCTCGCGAACGTTGTTTTATCGTTGATGCAAGAGCGCGGCTTGAAGTCTCAACTTCAACAGGTCACGCACTCACTTGAAGACGTTTCTAAGCGCCAGTTCAATGTCATCGGAATTTTGGGCGACCCACTCGTGGACCGAAAGATCCGCAAGGGCCTTTTGCTCAACACGCATTTGGACACGGTTGGACCAGGCCTTTTAGAAAACTGGACTGAGACGGGGGGCGACCCGTTCGCCGCGACGATCAAAGACGGAAAGATATTTGGTCTAGGTGCTGCCGACGTGAAGCTCGACTTTCTTTGTAAGCTTCGCGCAGTCGACAAGTTCCGCGAAAAGAAGTTAAAGATGCCGATCTATCTCGTCGGAACTTGCGGCGAAGAGCTTGGAATGTTTGGGGCGAAGTATTTGATCAAGTCAGGCGCGCTCAATCCACGGTATGTGGTCGTCGGTGAGCCGTCGGATCTCAAAGTGGTTTACGCACACAAGTGCATGAACATTTACCGCGTGAACATTGGTTATCAACAGGTCGAGCGCGATGCGCGTGGTTTTAATCGTCGCATCGACTTCCATGCATTTGGACGATCAGCACACGGGGCCTATCCTCATCTGGGTACGAACGCAATTTATAGTGTCTTTGATTTTTTGAAGCGCTCCCACGAAGCAGGCTTCGATATGCGCTTCACGCGTTTGGATGGCGGAGAGACCGTGAATAAGGTTCCGGATCGCTCGACGGTTCAGTTTTATCTGACGTCCCACCAATTCGAAGATTTTAAACGCTTCTTCCGCGAAGTTGTGAAGAGCGAAAGCAAAGAGCGCGCTTTCCGCGTTGAACTCGGCGGCGTTGGCGATACGGGTGTAAAATTTCTTCCAGATCCCTTGTTCCCTTGCGTGCAAGACGTCGCGGAGTTTTTCCGTGGGATTGCTTCGGATTTTGAAAAAGTAAAAGACGAAACGTATGACCCTGCGTTCTCGACCGTCAACTTAGGGATGTTCAGACAGAATCCAGGTCAGATTGAAATGAGTTTTGATCTTCGTCTGCTTCCTGATCTTGTGGTCGAAGATATCGAGCGCCACATTCAAGAGGGCATCAAGAAGATCGCCAACAAATATCAGGCGCTGAACGTCACCGCAGTTCGCGAACGCGCAACGCCGGGGTTGAACATGACGCTCGATCACGAGCTCGTCAAAGCCTGCCAAGAGGCGATGATCAACGCCCAGATCGAGCCGTTGTTGGCAAAGAAGGCGACATCCACAGAGGCTGCACAGTATTTTCAGGCCGGCTACGAGGCCGTGGTTTTTGGTCCTGGAAAGTCTCAGGGTAATAGTCATAGTCCTAACGAACATAATCTTCTCGAACATCTTGAAAAGGCTACGGCGTTCTATGAAAGGCTGATCGAGAGAACCTGTTTATGATTTTACTACGAGAGATCCAAGAGCGGGACATTGAGGCATTGGAACGGTTTTCACAAATTCCAGGCTTCATCAATCTCCCCAACGACAAAGAAATGTTGATGGACTTGATTCAACGAGCGATCCGCTCGTTTAACAACAAGATCAAAGACAAGAACGAGGGAAAGTATATTTTTGTTGCCGAGGACATTCCTGAGGGCGAACGCTCAGGAAAAGTTTTTGGAACCTCCATGATTGCGACTCAGCATGGAACGGTCGACTCACCTCACTTTTATTTTGATGTCAGCAACGAACAAAAGTTTTCTGAAACGATCAATACCGGATTTATTCACGGCACGCTCAAGTTGAAGTACGACACGAACGGCCCCACCGAAATCGGCGGGCTCGTTGTGGATCCATCTTATCGCAACAACGCCGAGTCCCGCATTGGCCGACAGATTTCGTTTATGCGTTTTCTGTACGCAGGTCTGAACAAAGATCGCTTCAAACGCAAAGTGATTGCTGAACTTCTCCCTCCGCTGAATAAAAAGGGTCAATCGCCCCTTTGGGAAGCCATCGGACGTCGATTCACGAACATGGATTATTGGGAAGCGGATCGCCTCTGTCAGAAGAATAAGGAATTTATTTTCTCGCTCTTCCCGACCGGGAAAATTTATACGAGCTTCTTGCCCGCTGAAGCTAGGAACGCGATTGGCAAAGTCGGAAAAGAAACCGAACCGGTTCTTCACATGCTAAGGAAGATCGGATTTGAGTATAAGAACCAGGTCGACCCGTTCGATGGCGGCCCGCATCTTTGGGCGAACCTTGAAGACATCCTTCCGATCAAAAAGATTCAAACCTTCACTTATGATCCATCGCTTCCGATTGGCGAGCAGATCGAAACGGGTTTGATCACCAAGACGAGTCATAAGCCAGGTCAGTTCAGAGCGCTCGGCGCAAAAGCTGTGATGTCTGGACAGAAGATTAACTTTCTCGAGCCGACCGCCGTGCAGCTAACAGAAATGCTCGGGATTGAATCTGGTGGCTCCGTTGTATTTATGCCGTATTATTGAGGGATGCAGAAACCCTCCCTTCAGTTTACGGCGCGCGGAAATTTCATCGATGGAAGTTTCATTTTTCCAACCGAAGCCAACGGTGATTGGATCAGCAAGAGTCCTGCAAACTTTTCGGATCAGCTTGGACAATATCGCTACTCTTACGCCGCCATCGACGACGCAGTTTTAGCCGCAAGAAAAGCGTTTGAAGGCTGGCGTAAAACGAAGTTCACCGATCGCGCAGAGATTCTCAAAAAGTATCAGACTGCACTGAAGAAACGCGCCGAGGAAATTGCACAGGCAATCGCTCGTGAAATTGGAAAACCTCTTTGGGAGGCGCAACTCGAAGTAGCTGCGATGGCCCACAAGATCGATGTCACGTTGAACGACGGGATGCGCTTTGTTACGGATTATGAAATTCCAAAAATTCACGAGAATACTTTCGGAGTCACACGACATCGCCCTCTCGGTGTGATGGCCGTGATCGGACCGTTCAACCTTCCGGGACATCTTCCAAACGGTCACATTGTCCCAGCTCTCCTCACGGGGAACACCGTCGTGTTCAAGCCGTCCGAGAAGGCGCCCCTGGTGGGTCAGCTCATGGCAGAGTGTTTCCTCGAGGCCGGAATTCCTGCTGGGGTTTTCAACTTAGTTCAGGGCGAACGTGAAGTGGGCCGTAGACTTGTTGTTCACGAGAAAGTGGACGGTGTTTTGTTCACGGGCTCCTACGAAGTTGGAACACGAATTAAACAGGACACCTTACAACAACATTGGAAACTTCTGGTGCTGGAGATGGGCGGCAAGAACGCCGCGATCGTGTGGGAAGATGCTGATCTGGATCTCGCTCTTCACGAAACACTCACGGGAGCGTTTCTTACTGCCGGGCAGCGCTGCACCGCAACAAGCCGAGTTCTCGTTCATACCAAGCTTCTTGATTCGTTCATTTCTAAGTTTCATGACCGCGCAAAGGCATTTTCAATCGGACATCCTCTCGACAATCCCTTCATGGGCCCATTGATCGAACAAGGCTCTGTGGATCGCTACATGAAGTTTCTAGGGATCGCCGCACGTGAAGGCGCAGAAGTCGTGATGAGAGGCAAGGCGCTCGAGGTCGACGGTGTGGTGGGGAACTACGTGACACCATCGATTTGCTGGATGAAGGACACGAGTATCGAAGCTGCGCGAAAGAGCGTCTATCAACAGACAGAGATGTTTGCCCCGAACGTCGCGATCATCGGTGTAAGGTCGCCTGAAGAGGCGATCGCGCATGCGAACGTCACCCAGTATGGATTGGTCGCGAGTGTCTTTACAAAGAATCGCCAGATCTACGATCAATGCCTCGATAACTTACAGATGGGTCTTGTGAACTGGAACAAGGGAACGACGGGTGCGTCTGCGCGCCTTCCCTTTGGTGGATTGAAGAAGAGCGGGAATCACTTCCCGACGGCAGTGTCGGCGAGTCTTTACTGCACGTTCCCCGTCGCTTCGCTCGAAATCGCTGAACCGAAACCGATTGCCCCAATGCAGGGTTTGAATTGGAAATCGAGTAGCTGAAATAAAAAAGGCGAAGCTTTCGCTTCGCCTTTCAAACTTTTACGTTAGCCAATCTCTTAACGAGCGTGGCTCGCGCTAACACTTACGCGTTAGCAGCTTTCGTCACGTTCGAAGCTTGTGGGCCTTTAGGACCATCGATAAGCTCGAAATCCACGTTTTGGCCTTCAGCGAGAGTTTTGAAACCATCGCCTTGGATTGCGGAGTAATGAACGAAGATGTCGCCGTTCACGCCTTCAGCCTGAATGAAACCATAACCTTTGCTGTCATTGAACCACTTAACTGCGCCTGTTGCCATTCGAGTACCCCCTGTAAAGATCTAGAGAAAAGCAACCTAGTAAACTAATGAATTAATCGGGGATCGGCCGCCCGTCAACTAGCTTCTTTTAGAGATGGCAGATTTTTAAAAGAAAATGCCCCCACACGAGAGCAGCGTGTGAGGGCACCATCAGTGAATCTTCTTTTGTACAACTCTGCTTTAACGTGACCCGTCATTTTCGATCGGGTGTGTCACACTGCTTCAACTCCGCGTTAGGAAGATTCGTATTCTTTACTGCCAGAGGGCTATTAGAGGCTTGAACCTCGGTTCATCGGCATCGTCATCATCTGTGAACCCATGTTACCGATCCCTGTGTAACTGTAGGGATTGTAGGCTTGCTGCATCGGCATTCCGTAGCTCATCGTGGTCGGTGAGGCACTCATGAATCCGCCGTTGTAGCTCGGCATCGAGCCCATCGGTAATCCACCGACGAATCCCGTGTTACCCATGTTGGCAACGTTGGTTCCTGAAGGACCGAAGGTCGTGTTCATCGGAATCACACCCTGTTGTTGAGCAGGTTGGCCCGAAGCAGCTCTCTGTGCAGCCTGAGCTGCGGCCTGAGCTTTTTGCTGTTGTTGTTGAAGAGCGAGCTGCGCAGCCTGAGCTTGTTGTTGAGCCTGGGCTACAACATTCTCGACTTCAGTACGATCTGCTTTGAGATCGTTACAAGCAGTACCCAAGTCATCGTTGTCGATGGACTTTTGGGAGTCTTCTTCAACCTTGCCAGCGTAGGTGTTGGTTTCTTTGATACAACCCATTTTCTTAAGTTGGTTGGTAAAGCTCGTGATGGCGTTCTTCTGAAGCTTCTCAGCATTCTTTTCTTCGCTTGCAGCTTTCGACAAGTAGCCTTGAGCTTTTGAATCGCCCTTTTGCGCTGCTTGATTGCCTTCCATCTCGAGGTTGTACACACGGAACACTGAAGCTTGAACTTCACGAACCACGAGTAAGGTCGATTGGAACTTTTTGATTTCGGCTACCTTGCTGTCGGTGATGCCGAGCTCGTTGTCTTCGTTGGTGATATCGCTGAGCATGCGCTTCGCATCTTTGATCGCCGCAGCAGAAGGAGTGTTCGATAACGAAGGTCCGTCTTTGCCGCCGGTGAGATTTTCAGCGAGGGTTTCAATTCTGTCTGCAGCGACATCCGCTTGATCTGGATGTTTCTCAGCAAAATCTTTGATTCGTTCCTCGACTTTATCAGCAGCCTTAGGGTCGTCTGCTTGTGAAGCTTCTTCGAGCGCGGTGTCGATCGACGCAAGTTCTTTGTTACCCGCAACTTGATCTTCGTGAGCTTGCTCTTTAGCGATCGCTGCAGCAAGACTTCCCTTAACAGAGCCATCAAGCACTTGGCTCATGAGGTTCTGTGCAATTGGAAGGTCACCGAGTTTCACGCAGTTTGCGATTTGGTTTTTAAGATTTAATTGAGCGGCGTCAATATCGGCTTGTTTCTGAGACGCGATCTCATCGTTTGAGAGAACGCTCATGGAGCCATTGATATTTTGCGCGGTCCAGCTGCTTTGAGCAGACGCGGCGTCGTGGCGCTTCCCGAAATCGAGGTAAGCGATGTGAACGCCTACGTCTTGCGCGATTGCTACGTGAGCAAGGCTAGACATCGATGAACAAGCGGTGCCTGAGTAATCTTGGTCACAATCACCTGCGTGATCGTGCATACACTGAACTAATCCGCCGTTTGCGGTATTGCCGGTATCGAAGATTGCGAACCCAACAGTGCCACTCGGTGCGCTGAGAGTTTTGTCGCTCGAAGTGGAGCTCACGGTGAAGTTAGCACTACATGCGTTCGGATAAATCGCTGCTAAAGAAGCGCTCGTCGGCTTGCTTCCGCTCGAACCATCGCCCCTTGAACCTGCTGGAAGGGTAGCGATCGAAAGATCAGAGAAGATAGATTGCGCATCGGTCGAATTCAAGTAGTGAGCCTTGCTCGGTGAAAGGACGACCGAAGCAGGCTTTGGATCAATAACGGGTTGTGGAGCAGGAGCAACAACGCTTCCAGAAGCCGATTTGTTTTTAATCGCGGCGAGAGTGTCCGCCGCAGACGGTGCGTTGATGACAATTTCTCCGGACCCGGAATCTTGGGTTGCGCCAGAAGATGAATCGTCTTTTGGGATCGCGGCTCCGCGATCGATGACGATTCCCGCTGGATCAGGTGTTTGAGCCGCAATTAGATCTGCTTTTTTCCTGGCAGCGATTCTCGCGCAAATCTCTTGCTTCCGAGGAACGTCGGAGGCGGCAAACATTTGCTGTTGCGCCGCTGTGGCGCTGCTCGGAAGGCTGCAAACAGCGCTTACGCTGGAGATTTGCTGGGTCGGCGTGGTCGCCACAGCGTTTGCCAGAAGGGGAGCAAAGCTCACCAAGACTACTGGAAGTAAGAAACTCGGAAAATTTGGTTTACGGGTGCTCATAAGTAACTCCTCATTCAACTACTCAACTCTGATTGCCTATAGAGCAAGGGTCAGGCCAATTTGACACGTGTGTCTCGATTGAAAAACCCTATGAAAAACGGGGGGTTTTGAAGTGTTGAAAAAAAGCTTAACTACTCAAGATGTTAGGAATCTGATCCGAGTGAAAAAATCTTAGACAGTTTTCTCCTCCGAATGCCCCTCCTTATATAGGTGAAAAGCGCTTGAGGTGGGTCAAAACAGACACATGGGAAGCCCTTGCTTCCTCAGAAATGCCTTGTTAGGGTCGAACACCACTCGATATTTGAGTCATTATTTAAAGAGGACAACGTATGGTATTCGAGAAAATTCAACGTGAAGATTACGAACAAATCGTTTACTGCAACGATTCACATACTGGTTTGAAGGCAATCATTTCGATGCACTCCACAGTCTTGGGACCTGCTACTGGCGGCTGCCGGATGTGGGCCTACAAAGATGAGAGCGAAGCATTGACCGACGTCCTTCGCCTTTCTAAAGGAATGACCTACAAGAACTCCATCTCCGGTTTAAACTGGGGTGGTGGTAAGGCCGTGATCATCGGCGACGCCCGTAAAGATATAAAATCGCAGAAGACTCCTGAATTGCTCGCGCGTTTCGGCGAGTACGTAAACCGTCTCGGCGGAAACTACATCACCGCAAAAGACGTCGGCATTGGCTCGGACGATCTGCGCATCGTGAAGTCTAAGACTAAACATGTTTTGGGAATTGATGGCGAACCAGGCTCAAGCGGAGATCCATCTCCTGCGACCGCGTGGGGCGTTTATCATGGAATGAAAGCGGCTGTGAAATTTGCTCACGGCGCAAACTCCATGAACGGAATGAAAATCGCTCTTCAGGGTTTGGGAAGCGTTTCTTTCGCATTGCTTGAGCACCTTGTTGCCGATGGGGCAAAGATCATCGGCTGCGATGTGGACCAAGCGGCGATCGATCGCTCGACCAAGAAGTACGGCATCGAAATCGTTTCTCCAGAAAAGATTTACGACGTTCAATGCGACATCTTCTCTCCAAGTGCATTGGGTGCTTCGATCAACTCGAAAACGCTTCCACGTATCCACGCAGCAGGCGCGAAGATCATCGCAGGCGCGGCAAACAATCAACTCGAGACTTCAGATGACGGCCATGCTGTCCACAAGCTCGGAATGATTTACTGCCCTGACTACGCGATCAACGCAGGCGGCGTGATCAATATTTATTACGAAGGCGGAGCAGCGGGTGCAGGTGGTTACAGCAAGACCAAGGCATTCGAGCACGTCACCGGAATTCAAAAGACAATCGCAGAGATTCTCGGTCGTTCACACATCGAGAAAACTCCGACTCACGTCGTTGCCGACCGTATGGCAGAAGAGCGTGTCGCCAAGGCCCGCCAAGCGCACAAATAATGTCGACTCGGTTTCGAACAGCGGATCCACTGGGACTCGAAAGAGTTGTTTCGCCTAAAGGGGTTCTTCCTCAGCAGGCCGAGAAGTTGGATCCGAGTCTTCCTTTAGCGGAAGACGAAGTTCGAATCGAAGTTGAAAGTCTGAATATCGACTCTGCAAGCTTCCACCAGATTTCGGAAGTTTGCGGAGGAGATCTTCACAAAATCGAAAAACACATTTTAGATCTCGTCGCTAAGCGAGGCAAACAACACAACCCAGTCACTGGCTCGGGCGGGATGTTGATCGGTCGCGTGGCTGAGGTAGGTCCAAAGTTTCCTATTCGCGAAAAACCGATCAAGGTTGGAGACCGTGTAGCGACACTGGTCTCACTCTCGCTGACACCGCTCGTGATCCGTAAGATCAAAAAGATTCACGCGCAGATTGATCGTGTCGATATCGAGGGTGACGCCATTTTATTTGCCTCCGGAATCTTCTCGGAGCTTCCGGCGGATCTTCCAGAGTCTGTCTCACTCGCTGTGCTCGATGTTGCGGGCGCGCCAGCCCAGACACGCAAACTCGTTCAACCCGGTCAAACTGTCGTTGTGATCGGTGGCGGCGGAAAGTCAGGCATTCTGTGCTTGTATGAAGCCAAACGAAAAGCCGGTGTAACGACCGTCGCTGTCGATTATTCGCAGGCGGCTATCGATCGTTTGAAGTCGCTTCCGTTCGTCGATCACGTCATTCAAGCCGATGCCCGCAATGCGGTCGAAGTGATGCAAAAAGTTCAACAAGCCACGGGCGGTAAGCTCGGGGACGTAGTGATTAACGTCGCAAACATCCCTGAAACCGAGATGTCGTGCGTTTTAAGTGCCGCCCCGAAGGGGATTGTTTACTTATTTAGTATGGCGACAAGCTTTACCCGTGCAGCTTTGGGCGCGGAAGGCGTCGGCGCTGATGTGGATCTTCGCATCGGAAATGGCTATACTGAGGGGCATGCTGCGCTTGCGCTGGATCTTCTTCGGGAAAGCCCCACTCTTCGCGAGCTTTTTTTAAAAACTTACTGTTAGAGTCACCCCATGGCCCATCTTGCTCTGAACACCGCAGTGATCGATCGCTGCCGTAAACTCGCAGAATCAATCTCTCAATCCGTTGAGGGAATGATCCATTCGCATACGACAGTTGCGATCGAACGCACCGTTTTACGACTCCTGGGAGTCGAAGGTGCAATTGCGCAGTCCGGGGGACAGACGATCCCTGAAGTGAACATCATCATTGAAGATCTTCGAAAAGCGGGAGCACTCGCTGACGGAGTTCTGCCACTCTTTGTGAATGGCATGATTCAAAAGAAGATGACCGCTCGCGAACTCGCGAGTGCTGTCGCTCTTCGAAAAATCGATTTGCTGAAACTTCCTCGGGCAGATGAAAAAGCGATTCGTGACAAGGCTCACGAGCTTTGCAAGGCGGGCGTTCAGAACATTATCGACCGCCGCGAGTATCGGGATTCTCTGCGCGCCAAAATAAAAGATCCTTTTGATGTCGAAGGTAAGAACGGTCCGCTTCTTTATGTGATCGTTGCAACGGGCAATATTTATGATGACGTGATCCAAGCAAAGGCTGCAGCGCAGGCTGGGGCAGATGCCATTGCGGTTATTCGCAGCACAGCACAATCACTTCTCGACTTTGTCCCTCACGGTGCGACCACCGAAGGTTTCGGCGGAACGTACGCGACGCAAGAGAACTTCCGGATCATGCGTGAGGCACTCGATGAAGAAGGTGCGAGACTCGGGCGCTATATTCGTCTCACCAACTATTGCTCAGGGCTTTGCATGCCTGAGATTGCAGCACTTGGCGCGATTGAGAGACTCGACTTTTTATTGAACGACGCAATGTACGGGATTTTGTTCCGTGACATCAATATGAAGAGAACGTTGATCGATCAACATTTTTCTCGCCGGATCATCGCGCTTTCTCGGATTGTTATTCACACGGGTGAAGATAATTATCTCACAACAGCGGACGCCGTCGAAAACGGACACCAAGTTCTTGCCTCTCAATTTATCAATGAACGCTTCGCCCTGAACGCAAAGATGACTCAGAGCTTGATGGGACTTGGCCATGCGCAGGAGATGGATCCTGAATACCCAAACGTCTTTTTGCTTGAGATCGCCCGCGCTCAGATGACCCGCGATATTTTTCCAAAATCTCCAATCAAGTTCATGCCGCCGACCCGACATAAATGTGGAGATATTTTCTACAGCCATTTGATGGACGCGATGTTCAACTTCGTGGGTGTTCTTACCGGTCAAACGATTCAGCTATTGGGTATGGCAACGGAGG
>Ga0302315_10004765_pt1 | contig 11760 bp, 9 predicted proteins | sample III_Palsa_N3_1_FD_200532 | JGI IMG/M metagenome (GOLD analysis project Ga0302315, IMG submission 200532) | Peat permafrost microbial communities from Stordalen Mire near Abisko, Sweden - III_Palsa_N3_1 | ecosystem: Environmental > Terrestrial > Soil > Palsa > Peat permafrost | place: Sweden... | reverse complement strand
ACCTGGGCATCTCGTTCGTGGAGCTGCACCTGCCCTGTGAACAAAGTTATTACCACGGCATCCGCCCCGATTACGAGGTCAAGCCCAAACCCGCTGATATAAGAAAAGGTATAGATACCCAGCTCGAATTTGCACTGCAACTGATCAAAGCAAACGGCAGTCAATAAGGGCCATCCCTTGCGAATTTAATATAAGTAATGGCATACTTTTCAGTGGAATAACCGGAAAAGCGTTTAAAGCCTGGTGAAGGGATTTTGCCCAGACGTGTACGATCAACTACGAATAATTGGATGATCAGCTGTAAATTATATCATTAAGACTGGCTTAATGTTTGGCAACCATTCATTACCGAACACCAGTAGTTTCCAATCCAGGCCGGTTGCAAGTATAATGAAATTGCACCGCATATTGCACCGTTCAAAAATAAAAAACCCTCACAACAAATTGATAATCAATTCACTATGAGGATTCAAGGTAGCGGGAGCAGGACTAAACTCGAACCGCTTTTTAGAGAACTTAAAGTCACTGGGTGCATTGTCATCCATATAAAAAACTGATAATTAATTATTTAACTTATCTTGCATTTTTAAAGAGGCAATATATACTTAACATAATATTTAAATAGTTTTTATATGTGATTACGAAATGGTTCGAGCCGTTTGGGAGCAATTATAAATAGTTTTTAAAATATTCAGCACCCAAGTGGGTGTTTCTCGAACCATTTTATCGCGGATTTAAAGAGTTTGGCTTCCTTGGCATCATAATCAATTTCTTGGTTCGAGCCCATTCTCCGGACCCATGTGCTACTTTGCTACTCAAATAGTTGATCCTTATGAACCAGCATTGCCATATACGGTGTCAGTGACAAATCCTACAAGCTGTAGTTTTAAATTAGTCAATATACGTTTAGTATATCCCGGCTAAGCCGTCGAAATTTATGGCTGTAAAAAAAAGTAGTTGTGGACTAAAATATTCTGGAAAGTTAGGGTGGTATTAGGGTAGCAGTTTTTTCATGCAATTTTCCTGTAAAATGCTATCATTAAATAATCAATATGGCTTTTTTACGGGCTTTTAATGAATATCTGGGGTAGAACAAAATAAAATCTCGAATTTTTGACCAAAAATGTTGCAACCCTTTTGCAACTGTTTTGCCAACTACAAATACTTGAAATTTGCTGGTAAATAAGGATTGAAATAGACATTTGTCAATAGCTTAGTTGATCATAGACGCCTTTTTTATATGGTAATACTTTTATTTAATACGGCATGTCACACTTTTTGCGCTTTTTGTCTCCTTATTTTGTATCAGATGGCGGACCTCATTGGTCTTTTACGGATACAATCTTGTCAAATGACAAATGTGATTGTGATAATATCCTGTCGACAAAACAACTTTAATGTGATGGCTAATGAACAGATTAATTGAGAATTAATTAAAAATAGGTATAGCTGCTTTAATTATGAACAGAGATAAACAGGAAAGAATCAAAAGCATATTCCGCAGGAAGATTCTCCCCGTGTTTATCAAACTTAACGGCTCCGTTCCAGCCGGGTTAGAAACTTTCGTTATTGAGAATAGCAAGATTATAAGGGCAGTAAAAGATCAGTATATCGCAGAAAGGGGGGAAGCCGAAGATGGACACCTGATCTATTTTGAAAGCGGTATCGCTCGTTGTTTCTATTATGATGCTACCGCTGATAAATATATCATTACCCGGATTACCAGAAAAGATGACATACTGATCGATACGAACGCTTATCTGTATGGTTCAAGGCAGACCGATAACATCCAAATGCTGGAAAGCGGAACATTGATCACGCTTAGCTATGCAAAGTTAAGATTGTTATTGTCTGAATTTCCAAGTATGTATCCTACTTTCCTGTATTTCCTGGCTGAGAAAGAAAAGCAGCATGCAGCCTATCAGCATCTTTTAAAGTCAAGCGTGGAAGAAAGGGTAAGGATATTCTTAGCAGAGAATCCCGGTATAGCCACAAGGATCAATAACGACCATATTGCGAGCTATATTGATATGAGCAGGACAACGTTTAGCAGCGCCTATACGAAATTCAGGGCCGAAAATGATAAAAATAGTTAATACAAGTATTTCACCGAGGCAACTCCAATAGTTAAAATACCGGAAGATCTTTGTCGCATAGCCGACATTCAATTGTATCCTGAACGACATCCAAATGTTCTCCAAACTACTTCAAAGTGTTCCCGGCAGGACAGCTATAATTTCCAGCCATATCTATCTTCGATAACATCATATCAAGAACACATCCCCAAATTTAAACGATGGTAACAGACAAATGGACGTTGCTTTAAAAACATAGGGAGTGCCGATTTTCATAGCGCCCTTTCCGGGCGTGGAAGCATTCAGAACTAAAATGACAGTCCCTAGGCCGATTACTGTCATTCATGTAAAAACCGGACGGTACTGGTAAGTTGAATTCCGGACCAGATGCAGGGAACGCGCGGACGGCGATAAGTCCTAATCAGCAAAAGGGCAGGGGCACCTGGTTGGTAGCCGCTTTATTTTATTAAAGGAAAAAAGAAAGGTAAGCAAATGAAAACGATTGATGCAGCAAGAATCAAGGACATTGCTGAGGAATTTACCTCAAAGGCAATGCTGGCTGCTATGGCAACGCTTTGTATCCGTTTCTTCATGGCTTATATGGAGGCATCAGTAAGGTTTTACTCTATGACCGCAATGACTTTCTTTACCTGTATTTACGCCCGAAAGAGAATTGTTAACCGCATTACTCACCACCGTAAGTTTGCTTTGTTTACGGGTTACGCCAAACACAATTGTTCACATGAAAATCCAAACCTGTAGCAGGAACGGATTTTTAAGGATGCCCGATCCTCAAAGAAAGGCAAAAAACACATCGATGAACAAACACAATATTTTGGTTATGGGTAGTATTATCATTAATAAGCAACGGTTTCAGCTTGAAAATAAGGGAAAAGACCGGTTGATTTTGGCGATCTGCCTGCTCTGTATATTTTTATTTTTATATACAGCCTGCGCAAAGCTTATAGACCATAGCAGATTTCTGAATGGATTATACCATGTGAAGATCATAAGCCACTTTGCGTTTTATATTTCCTGGCTTGTTCCTTTAGCCGAGATCCTGGTAGCCATTTTACTGATCGTTCCGCGAACGGTGAAATGGGGCCTTTACAGCTTTTTAGGCCTGTTAACATTATTTACGATCTATATTCTAAGTATGCTGTTATGGGCGGATAAGCTTCCCTGTCATTGTGGTGGCGTCATCGAAAAATTAAGCTGGACACAGCATGTATGGTTCAATCTCACATTTATTGCGCTTGCCATACAGGCGCTCCGCTTGCTAAAAACAAAAAAATAACATAAAAAATAATCAAATGAAAAACTTACATAAACTTGTCTTAGGCCTGATGGTAGGCGCTATGGCAATCAGTTTCAGTGCGTTTACCAATGCACATAGTAATCATATAATCCGGCCCAATAAAGCTGTAAAAGCGGGTATGATTACCGATAATTATATTGCTCAAACAACCTTAAATGGTTTTGTGCCAGAAAGCAGCGCGCCTGTTACAGATGACTGCAGTGGAACAGCAACATTGCAATGTGCCTATGATGTAACGAGCTCCGGAAAAAGCAATATACCTAACCAGGCTTCTTACACCAGCGCGGAAATTAATACCTATGTTGCCAATGATTGGCTAACCCCAGCACCGGGTTCATCCAAGGCATTATACCAGCCATAATTTAGCTGAATACATCCAACTACGACGGTACAAATGTACCGCCGTAGTTTTTCCGGTGCCTTATTTTACAAATATTTATTGATAAAAGTTTTAAATACTCCTGCATCAATTCTAGGGTCTGGTGGCGCGGCGGATATGATCTTACCTTCTTTGGAAATAACAATGAGTGTCGGGCATCCCTGCAAATCATAGTGTTTATAAATGGAAGATTCCCGGTCCATTCCGGCCAGTAAGTTAATTTCATCCTTACTACAGTATATCTCTTCTTCCAAGCTTTTTAACCATAAGTCCCTATTCCTGTCGATACTCATGCTGATAAAAACGACGTTGGGATTCGATTTATAAAATAAGGCTATTGGCTTTAAGACGGCTCCCATACCGACACAACCATGGCAGCCGGTAAACCAGAAATCCATAATGACCATTTTACCTTTGAAATCGCTTAATCTATAAACTCTTCCATTTTTATCCGGAAGCGCGAACGGAAATGCGTTAGCCAGAAAACCATTGGCGTCTTTAAAGGCGATGATTCTCTTTTTAAAAATATCATTTCCCGCTTCGCTAATCGCAGCATCCAAATAATCTGCGAAATCGCCCTGGCGTACCCTATTGATATTATATAAAGACAAAAGCCTCACTTTATCTTTCAAAACTCCATTCACGTAATGCCTGTCAATCGCATCGTTGATGTTCCCAAATTTAAGGTTGTTATAATAACTTATTTCATTTGTACTACCCATGATAATGGCAAAGGCTTTTTCCTTTTTTACCAAAAAATCGCAATAGTAATAAGATTTAACTAACAATGCTGTATCATTAAAAAATACTTCTTTATAATTTAAGTAGTCTTTATTAAACAATAGTTTGGCGGTTGGCAACTCTTCGGAACGTTGTATAAGAAAAGGACTTAGATAAATATCAACTAATTGCTGATTATATTTCGCCCAGCAATCTAATCTGATTAGATCATAAACCTCCTTATTAATTTCATTTTTTAACTGGTTTAAGATGTTTGTCTGAAGGGCATATATAGAATCCAAAAGGTGTTTTCTGTAAACATAAGCCGAGTTGATTTTTTTTAATTTAATATCTGTATTAAACTCTCCAAGTGATTGGATGTTATCACAACTGTTGATTTTGTACATACCATTATATTTTCCAGCATTTTTCCCTGTAAAAAAAACACCTCCTTCCCGACTGGATAAATGCAATTCTACCCGGTCACCCGGTTGAAATATAAACAGGTTGTTATCATGATTGAGCGATTTTAGCGGTTGCTGGTGGTCGTCTAAAAAATCTATCCTGCCATAATTGATGCTGGCTGATAAAGGGATAATCAGCTTTGTTCTGGGCTTGCTGATTGGGTAATCATAGTTATCCGTATCAAATGTAAAATTCGAGTTGATCCCGTCTTTACTCATGCAAAAGTGAATAGAATCACCATGAAGCATAGTCGTGTCATCCACGATAACCTCGACTATGGCAAATCGCTTTATGCCGGCTGTTTGCGTAAAAAAAATCATTGTAGAATTAAAGAAGAGAAATGCAGACAACGTAAATAGTACATGTTTATATTTATAGATATAATTCGTTTTCATGTTTTTGTAATTTAAAATGTGAATCAAATAACTTTTTTATCTCGGGTTCTGCTGTATACCGCTTAAGGCGATCTCATCGTCAGGAATAGGCAATACATACCTGGGGTCATTTGGCGGCAGCGTATAAGTCACCCCATTCAGCATTCTGGTCAGGGTCAGGTTAGCGCCTTCCATATTCAGCCGTTTTAGATCCTGCCAGCGCAATCCGCGCCACATCAGTTCTTTCCGTCGTTCAAGTAATACGGTGTCCAATGCATCAGCCGCAGAACCAGCGGTTACGGGCACGTAAGTAATGGTATTGTTGTAACGCTTAACCAATAATTGATTTAACTCATCCATTGCGATACTGGTCTGTCCCCTGCGTGCCAGGCATTCGGCTTTGATCAGGTACACCTCGTCTGTAGCAAGCCCGGTAAAAGGGTAATTGCCTTGCCCATAATACCCTCTTTTTCGGTAATAAGAGCCATCGGGTAATTGAGCAAAATAAATGGACAAGCGCAGATCATTTGCGTTATATAGCGCAATGACACTCGCAGGTATTTTTCCTAATGAAGATGAATTGGTCGGGGTAAAGAGGCCATAGGCGGTAACCTGTTTGGTATTAAAGATCAATTCGTCGTTAGTCGTAGAAAATGGGGTTCTTGCGGTGATATCTATCGTGTTATAATCAATCAGGGTACTGTAAAGACCGAGACATTGATCCGCATAGCTTTCCGCCTGGGTATAATTCCGCATATCCAGGTAAATACGGGCAAACAAGGCGTAAGCCGCTATTTTTGAGGGCCGGTTTAAATTCGCCGATGACCTTGCCGCGGGAAGCAGGGTAGCAGCCGTGTTCAGGTCGCTAAATACCTGGTCGAAGCTTTGCTGTAAGGTTGCCCGTTGCTTAATGTAGTTGATCCCGGAACTGAGCCGTAATGGAATCCCCGGATCCGTCGCCGCGGTACTGGCATTGTAAGCCTTACAAAAAGTCCGGGTCAGGTCGTAAAAGGCGAAAGCGCGGGTAAAGAGCGCCCAACCCTTTATATATTGTCCCTGGGCCGTTCCGGCACTATCAGACTTTGCCAAGCCATCCAGCACACAGTTCGCGTAAAAAACGCCCTGGTATAATTGGTTCCAATCCGCAATACCGACATCCCCGCCATAAATATCTTTTGCCCATATATAGGCGTTGCGCTCGGTTGCGGAGCCGGTTTGCCAGTCGGCATAGCTCACTTCATATTCATCTGCCGAAAGCTGGGCCAGTCCACCAGTCTGATTGAGAAAAGTCGTATTATCCAACAGGTTCTGGAAATCGGTCAGGGTGGTCGGTGTTAAAATATTGGTCGTTGGTTTTACATTCAAAAAATTAGATTTCGTGCAAGCGTTCATCACTGAAAGCAGGCTTATGATCGTCATCCTCTGTATTGCTTTTTTCATGTCATTTCATTTTATGGTCTACATTCAATTTATAGGTCGGCTTTAATTCCGAAAGCAATGGTACGTACTGCCGGAATGCTGTTAGGATAATCCGGATCGAGATGGTATTTGTTGGCCCGCCACAGGATACCAATGTTATTGATATAAGTAAACAAATTGAGGTTCCTGAATGGCAGGTAAGGCGTTTTGTGAATGGTATAGCCAAAACGAAGATCCTGCAAACGGATATTATCCGCATTGACGATCAAGATGTTTGAATAAGTATATAAGTCATCCCGGTAAATATTGTCCGGGTAGATCAGGGCAGGGACATCGGTATGCAGCTCGTCCCCCGGCTTTTGCCAACGATTATCGAAATCGGCCATTTGGTAACTATTGGGACCAGCAGAATAGAGGGTTCCATTGTTTAAGGAAGCTCTTCTGAAATAATAGCCCAATTTGTAGGTGATATTAAAAGAGAGATCAAAAGCCTGGTAAATAAAGGTGTTCCGCAGGCTACCAAAAGAGGTCGGCGTAGCCGAACCATTATAGACCAGTTCAGCCCTGTTGGTCGAATTCATCATACTGGTATAATCCGTACTTACCTTGCCATTTAAATAGCCTTGCGGATCACCGGTCGCGGTAAGCCCTGCATATTTAAAGCTAAAAATAGCGTAATAAGGATAGCCTTGCAGCGGGTTGTTATAATTAGCGGAAACCACATTAAGGTTAGTTCCGTTGCTCACCTTATATTCCGTTACCTTGTTCTGATCATAATTGTACAGGAAGGTCGTATACCATTTCAATTTACCATTCAGGTTAACACTATTGATTTGAAGATCTACACCATTGGTAAGGGTATTGGCTGAATTGCCGGTGTATAGGGTAACTCCGGTTTGTGGTGCAATCGGGCTGCTGCCGATCAGATCCAAACCGGCCTTCTGCCAATAATCTATACTACCACTGATGCGGTTGTCTTTTGTTTCAAAATCTACACCAAAATCTATATTGCGGTCTACTTCCCAGCGTAAAGATGGATTCGGGGGATTAACAATTGTTGAAGCATAAGTATTATAGGTTTGCGCAATATTCCCGCCTGTCGCGGTCAGGTAGGCGGAAACGCTGGTGTTTACATTGCCGGTATAGCCATAGGTGGCCCTGAGTTTGAGTTGCGGCAACCAATCCATCGCGTAAAATGATTCCTTATTGACGATCCAGGCCAGCCCCGCGCTGCCCAAGGGGACACCTTTTTGATTAGCGGCCACCCCAAATAAATTCGATTCATCCTTACGTGCGCTTAGTGACAGGATATAGCGATCATCATAGGTATATGAGCCGTTAAAGTAAACCGAAAAAAAGCGGTTGGTTGTACCTGATTCCGAAGTATTGGTGGGTATTTGGGCCGTATTGTAGCCATAAAAATAGGGATTGTAGGCGGTGAAGTTTACTTCCTGGTTCTGGTCGGTTGCTGTTTCCGAATTATAACCATATAAGGTGTAGCTGTTGTTAAAGGTGGTGTAATCCTTGATTTCGGTACCGGCAATAGCGCTTATCGCATTGTTACCCCAATTATGATCATCGTTCAACTGGAAGCGTCCGTTGTTTGAGGATATATTACTCTCGCTGCTGTTCAGTATAGCACCCATGGGTACAGGATAGGTCAAGGCCCCGGAAACCGGATCAATTTCTGTGAAAGTATTGATCAGGTTACGGGTATAATATGATTGGAGTTCATTCAGGTTACTGACGTTCGTGATTCCTTTTTCATAGTTATACAGCGCGGAAGCTTTTAGCCCTTTCATGATTTTATAGCTTAAGGAAAGATTAATGCGATAATCCGTTAAACTACTGGTGGTGCCGCTGTAACCGTCCTCTAATTCCTGCAAGGGTTTATACAACCAGCTGAGCAAAGCCCCGTTACCGGCGGTACTGGCATATGGAATATTCAGGGTGTTCGCGATCGCTAAAGGATTTCCATTGGCACCAGCTAACTGGTCATAAGGGTAATCCGTAGAACTTAATGTCGGGCCGGATTTTGTGGTGCTACCCGTATAAACAATATTGGTAAAAAGTTCCAGCTTCTTATTTAAGAAATAATAAGTGTTACTGCCGTTTAAGGTGATGCGGTCATAATTGCTGCCAACCGCGTTGTTGAGGTTTTTATCATAACCCGCAGAAAAGAAATATTTCTGATTGGTTCCCCCGCCGCTTACACTGGCCTGGTATTGCTGATCTACACTGGGCCTGTAAAAATATTTCAGCAGTTGCTGCCGGGAGTCATAACCTTTCAGCTGATCAATCTCCGAAAGTGAATCCGCTTTGGAAATGGAACCATTTGTCGCATTGTTGAAAATGGTTACCGCAGGTGATAAGGCCTGGTAACCCGTGCTGATCGCATTATCATAAGCCCCCTGGTTGAACAGGTACTGTTCTACACCAATATACTGCGCGGAAGTTAACTGCGGTAAATAATACAAATTTGGCTTGGCGCCAACCGTTGTATTCGCGTTAAAACTAACGGTTGGTGCATCATTTAAATTACCTTTTTTTGTAGTGATCACAATGACGCCATTACCGCTTCGTGAACCCCAGGCGGAAGCTGCTGCCGCGTCTTTTAATACCGTTATGCTTTCCACATCGTTAGGATTGATATTACCCGGGTCGCCATCATAAGGAAAATTATCAATAATAATTAATGGGGTAGCATTGGAAAACAAGGTCGCACGCCCACGTATTTCTATGCTACTTTGTCCATATTGAAGGTTGCTGGTATTGTTAAAAAGCACGCCGCTGGTAACCCCATTCATCCGGTCAAGGATATTCGTACTGACGCTTCGATTTAAAAGAGCGCTATCTACCAGTGCAAAACTTCCCGTTGCTCTTTCTTTTGGAATATTCTGGTAGCCCGTTGAAACAATACTAACCTCACTTAGAACACCCTGACCTGTCGAGAGCATGACTTTGTATGGTGCGTTATTAACCGAATTAAAGGGGATCTCTGCGGTTTTATAGCCAAGGTAGCTAACTACTAGAATCTCTTTGGACACATTGGAGACAAGGGTAAACTCCCCGTCTTTATTGGTTGCTGTTTTTATTCCGCTTGATTTGATATAAACCGTTGCGCGATACAGTGCTTTACCGGTAGCAGAATCTATTACCCTTCCGGTAAGCTTTACGGTAGACTGTGCCTCCGCCCGAAAAAAAAGGCAAAGCGTGGCCAGTACTATGAATAGTAGAATTTTTTTCATCTAAGTTCTTCAGTTAAGTTGATTAAACAATTAGTCAAATAAGACTATGAGAAGGAAAACGGCAACCTGAAATTGACTGTTAACTATTAAGCTGATCTTAGATTGCCGTTATTCCAATATTTATTCAGGAGCACAAATAATATTCTTCAACAAGCTTTTCAGGGAAAAACAATAGTTGAAAAGAAAAATCAGCCCGCCGAATTTTAAGCGGGAAATTTTTAGTTCAAGTAAGAGCTTGTTTTGTGACTTCATCGTTTTGATTTTATCAAAACCTCAAGCCAAATCGGAGAATTAAACTCCCGAGGGAGCCGGGTCACCATTGGTTGTAATCCGCACGAGGGATCGCGTAGGACGATGCTGTTATTTAAACAGCTGCTATTCGAAAATAGTACCAGGATACAAGTTCCGCAAGTAGACCCGGCGCCCTAAGAATATAGGGTTCCGGGTGCTCACTTCCTCTTGTATCCTTGAATTTCCTACGTTCGTGCGGATTTTGAGGTTCTTGTGAGCACCTCCATTAAATCAATGTTAGTGCCGCAAATTTATGACTTCGTATTTAATTCATTTAATTTATTGATAATTACATATCAAAAGTAATTTAAAAATTACTAATAACAAATTTTAACTTACGAATAGTTCTTATTTATAACTATAAAGTTAACATTTACACATATTGGGTAAGTAAATACTTAGTATGGCTAATTGGAATATTTCAAAAGCGGACAACGAGATCCCTATAGATCCTAATTTTGAGGATATACAGACTTTATTTCTATCTGGAAAAATAAGCAAGATGTATCAATTAGTAAAACGGAGCCCAACTAAGGTCGCTAAATTATTGGGCATTAATTATGAGGCTTATCATAATAAATTATCTAATCCTGAAAAATTTACCGTATTCCATATTAATACAATGGCTTATGCCTTTCGGATCGATCCCAATATAATACATGACGTTATTCAGAAAGAAATACACGAGAAAGTTAAAGCAAAAGTTAAAGATTTCGGGAATCATAATTAATCGTTGGAGATTTTGTGGCAAACAAGGGTTCCTTGTCAAATCAGTTACCTTGTATTACTTCTCCCTTGCCTTTTCCGATGCCTGTTCCTTCCATATATAGCTTCATCATCAACATCGTCACGGATGTCAATAGTTATGGGAGTAGTAAATCCATTTTGCGAATGCTCGATATCTGACGTTCGTTGCGTAATGCTTTTTTCTTCATCGCTATAACCAGCATAGCGCTCTGATATTTCTAATGCATCAATTTCCATTCGTTCCTCCAGGCTGCCATTCTTTTGCGTATTGGCATAAGCCATGGTATCCTTTATCAGCCTGTCAAATTCAAACAATTCGTCAAAGAGTGTTTCACCACACTGCTTAAAGCCCACCCGGTCAAACTGGCCCATTTTTTTGGAGTGCTCCTCATTCCTGCCTCGTGAAGTATTCATTGGGCTAAGCTTGATTGTATTGGTGGTATCTTTCCTGGAAACAATGACCTGTACATGAAGCTGTTCGCCTTGCTTACGGTCGCCACGCTTTTTTATGCCTTGTTTGACTTCGGGGTCTTTGTGCATGTAATACCGGTGGTTTTCCAGCTTGGCGAACCACACGAGGTCTTCGTGGCTGTTTATTCCTTCGCGTTTAAAGTTTTGCGCATAAGCATCCATTACCCTGACGGCAAACCCTTTGAGCTGATCCTTGGCGCCCTGCTCGCCATATTGCTCCTTTAAAAAAGCGATCTCCTTTTGGCTCGGGCTG
>Ga0302315_10004760_pt1 | contig 11769 bp, 12 predicted proteins | sample III_Palsa_N3_1_FD_200532 | JGI IMG/M metagenome (GOLD analysis project Ga0302315, IMG submission 200532) | Peat permafrost microbial communities from Stordalen Mire near Abisko, Sweden - III_Palsa_N3_1 | ecosystem: Environmental > Terrestrial > Soil > Palsa > Peat permafrost | place: Sweden... | reverse complement strand
CAATCCTTCAGAAAAAGATAGCTATGCAGGCCATCTATCTTGACCAGCGCGCCCAGGGACCCTCAATAGGGATTTTGTTCGCTTCAGAGACACGGCCTCTGGGTAGCTGCGCCATTACGACTATGGAAACTAAACTGAACGAAACAGCAAATACAATTTTGATCATAGCAGGTTTTGATGACCAAGTTAAGTTTTTAAACTGATCAACGATTCTCCATTGCAGAAATGCTTTTTCGATTAATAGTAAGTCGCCCCGATAGGCACCCATCCGCAAGTGGCTATGGCAGGTGGTTTGAGCACCTTGAGAGTGAAGGGCTGGGTGGAACCGTAAGGCACATGTTCATAAATGATGTAGTTCTGGGTGCCGATGATGGTCTTTGTCTGGCTATAGAAATTGACGCGGATCCGGATGTCTTTATAATTGGTGTGGAGGGCTTTGTTGGTGATTGTGCCGCGGATCTCTTCCTCTGTCTGCCAGAAATTCGGACGATAAGTACCGGCGGCGGATAAATAGTTTGTCGGATAAGCATGCTCCGGGTCGACAACTGGCGTAGGGGTGAAACCATAGACCAGATGCCGAGGCGGAAACAGGTTGGTCACGCAAAGGATGGCGATCACAACCAGCACTGCAGTTACAACCAAGCGGACAAATTTGCCCGATTTAGATTCGGCCTTCCTGGGTTGTTGCAATGACCCGGGAGGACGACTTGCCATGCTTGGTTGATGGAACGGGGGTGGTGTCAGGTATATGTAGCGGGATTAACCGGACGAAGTTAGGGAGAAATGGACAGGGAAAGGACTGGCTCTCCCTATACCTTCACCCACCTTTCTTCTTTTCCGCTCCGGAACAGGGCGTCGATCACCGCCATATTGCTCACGGTGTCGATCAACGGCGTAGGGACTTCCTTTCCCTCCAGGATGGCCCGGGCAAAGGCGTCGCCTTGCAGTGTATAATGGTTGGAGGGCTCCAGTTGTATAACCTCCGTAGACCCCGATCCGCCAGGCGATCCGGGCGCGCCAACCTTATGCAGGATCAGCCGGGTTTCACCCCAGGCCGGGGGATTGGCCGGGATCTCCACTTCCAGGTGGCCTAAGGTGCCCAAGATGTGGACCCGCTGGTAAGGGGCCAACTGGGTGCTGCAGGTAAACGTAGCCTGCACGTCGCCGAGGAAGTCCAGCATCCCGGAGGAAAGCCGGTCTACCTCCAATACCGGATCCCGGGCAATGAGGCCGATGACCCGGGAAGGTTCCGCGTCGAGCAGGAACCGGGGAAAGGAGATGCAATAGCAGCCGATATCCATCAGTCCGCCTCCGCCCGTGTCCGCCATATTGCGGATATTGGCAGGATCGTCGTTGTAATAAGAGAAGAAAGACTGGATGGTCCTGACTTCGCCGAGTTCACCGGACTGAACGAGGGCCCTGGCCTTTATCCACTGCGGATGGAAGCGGTACATGAAGGCTTCCATGACCTTCAGGCCGGGATACGACCCGGCAGCGTCCCACAGGGAGCGGGCTTCCGCAGCATCGAGCGCAAGGGGCTTTTCGCAAAGCACATGTTTGCCCGCGGCAAGGGCCTTGAGGGTCCAGGGCACGTGCATATGATTAGGCAGGGGATTGTACACCGCGTCGATATCCGGATCGGCCAGCAGGGCTTCATAGCTGCCGTAAGCTCTGGGTATGCCCAGTTCCCGGGCTACGGCTTCGGCCTTTGCCTTATCCCGGGAGGCGATGCCCAGTACCTGAGTCAGCTGCCCTTTCTGCATGGCTGGTATGACTTGTTTCACGGCGATCTTCGCCGTGCTCAGGATCCCCCACCGGATGGGGGTGGTTGGTAGGTTTGCTCATGGACACAATTTACGACAAAAGCTATTTTATCTATTCAAATTGGCTTCTCAGGAGCTGGTCGAGGTTCTCAACAATGTCGTCGAGCTGTGCGATACTGGCGCACGTTATCTGGCGCTGGTAAACAAGGCCCTGATCGGCAAACACCTGACGGCTTTCACAACGGTGCGACTGAAGGAGCACTCTGCAACCGCGCTGCGAGTCTTCGAGAAAGAGGTGATCAAATTTCCGGAAGTGAAGGAGTGTTATCACCTGACCGGCCGGTTTGACTTTTTGCTGAAGATGGCGATCCGTGATGGGGACAAAGCATTCAAAAAGGATAGTCTTTGGGTATATCTCGGCCAAAACGGAGATACTATGAGGGTTGAGCGCTATAAGAACGATTGCTTTCTGCCTTAATAGCGGTTGGGAAAATAAGCCGTTTGCGACGCTGTTCGGTTTGAAGACAGGCCGTGTACGATTTTGGGGACGTCAACGCCCCACGCCCTTCGGCCCGCAAAATACCACCCACAGTGGCAGGTCATCGGAGAAATTCTCAAACCGGTGCCTGTCCATGCCGGCACAAACAGTACGTCGCCTTCTACAAATGCAAACGTCCCATTTTCAGTGTTCAGTTGCCCTGTCCCTTTATAGACATTGTATACTTCATCCTGTTCGTGAGGTGTTTGATAGTCATGAATACGTGGCGTATATAAGATCACCGACATAGCACCATGCTTAAAGCATTCGATATCAAAAACACCGTGGGGCCATTTCTCCGTTGCCGGAAGCGGGAGTTTTTGAACTTCATTTTGAAAAGTAATTTTAGAAACCATGGGACATTTTGAGCCAAATGTAAAATATTATCATCGCGTAGGCAATTGGATGGAAAAGGATTTAAAGGATGCCGACTTATTGATCATGGACTCTCTCCAGAGCGGCGGATGACGACTGGTCCATTCCTGATCCTCCGGATCAGGCGCCCCCTTCGGGTTGGCGTGCCGCCAATAGATTGGGTCGTAGCCTCTCCCCATAGCGCCATTGAATAGTCCCGCAGGGCAATTGAAAATATCATCACCACTCATTCTGCCAGCAACGCTAACCTTTTATTCACTTCCCTGATACTACAAAAATTCGCATCCCACTTTTCACCGGGAACCAGACCCAGCCATTGGATATAGCTCGCCCTCTCCGGATGGCGGGGTTTTTTAAGTACTGCCAGCATTTCCTGGTAGCCATGCATTCCGCCGACATCTTCGGGGGGACAAGTCCCGGCTCCATCGAGACACCATGGGGCTGCGATATCTTTTGATTCAATTTTTTCCAGGGTTAAGTGGTGTTCCCACTCGTCGCCAAAATCATAGATATAGCAATAGGTCTGGCCCTCCTTCTTGAGTATTCTGCTCATTTTTGTCCTTCTGGCGTCAATGGTTACGTGATCGGAGTCGATATCCTCTCCGGGGAAGCCATAGCATGTTTTGTCAGAAAACCCCGACCCGGAAAATTGAAAAAGGTGGCTATTCTCCCAACCAAATGACCCTTGAATAGCCTTATGCAGCTGATAAAGGGTATAATCAGCCGGAACAATAATCCTCCTCCAGACCAGGGGGTCACTTTCCTGCAATTCGATATAAAATTGATAGATCATATTACTGTGGCTTTCCAGGCTTAATAGTGCCTTTCACCATGTGATAGTGGCGTTGCAACCGGTCGGTATACGCCTTGTCTGTTTGTACAATCTCTCTAAAAATACAAAGTAAAGCGGCAGCAAACTGAGACTGTCGTGCTCCCATCGCAAGAGACGGGCCTTTGAAATCGGATAATATCTCATCGCTCTCATGGCCGCCCATCCATTTTTTATAGTAGGCGAGACTTTCCCAGCCATAAGTGATAGTAGCTATTGGACCGGGAAAATCTTCCCGGACAACTTGGATGTAGACGTTTCTGCAATCGCAATCCTGGTCGGTACAATAAAGTTCAAGCAATCCATAGGTGCCGGGCGGCAGGCCGGTTTTCCTTTCATCAATAATGGTTACGACCCGGGTTTCTTTGCCCGCGATCTCCGGGAAAAACTCACCAAATGCTGTATGCGCCATATTCAAGCTTTTTCGAGGGGCAAACTTCGTAAAAATTGCCCGATTCTCATGGGGATTTTTGGCCACACGCCTACGGGGCGGCTTATTATTTTCTCACGATCAGGTATTTTCCGTCGGCCATCGGCAAGTACCCGTAGTCATAGCAGAACACATACAGATCGGCTTGCTGGTTGGTATAATGATGGTGGGTATAGTATTCAAAACGCAGGCCGGCCTGCAATAGCTCTGTTCCGTACACAACCCTGGTGTGGTTTGCACCCAAGCACCGTCTCAGCACCCGCCTATTTTGCTTTAAAATCGCAGCGATAGGGTTAATCGCTGCCCGTTCCTCTCGCTGCAAGTGGTTATTGTGCTCGTTCTTGCAGCCGTTGTCGCAGAATTTCTTGTCTATCCGGCCCCTCAGTGGCCTTCCGAAGAACAAGCATGTGGGTGATATGTGCACAGTTCCATTCATCTCGGTTCATTGCCATGCTCAAAATAAGCGGATTTAAAAAATGCCTGTCGAAAACTTCACCAAACTGCAAGGAGAGTGCAGTGGGGTATGGCAGCGTGCAACAGTGTAGAATCGATTATATCCGTTTGCAAGCGGATAGAAGCGATTGAAATCGGCAATAACATGATCAGGCTAATCATTTTTGCACAGTTAACCCACAGGAGGCTTGATCAACTAAAATGAACCGTTATGAATGGAAAAAATATGGTCCAACTGGTCGGGTACGTCGGTCAGGACCTGAAGGAAAGCAAAAATGAGAATGGCCATCGGGTGGCTATTCGCGTCGCTACACACTATTACTTTAAAAATGCAGCGGGCGAACGGGTCGACCATGTCACCTGGCACAATGTGGTAGCCTGGGACGACACGGCGGAATATGCAGGGCGGAACTTTGTGAAAGGCAGCAAGATCGTCGTGGAGGGCCGGATCGTATACGGAGAGTATGCCGGCGCCGATGGGAGCCGACGGCCGGCTGTACAAATCAAGGCGCATCACCTTCTCACTCTTGACCGCTAAACACCCATAATGGTAGCGAAGATCTTTGGGAGTGTCCTCCATGGCGTGGAGGCCTTCCGCATTACGGTGGAAGTGAATGTCGGTAAGGGGCTGGGGTACCATTTAACGGGTCAGCCGGATGAAGTGGTCAAGGAAAGCCTGGGCAGGGCCGAGGTCGCGATCAAGGGGCTGGGCTATCATATGACGCGGCCAACCTTGTATCCCATTCATTTTCAACGATCTTAAGGTTTGAGCACCGGGTACGTGCTGCAGCCTCTACCTTTTTAAAAAAATGAAGTGATTGCTTTTCCCGGAGTTCCTGTTCAGCCGTAAATAATATATCCCCGGGCTCAGGCCAGCTACATCGATCGAATATTTCGTCTGACCGTTCGCGCTATTCACTGCCAGCACTTTGACGCCATTGTTACTGAAAATTGCGATGGCGAAGATGGGGTCCGATGGCGCTTCATCTTCCACATACAGCGTGGTGATCACGGGATTAGGATAGAACCGAACCATATTACTGGTATTGTTCGTGTCGGTCACCATCTTGTGGATGGAGATGGGGAAGGCGATGCTGGCCGTCGTGCAACCGGCGTCCGACGTCACGATACAGCGCACGGCGTCGCCACTGTCGAGAGGGGTATAGACCAACGCCGCTCCGGCGCTTGCAGTATTGATATCCTGCCAGGAGTGCGTGATAGTGCTGTCCTGCCATTCATATACCGGATTAGTGCCTGCAGATAAAACCGTGGCGTTGAGGGTATCGGCAACGCCAGCGGCCACGGCCGAAGCACCCGACAATGTGATCACCGGCAGGGGCTCGACCGTCATGACGAGAGGCTTGCTGGTGGCCGTGTCAGGCTGGGCGCAGGTGGCACTGCTGGTCATCGTCACAGTGATGGCATCACCATTGGACAGTTGCGCCGCACTATAGCTGGGAGAATTGTTGCCTGTCGGGACCCCGTTTTTCCACCATTGGAATCCGGGTGCGTCACCGCCGCCCGTGGGCTGGGCGGTAAAGACAACGGTCACCCTCGAGCAAACGGTCGTATCGGCAGTATTGACATTGACGGCCGGGATGACAAGGTCATTTACACTCATTACCACGGAATTACTGGTGGCCGAATCATGGGCGCGACAGATGAAGGGGCTGACGAGGAGACACTGAACTTTGTCCTGGTTATGCAGGAAGGCGGAACCAAAGGTGTCCGAATTCGTGCCGCTGTCGACTCCGTTGACCAGCCATTGGTACGAGGTGGCTGCGCCTTTATTAATGGGCCGGGCGGTGAAGAGGATATTCGTTCCCTGACACACATCATTGGTGGAGGCAGTGATGGTGACTGACAAAGAACTGGTATCATGCACCGTCATCGTCAGTATATTGCTGCCGGCGGTGGTGGGATAGGCGCAGGCAGTCGAACTGGTCAGTACGGCTTTCACCTGACTACCGTTGGTCAGTGCAGCGCTGGTGAAAACGGTGCTGTCCACTCCCTGCGATACCCCATTTACTTGCCAGTCATAGACCGGTGTGGCGCCGGGGTTTACTGCGGTCGCGGCAAACGTGACGGGTGCGCCGGCACAGACGCTTGTATCAGAGACCAAAATAAGGACTGAATCGGGATTCTGGCTAACATGAATGGTCACCTGCCGACTTGTGTCATACAGTTCGCCCAGGCCGCAGACATCGGGATATCCCAGGATCACCCTCACCTGGTCCTGATCTTTCAGGTTGGCAAAAGACATCTGGTTGTACGTCAGGTAACCGGTGTCCCTGCCATCGATCTGCCATTGAAATTGATAGCCGGTCATGCCTACCGTGTCAGTGGCCGAAAAGGTTACGGTGGATCCGTAACAGATGGAGCTGTCCGGTGCCAAAAGTAGCAGACCGGGGTTGGGTGTAGCATTGGGTTCGAGTTTAAAGGTGCTGCTTTTGAGGGATCCCACCAGGCACCGAAATTGATACCCCGACCAGGAAGGGGGCAGATTGATAAACTGAAGGGTTGAGGTAGCCGTCCCCGAAAGATTGACATTGTCACTGAGGGTGGCGAACCCGCTGCCGTTGTCCATCTGCCATTGGTAAGTCGCACCGCTGACGTCGGATGCGAGGGTATCGCCCAAGGGCATGGACGTACAGAAGGAAACCGTGACGGGTAGGCCGACCGAATTTTTATATACGGCAATCGCGTTGTCCGTTTCAGAGGTGGCAATGAGGTCGGGTTTGCCGTCCCCATCAAAATCAGCCCGACCCACTGCCTGATCGATGATATAGTAGGGGCTATTACCCGAAAAACTAAGCAGACTGTCCATCCCGACGACGCCGGGGGTGGAAGTGTTTTTTACCAGGCGAAGCTGGCGATCGAAACCGTCGGATGCCAAGATATCGGGTAAGGTGCTGCCGCTAAAATTCGACAGGACGCCCCCCCACCCGGTGTTGCCAAGGGACAGGAGTACGGGAGGCTGGAAAGAGAAATTGCCCGGAGTGCTGTTGTTCCGAACGATACAGATATAGTTTTCATTGATCAGGATAATATCCGGTTTGCCGTCCCCGTCGAAATCTGTTATCCGAACACTATTATAATTCTGATCATTGCCCGGTACGACGATGGTAATAAACGGCGCGAAGGAGATCGTGCCAGGAATGCTGGTATTTCGGAAACAAGCAAGACTGCCGTTGGCAGGATAGGCATAATTATAGGCGACGACATCTGGCCATCCATCCCCATCAAGATCGCCGATCGCCAATTGATTGGTAAGGCCACCGGCCTTGTAGGTCTGTGTAGTGGCAAAGGATAATGCGCCGGGCACACTGGTGTTCCTGGCCACGGAAAGGGCGGAATCCGTAAAGGCTGCCGCGATGATATCGTTCCGTCCGTCACGATCGAGGTCGCCTACGGCTATGGCAACAGTACCCCTGCCTGCCGCTACCTGCAGGTTATCACCAAAAGAGATATGGCCGGGTGTGCTGGTATTCCTGAAGACCCAGACATGGTTGCCGTAGAGGTTGTCATCGTTGGTCGGAGCCACCATGTCTGGCAAGCCGTCTCCGTCGAGATCGTCTATCGCGATGAAGCCTGCCATTGGGAAGTAGGTATATCCGACATTGACCGGCTGCGCGAAGGAAATGCGTCCGCCGGCGCTCGTGTTGCGGAATACGGACATGGAGTCACCCTGTCCGATATCAAGGTCCGCCACTAGGTCAGGCTTCCCATCACCGTCGATATCCATTCCGAATGCGCGCATCGGTGTGCCAATGGAGTTCGTGGGAAGCACCCAGGCGGGGGTAAAGGAGTGCGTCGTAAAATTTGTAGCGCTATCGGCGAAAGTAACGCCAAAGACTAGCGGGGATTCACCCGTTAAGCCGTTACTGCGGTTGAGTATAGCGATGGGCCCATAGCTTGCCCCGGCTGGAACCGTACATACGATCTGCGTCGGTGACGCGGAACTGACAACTGCCAGGATCGATCCGAAAAAGACACCGTTCTGCGCAGGCGACGTGCCGAAACCGCTGCCGCTGATTGTGACGGTCGAACCGATGGGCGCGGAGCCGGGAACGAAGGAAGAGATGGCTGGTGGCAGCGAAGCAGGTGGGGGGTTGTAAGTGAAAGCACCAACGGGCACATTACCGTAATAAAACCGAACAGCAATCATGCCGGTATTGCCGCCCGCCACGACAGCAGTGATGACAGTGTCGGATAAGACGGTAAAGGAGGCAGCCGGCGTTCCACCGAAGGAGACTGCCGAGACCTGGGAAAAGTATTGCCCCCGGAGGGTAACAAAAGTGCCGGTACTGCCGCTGTGCGGATAATAGAAATTGGTAACGGGAAGCGGGCCCTGGAAAAAGCTCTGGTATTTGGTAGTGGTATCCGACAGGCCGCCGCTGCTGGTGATCAGCTGTACGGTGTCTATTTCGTTGTTGCCATGGGTATAAGTCGCGTCGTAGGCGCCGCTTACTGCCTGCCCGTTGACCAGCCACTGGTAGGTGTAGCCGGTCTGGGAATAGTTAATGAGGTTGACCGAACCGCTCGAATTCAGCCCGGTGGTGTCGATCTTGAAATAGGCGATGGGAATGGGCGCTCCGCCATTCGACGTCAGTTCGAGAAAACCATGACCCCCGCCCGCCCAGGCCTGGCTGGCCGACAGACATTGGAGGTCATTGTTCGTATACCCGAGATAAGTAAAGGAATTATCGCTGGACAGCGGTTCCCATGTGCCACCGCTGTTCAGGGTCTTGTACACGCGGAAGGGCGCCACCAGGGCGTAGCCGGTGTTCACATCGACAAAATGCATCCGGTCGCAGGTGAAGGGTGTCACCTGGATATCATTTTGCTGCGTCCAGGCAGCACCGCCATTGACAGTTTTATAAAAGTATTGGTTCTGCTGATTGTCGACTGCGCTGAGCCAGCCGGTATTCGCATCCAAAAAATAGGCATAGGTGAGAAAAAGAGTATTCGAGGGTAGGAGGTTGTAATACACACGGAGCCAGGTGGTGCCCCCGTCGGCGGTTTTAAACAGGACATTGCTGGGATTGTTCGCGCGCGTCGTGCTCATCGCGATGAGGTTGTTGTCGTCCACAGTCTCGAGGTGGTCGAAAGAAGCGTTCTGGTAAGTGTATGAGACCGTCCAGCTCGCACCCTTGTTGGTCGTCATGAGGATACGGTCGTTATCGACGGCATAGCCGGTGTCCTCGTTCAGGGGGAAGGCCATATCCGTAACACCCGTTGTCACCTGCAGCGGGTTGTATTGCGAATAGAATACAAGGGTATAACTGCCGCCGCCATCGGTCGATTGCAAAATAGACGGTACTGCATTGTAGTGTCCGTAGACCAGCAGGTTGTTTTTATCGAAGGCTTTGACACCGTTGATGATAAAACCGAGGGTGACGTCGATGTTGGTGTAATTGCCATAATTGACGTTGGTGAGGGTGATAAAGTTACTGGTGAAACTTCTTCCGCTATCGGTGGTATAACCGATCCATTTGTCAAATGCTACATATCCCTCGTTAGGGCTGTAAAAACTTAGCTTTTCTATGGCATTGGTGGAGTCAGCACCGAGATAAACCTGCCGCATCTGGGCGCAAACTGGCGGGGATCCAATAAAGCAAATCGACAGGAAGGCGGCTCGGATAAGGTGTCGCAATACGGGGCTGGGGGGCATATGCTAAAGATAGTAGAAAAGTCGAATACAAACGATTGAAACGGTTTGTTTCTAATTTCTTAGCTTATCGAATCGGGTTATTGGGCTATTTGACCTAAATCCGCCAGAATTCGGTTCGAATTGAGTACCATAACGGTCACGAAAAATCGTTTCTTGTTCCGCCGGCTCGATCAACTGCAGGTATCCGCGCGATCGTATACCCGCATCCTGAAGGTAGGCCGGACGATCGCGGACCTGTCTAGGACGGACAGAATCGAGCTGGAGCATATGGCCGAGGTGGTGCATTTCAGGGGGTTGGATAAGCTGTTGGTATTGGACAGGAAGAGAAAGGGGATATAGAAAAGGCGGCTACATAGGGCGGCCGCCTTTTCATTTCATTTCATCTTAAACGGTTTGAGTCATTTTCTCCCGCAACGCCTTCATGTCGGCACTAACCTTATTTTCGAGGACTTTCGCATAGATCTGGGTGGTCGTTACCTTGGTATGGCCCAGAATTTTACTCACCGTTTCGATCGGTACCCCGTTAGACAAGGCAACCGTAGTAGCGAATGTGTGTCTTGCCATGTGAAAGGTCAGATTTTTTTTGATCCCGCAAATATCAGCCACTTCTTTGAGATAGGCATTTGTCTTGATATTGGTGATCATCGGCAGCAGTTTGCCGCTGGCGAACACTGCCGGATCGTTGTTGTATTTTTCCAAGATCGTCAACGCCGGTGGTAAAAGGGGAACGTTTGATTTTATTTTCGTCTTTGTTCTAAAGGTGTAGATCCACTTATAACCATCGATCCCGATGACGAGATTGTCAATGGTGAGCTTTTGCATATCTACTTAGGCAAGGCCTGTATAACAGGAAAAGACGAACATGTCTTTCACTCTTTCCAATCGCTTAATATCAAAAGCTTTCTCTTCGAGAGCGGCTAATTCCTGCATGGTTAAGAATGTCCTGTTCGATTTCTGCTGCTTACCCTTAAAACCCACGAATGGATTTTTGTCCAGCAGACCTGTCGCCAGTGCGAGCCCAACTATTTTTCGGATTCGCTGAATATGTTTCAGTGCAGCATTGTTGCCGCATTTCCATATGGTCTTGGCGTAAAAATCGAAGTCCATCAGGAATTGAACGTCGAGTTCTTTAAGGGTTAGATCTTTTCTTTTGTACTTTTTGTCAAGAAATTCTTTCAAATGTCCCTGGGTGATCTTCCAGTTTGTCACCGTCCCAGGCGCAAAATCAATCCCCTTTTTGAGCGTCGAGCTTTGAGACGTGCCGGTCAAATTGTTCCACGAGGGTGTGACTTTTATGGTCCAGTCCCAGTACTTCATTTTTGATGCTGTCAGCAGTGACCAGTTTACCGGATTCAATGAATCGATTATAGATTTCCCGGGCGCGGTGTTCGAAACTTTTAATCGTGTCGTTAAGTAGACGGGCGTCTTCCGTGTAGCCAATGACCCTCCCTTTTGTCGAGATGCCTTTTATCGGTTACGATCTCCTGATCATCAATAAACAAGCCCTTGGCCGTGCTAAGGATATGGACGATATTTTGCAATTGCAGCTGAAGCATGACCGAAGACTGCCTCAAACCCGCCAACGTAAAAGACCTCGATGAAGCTCAACGGCGAAACACTCCGCTACCTGCGGCACCCCGATGGCCATACTCGCCAATAGAAGCTGAATGCTCTTGCCAGTATTGCACCCAGATTGGATTCAAACCT
>Ga0302315_10004757_pt1 | contig 11776 bp, 8 predicted proteins | sample III_Palsa_N3_1_FD_200532 | JGI IMG/M metagenome (GOLD analysis project Ga0302315, IMG submission 200532) | Peat permafrost microbial communities from Stordalen Mire near Abisko, Sweden - III_Palsa_N3_1 | ecosystem: Environmental > Terrestrial > Soil > Palsa > Peat permafrost | place: Sweden... | reverse complement strand
GCAGAACCACTTGAGCCAACTGCCCGACTGGGCAGGCCTCTACCATTCCAGGGATGGTGGTATGACCTGGACTAAGGTCCCGAATGTGACACGATGTCTGACTTTCAGCCTCGGCGCTAAATCGCCCAACGGAAACTCGATGCTCTACTACTATGGCCGCAATAACGATTCAACGGCGACTGCAAATACCGACACCATTTATTGCAGTAACGACGATGGAGCGACGTGGAAGAGCATCCTGAATCCCAGCGGGCCCAATATGATTGGCAACTATCCGCTGGTGATGCAAGCAAGCCGTCAGACTTACGGACGACTGTTCATTGGGACATCTGGCCGCGGGGTGTTCTACTCAACGCCTTAAAAGAATTGTCAATGACGAAAACCATGCTGATTGGGGTATAGTTGCGGGCAGAACATATGATCACCGAGCAAATAATCTTTAACGCGGCCTCTGAAACGACAGTATCGATAGGTGCATACGCGCCATCGTTGTCCGTGCATGGTCACGTCTGTGGCTTACGTACAAGTAAGACTACCACCAGCCAGCAGTCGAACTATGATAATTCGACCGTGAGTTGCGGCAAACCATGGAGACAGAAGATCTAGAAGCTTTGATACAACGTTCTGAACAGTGTTAAGCCCTCCCGGTCTTCTTCGTGAAGCCGGGAGGGCTTTTTGATTCCGCATTTTAGAGAGCGGAGAACTGGTCGATCTTAAAAGGTAAAGGAAATGGATGAAAACATAACAGTCAGCTCAATGGAGCCGGACACAGAATACAAAGCTTATCTATCGCGCATAGCGTCGCGATTTCAGGCAAACGTTAAAGGCAGCCATGTCTTTACGACAGATGCAGACAACTTGTGGGACATCTTCGTGGAGGCCCTACCTGCCGATCAGCGCGCAGTTCACAATTGCCACAACTGCCGGCAGTTCGTTGAGCGGTTTGGCGGACTCGTGACTATCTCCAAGAATGGGCATGTCGCTTCGGCTGTCTGGGACGTTGCCGATGCCTATTATATATACGTGTCGCCGATATCTGCAATGTTGAGAGTCATCAACAAGGCTAATGTTACGGGCGTTTTTCTAAGCTCAGAAGAGGCTCTGGGCCACCCGGTAACCGGTAGATGGTCGCATTTCCATGCGGCTTTACTGCCACAAATGCTATTTAACTCGCGAGTACAAACGGCTGGACAGGCGATGGCGGAAAAGCGGGAAGACTTTAGAAATGTCACATCGGCTCTCGACGAATACTCGCTGCCGGTGCTTAAGCAAGCAATACGTCTGCTGAAATCAGACGCGTTGTATAGAAGCGAAAAGGTCCTTGGGGCTGCGGAATGGCTACGTGATCTGCACATGGCGCGCAAGTCGGCCCGCATCGACATTAGGGCCAATATGACATGGCGGGCAATTGCGTCGGCGCCGGCAGGATTCTGCCATCCGCGCAGTTCCATGATAGGGACACTGCTTGAAGACATCGCAGCGGGCAAGGGCTTTGATGACGTAGCACGCTCGTTCGCGGCAAAGATGCATCCTCTGCAGTATTTGAGGCCGCAGGCTGCGCCGACGGCCGGCGCCATTGCACAGGCCGAGAAGATTGTAGCGCAACTGGATGCTGCCGGCTCTCTGGCACGTCGATATGCGCGAATGGACGACGTCAAGGCGCTCTGGAAGCCAAAAGCAGCGAGCAAGGCTGCCAAGGGAGGGCTGTTTTCTCATCTTAAGCCAAAGGGTAAGTCGAGAACATCGGATATGGAGATTCCGGCAATAACGATAACCTGGGAAAAGTTCGCCCGGACGGTGCTGCCTTCGGCTGAGCGGATAGAGTACTTCGTTCTGACAAAGAAGGACAGCTACGTCACTCTTGTTACTGCCGTAAACCCTAATTCGCCTCCAATCCTGCAGTGGGATGTGGAAGGAGAGCGAAATCCGGTTTCCTGCTACTTGTGGCACGGCGGAGCGGAGGCCGCGCAATTCGGGTTGACACCAGGCCTGTATCATGATGTAGCTGCCGTAACACTAAGACCGTCAATGTGGGGATCCAAACAGCTTTCCCATTATGGAGAAGGGGTGATGTTCTGCCTGCATGGTGCGCATGAAACCAAGCGGGGAGGACTGGTGATCTTCCCTGAAAATCTAAAGTCCGAGTTTCACGGAATTAGGTCGGTCATGGAAGCCTATTCCCGCGCCGGAGTGCTTGAGGGAGCAGATGGAGAGCATGTTTGCGGGCCCATGCTGAGTAAAGGAGGCACATGGGAAGCACGAATCAGGGTAACAAGTGATGGGGAAACTGCCGTCTACGACCTTGACCGTTGGGATTGACGGTAAAGCGATACGGTCGTAGCCATTGCGGCCGTATCGCTGATTTACACTGCTATTTGTGCAGGTACATAAGCCGTTCAATGTAAGGCGTCTGTTCCGGGCGCAGAGCGCCGTCCGCGCCCAGGCACCCGTCCGGTACATTGCCCGGTTGGTAACCCCAGGCCCACCAGTCTCCACTCACGGGTCGATCGTGCTTCGAAAGCTTCAGGCCATCAGGCTCCTTGCCGTGCATATAGGACAACAATGTGTTTCCCCAGGCCATTTCCTCAGGAGTCTTCATAGAAGATCCCATTTCGCCAATCCACACAGGAGCGACATTTTCGGTTATTAGCCAACCCCAGCAGTGGTTCATCCTGGCCACATACCCAGGTCCCGATTCCGGTCCTTTGTACCCTCCGATCTCCTTTGGATATTCGTGTACCGAATACACGAGTTTGGACGGATTGCTGATAACAATGGGAAGGTTTTTGGCGACGGAAAGATCGCCTTCGTAGGCGTCGATCTTGTAATTGATAATCGACTCGCATATGATCAGCGCGTCGGGATTAACGGCCAGAACGGCGTCTCCAACTCGCTCGTACATGGCGTGGATATCCGTAGGCCCGTTGCCTCCCCAGAGTGCAGGCGTCGACGTGTGTGCGCAGGGCTCATTGCGCAAGTCGAACCCGATTACGGTTGGGTTTCCGGTCCAATGTTTCGCCATGGTCACCCAGTCCTGAAGAAACTTGTCGTTGCCGATCGTGCCAACGTCCCCTGCCCCATCGGTGCCGTCGGTGCCGGGACCGGTGTCGAACCAGAGACCGTTGGACTGCTGCGCCGCGTTAGACCAGTTGGCCGGAGTGGCCTCGTTGTTGTGGTTGTCGAAGATAACCTTTACGCCGTACTTGCCGCATGTGGCGACCAGCTGGTCGAATTGAGACATTAGATCAGGATCTTCGACGCTCTTATTGTTGAAATCGACGCGAATGCAATTGAAGCCGAACTTCTTTACAGCGGCGATGTTTGCATCCAGACCTTTATACGGACCGCTGTAATCGAGACGACCACCGACTATAACAGTGCCAAAACCGCCGACGCATGCAATGCGGACTGAGTGGCCGTGCTTGTCTACGATTTGACTACCGTGTGTGCTGAGATAGCCAGCTGGCAGCATTTTCGGCGGGCCTTCCGCGGCCGAAGTGTGACCGATACCACTCAGAGTGATAAGTGCACTGCATCCGATAAATAGTGATTTCCAGTGTTGCATGATCTGCTTTTCCGATCAATAAAGTGATTAAGTTGATGTGGCGTTGACGAAGCACTGTCCGTCCTCTCCTCTCCCCCATTCTGATGGTGGGAGAGGGTTGGGTGAGGGGGTTATCTGGATAAATTTACCGGTTAAATCTTACCGAACGCTCCAGAAAGACCCCTCATCTCAATCTTCTCCCACAGGATGGGGAGAAGAGGCCGGAGCCGGACGAAGCTCCATTATCCTTAACCGCAGGTCTGTTCTTCGCAAGGGCATTTTCTGCTCAATTATAGAAAGCCCCCATCGCCCAGGCTCCCGAGGATGGCCGGGATGCCCAGTTGAAGTCGAACGTGAGGACGGAGTAGGCGTTTGTGCCTGTTGAGTAGCAAGGCGAGCTTGAGCTGAGGACATATCCCGATGGGCTGAACGATCCTGCGCTGGCGAAGCTTACTGAGGAGTTCCAAAGCAACACATCGCTTGGGCCGTTCATATTGAAACCGCCGGTGCCATCCAGGCAGTTCGTTTTTATGACCTGAGTTCCGCCGCCGGCATCCGAGGCGACGTCAACGATTCCGTTCGTCTCCCACACAATATTGTTTTCCCAGGTGAAATTGTTGTTGGGATCGTTGTCTACCTGAATGCAGGCTGGGTTAACGCTTGTTGTGTTGTAGGGAGATGTGTTGTAGAACACGTTGTTGTAGATCTGGTAGCCATTGAGGCCGCCCGCATAGAAACCCGTTACCGTATTTTGGTTGGCGGCGCGAAAACAGCTCTGGCCTCCGACAACGATGTTGTTAAAAATCTGGGAGCCGTAATTGAGCGGGGCTGTATTGCTCTCATTATCAGAGGCTATGCCAATGGCTGGGAACGAAATGCCACCGTAAAGCGGACGCAGGATCGCGTTTGAATCCGCGTAAATAAAGTTGCTCCAAACATAATTGTACTGGGTGTTGCAGATGTAGACTTCGACGCTCCAGTTGTCGTACACAGTATTGTTATCAACCCAGTTATAGGCGGTAGTCTGACCGAAGCTATACATGCCGATGCCCTCGCCCCAGTTGTGATAAACCGTGTTGTACTGAAAGTTGCAGTACTCGCAATTCGAAAGAACCAGGCTGCCCGCCCAATTAGCGCCGTGCCCATTCAGATTGGTCTGATTGTTGTCATGAACCGTGCAATTGAGGACTGCGTCATGCTGCAGCACATGCGTCGACGCGGTGCTGCCGACCATAATGCCGGCCCATTGAGCGCCCGTACTTATGCAGTTCTGTACCGTATCGTAGCTTCCGTTCGGGATATCGATGTTAACCCCGGACGCATTTTCCATCGTAAGGTATTGAACGGTGATGTAATTTCCGTTCAGATCGATACTGTCTCCCGTGCCCAGCCAGTTGCCTCCAACCAGAACCGCGTTGCTCTGGCCGGGAGTGGTCTGGATGATAATTGGGGCTGCGGTCGTCGCGGTTGTGTTCACCGTAACTGGATTGCCCTGAGCGACCCCTCCGCCCCCGTACCAGGCAAGCTGATATACTTCGCCATTGCCGTTCATGTCGATGGTATCGCCGCCAGAAGGCGTGTGGCCCCCAGAATAATCGTTGTTAACTTTGTAAACCGCCTCCTGCAAGGTCAGCAGCGGTGATGATGGCGATCCGCTGTTGCTGTCACTGCCACTGTTTGCGTCCACGTAGTAGGTGGACGCGAAGCCCTTCGGCGCTGCCGAAATTAACACCGCCAGCGCTAAACCGGAGACTATCATAGTCGTTCCTAAACACTTCATTGGTTTTGCTCCTTATAGATCGCATTAATATCATTAGGATTTAAATTTGTACACTTGCTCAGCAATTTCGTGATTGAGTCCCTTAACCAGTGTCCTAGCAATATAGCGATTGTTCAAATAAGAACATCACAGTTACCTCACTATCTTGCTGCTCTTTTGTTCCTCCTTCCTTACGAATTCCTTAAAACAACATTTTTTCGATGGCGCATCAGGTAGTCGCGCCAACGAGAAGGCGGATCGGTAGCGATATCCGATTCGGAGGATCGTCAGAGTCGTGTTCGATGCGGTGCACCAGCATTTCGATAGCCGCGCCGCAAGCCAGATCTATAGGAACGGCAGCGGTCGTCAGGGGCAAATCCAGACACTGACCTTCCATAAGGCCATCGAATCCGGTCACCGCGACATCCTGCGGCACCTTGAGGCCGGCACGGCGCAGGCCGTTGTAGACCCCAATCGCCGTCATATCGTTGTAGCAAATCGCGACATCCGGACGGCTCGACGCCGGCATGGCCGCCAGATCCAGCCCCCCCTGGAGAGCTGCCTCGACATACGAAATGTCTGATCTTAGCTGAATGATGATGCCAGGTAGATTCCGCTTGCAGCAATATTCGCGGAATGTGGCTGCGCGTGAGCCGGGAATAAGTTCATCAGCTTCTCGCGGACCGGGAGCGATCATTACAGGCCTCTTGCGGCCATTCTGAGTAACGTGGTCCATCAGCCGCAGCAAGCCGGCGCTAAAGTCGAAAGTAACGGCATCACAAACGGCATCGGACATCAAGCCTAGATATACAACCGGCAGGCCCTGCGCTTCTCGCCCAAGAAGAAACTCAATGTCTTGAATCGTCTCGGCCCACAGGAGCAGTCCGTCGATGGGTGACGTGCCCGGTCTGGGTCGATCGCGAAACTCCCCCATGCTGGTGAACTGTGCGTCGAGCAGCATTTCATAGCCGATTTCGCGAGCCCTCTGCCATGCCGAACGGGCGACATTTACGAAGAAGGGATTATCGAGGTTGTTCGCCATGAGGCCCAGGGTCTTGGTCTTTTTGCCAAGCAGCGAACGGGCAAACATATTGGGCCGGTAGCCTAGTTCCTCGGCCGCCCGGCGAACACGTTCCTGTGTGGCTGGAGCTATGCGCGCCTTGTGAATGCCGTTAAGAACCCGCGAAACCGTGCCGGCGGAAACCTGAGCACGTGCGGCAACATCGACGAGTCCTGGTGGATTGGAAGTAACTTTACTCATGGTGTGATTTGCACAAGCCTTTGTATGATCATAGCAGGTGCGTTGTGGTTTGTCAAGCGAATCGAGGTGAGATGCTGGCAAATTTAGTGGTATTAGGACAAATTCAAGCGATGTTACGGTTTAAGATCTAGTAGTCGTGCCCTAGTTTCTTTGTATTGAGGCTTGGATCGACCACATTTATGCAAAGCTTTGTGCTCATCACTGACGATAAATTATACTAACGGGGAGAGCGGATTATGAGCCCGACCACCCCTAACCCCTCCACTTCGTAAAGGGGGACCAGATGGGCTGGCTACGGGGACTTAAGGGTTTTAGTCCGTTTCGGGCATGGGCATGGCCTGAATCTAGCCCACAGACATCAACGTTCGTTGACTCTCAACCGCTGGCTATGCCATAATAACTCCGATAATTCACAAACAAAAATGTACCCCGTAAGAGTTTTTACGGCCTCACAAGGAGACCTGTTATGGCAGTTCGAGTTGGCATCAACGGCTTCGGCCGCATCGGGCGCATCACTTTCCGCGCCATCCAGGAGCGCTACAACGCTTCTGACGTAGAAGTCGTCGCGATCAACGACCTGACGGACGCACGCACCAACGCGCATCTGCTTAAGTACGATAGCAACTATGGCCCTTACAAGGGCGGCGATGTAACGTTCGAAGACAAAGACATTATTGTCAACGGCAAGAAGATCAACGTATACGCGGAGAAAGATCCCGCGGTGATCCCGTGGGACAAAGACGGAGTCGATGTCGTTGTCGAAAGCACCGGTTTCTTCACGGACGCCACCAAGGCTGTTGCTCACCGCGAGCATGGCGTAAAGAAGGTCATTATCTCCGCTCCTGCGAAGAATGAAGATCTGACCATCGTTCTGGGCGTCAACGACAACGTATACGACCCATCCAAGCACCACGTCATCTCTAACGCTTCCTGTACGACCAACGGCCTGGCCCCTGTCGCCAAGATCCTGCATGAGAAGTTCGGCATTCAGAAGGGTCTGTTGACCACGATCCACGCCTACACTAACTCGCAGAAGACGGTAGACACAGCCGCCAAGGACCTCCGCGATGCACGCGCCGCCGCTCAGAACATTGTTCCAAGCAGCACAGGCGCCGCCCGCGCAGTTGGCCTCGTAATCCCTGAGCTTCAGGGCAAGTTCACGGGCATGGCCTTCCGCGTGCCAACTCCGACCGTTTCCGTTGTAGACTTCACCGCGCTTCTGGACCGTGACGTCACAGTCGCCGAACTGAACGCTGCGGCCAAGGAATACGCCGAGGGACCGATGAAGGGCATTCTGCAGTACAGCGACGAGGAGCTCGTCTCCACCGACCTGAAGGGCAACCCACACTCGTCGATCTACTCCGCAGTCGACACGATCGGCCTCGGAAACTTCGTTAAGGTCGTAGCCTGGTACGACAACGAATGGGGCTACAGCTGCCGTGTTGCAGACTTGCTCAAGTTCCTGGGCGATAAGGGACTATAAGTCTTACAGACTTGATTTAACTTGATTTAAAAGGCCGGACTGTCTGCTTAGGCAAACAGTCCGGCTTTTTTGCGTTTAGCTACCTCGCGCTAATCCCTCTTAGCCATTCGTAGTCGAGCAGGGCGTAGCGTAGCCAGTCGTGCCACTTGCCTTTTAGCCAGACGGCTTCGTGTTCATGGCCTTCGCGCCTCATCCCTATCTTCTCCATGACCTTCCAGGAGCCTATGTTTTCGGGGGTGCACCAGGATTCTATTCTGTGCAGGCCGGCTTCGGTGAAGCCTAACTCCAACAGAGCGGCTGCGGCTTCCGATGTGTAGCCCTGCCTCCAGTAGGCTCTATTTATCGTGTAGCCGATCATCGCCGTTAGGTCGGGCTTGCTCGTTGAACAAAGATTGCATCCGCCGATGACGTCCCCGGTTGCTTTGAGGGTGATGGCGTAGAAATAGCCCATCTCTTCCGGGCAGTGGGAAGCTTCGATGCAGGTGTCGATAAACTCGCGTGTTTCATCTTCTGTGTTGGGTCCCCAGCGCTGGTATTGGCACGTTTCGGGGTCGCGGCCGTATTCGTGGGCGGCTATCCAGTCGGACTCTTCGTAGGGACGCAGCAAAAGACGTTCTGTTGTAAGTGTGGTTTGTGTCATCTTTGAAATCCATAGGTGTTTTCCTCAAAGATGGGGGACCTTCCTGCTTATCTTAAAACGTAACGCTGTGCATGCGGCCCGCATGCTTGTCCAAAGCTACAAGCATGGCACATTTGCTTTTTGCTTTAAGTTAGGTTTTCCAGACATTACCTTTCAGGACATGGTTGCCACAGGGCTGGAAACCATGGCACGAAGAGAAGAATTAATGCTGGGTAGTTTACGCTGGGTATACTAGTAAGCGAATCTTAACACCTCCGAGGACTGTAGAATGACCTTTAACAAAAAAACTGTCGAGGATATCGATGTTGCAGGCAAGCGCGTTTTGGTGCGGGTGGACTTTAATGTCCCGCAGGACGAAACGGGCGCCATTACCGATGACCGCCGTATTCGCGCTGCTCTTCCCACCATTCAGTATCTGACCGAGCATGGCGCGCGTGTCATTCTTGCCTCCCACCTGGGACGTCCTAAGGGCGGTCCAGAAGCCAAGTATTCGCTGAAGCCCGTAGCGCAGCGCCTTTCGGAACTACTTTCGAAGCCAGTCGTCCTCACGGAAGACAGCATTGGCGATGCGGTAGCCGCTCAGGTGAACGCACTGAAAGATGGCGATGTTCTGCTGCTTGAGAATGTTCGCTTTTACAAGGAAGAAGAAAAGAACGATCCGGAGTTTGCGGCCAAGCTCGCTTCCCGGGCCGAGCTTTACGTAAACGATGCCTTTGGGACAGCGCACCGAGCCCATGCTTCCACGGAAGGTGTCGCACATATCCTTCCTGGCGTTGCCGGATTCCTTCTTAAGAAGGAGCTGGACTATCTTGGCAACAATGTCGACAACCCAAAGCGTCCCTTTGTCGCCATTCTCGGCGGAGCCAAGGTCAAGGACAAGATCAAGGTTATCGAAGCTCTTCTGCCAAAGGTCGATACACTCATCGTTCTGGGCGGTATGGCGTATACGTTCTACAAGGCCAACGGCCTTGAAATTGGAGATTCTCTGCTTGACAAGGACAGTTTGGAATTCGCGCGACGCATTCAGGATGAAGCCGGCAGCAAGTTCGTCCTGCCGGTTGATGTGGTTGCGGCCAACGGCAATCCGTTCGGTGGAGATCCGGACAGCCTGGACGTCAAAATAGTTGGTGTGGACGGTTTGGAGCCAGGCTGGGAAGGCGTCGACATTGGTCCGGCATCGGTTGAAAAGTTCTCGAAGATAATTAAGGGCGCGGCGACTGTCATCTGGAACGGGCCAGCTGGAATCTTCGAATTCGACCGTTTTGCTACGGGGACTCGCGGCATTGCCCAGGCTCTGGCCGATAGCAGCGCGATCACCATTGTAGGGGGTGGAGATTCGGCGGCGGCTGTCGAGAAGCTTGGCTTCGCTGACCAGATCACGCATATCTCCACCGGCGGCGGCGCTTCGTTAGAGTTTCTCGAAGGCAAAATCCTGCCGGGTGTTGCTGCGCTGCAGGATAAGTAAGCTCAATCAGCCACGCGTCCGCTGTCATTGGCCGTTGCTATGATGCAATGCGACGATTGGCCAGCCGAAATTGGCGCTGCTAGCGCTAATTTCGGCCGTCTAACAAAAGGACAGTGAACATTGAGTACGCCCACCCCTCCCGGATACGATTCGACACCGAGTTACATAACGCCGAAAGTCGATTTCGGCTGGATTGGCGAAGCGTGGCAAATTTACCAGAAAGCCTGGATATCCTGGCTTCTGCTGTATCTCGTTACAATTCCATTCGGGGTTGTATCCATCCTGTACACACTGCCCCAACTGAAAGCTAGTGTTGCTCTAATACGAAGTATGTCTGCTGGAATTTCAGTAGTTCCGCCAGCGCAAACCTTTAGCTATCAAATAACTACCTGGCTGTTGGACATAGCTTCTTTTATAGTTGTGATATTTATATCGTCCTGTGCGAGCGACATCGCTTTGCGGCAGGTGCGAGGTGAACGCATTGAACCTGGGAGTATCTTTCGAGGCTTGCGCAATGGGTTACAGATGTTCCTTTATTGGATTCTGTTTTATATTGCCGTGCTTGTCGGAGAACTAGGCTGCTGCATCGGCATCAATGTATCCATGGGACTGCTCCTACCCGGATTTGCCATGATAGCAGACAGGGAATCTGCGGGCGATACAGTTACGAAAAGCTTCGCACGGATGAAGGGCGACTGGCTCAACGCTGCGCTATTCTCCTTTGTTTATGGCCTCCTTTCATTCCTAGTAATCATCTTAACGTTAGACATAGCCTCTTTTATTCTGGGGCCTATGACGTTTATAATTTCAGCACTTGCTTATCGGGACATGGTCGGATTCCCCCCTACCGCAAACGTCGGCAGCCAGGATAACGGCTTTGGCGATCGATAATTGAGTAGATCTTTTGCGTAAATACACTTTGTAATGTAGAAGTACTGTAAATGTGGAAGGAATTCCAGCGGATTACCACGAAACTTTGATAAGTCAGTTTAAGAAGTCACTATCGTCGCGCGCCCCTAGCATCTTTGGAAGTGAGTAGTTTGGCTTCCGCCGCGCTTCGGTCTTCAAAAGAGAAGGAATTCTGCGCATGAGCACGCCATACGGTACTGGGGTTGGACAGCCGCCCATCGGCCAACCCGGCAAAGTCAACTTTGGTTGGATCTCGGAATCCTTCCAGTATTTCAGTCAAGCAGCCGCAGTCTGGGTCGTTTTCGCCCTAATTATGGTTGCTGCTACCGGAGCCATTTACGGCGGTGGATTTCTCATCTTGCATCCCATGTCCAGCGGCTATGATGGCGGATCGCGATTTATGCCTCCTGGTGGGGGAGCGTTGTTTGTCCCGGACGTGATCATTCTGGTCATCGAAGCGTTCTTCCTTGCATGCGGCATGAATATGGCCCTTAAGCAGGTCCGCGGCCAGCAGATCAGTTTCAACGATATGTTCACGGGTGTGAGCAATTTCGTCCCAATGCTCATATACGTTCTTCTGGTTGGTGTTGCCAGCTTTCTTGGCTGCTGCGCCCTTTGTATAGGTTGGTTTGTAGTCATGGGGCTTCTCCTTCCCGCCGCTGCCATGGTGGGCGACGGTGTACAGCCTGTTGACGCGATCACAAGAAGCGTCAAC
>Ga0302315_10004753_pt1 | contig 11781 bp, 10 predicted proteins | sample III_Palsa_N3_1_FD_200532 | JGI IMG/M metagenome (GOLD analysis project Ga0302315, IMG submission 200532) | Peat permafrost microbial communities from Stordalen Mire near Abisko, Sweden - III_Palsa_N3_1 | ecosystem: Environmental > Terrestrial > Soil > Palsa > Peat permafrost | place: Sweden... | reverse complement strand
TAACAGTCAGCTTAACAAAACGGACATCTGCTGGTCCAACCGCGACGGGACCGTCTCCAACACCCGGACCTGTAGAGGCATCCGCGAGCGTTGTCCATGTCTTCCCATCGCTGCTGCCGTCTATCTTGAAGCGGTACTTATGGTCACCGGTTTCCCAGGCGAGCGTTATACCGGTGACGTGAAGTGTTTGTCTCAGGTCAGCCGTTATCCATTGCGGATAGGACGACGAATCCGCGCACCAGCGGGTTGCCGAGTCGCCGTCGAACGCATCCTGCGCCGGGTGCCCTGATTGAGATGTAGACGTCTCAAGACCCCACAGCGCGTTGTCCGCCGGTTCAAATTGTCCGCCCACAATCTGTCCATGCGTCAGCGCAAAGCGCCACTGCCCCGTCATTGGGAGGTTCCATGGATTGCTTCCACGCAGCTTGTCTGGCGAAAGCGGCGACGCGCCCGGTAGTGGAATTGGCAATGTAGCAGGTGTTACGCCCTGTGTATTCTGTGCCTGTGAAGCGACACTGACAAGCAAAAGCGCCGCAGCTGCCGCAAGCCCAGTGCGTAACCCGTGCGGGAGGTGAATAGGGTTTATCATAGGACTCAAACAATAGCATATAGACACGGTTACGTCAACACCGGTTGTCAAAAAAGTGTGACTAATACGCAAGAATGCTCACTATTTGTTTAGCCAAACAGCCAGAAATGGAACAACATCCGGCACGTTATGTGTTATTATTGCTGAAAGAATAAGAACTATGTGCCTCCGCGGGCGAGGCTGTCGCCCTGTCCCATGGAAAGGATTTCCAGATGAGTGTCGAAAAGATTGAAAAGACGGAAGAAGAGTGGCGCAAGGAACTGACGCCGGAGCAGTATCACATTCTGCGCCAGAAGGGCACGGAACGCCCCTACAGCGGCGAATATACAGACACCGAGGACTCAGGAGAGTACAAGTGCGCAGCCTGCGGACAGATGCTATTCGACTCGGACACGAAGTTTCACTCAGGATGCGGCTGGCCCAGCTTCTACGATGCAGTCCCAGGAGCAGTAGAGATGACCGAAGACTCAACCCACGGTATGCGCCGTGTTGAGGTTACGTGCAGCCGCTGTGGCGGCCATCTCGGACATGTGTTTCCCGATGGTCCAGCGCCGACAGGACAGCGCTATTGCATCAATTCGGTGAGTGTCAAACTGGACAAAGCCAAGTAGTCCACAAAAAAGGAGCGCAGATCCTAAGTACGGATCTGCGCCTCTTTTTTCGTCTATTTAGCGGGAATGAACTTCATCGCTGCCGAGTTCATACAGTACCGCAGACCTGTGGGCTGGGGGCCGTCGTCAAAGACATGGCCCAGATGTCCGCCGCATACGGCACAGCGTACTTCCGTGCGGTCCATGCCCAGGCTTGAATCTGTGTCGGTTAGCACTGCAAACTTGTTGATCGGTTCAAAGAAGCTTGGCCAACCCGTTCCCGAATCGAATTTCGTATCGGAACTAAACAAAGGGTTGCCGCAGGCCGCACACACATAAGTGCCCTTCTTTTCGTTATTCCAGTATGCCCCGGTAAACGGCGCTTCCGTGCCGGACTCCCGGAGAATGTTATACGCCGCGGGCGTGAGGATTTTCTTCCATTGCGCGTCCGTCTTCACGACTTTAGGCAAAGGCTTGGTCGGTCCCTTGTTGGACGAGCCCGTTACAGCCTCCAGCTTCGCCTGAGGCACCGTTGAACCAGACCTCAAGAAAAGGCCAAAGAGAACCGCGCAGATCGCAGCCGCTAAAACCGTCCGTAAGATCACCGTATTAGCAGAGGTGTTTGTTTTTGGTTTCATAACATCTCTCATAACGTTTGACACCACGGATTCGTTCAATCATTTTCGCGGGTTGATGGGGGTAAAAGGAGAATGAGTTAGTAAGCGTTAGACAGTCGAACAGCTTCCGAAAATCGCGAATCTATGTCTTTGCTTGCGTGGAGAACAGTAAAACCAATAACGTGGTTATAACGGTCATATCTGGCAATTACATCATTGTCGAACAATTCGCTGTCCGAGGCGTCCTGTGAACCCCCGAAATTTATGTAAAGAACATCCGCCTCTTTGTCGTAAGACATCGAGACCTCAGTGCCTGGAGCTTTCCTGATGGTCGGAATAAAACCAATATGTTCTTCGAATTCTATGGCCATATCTGATCTCGTCTGTTAATTGCGTTCATTTTTGTCGTCTTAAAGGCGGTTGTTACAAACCCTTCACAATCAGCACCATCATTGCCTTCGATAAAGGCTACTATTAGAAACCAGCCTTTTCCTAAGTCGATTACTGCAAGAAATTCTACATCGGCTCCAGCCACAACGCGCTGCGGCTTTTCTATAGCCGAGAGAACCTGGGACTTCATGTTCCTAAGTTCTGGATGTCCGTCCAGTAACAGGCAGATATCGGTGGGACTCGACACGTGCGCATCTCGACCTAGTCTTTGGCCGTAGCCACGGCAACATAAGAATCTGCAGTGCCGTAATACAGGAACCATGTCTTCTTGAAGTGGACAAGGCCTTCAACGAAGTCGGTTCCTGCCGCATATTGACCGGTTATTTCGTAAGGTCGTTGCGGGGTGATAAAATAGGTATCCGTACGGTCCAGGAGCTTTGTCGGGTCATTCACATCGAAGAGGGCCTGCCCTCCAGAGTAGGTGCCTTCATGAAGAGACTTATCCCCGTTGCTCCCGCCGTTTTTGCCGTTGTACAGAAGAACTATGCCCTTTGTTGTAACCAACGCCGGAGGACCGGCTTCCGCAAGCGCACTGTCGAACTTGCCCGTCCGCGGCTGCAGGAGTGGCTTCCAATTGCCGTTTTTATCCAGAATGGGGTCCCAGTCCGTAAGGTTGTCCGACGTTGCCGCGTAGACGCTTCCTTCCCCGAAGTACATCCAATATTTGCCGCCGATCTTTGCTGCATTCAGATGATCTCCAGAACGCTTTGTGACAATGGCTCCAGATTTACAGTAGGTATTCAAAAATCTTCCGTTTGCAGTTTTAGCGAATACAGGTCCGGCTTTTACCCAGTGCACCAGATCCCGCGACGTCGCCGCAGCCAGACGCGCCGTGCGATGGTTCCACTGCGTGTATAGCAGCACGTAACCCCCGTCCTGGGTTTCAACGATCCTCGGATCTTCGCAGCCGCCCGTCCACTCGTTGTCCTTCTGATCATCGTTGTCTGGAAAAAGAACTGGTGTGTGGTGCACGATGAAGTGCAGCCCATCCTTGCTTTCGGCGAGCCCTATACGCGAAGTGTGCGCGCCAATGCCTTCCCCTGAATTGTCCTCCGCCCGGAACAACACATAAATCCTGCCGTTACGCACCACGGCCGCCGGGTTGAACGTATGGTCGTGCTCCCAGGCAACCTGGCCTTTGGTCATCGGGCAATCGAACAATTTACCCGTGTCAGGAGACAGTACCGGATTTACAGTGTCTGCCTTAACAAATGGTCCAATCATCCAAGACTTGTTTGTTGGCGGCGAGGATGGAATCGCCGCTGCGGTCTCCTGAGCGCATACAAAGCGACTGCCGGTCAACGTCGCAATGCAGACTAATATAACCGACAGTTGGGGTGGGGACATCATCGTTCCTAAATCGCCGCCAGCCGCGCCTTTTGCTCTTCGATCATCTTCTGTTCTTTCAGGACTCGAGCAGGCACGATCCGCTCCCGTTCATGGGTAGCATGGAAGTCAAACCGTTCGACTCCCAGCGCGTGCAGGACTGCCAGCTCTACGGCGGAGAAATCCTGAGGCTCTTCGCGGTTAAACTGCATCGGCTCGATCAGGGATACCGGAGGGTTCGTAATAAATCGCGCGACTTTAGAGTGGTTTTGAGACACGGTGTGCAGCATATACGGATGCAGTAAAACGACATCGCCGATGCTTCCTGTGAACTCAATAAACTCGCTGCACTCGTGGATCATGCTCTTAAAGGGAAATTCGTTGGGCAGCACGCCTTCCGGTCGATCCTTCAGGAAATCTGTGACAACTTTAATGGAATCTGGGGCGATATAGGTGCCGCCGCCCTTATGCTTGATGTCGCTCCAGACAACAAGGGTGAGCAAACCCTGTTCGGGGCTGTCCAAAAAGTGGCGGAAAAAGTCGCCGTCCTTGTGCCAGCCAGGACAATCCGCGGACGGTGCTCGCCAGGGCTCGTCGGCGCCCTCCTTGAAGTTTGCGATCAGCGCATCGCTCCAGGTAGCGGGTAGTTTTATGCGGTCAAATCCGCCTAGAAGCTGGCAAATAGCGCCCCAGGCTACGGGGCTGAAGTCGGGAAGATCGAAGTATTCAAGACCGGGCATGTGGATACGCGGCTCGGCCCAGGTAGATCGATCGTCTTTGTCGTAGCCAAGCCGCTTAAAGGCTTTATCCGTTATCGCCTGAGCGGTTGCACGGCTAAAGCAGTCGTGGACAACCACAAATCCTTTTTCTACAAAGTGCTGGATATCTTCATTCGAGAGAACGGGCTGTATTTCTGGCATAGTCTTACCTCTTTACTGCTGACACAAAGTGTCGTGGTCTCGAGGTTTTGTATGCCACACAGCCCGCATAGAATCCTTCTATAGAATGGAGGCGTCTGCTCCGATGTATCCCTGCAAGGACGTTACATAGTCCGGAGACGCAATCCGTGCTCTGGTGGCTTCCGCACTTTGAATGCGTTCCAGCAGAGTGGCGCGGACATCGTTTCCAAGATGAACGTCTTTTGAGAGGGACTTGTTCAGGTAGGCGATCTCCTGCTCGACATGTTTCGCGTCTATGGTCTTCTGTGCGTGCAGGCGCTCCTGATACCAATCCGAAGCAAGCATATTTTCCAGACTGAACAGAGCACGGAACTCGGGATGATGCGCATCCTTGCCCTCGTAGTGGCCATCGCGCATGACATGGAGCAGGGCACGGATGGGAGGACACGCGAAGTTGATGCTGCCATCCTCAAAGTAATACTCGGCGATTTGCTTCTGCGTCTGGACAATGTTGTCGATGCCGTCGATGAAGACATCCATATCCGTACGCTCCGGGCGCAGCATCTCCTTTGTGAAGACATCATTGGGGTTGTCGAAGACTATCCCAAAGAACGTCCGTACAAAATGCGGCGTGATCCTGTAGCCTAATCGGCTGGCGAATACCGTTCGGCCCGGCTTGCCGTCTTTGCCTTCCAGCTCGATGTCGCTGAGCGGCTCCAGATAGTTGTTCGCGATGAGATAGGAGGCGCTTCGTTCCGAGACCTCCATCCGCGACCAAATCTCAGGGATAATCAAGCTGATATCATGGTCGACTCGGAAATGAGGTCCGACAAAGCCCGCCGCGGTTACAAAACATTCGCTCGAAGTAAGCAGATGCGAAACCAGCGCATTGTTGACATCCACCACAGGAAGCACGGCGTTAAACGGACCCTTGGTCAGAGCCCCTTCGGATCCGGCTCCCGTTGTCGAGGGAGACTTTCCGGTCAGGCTGCTTATGTATTCCATAAACAACTCCGGGGTCTCCTGGTAATGAATTGGGTTGTAGGCGGCAAGCGACCGAATTGCGGCAGCGGGTTCCGGCGGATTAAGCCTTCGCCCAGGAAGAACCGCATTGACAGGCGTGGGTACCGGCAGATGAGCCGGTATCTTGCGGTGCAGACGCGCTCCTATCTCACCAAGATACTCGGCCTTTGTGTCGATAAGGTCCGGTCGAATCTGCAGATAGCGGGGGTTCTTCGTCGGTTTTCCATCGACTATCCTCGGGTGGGATGACGCCACAAAATAGCCATGTCCCTGTGCAGCCTTGCGAATAACATTCTGCATCGGCGCGGTGTACTGGCTGAACGTGACCGGCGCGGAAAGTATCTTACGGGCATCGTCGGCGGACAGCGGAGCATAGTTGGAGAAGAAGTTTCCGGGCAGTGCGAAGTGCGCTTCCGTGACTTTATCATAACCGCGATGGATGGCGTCATCCGGCCGCTGGAAAAGATAGCGCTCCGGATTTTCCTTAGACACAACCTTGAAGGAAACCGGACCATCGTACCGCGCGTTTGTTCCTGGAAGGTTGGCCGCCGGGACGACCATGGAAGCCGTAATGTCATCTTCACGCTGCAATTTGTGCGCGGGAATAAAGTCATCACGCAGCGAATAAATCCGCCATTTGCCGTCATTGGTAAACCCGACACGCATGTAGTGCGTAATGAGTTTGTCGTCGTTGAACTTAAGCTCGTTGCCTGGGCGTCCGTTGACCACATCGACACTAAAGCTCAGCCGCCAGTTGTCTCCCATTTCCTGTCTGTAGAATCGCTTGACGATGAATACAAGCTGACGGATCGGGTTCGGAATGCTTTCCAGCCACGTGTTATACTCATTGGTATAGAGCGTGTTCGAGGGTGTCAGAAGCTTGATGACGGAACCCAGTGAGCGCTGCTCGCTCAAAATAGGCCGGCTTTCTCCGTCGTGAGGCTTTCTGAAGCGCTTGCTGTAGTCGTCCTTCTTCAGCAGTTTGTCAACGTAGTCCATATCACGGTCGAAGTCGGCAATGAAGAAGGGACCGTACATGATCGCATCGGAGATAGGCTTCGAGATTTCCGACTTTCCACCGCCCGACACCGTGCTTGGCTTATGGCAAAACGTTCCTTCCGAAGCGGTTCCAATCAATCGCCACTGGCCCGAAGCTTCTTCCGCCTCAAGCCGCACCTTGAACCCCGCAGGGACAATATAGGTGTGCCGGGGATTAATGGAGTCTGTGTATCTGCTGTCTCCATTGCTCCAGGAAACGGTCTGCGTGCCAAGATCGATGACGACATCTTCAGGGACATAAATTAGGTCAGGATATCGGCGATCCACAGCGCTGCCATTGCCTTGTAATTCGACGGAGTCGGATAAGACCTCCAGGCCCTTTGCGAAGGTATGGTCCGTCTTTGGCAAGTGGGTAGGGACACTGAAGACCTTGCCCAGGTCGTACTGCGGGAATACCTGAGCGCCGCCCGAATGCTCTTCTTCGGCATAGCCGATAAGATTCGCCGCGTAGCTGATCTGAGTTTTGACTTCCTTTTTACAGTACCCAAAGTAGTTGTCGGCAATGATGGTCACCATCACCCCGCGGTTGTCACGGGCGCAGATTTTGAAAGCATTTCCGCCATTATATAAGTCGTCGGGGCTCGTCCAGCACATCCCGTCCTTCTTTTGACGCTCTGTGGCATCCGTAATATTCGGCAGGCCCAGGTCAGACTTTTTCAGGGTAATGAGATGCGGCGCCAGGATGATAATGCCCGACGTGCCCGTCCAATGCAGACCATCGAGAGCTGCATCATTTTGCGGCAGATGGGGATCTCCGGCATTCCCGAAGATGCGCTCGACAAAGTCCAGGTTGCCCACGAGATTTCCTGGAGCCAGGAACTTGATCTCTGCTCTCTTTTCCGCGGAAAGTCCGGGGATCTCCGGCACCACAATGGGGCGTAAAACAAGCGAAACAAAGGTTTCCACCGGGTTGGCGGTGTGTGTGGTAAAGGGAAGCTTGAGCAGCTCTCCAGGTGGGTTAAGTGCCGCTTTAAGGATGTTGCCGAACACGGCGATTGGCACCGCAAGCTTATCCTCCGGGATTGGCAATCCGCCTTCCGCAATATGGAACACACCCTGTGTCGTGCGGCGATCGCTCTTTGGATTGTGCAGCACTCCCTGGCCGTTCATCAATCGGTACGATTTAACGATGTCCGATTCGTACAGGTCCTCACTTTCGGGAAGCGAGAGTTCAGTTGCCATACCGATCCGGTCCAGAATAAAGCTCTGTCCCAGTCCCGGAAGCACTATCTTGTCATCACGCTCCACGGAAGCCAGAAACGAATCCAGAAAAGATTGAATACGCTGGTCGATGGGGCTGTGGGCGCCGTAGGAGTAGCGGATGCGCTCCTTAAGGTGTGCCAACACCTCAAACGGGATCCGCAGGCGCGTTGCCGGATCATCCGAGTCGAGCTTATTACCCGCTACAGTAAGCTTAAGCTTTATGTAGTCGACTAATTCCTGCTGGTCGTGGGAATGCCCATTTGAATGAGCCTTCCCATTGGCAACAAATGGGCTAACTGGCGAAATCTGAGTTGTCATCCTGATTATCCTACAATTGACCGGTGGAGTGGGGAGAATTCTTAAGTGTACTTTAACATGCAAGCCGTCGTTGGACAAGCAGGTACGACCTTAACAATAATACCTCAGAGACAAAGATTTCAGAACAAGAGCCGCGCCGAATGCAGGATATTTTAGAGTAACTGGAGTACCTACGGGGGTAAAGGTTTTGTCGTCAATAGGGACATCCAATGAACAAGATGCCGAGATCGGGAACGATAGTTACCCTCCTGCTGGTTATCCTCGTTTTTACTTATGCCGGCATACACAGGATGCTAATGGGCCCCAGTGCTGCAGCGAGCCGGTCATTGCAGGGTTCGATATTGGAATCGCATCCGTATCTCTATTTGATTATTGTTGCCGGAGCTGTGCTTTGGCTTATTGGAGAAATAAAGAGCTACCGTACCAGTTTGCTCGCCTATGCAGCGGCGCAGCGCTCAGAGTCGGCATCCTCAAGCTCTCAAGAAGAACACTGAACTCACCAGGTTAAAACAAACTTATAATGGTCTTTGCCTGGTTCCGGATCTAGAATGCGAACTGCGGCTGTATAGTTGTTGTCTTTTGTCGGCTGCTGGATAACTTCAACGTCGCCGCGTCCTTCTTTAGAAGCCAGATTGACCGTCGTTCCATCACTGCTGGGCAGCACACCCTGAAAGTTGGACGACGTGTTCTGTACCGGCTTGCCTTTAACATCGTCCACCCAAGTTTTTCCGCCCTGCACATATACCGTAGCCGAATCATCCACATCGCCATTCCACGCCACATGCGGCTGAGATTGCGGCACCTGCCCCGCAGGAGTGACCCTGTCATCCGAACATCCTGCCACAGCCATTAAAATCGATAGTCCCACGACGATAAGCAAACGATGGTTCTGTTTCATAATGCTCCCCATATACCCATTCTTGCAAGCGATGCAACCATATATTCTTGACATAAGTCTCATTCTATGCCAGAATTGGCCTAATCGAGAACGAACTCAGGCCTTTGGATTGGATAGGTTCAAGCCGGAAGGACTTGGAGGATCCGACTCAAAGCTGCCGAGGAAAGGCACATAGAATGGCTAAGCAAAAACAAGAAACCGTGATTGAACGTGGAAGCGGTAATGTCTTCACGGACTTAGGTTTTGACAACGCAGACGAAATGCTTGCCAAGGCCAAACTTGTCCGTGCAATCGCAGAGACCATGGACACAATTGGGGTTACCCAGGTGGAATTGGCAGGAATGATTGGAATTGACCAGTCAAAGGTATCCAAGCTTTTACGCGGCATAACGGATGGTTTTTCTTCCGATCGCTTGATGCGGATACTCACCCGTTTAGATCGGGACGTAGAAATCATTATCCGGCCTAAGCCTCAGGAAGAGCATCGCGTCGCTCATGTCTCCGTTGCTGTTATGCATTCCATGTAGATCGGAAAGTTGTGCCCTTCGGGACGTGCACTGGAGGATATTCGACGAAAAATGGCGTCTCTGGGTTTCCAGAGGCGCCATTGGCACGTATGGAGATCTGATACGCTCAGAATGCCGCGATACTTGCATGTCGCGGGTCAGTTTTAAACGATTTGTACTCATTTCTGATGTATAATTTACCGGTTATCAATAGTAAGACGACTCGGTTGACTCGTACAATGTTGTCTTGCTTCACCAAACATAACGATCCGCTAGCTTCTCCCGGCGTTACTCGCCCGCATAAAGGAATGAGCCTACTTATGATGAAGTCTGTGAAACCGTCGCAATGGATCTTGACGCTAAGCTGCCTTTCGGCGCTTACTCTTTTGGGATTTGCTCCAGGCACTGCACATGCCCAGGCAGTCCCAACTACTGTTACTACCACGGCTGCGCTTAATCCAGCTCCTGTCGACCAATCTGACCCCATTACTGTAACTGTCGCCGGCTCGAACCCCACCGGTACGGTTACTTTTTACGACGAGAGTGCATCGCCCGCTGCGACGCTGGGTACGCTCACACTGTCGAACGGTACAGCACTGTACTATTTGTCGATGGCCTACCTCGGAGCAGGAAGTCACTTTCTTGTCGCGTCCTATAACGGCGATGCAAACAACTCTCCCAGCTCTTCCGCCGGCTTCACTCAGGTCATAAATACGCCTGGAACCACGCCTTCAAGCCTTTCGGTAGACTCCTCGCTCAATCCCGCGGAATATGGAAAGACTGTGACGCTAACAGCGCACGTCAGCCCAACTGCCGCTACAGGTACAGTCACTTTCTTTTATGAGGACACGGGAGTGGGAATTGGCGTCGCCCCGGTGGCCAGTGGGAAGGCGACCATTGATCTTCCGAATGTTGGCGTCAGTAACCATCCAATCCAGGCTGTATACAGCGGCGACGCCACTTATGCCGACAGCACGTTTTTGCTCAACCAGACCGTGTGTCTCTGTCCGACCGCTGAGACCCTGACATCATCGAAGAATCCTGCGAATTCTGGAGATACCGTCACTCTAAAAGCGACCCTGAATAAAACGTTAGCTACTGGGAGTGTCGATTTCTACGATAGCACGGACGGGACCGACTACGGGGCGGTAGCGGTTTCAGGCGGAAAAGCTGAACTGGTGACGTCGCTCCCGGATGGAGGTCACTATATTGTCGCTCAGTACAGTGGCGACAACAACTACGCCACCAGTATGTCGGCTATATTTCAGATTGTAGGGACTGCTTTTGGCCCCTTAACGCCGACAAGCACAACAATTACCTCGTCGCTCAATCCCGCCTTGACGACGGATACGGAGACCTTTACGGCCACAGTCAATTCGACATCGGCGACAGGCTACCTCAACTTCACTTCATCAGCCGGCCAGCCCTCGCAAAACGTGCCGATCGTAAATGGGACAGCGTCGGCAACCTTCGCAGGTCTTCCCAACATCAGTTTGGTTCAGGCTTCGTACAGCGGCGATTCGAACTATGCTTCCAGCGGGGCCGCAATTACCGAGGTAATCAACCCGAACGCGACAAAGGTTACGCTGAAGTCGTCGCTCAATCCTGCCGCCTACGGAGTGCCAGTCACCCTGACCGCGACCCTTACAGGAGTGAACCCGCAAGGGATTGTATACTTCTCCGACATCCTGACAGGGTCCAATTACGAGACATTCGCTTCCGGCAACACAGTAAGCTGTGATTTGTCCAATATTTATCAGTACACACCGGGAGTAGGAACACATTCGATAATCGTGCAGTACTCTGGAGATCAGAATAACACGGGCGGCGACTCTGCCGTACTAAATCAGATCGTCATTCTCGCCCCATCGACCGTATCGCTGACGTCTTCAGCGAGCCCCTCATACACGTCGGAACCGGTAACGTTCTACGCCAATATAACTCCGCTGAATGCAACCGGATATGTAACCTTTACCGATACCACTACAGGAAGTAATCTTGGTCAGGGGTATGTGGAGAATGGTTCTGCATCTGTAACGGCGTCTTACCTTGCTGCAGGAAGCCATGTAATCACAGCGCAGTACAGCGGTGACGAAAACTACGCGGGCAAAACGGCAACACGGACGCAGGTTGTCAAGCTGAACCCAACGACTACAACCTTGGGCTCCTCGGTCAATCCGTCGACACCCAACGCATTAGTGACCTTAACTGCCACCGTAGACTCTGTCTACGCGACGGGCACTGTTACCTTCACCGACACTACTACTGGTACCCAACTCGCCGTCGTGCCGTTGGAAAACGGA
>Ga0302315_10004752_pt1 | contig 11781 bp, 6 predicted proteins | sample III_Palsa_N3_1_FD_200532 | JGI IMG/M metagenome (GOLD analysis project Ga0302315, IMG submission 200532) | Peat permafrost microbial communities from Stordalen Mire near Abisko, Sweden - III_Palsa_N3_1 | ecosystem: Environmental > Terrestrial > Soil > Palsa > Peat permafrost | place: Sweden... | reverse complement strand
TGCTGGTTGTGGAAGGCATGGTGCTGCAGTTACCACAAACACCGGATTTTTACAGCTACTCCGGCAGCTTAAATTACCAGCTTAAAAATTATGCGCAATCCGCTTTTTATTACCGCAAGCTTTTTATGCTGAACCATGATACCCAGACAGCGCAATCGGTGTTCAAGCTATATTTAAAGGCAAATGATCCCGGTAATGCTTTGCCTTTTGCCCAATACATGCCTAACCAGCAGCAAGCCGAAACGTGGGAAAGGCAACTTATCAATAACAAAGCGATTTTAAAAATAAAGCCGGACAATACTCAGGCTAAACAACAAATTGCCGAAGGCTACAAGGAATTAGGGATTGATACCTTAAAGTAATTATTGATTATTTCCATCATTAACCACCAGGTTATTAACCTTGCTGGATGCTTTAATAGAGTAAAGCATACCCTTTTTTGTTTTCATCGACATAAAAACAAAAACGCAATCGTTATTGGCAAAAGTGATGCTTGTTGTTAAGCCGCTATCCGCGTGATCTACCATTTGGTAACCATTAGTGGTTTGTACTTCAGTTATGATGTAGTTATATTCATCAGAAACCGGTGTTTCGTATAAAACATTCAGTTTTAAACGGTTTATCAGGTCTATCTTAAAATACGAATGGTCGCCGGTATAAGTTAACTGGTGGCCTTGCATCCCATGCCGGGAGATATCTTCCATGCCGGTAAATTTATAGCCAAGCGGTTTAAAATAGTCATCCAGTTTTTCCATCTTAACCGCATCACTCAAAAGCCTGGTAAACGTTTTCATGGTTACAATATCAGTACCGGCAATGGGTTTGTCCTGCGCTTGTGATAAAAATGGCAAGCAGAATAGTATCACGAGTAATAGTTTTCTCATATATAAATTAAACGTATTTGCCAATGCGGATGTTACCGTTATGAATAACATCAATACCTATAGGTGATTTTTACCACAGAGAACACAGATATCTTAAGTTGCAAAATCATCAATCCGCAATTATATAACCGTTTAAGATTATCAAACACACCTCTGTGTTCTCTGTGAAACCTCAGTGCTCTCTGTGGTTAAAAACGTCTCGCCAAAGGTTAAATTCTGTTAAATAAACCACTCGCCTACAACACCTTACCAAACAACCTTGTATTTTTGAGTATAACCTTAAGCATTATGTTCAAAAGTTACTTTAAACTTACCCTGCGCAATCTTTGGAAAAGAAGAACCACTACATTTATCAATGTATTTGGGCTGGCTATTGGGCTGGCCTGCTGTGCGCTGGTATTCCTGTTTGTGCAGCACGAATTTAGCTTTGACAAAGGTTTTGATAATGCAAACAACATTTACCGGGTAATTAGCACATTTAAAGATGGCGGCTCAGCACCAACCACGGTAATGCCATATGCTACTTACTTAAAAAGCGAAATCCCCGAAGTGCAGCAAGTGAGCCGGTTAGATGCATCCAAGTGTACCTGCATTGTACAGGTTAATGATGCTGATAACCATACCCCCTATTCTGTTGACAATGGTTATTGGGCAGATCCCTCTTTCTTTGATATTTTTTCCTTCCACTTTATACAAGGCAACCGCACTACCGCATTTAGTGAGCCTAATACCATTGTACTATCGCAAACATTTGCTAATAAATTATATGGCGATGTAAACGTAATTGGCAAAACGGTAAAAACGGACAATAATATTTATACGATTTCCGGAGTGTTTAAAAACGACTTCCTAAATCACATTAATGCCGATTTTTTTGCATCAAATAACAGTACGGGCGTTCGCGAAAAAATAGCATCAAATCATAACTGGGTGGTAGATCCTAACTATTATTGTTATGTAAAGCTAAAACCCGGCAGTAATGAGCAGCATGTAATTACTGAGCTTAAAGCGTATACCCAAAGGCATGGCGCGGCAGATATGAAAGCCACCAATGACAATATGAGTAATTCCTTACAGTCTTTACTTAGTATTCATCTCCATTCGGCACAATATCAAAGTTACATGGAGGTTAAGCAAGGGAATATGAAATACCTATATCTGCTTGGTAGCATTGCCTTAGCCATATTATTGCTCGGCTGCATCAATTACATGAATCTGTCAACCGCACAAGCCATTGATCGTGCCCGCGAAGTTGGTGTCCGCCGGGTAATGGGCGCTGATAAATCGGCCATTCGTTACCAGTTTTTAATGGAAACATTGGCAATAAGTGCCTTAGCCTTGCTAATTTCCATCGGACTTGCATTCTTGTTTCTACCCGAATTTAATCGCATAACGGGGCAACAACTATCCTTTTTCGCCCCTGAAAACACCACGCTCATTTTATGGATGATCTTAATAGCCATAATCACCGGCTTATCAGCCGGACTTTATCCCGCCTGGTATCTTTCGGCCTTTAACCCGGTGAGGGTACTTAAAGGCAAAGCGACAAATTCGGTTAGCGTGTTTAATATTCGCACAGTATTGGTATCCGCGCAATTCGTCATCTCAACATTCCTCATATTCGCTACGTTGGTGATATGGAAACAACTGAACTTTATGATCAATACGAATCCCGGTTTTGATCAGGATCAGCAATTAACTATTAGTCTGAATACGGATCAGGCACGAAATAATGTTGAATATTATAAAAGTCAGTTGACTAACAATCCCAACTTTCAACAAGTAAGCGCGGCTGCCGGTGCCTTGTATTCGGGTGATATGAACATGTATGCTCAGGGAAAAACCGTTAATGATAAACACGACATTTTTCTTGATCTGGTTGATGACAACTATGTGAATACCGTTGGCTTAAAACTCATATCGGGTACAAATTTTACCCCGGTTAGCTTCCCTAATAAAAATACAACACTTGATTTGGAAGCGAATGACATAGGCCGCCAGGTAATTATTAACGAATCGGCGGCAAAAGCCCTGGGATTAAACCCCTATACTGCACCGGGTAATTATCTTTCCCGGCTTTATAATGGCGTAGTTTATAATTATAAAATTATGGGCGTGATGAAAGATTATCATTACTTCTCTCTGCATGCCGCTATCGGGGCAGGTATGATTATGCCTGCTAATTCTATCCGGTTTAGTACGTTAATAGCTAAAGTAAAAGGGCATAATATGGCAGCCGCTATAAAATACGCCAACACAGTATGGCATAAAACTAACCCCGACAGTCCTTTTGCTTATAATTTTATGAACGATATTTTTATGTGGGATTACTTACAGGACCAGCGTGAGCAGCAGGTAATGACAGCTTGTGCAGCCATTGCGATATTAATATCAGGTTTAGGATTGTTAGGATTGATAACATATAGTTTAAGTCAAAGGGCAAAAGAAATAAGCATCCGCAAAGTAATCGGTGCTGGTGTTGGCAGTATTGTAATGCTGTTTTACAAACAGTATTTTAAGCTGATCATGATAGCGAATACATTAGCACTGCTACTGGCCTGGTATTTCATGAACCAATGGCTAAGCAATTTTCCTTACCGGGTCGAGATCGGCTGGTGGATCTTTATATTGTCGCTTTCGTCGGGTGTGATCATCGCCTTTTTCACTATCGCGTTTAAAACCGTGAAAGCGGCGCTAGCTAACCCGGTAATTAATTTAAGAAGCGAATAAAATAGTTAGTTTTTCCGCGATATTCCTTGTAAGCGAATTACTTTTTTCACTCATTTACAGCTATTTTTAATGGATAGTTATTTCAAATAATGCAATCAGCATCAGCAAACATTTAATTAATGTCAATTTAACAGATATAAAATTACATTTATTTAAATTACGCAATTATTTTTTTTCTTGAAATTAAGTTTACATTAGCATTTGTAAAAATATTTTTTACAATAAAGCTGGCAGATAAACGACGTTTAAAATGATGATGCGGGAAGTTGCTTTTAACTACTAATCATCATAACAACAAGCGAAAGTAATGGGTAATAATGGTCACATTAACATAAAGGAACTGGCAAAGCACCTAAACTTGTCAAAGTCTACTGTTTCCAGGGCATTTACCGGGCATAATGATATTAATCAGGAAACCAAAGAGCGTATACTCAAGGTTGCCAAGGAATTAAACTACCAGCCTAACCATCATGCCAGTAATCTCCGGGCCCAAAAAAGTAAAAACATAGCCATTATTGTGCCCGAGATAGCCAACAACTTTTTTTCGCAGGCAATTGATGGGATTGAGACTGTAGCCCGTGAGAAAGGATATCACCTGCTTATCTATTTAACTGCCGATAACTTTGAGAGCGAAGTTGCTTATGTAAATGACCTATACAATGGCCGTGCCGATGGCATTATCATGTCGGTATCAGGCGAAGCTAATGATCACAGCTACATGAATAAGTTGGAGAAAAAACATATCCCGCTTGTTTTTTTCGATAGGGTTTATGATGATATTAATACCGCTAAAGTTACTACCGATGATTACGCCAGTAGCTTTGAAGGTACGATGCACCTGATTGAAGCCGGTTGTAAAAACATCGCTTTTTTGGTAACCAACAAACAGCTTTCTATTGGCAAAATGCGTATGCAGGGCTACCTTGATGCGTTAAGGCATGCCGGTTTACCATTTAAAGATGAATTGATTGTTGATTGCAGCAATGATATCAACCTAAATTACACCATACTCACCAACGCGTTTAAAACCCTTACCATTGATGGTGTATTCGCTTCGGTTGAGCGTTTGGCCTTTGCTACCTATTATGTTTGTCATGATATGGATATCAACATCCCTAACCAGGTAAAGGTGATCAGCTTTTCGAGCCTTGAAATAGCCCCTTTACTAAATCCGGCCCTTACCACTATTAAACAGCCTGCCTATGAAATGGGTATTGAGGCCGCGAATCTATTATTTAAAATGCTCTCGCAGGAGGAAGCGGTTAATGATCGCGTAGTGTTAGCTTCTAAAATTGTCCCACGCAACTCCACCCTGTAGTTCAGTACACTAAGCCCCTGATCCAAATTGCAATATTTTTAATACTTAAAGCTTTTTTGAGGTTTTTGGGCAGAATTTTAGCTTGCCCCATCAAAAGTTATTAACACTTTTATCAACAACCGGGAATGTTCCCGATTTCACAATAGAATTTTTGCTTGAAAAAAAATATTAATCAATTAAATAATTTGTGATTTATATGGCTGATTATCAAATATATAAATTAATGTAATTATAACATTTATTTAGTACAAATCAAAAATAGCACAATCATTACAAGCAACAAAGAATGTTAATAACTTATCGTTTAGAAAATTTGCATGTATATGGCTTACAATTAATTTTACAAGCAGTACACACGTACTAAAATTTAACCAGTTTTAAACTAAAACCCAAAATTTAATGAAAAAGACTTACTTAATCAAGTATGTATTCCTTTTGTTATTTATTTTTTCGGCAGCTTCTGTTTTCGCACAATCAGGTTCGATCTCAGGAAAGGTTGTTGACGAAGCAAATCAACCGTTACCTGGCGCTACAGTTACGGTAAAAGGAACACAACAAGGCGTAGGAACTGACGTAAACGGTAATTATCGTTTAACAAATGTTTCGGGCACTGTAACATTACAGATCAGCTTTGTTGGTTACAGAACATCAGAAAAAACCGTTTCTGTTTCCGGGAACGTTACCGTTAACATTAATTTATTACCTGTTCCAAATGATTTAAATGAGGTTGTAGTTATTGGTTACGGAACTGAAAAGAAAAAGGATCTAACCGGTTCAATTGCTACAGTTACTGCAAAAGACTTTAATACCGGTGATGTAACCACTCCTGAACAATTGATCCAGGGTAAGGTTGCAGGTGTATCTATTATTTCAAACGATGGTTCACCAGGTGGTGGCAGCCAGATACTTATCCGTGGTGGCGCTTCGGTAAACGGCAGTAACCAACCATTAATTGTGATTGACGGTGTGCCGTTAAGTAACGACGCTATTGCAGGTGCTGCAAACCCACTGGATTTAATTAACCCGGATGATATTGCAACATTCTCTATCTTAAAAGATGCATCTGCTGCTGCTATTTATGGTAACAGGGCATCAAACGGTGTAATTATCATTACTACCAAAAAAGGGAAAGCCGGTAAACCGGTAATTGATTTCAGCACACAGTTATCTGTTAGCAAAATCACCAAAGAAGCCCCGATACTTACACCTGACCAGTTTCGCGCCTATATAGATGCAAACGGTACTGCTGCCGAAAAAGCACAATTAGGTACAGCTAATACCGATTGGCAAAAACAAATTTACCAAACCGGAGTAAGTAACAATAACAATTTAAGCGTATCCGGAACTACCGGCATTTTACCATACCGCGTTTCTGTTGGTTATGATGACCAGAACGGTGTTTTAAAAACCAGCGACTTAGACCGTTACACGGTAGGCGTAAATTTAAGCCCAAGCTTTTTAAATGATCACTTAAAAGTCGATTTCAACTTTTTAGGCTCACAACAAAAACAAAGGTTTGCTAATACTGCTGCTATTGGTGATGCAAATAGTTTTAACCCTACAGATCCGGTTTATTCTGGCAACAGTAAATATGGTGGCTACTATGAAATATTAGACCCAAGCGCATCTGATGGCTTAAAATCTCTTGCACCGCTTAACCCGCTTGGTGTATTAGAAGAAGAAAACAATAGAAGTACTGTTTATAGAGCTATCAGTAGTTTAGCGGTGGATTATAAAGTTCACTTCTTTCCGGATTTACATGTTAATGTAAGCTACGGTTATGATGGTTCAAATGGTTCAGGTTTTACTGATTACCCAAGTTATGCAGCTTCGCAGTACCCTGGTACAGATGATGCAAACGGCGTATTACAAACAGGTTCTAACACGCAATACAAAAGCACTGTATCCAACACCACATTAGATGGCCATTTAAGCTATGCGCATGATTTTAAATCAATTAAAAGCCATATTGATGCGGTTGCGGGTTATTCAGATCAGAATTTCTCAACCACAACTTATAACTACCCAACCTATTTTGGTAATGGCGAAGTTAATCCAACCACTATACCAACTTACCTCACCGGTATAGGCCAATATGACCTTACATCTTTATATGCACGTGTAAACTACAGCTATGATGATAAATACTTATTAACCGCTTCATACAGAAGTGACGTTTCAACCAGGTTTGCACCAGGCATACGTACCGGTAATTTCCCGGCGTTAGCGGCTGCATGGGTTGCAAGTAATGAGGATTTCTTAAAAGGTAACCAGGTTTTAACAGATTTAAAATTCCGTTTTGGCTATGGTAAAACGGGTAATGAAGATGGTATTGGTGATTATGATTACTTATCAGATTATTCTTTAAGCACCAGCACTGCACAATACCAATTAGGCAGTACATATTATGAAGGCTACAGGCCGGGTGCTTTTTACCCGGGCAGAACCTGGGAAGAAACAGCTACTACTAACGCCGGTATTGATTATGGGTTCTTAAATGGCCGTATCTCTGGTAGTGTGGATTTTTATTATCGTACTACCAGCCACTTATTGGCAACTATTAATGAGCCTGCACTTACCAACTTTGCCAATACAATTGTAGCAAACGTAGGTAACATGCAAGATAAAGGTGTTGAGTTTAACATTACAGGCCAGTTAATTACCTCTAAAGATATATCATGGAGCGCTAATGTGAACATGACTATTAACCGGAATAAGATCACCAATTTAACAGAAGTTCCTAATCCAAACTTCCCGGGCTTGCCAACAGGTGCTATTTCCGGTGGTGTAGGTACTAATATCCAAATTAACCAAATAGGTTACACCAAGAATTCTTTTTATACCTATCAACAAGTTTATGGCACAAACGGCAAACCGCTTGAAGGTGTTTACGTTGATCAAAATGGCGATGGCGTAATTAACAGCAGTGACCTTAACGCAAACCACAGCCCCGATCCGCAAGAGTATTTTGGCTTTAACTCAGAGTTCAGGTACAAAAAATGGAGTGTTGGTTTCTCAGCCCGTGCAAATTTTGGCAACTATGTTTATAATAATATTGCTTCAAGCACAGGTATCGAATCTAACTTCTTAAATGGCCTTGGTATCATCGAAAACGGTTCAAACAACGTTTTAAAGTCAGGTTTCACAACCGCTCAATATCTGTCTGATTATTATCTTGAAAATGCTTCATTCTTCAGGATGGATAATATACACATTGGTTATAACTTTGGTAAAGTATTTAAAAACACAGGCGATCTTAAAGTAACCGCTAACGTTCAAAATGTGTTTGTCATTACTAATTATAACGGTGTTGACCCTGAGTCGACCACAGGTATTGATAATAATGAATATCCAAGACCAAGGACTTATACTTTAGGTTTAAACCTTGCTTTATAAAATTTAGCTGATTTACAATATAAATGAAAATGAAAAGACATACGATAAAAATGGTGTTATTTGCAGGCATAGTAGCCTTTAGCATAACATCGTGCAAAAAAAATCTTATCCTTTCGCCAAATAACGAGGTTACCTCTGAACAGGTATTCAGTACACCTGCAGGTTATACCGCGGCAATGGCTAAAGTTTATGGCGCTTTTGCTTTAACGGGAAATGAAGGCCCGGCCGGCGAACCGGATATTCAGGGAGTGGATGAAGGTACATCTGATTTCTTCCGTGAGTTTTGGAACTGCCAGGAATTACCCACTGACGAGGCTGTTATAACCTATACCGACCCAGGTGTGCAAGATTTGCATAACATGGTATGGGATGCTAATAACGCTGTTTCAGAAGGTTTATACTACCGTTCGTTATACCAAATAACTTTATGTAATAACTTTATTCAGCAGGCTACCCCTGCCTTGGTTGCAAGCCATGGTATTACAGGTGCCGATGCTACTACCATAGCTTATTATGTTGCTGAAGCCCGTTTTTTACGTGCGTATCAATATTGGGTGTTAATGGATGTTTTTGGTAACCCGCCATTTGCAACCGATGCAACTAAAATTGGCTCAGGTATCCCTCCGCAAATTTCCAGAAAAGACCTTTATGCTTATGTAATAAGTGAATTAAAAGCAATTGACCCATTAATGGTTAAACCTAATGCAAACTTATATGGCCGTGCAGATGAAGCTGCTGTTTGGGCACTATTGGCACGTGTTTATTTAAATGCCGGTGTATATACAGGCACCCCGGATTGGGCAGATGCAATTACCTATTCACAAAAGGTAATTAATACTACTGGCTATGGTTTAATATCAAACTTTCAAAATTTGATGCTGTCTGATGATTATTTAAACACTATACCAGGCGGCGGTAAAATAAGTGAGTTCATATTAACCATAAACTATGATGGTACCAAATCAGAAACCTATGGCGGTTCACAATATTTAACCCACGCACCTGTTGGTGGTTCAATGCCACCTGCTGATTTTGGTATTAGTGGAGGCTATGCAGGATCAAGGACGACAAGCAATATCATCAGCTTGTTCCCCGCTCCGACAAATACTACTGGCACGGTATTCCCAAGTAACGGAAACGCGGATTCGCGTGCAGAATTCTGGTATCCGGGCCAAAGCGAAACCATTAATAATGTTTTAACATTTACTGATGGTTTAGGTGTTTGTAAATTTAGGAATGTTACCAGCACCGGTGCAGCGGGCTCTAACTTAACCTATAGCGATGTTGATTTACCACTATTCCGTGTACCCGAAATGTATTTAATATATGCTGAAGCAACTTTAAACGGTGGTGCAGGTGGTACAGCAGCGCAAGCATTAACTTATGTTAATGCAATTCGTGAACGTGCCTATGGCGGTGCCACAGGTGATATTACATCTACTCAGCTTACATTACAATTTATTTTGGATGAACGTGCCCGTGAATTGTTTTGGGAAGGTTTCCGCCGTACAGATTTGATCCGTTATGGCTTATTTACCGGCTCAACCTATTTATGGCCATTTAAAGGTGGCGCTGCTAACGGTACAAATGTTTCTTCATTCAGGAATCTATTTCCTATACCACAAGCAGATTTGGCTGCAAATCCAAATCTTAAACAAAACCCTGGATATTAATTTATTAAAAATATAACAATGAAAACAGTTTTAACAAGGATATTAACCATTAGCGGTGTAGCACTGCTAATGTTGGCATCGTGTACCAAAAACGATCCGAAGGTTGTAAGTAACGGCGGTAATCCGGGTACTTTATCAGCATCAACATCAAGTGTGGTACTAAACAAGGCAAATTCAAGTGATAGCAGCGGAGTGCTCACATTTAGTTTAACAGCTGCAACTTATAACTTTAAAGCTGCAGAGTCCAGCTCAATCCAAATTGATTCAATTGGCGACAATTGGGCAAAACCTGCAACTATAACATTAGGTGCAGGTGTTACTACACAAGCGCTGTCTACTTCAACTTTAAATTCAGCATTATTACAAATTGTTCCTGGTGGCGTAACATCAAAAGTAAATGTACGTGTTCGTTACGGCATTAGCTCAGAGGTTGCATCTTATTCAAATGTACTCTCACTTACAGTTACGCCGTATACTTTGGCATCATACATTTATATTGTAGGTGCTTTCCAGGGCTGGAATGCGGCATCGCCTGATAGCTTAGTGTCTAATACATCAAATGGCATATATACAGGGACGTTTACTTTTCCAGCAGGAGCCGGTAATAATCAATTTTTAATATTGCCAGCCAAAAATTACAATAATAAATATGCTACTAATGACCCAACCAGTCAAGTTCCAAGTGCTACAGTAGCATACAATGCGCCAAATAATTTCAATGCCCCCGCAGCAGCAGGAGCCTATACAGTAACATTTAATCTTAATGCGCTTACTATTGGTTTTTCACAATAGTAACCTTAATGCAACAACGGCATTAAAATTTTGCTAAGGATCCCGGTTGTTAATTTTAACAACCGGGGTTAAAGCAAGCTAAACCCAAATGCCATACTAACCGATTTGGTTAGTTAATTATAAATAGCAAACCTTTTCCTGTTTGATATCCTCATCTCATAGCGCAACTCCATTACCATGAAAATAAAATTAGCTTTTGTTGCTTTTTTAATACTGCTAACTGCAAACGTATTTGCACAAATACCCCCGCTTGAGCGTGTTGAACCTATGTTTTGGTGGGTTGGTATGAAAAACCCTAAACTACAACTTGTTGTGCATGGCGATAAAATTGCCGAAAGAGGTGTTAAACTTAGCTATCCCGGCGTAAAACTTACGCAGGTACATAAAGTTGAAAACCCTAACTACTTATTTTTAGATCTGGATATCTCAGCTGCTGCAAAACCTGGCGCGTTTACTATTTCGTTTACCAAACCGGGCACCACAGCGCTTCAATATAAATATGAACTTAAACAACGCGACCACTCTCCTAACCGCGCCCAAGGTGTTACCGATAAAGATTTGATCTACCTGATCATGCCTGATCGGTTTTCAAACGGCGACCCATCAAACGATTCTGTTGCCGGTATGCGTGAAATGAAGGTTAACCGCAACCAAATGTACGCCCGCCACGGCGGCGATATACAAGGGATAATGAATCACCTTGATTATTTAAAAGATTTAGGTGTAACTACCATTTGGTTAACGCCCGAAGTTACCAACGATATGCCGCATGCCTCTTATCATGGCTACGCGGTAACCGATCATTATTATGTTGATCCCCGCTTTGGCAGCAATGCCCTATACAAAGCTTTTGTAGATAAATGCCATGCCATGGGATTAAAAGTTATCAAAGATCTGGTGCATAATCACTCTGGCATCAATGATTATCTTATTAAGGATATGCCCATGAAAAACTGGGTGCACCAATGGCCAAAATATACTAACTCCA
>Ga0302315_10004751_pt1 | contig 11781 bp, 9 predicted proteins | sample III_Palsa_N3_1_FD_200532 | JGI IMG/M metagenome (GOLD analysis project Ga0302315, IMG submission 200532) | Peat permafrost microbial communities from Stordalen Mire near Abisko, Sweden - III_Palsa_N3_1 | ecosystem: Environmental > Terrestrial > Soil > Palsa > Peat permafrost | place: Sweden... | reverse complement strand
ACCACCATCACCTCAGCTTTACAATTTACAGGAGTTACTATCTGGGCTATTTTTGCCGAAACCTGCTCGTAAGTAAAAGGCTCATAAAGTTCCTTTACATGATTTTCTACATTGCCGCTTAATTTTGCAATAGAGGCTTTGCATTTGTCGTACACTTCGTCCAACAGATTTTCCTGTCCGCTTTCTTTAAGCAGCGCCAGAGCTGCCCTAAATGCAATAAACTCCCTCATCTTCGACATATCAATGCCATAGCAATCAGGGAAGCGGATTTGAGGAGCTGAGGAAACAATAACAATTTTTTTAGGGCCAAGCCTGTCCAGCATTTTTATAATGCTTTTTTCCAGAGTAGTTCCTCTTACTATAGAATCGTCTATTACTACCAGATTGTCGGTGCCTTTATTGATTACCTCGTAAGTAGTATCGTATAAATTCTCTACAAAGCTATCACGCAGGTCATCCGCTACTATAAAAGAACGCAACTTGGCGTCTTTTATAACCAGTTTCTCTATTCGGGGCTTAAATGAAAGAGCCTTCTCCAACGAACCATTGCTTAAATGAGCTTCTTGTAGAACTCTCTTCCTGTATTTTATTAGGTAGTCGTCCATGCCGGACATCATACCCAGAAAAGCTGTTTCTGCAGTATTAGGGATATAAGAAAATACCGTATTTTCCAAGTCATAATCTACAGACTCCAGTATTTGTGGTACCTGTAACCAGCCAAGGTTCTTGCGTTCCTGATAGATATCAGGGTCAGAACCTCTGGAAAAATAAATACGTTCAAAACTACAAGGCCTTTTTTCAAGCTGATCTATAAATTGCTTCTGCGCATAGTCGCCATTCTTTTCAATAATAAGCGCATGCCCTGCCTCTACTTCTTTAATCTGATCGTATTCCACATTAAAGGCTATTTTAATAGCGGGTTTTTCCGAAGCTACTACTACTACTTCATCATCGGCATAATAATAAGCAGGGCGTATGCCTGCCGGGTCTCTGGCCACAAACGATGCCCCGTGTCCTGTCATACCCACCATCGCATACCCTCCGTCAAAATCCTTGCACGAGCGCATAAGCACCCGCTGAAGGTCTAGCTCGCTTTCTATAATTTCAGTAATTTCCTGGTTGGTGTATTGGCCTTTGTATTTGTCAAAAATGAACTGGTTTTCTTCATCCAGAAAATGGCCTATTTTTTCTAACACGGTTACCGTATCGTTCTTCTCTTTAGGGTGCTGACCAAGTTCTACCAGCTTGTTAAAAAGCTCGTCCACATTGGTCATATTAAAATTACCCGCTACTACCAGGTTCCTACTTCTCCAGTTATTTTGCCTTAAAAAAGGGTGGCAGTTTTCAATTTCATTTCCCCCATGCGTGCCATACCTCAAATGGCCCATTAATACTTCGCCGGTAAAGGCTATATTTTCCAGCAGCCATTTGGCGTCGTAGTACTTCTCTTTATGTTCTTTATGGGCTTTGCGGAATTTCTTGTTTATTTTATTGAAGATCACTGATATCGGCTGCGTGTCTACCGACCTGTATCTGCTGATGTATCTTTTGCCCTCCGGTACGTTTATTTTTATTGTGGCAACCCCTGCTCCATCCTGCCCCCGGTTGTGTTGTTTTTCCATAAGCATATACAGCTTATTAATTCCCCACATGGGCGTTTTATATTTTTCGATATAGTAGGAGAAAGGTTTTCGGAGCCTTATGAGAGCTATACCGCATTCGTGTTTTATGGAATCACTCATACCGAGTTAAAGGTGTTTTAGTAAGTTTAAGAGCCAGTCTGGCTTAAAGAATAAAACTATTAACGGTAAACACAGGAACGATATAAATACCAAAGATGAATTGTCTCCATCAGCCACCTCTTTTTCTGCCTTCCTGAAAAACATTAAATAAGGTATTTTTAAGTAATAGTAAAGCGCAACAGCGGTATTAAGCAGGCCAAACACAAACAGGACTAACAAAATCTCTTTTCCTGTTGCCTGGTATGCCTCCAATACTGCGGAGAATACAAGAAATTTTGCATAAAATCCGGCAGTGGGCGGTAAGCCTGTTAACGCAACCATTACTAATACAAATATAAACCCCAGATAAGGAAGTTTAATACCTAAACCTTTAAAATTCCTTACGTCTTCGGAACCCGCTTTTTCCGACATTTTATTAACCAGCATAAAGGCGGCAAAGTTCATAAATAAGTAGATTACAAGGTAAAAGAAAACCGATATTCTCCCCTGGTCAGATAAAACAATCAAACCGCTCAGCATAAAGCCTGCATGCCCTATAGAAGAGTAGGCGAGCAACCTTTTGGCATTGTTCTGCCATAAAGCGGCAAAATTGCCAACCGTAAGGGTTATAATGGCTAATACTGCCATTATTTCTACCAAGTCGGTTTTAAATTCGTTGAAGATGATATTTTGTGCTTTTATCGCCATTAAGAAATTCATGAGTAATGCAAGTCCTGCCGCTTTGGGGGCTACAGAAAAGAAGGCGGCTACCGGAGTTGTAACGCCTTCGTAAACATCTGGAACCCAGGCATGAAATGGGAAAGCTGTAATTTTGAATAAAAAGCCTGAAAGAATAAAAATTAAGGCCAGAATTGATAAATAAGGGGAAGCTGAAAGAAGTTTTTCGGTAAAAAAAACTTCATGAAAATTTAATGTTTGGGTAATACCATACATCAGTGAAATTCCATAGAGCATTATTCCTGAAGAAAAAGCGCCAAAAAGTATGTACTTCATCCCTGCCTCGGCGCTACTTTTTCGGGGATTAAAAGCAGCCAATATATAAGAACAAATTGAAACCGTTTCTATAGACAAATAAACGGCCAAAAAGTTAGCCGCCATGCTCATCATGTTAAGCCCTAGCAGCAGGACTAAGGTAACGGCGTAATATTCCCCTTTCTGCGCCTCCGGCAATGACGCAGTAAGCGAAAACGCAATAAAGATAAGGGCGGAAACAGCAAAAATGACTTTAAAGAATACTACACTAGATATAAGGTAAAAAAAACCCGAGAAAACAAAGGCTTCGGTATGGATTTGGTTTAAAGAAAAATAAAGCGAAGAAAAAATACCTGCTATAGACAAATAAGAAAGTATTTTCTTGTTTAAAGGCAATAGGTCTGCAATAATTACTACTATAGCGCTAATAGCAATTACTAGTTCAGGTAGTATGTACGAAAACCCCTGTGTAATACCATCCAGCTTTTCGCCCAATATGTAGATCTCCTGTTTCAAGGCTATTTCAGAAAATGGATATTACTTTTTCCCTCTGCCACTATGTTAGCTACAAACTCTGAGACAGACGGGGAAACAAGGTGGAAGAATAGTGCAGGATAAAGGCCAAAAGCAATGGCAGCCAGTACCAGTGGAATCATCATTAACTTTTCTCTTACTGTTATATCAGGCAGGTTGTTCCATAGATCGCTTCTTCTTAACCAGAACTTCCCGAAAAACATGCGTTGCAGCGTCCATAGGAAGTAGGCCGCTCCAATCAATAAACCGAAAGTAGCAACTATAGCCATCCATATGGGTAGTAAACCATTCGTAGAGGAAGAACTAAAGGCCCCCATAAGCACAAATAGTTCTCCTATAAAACCCGAGAAGCCTGGTAAGCCCAGAGAAGCAAAGAAGGCAATGGTAATTATAATAGTATATATCGGCATTTTAGACGCTAGTCCTCTGTAATTCTCAATAAGCCGGTCGCCGGTACGGTCGTAAATTACTCCTGCTAAAAGAAACAGTAAGGCTGATAGTATTCCATGACTAAACATCTGGAATATAGCCCCGTTAAAGCCTTCTGCGGTAAGCGAGGCAATTCCTAATAGTACAAAACCCATGTGCGCTATGGAAGAGTAGGCGATCATCTTTTTAAGGTCTTGCATAGCCAGGGCGTTAAAACTACCATAAATAATAGATAGTACCCCCAAAGCCCCTACAGCTTGTGCGTAATGTACAGCTCCTTCGGGGAATATTCCGTACGTGAATCGAATAATCCCGTAGGCCCCTATTTTAAGCAACAAGGCAGCTAATATGACTGAAACTGGTGTTGGCGCTTCTACGTGAGCGTCTGGCAACCATGTATGAAAGGGTATAGAAGGTAATTTAATGGCAAAGCCAATAAATAAGGCAAGGAAGCCCGCATAACGAATGGCAATACCAAACACAGTAAGTTGCGAAGCCAAATGAAATACAGAACCCGGTACATAATTTTTTATATCTGTCAAATATTCGATATTAAACGTATGCACCAGGCGCGAAGGACTTATACCGCCCTGGGCAAGCAACTGATGCACATGCGCCGATACCCCCCACCCGGCCTGTGCCTTACTAGTAATTAGCCCAATCTGTATAGCGGTCTCGGCAGGGTCTATCACAGAAAGCGACAAGCCTATCATTACTATCAGAATCAGCAAAGAGCCTAGTAAAGTATATAACAAAAATTTTATGGATGCATATTCCCTTCTTGCTCCTCCCCACATGCCTATCAGAAAATACATAGGCAGCAACATGAACTCAAAAAACAAGAAGAACAAAAAGAAATCGAGCGCCATGAAACAACCCATTATAGCGGCAGATAGTAGCAGGTAAAGGCTATAGTACCCTTTTATATTATCCTTCATCTTCCAGGAGGATATTACCCCTACTAGCAATATAAATGCCGCTAATACTAGTAAGAATATATTAATGCCATCCACCCCAAGATAATAGTCAATAGAAATGCTTCCCAAAGAGCCTAGGTCTAAATCAATCCAGTCCAGGTTTTCAGTAAAACGAAACCCGCTTGAACAACCGCAATAGTTACAAAGCAATCCAATTACTACGCCAACCTGAACCAAAGAGGAAGCCAAAGCAATGCACTTAAAAAGATGGCTTTTTGAAGAAGGGAGCACAAGGCCGATAAACAATGCCAGTATTGGAACAAAAATCAGTATTGAAAGCAAACCCATCTTTTAATTTTATGCCTTAAATTTAAATATACTTTTACCTAATTAGTTATCATACCTTAAAAAATATCCACACCAGGGCAAACAGCACAAAAAACAGTGCAATTGCAAAATAAACCTGTATTTTACCCCCCTGTAGCGACTTTGCTAACCCGCCTATTCTCCTGCAAAAATATACAACTACCTTTATCAGCCCATCCACTATAGCTCTATCCCACCAGGCAATTACATGCGCACCAGCTACGGCGCTTTTTCCGCCCAGGTCAATAATGCGATCAATTTTTTTATCGATAAGGTTAATTCCATCTGCTGTTTTTAACGTCGACTCTACAATAAACTGGTAATAAAAGTTATCGAGGTACCAGTTTCTTAGTAATACATGGTTAAATAAGGATTTTACTTCCAGATCAAGCTTTTGCTCTTTATGAGGGCCAAAAAAATACCACGCCAGCCCCATCCCCGAAATAGATAACAGTAAAGGAATTATCATAAAACCCACGTTAAAAGAATGCTCTTGCTGGAAAGCGGATAAAAACCAGCCCTCTCCAAAAGGATTGAAAGAAAAGAATACCCAGGTAGAAAGCGCGGCTAAGATTACCAGTGGAACCAACATTTCGTACCCAACCTCATTTAAATGATTAAACGCCTGTAAGGATTGTTTATATTTTTTTGCCAACCGGAATTCCCCAAAGAAAACCAATATCACCTGCCTGGCTATGTAAAAAGCCGTAATAAATACCACAGCCAACCCACTAAACGGTACCATATACAATAATACATTGGGCTGCCGTTGGGCCCAGTTCCACGATTCATAGAGTATAACCTCCTTAGATAGAAAACCTGAAAAAAATGGAAGTCCTATTAAAGACAAAGCAGTAACCAAAAACACCGCAAATGTAACAGGTATCTTTTTTCTAAGGCCTCCCATCAGGCGCATATCCTGATGATTAAAATCTCTGTAATGCCCTTGTGCGAATAGTTCATACTTTATATGATGCATAGACTGTATTACCGCCCCTGCTGCCAGGAAAAGTCCCGCTTTAAAAAAAGCGTGTGTCATCAGATGAAACAGTGAAGCCGGCCATGCCCCAACACCTATACCCATCATCATATAACCCAATTGCGAAATAGTAGAATAGGCGAGTACCTTTTTAATATCGTACTGCACCATAGCGGGTATGGCTCCTAAAATGGCTGTAATGGCGCCTATGCAGGCCACAACAACAAGCACATCCGGGCTTAATAATAAAAAGGTTTTTGCCAACAAGTATACGCCTGCCGCAACCATGGTAGCCGCGTGAATAAGCGCAGAAACAGGAGTAGGGCCTTCCATAGCATCCGGCAACCATACCTGAAAGGGAAACTGTGCAGACTTGCCCATGCAACCGCAAAATATCCCGAGTCCAATAAGTGTAAACCAGGGTTGTGGAACTAAACCAATGCTTTCCTCATATTTAATATGCGATAGTTCAAACGTGCCTAATTGAGCCCAAATAATAAATAAAGCAACAAGAAAGCCTAAGTCTGCAATGCGGTTGAACAGAAACGCTTTTTTGCTTGCCAGTACCGCCTCTTCCCTATCGTACCAAAAACCTATAAGAAGGTAAGAAGAGAACCCTACGAGTTCCCAGAACATAAATGTAATAAGTAAATTGTCGGATATTACTATGCCCAACATGGCAAAGGTAAATATACCCAGGTAAGCAAAGTACCTCCTGTAGTTTCTTTTACCTTTCATGTATTCCAAAGAATAGATATGCACCAGCAGGGAAATAAAGGTAACCAGTACCAGCATCATGGCGGCGCTATTATCTACCAGTACGCTAATGGTAAAGTTTAATACTGAAGTAGTAGACATCATCCTGAACCAGATAAACCTGCTCAAATGCGCTTCGTGATTCCAGGTCTGGATAAAAACAAAAACAGATAATAGACAGGTAATAGCAATCACATCGCCTTTACCAGGTAGGTATTTTGAAACAAAAAAAAGAAGGCAGAAGGCAATAAATGGTAACAACAGAATCAGTACAGATGTCCCTGTAATAGCGTCAAAAGGAATATAGGGAATAAGGCGATTCACGTTAGTCCTTTAGTTGATCTATCTGATCAAGATTAATTGTTTTATAATGATTATAAACGTTTACTATAATAGCAAGAGCCACTGCAGCTTCCGCCGCAGCTACTACAATAATAAAAAGGACGAACATCTGTCCCCGAATAGCTTCGTCGTTACGGCTAAAGGCGACAAGGTTAAGGTTAGCGGCGTTTAAAATAAGCTCTATGCCAATTAACACCACCACGGCATTTCTTTTGGTAATAACCACAGCTACTCCTGTCGCAAATAATAGCGCCGAAACAACGAGAAAGTGAACTATGGGTATATTATTTGCCATTACTGTCTTTTGCTAACTGCCTTCCGGCTACATAAACCGCTCCTATAAGGGCTATTAAAATCAATAAACCTACCGCTTCAAAAGGGAAGGCATAATCTGTCATCAGATTTTTACCCACGAAGGAAAGGGTTGATTTATGATTTGTTGTTTCTGTATTAACTTCTGAAAAATTGTTGGATAAAAACGAAAATACCAGTATTGTAAAAACAGACAGCGAAATTAATAAACCTAAAGTGGTATTTTTACTAGTTACTGTAAGAGCATTATTTTCTTTTGTTTTTGAAGTAAGCATAATCCCAAAAATCAATAATACTATTACCCCGCCTATGTAGATCATGATTTGGGCCACAGCTAAAAAGTCCGCCCCGGCAAATACATACAAAGCTGCAACTCCCAAAAGAGAAACTAGTAGCAGGTAGGCAGCATAGATCACCTTACTAGTAATAAGGATAGCTACCGCAGGTATAACAGCAAGCGCTGCAAAAGAATAAAATAAGATCAGCTCAGGTTTCATTTAATTTCTGGCTCCTCCCCTTCATTCTTTGGCGGAGTTGGAGGTTTAGGCGTCATTTTTATTACAGGCTTAAATATGGGTTTTACGTTAGGTTTAACCTCAGACTTTTCCTCAGTAGTTGGCTTTTCTTTCACTACACTATCTTCTGCTTTTGCCGCTTGCTTTTGTTTTTGCTTTTCTTCGTATTCCTTCTTTTTCTGCTCTGCCTGTTCCAGCGTCAAATCAGTAAAATGATAAACCATGTTGGTGATGTCATACTCGCTATAGTCATAGGTCTTCGTCATAGTAAGGCATTCCGTAGGGCAAACCGTAGTGCACAGGCCACAGTAGCAGCACTTAGCCATGTCTATATCAAACTTAGCTGCGTACAATCTTTTGGTAGTACCGTCCGATGTCTTTCCTATTTCTTCGGTCGATTTTACTACTTCAATATCAATACAATCTACAGGACATATTTTAGCGCAGAGGTCGCATACAATACAATCGTCTATTTCATTATATAGGCGATACCTGCCATTATCAGGAATAGGTATAGTCTCCAAAGGATATTGAAGGGTAAAAAGACCTTTATCCTGTCCAAAGTAATCAGCATTCTCAATACCAATGGGCTGCCTGTGTTTGCGGGCATTCACAAAATGATTAAGCGTAATTCTTAACCCGGAGGCCAAAGAAATTACAGCCTCGGCTATACCTCCAAACAACGAATTATTTGCCCCTTTGTTTTTCATTCTAATTATATCATTAAGAGCCTCCACACTCCTGAAACAAAAAGAATAAACAGGGCGGCTGGAGTTAAAACCTTCCAGGATAGTTTCATCAACTGGTCAACCCTTAACCTGGGGTAGGTCCACCGCACTACCATTTGCATAAATATAAGAAACAAGGCTTTGCTTAACAACCAGAAAGCTCCCCACACATTGCCCGCTATAGTTCCCGGCGCTCCGCTTGTCCAGGTCGCCAATTTTATAGAACCTATGTTAGGAAAAGGAGTATTCCAACTTCCTAAAAACAGTATGGCCGCCAAAAAGCAAACCAGCAACATCATGGAATATTCTGCCAGAAACAGAAAGGCAAATTTAAAACCCGAATATTCAGTATGAAAGCCTGCCACAAGTTCCGATTCCGCTTCCGGTATATCAAAAGGCGCTCGGTTGCTTTCCGCCAGCGAAGCAATGAAAAATATAATGAATGCAATTGAAAACAAAGGCATCCTTACAATGTTCCAGGTTAGTATACCCCCTATCTCAGTAATATTTACGCCCAGCGCTTTAATACCAAACAAATAGTTTTGTTCATCAGCATATCCATCAAGACTGTTCATCCATATTCCCTGCTGAAAACTTATTTCCTGCAGGTTCAGCGTTTGCGAAATCATTACTACAGAAAGTACCGTAAGCGTTAATGGAATTTCATAAGATATTATCTGTGCAACGGCGCGTAAAGCTCCCAGAGAAGAAAATTTATTATTGGACGCCCAGCCCGCCATAAGAATACCTGCAACATCCAACGATATAATAGTAAGGAGGAAGAAGACGCCTACGGGAGCATTTGAACCTATCAGATCAGGCGAGAGCGGCAAAACGGCAAAACCCGCAAGTACAGAAGTAAATATAACAACAGGGGCGGCTATAAATAGCTTTTTGTCAGCGGCGCTGGGAATAATATCTTCTTTTAAAAGCAGCTTTACAATATCTGCAAGGGTTTGCAGCATTCCCCTATATCCCACCTCCATAGGCCCATACCGGTCTTGTATAAAGGCCGACACTTTCCGTTCGGCATATACTGCCGCCAGTGCAAAACCCAATGCAAGCGCAAGAACTAATACAAAAGCTAGCATTGCGCTAAATTATGCTTAAAATAGTTTAAAAGCGACTTTTTTTAAACGCCTATTCCCAAAGTGGGTAATATTCCAGGTTAACAGATTCCTTAAAGAAAATTTTAGTGGATTCGGCAAAAGAGCGAGTATAGTCTGAAACAAAAAATTTGTCTTCCGGTTTTTCATGGCTTTCATTAAGCAAACCACTTTTCTCCATGCAACTTTTCAGGTTTGCAGCCACAATATCAGAAGAGTCTATAACTTCAACTCCCCCTTTATAAAATTCTGCGATCTGTTTTTTTATAAGCGGGTAATGCGTACATCCTAAAATCAAAGCTTCAATACCTTCTAGTTTTTTATCTGATAGGTACTGGTGAATAATCTGGTCGCTGACGCTGTTGTCAAAAAAACCTTCTTCAATCATAGGAGCAAGTAACGGCGTTGCCAAGGCTTTTAAATGAACATTTTTCCCAAGCTTATCAATTTTTTTTTGGTAAATGTTGGAATTTATAGTCCTTTTTGTGCCTATTAGCCCAATGGTTTTACCGACAAATTGCTCTCCTATAAAAGTTACAACCGGGTCTATTACGTTGATTACTTTTGCCTTACTTCCTACATACTCTCTTGCCAAGTGATAGGCGGCAGACGATGCAGAATTGCAGGCAATAAGAATTACTTTACAATCATGCTTCAATAACACGTCGCATATCTTCACAGAGTACGCTTGTATAGCCGCTGTAGATTTATCTCCGTAGGGTAAATGTGCTGTATCGCCAAAATAAATAAGCGATTCGTCAGGTAAAACCTTCTTTAACGCATGGGCCACAGTAAGTCCGCCAATGCCACTATCAAAAACACCAATTGGCTGTTTATTAGCCATATACAAAAAATTATAGTTAACTTAAAAACATTACATTGCAAAGAAAGACATTTTAAACTTTTTTTATGATTAAATGCACCAATTGTATATAAATTTTACATTATTTGTATATAAATTTATGAAAATATTTAACTAATATTACATTGCAATTAGGCTTACACACTATTATCGTTTTTTGATTTGTTAAGTATGAAAAAAATAAATTGCATTCTCCTTGTTGACGATGATAACATCAACAATTTTATCAATGAACGGCTGCTTAAAAAACTTAACATTACAAATAATGTTAAAATTGCCATGAATGGTGAGGAAGCTTTGGATTTTATAAAGAATAATACTGAAGACATTCACCCTGAACTTATCCTACTGGATATAAATATGCCTGTTATGGACGGCTTTGAATTTTTGCAGGAATATAATAAAGTTGACTTTAATGGTAAGTTAAAACCCCATATTATTATGCTTACTACTTCTACAAATCCTACCGATGTTGATAAAGTAAAGAAAAGCGACATAACAGGATATATAAATAAACCACTGACTGAATCAAAAATTATGGAAATTATTCAAACACATTTCCCTGTATAATCATTCCTTTTCTCGCCCAAATAACTAATATCTCTAAAAACCTTCCCAAAAAATAAATATTAATTAAAAACGTTTATTTAAGTCAATTATAAAATATTCTAAAAAACACTTTAAATGAAAGTCACCATTTGATATTTGAGTCGTATTAAGACTGAAAAAGTGTAACTTTAATTGTAATTTTGCTAAATAAAATCTATTAATATTTGAATGAAGATGAAAACTTTCGGAAAAACTACTCTGGTTATTTTCTTATTCCTATTATTACAATACTCTTTTGCCGCTAATCCTCCCGGATACTCTATTAAAATAAAAGTAAAAGGCATTAAAGACACTACCTGTTACCTGGCCTATCATTTTGGCGATAAACAATACCTTAAAGATACCGCCAAAGTAGATTCAAAAGGAAACTTTACATTTGACGGGAAAGATCCCCTGCCGGGTGGCATATACATGGCTGTCCTTCCCGGTAAAAGATATTTTGAGGTTATTATATCTGGCGCTGAGAATAACTTTTCTATGGAAACAGACACTGCAGACTATGCTAAGAATATGAAGGTGAAAGGATCGGAAGAAAATACTATTTTCTATGAATACCTTAGGTACATTGAACCCAGGGGCCGCACAATTGACTCTTTGCATAAATCTCTCCCC
>Ga0302315_10004746_pt1 | contig 11790 bp, 9 predicted proteins | sample III_Palsa_N3_1_FD_200532 | JGI IMG/M metagenome (GOLD analysis project Ga0302315, IMG submission 200532) | Peat permafrost microbial communities from Stordalen Mire near Abisko, Sweden - III_Palsa_N3_1 | ecosystem: Environmental > Terrestrial > Soil > Palsa > Peat permafrost | place: Sweden... | reverse complement strand
ATCCTCAACGCCAAGGGCGCGGTCTATGCGCAGTCGGCCGACTGGGGCGTGGCCGAGGCCGAGGGCTTCATCAAGCTGTTCGGCATGAGCAGCACGCTGTGGGCCGAGGTCAACCGCTGATGAGCGCGCTGCTCGATGCCACGGTCGAACATCTGAAGGCGCTGGTCGCCTTCGATACGCGCAATCCGCCGCGCGCAATCGGCACAGATGGCTTGTTCGATTATCTGCGCGCGCAACTGCCGGGTTTCACGTTGACGTTGACCGATTACGGCGCGGGCGCAGTGACCTTGCATGCCGTGCGCGGTGAGCCGAAATTTCTGTTCAACGTGCATCTGGACACCGTGCCCGATTCCCCGAACTGGACTGCCGATCCACATACGCTGCGTCTCACCGAAACTCGCGCGATCGGACTGGGTGCGTGCGATATCAAGGGTGCGGCTGCGGCGTTGATAGCCGTCGCTAATGCTGGCGACGGCGATATGGCGATGCTGTTTTCCACCGATGAGGAGGCCAATGATGCGCGCTGCATTGCTGGCTTTCTCAGCGAATCGCATCCCTACGAGGCGATCATCGTGGCCGAACCGACCAAGGGTGAAGCGGCGCTGACGCATCGCGGCATTCATTCGGTGATGATGCGTTTCGCCGGTCATGCCGGCCACGCGTCAGGTGAGCAGAAAGCCACTGACAGCGCCCTGCATCAAGTGATGCGCTGGGGCGATGCCGCACTCGATTTCGTCGCGGCACAATCGCACGAACGTTTCGGCGGACTCACCGGCCTGCGTTTCAATATCGGTCGGGTCGAAGGTGGCATCAAGGCGAACATGATCGCGCCATCGGCCGAGGTGCGCTTTGGCTTTCGGCCGCTGCCGACGATGGACCCGGATCAGCTGCTGCGCCATTTCCGTACGCTGGTGGAACCGCAACCGGCCGAGTTCGACGAGACCTTCCGCGGTGCTTCGCTGCCCGCCGGTGACACCGCCAATGCCGAAGCCAACCGGCTGGCGGCGCGCGATCTAGCCGACGAACTGGAGATTCCCGTCGGCAACGCCGTGGATTTCTGGACCGAGGCGGCACTGTTTTCCGCTGCCGGTTACACGGCTTTTGTCTATGGCCCCGGCGACATCGCTCAGGCGCATACCGCCGACGAGTGGGTGACGCTGGCTCAGTTGCAGCATTACGCAGAAACCATTGATCGGATCATCAACCGTGCAAGCGCATAAAAACACCCGTCAAACCATCGTGCGCCTGCTGGAAAGCATGGGTAGCGCGAAGGAAATCCAGCAATACCTCAAGCGCTTTTCGCAACTCGATGCGAAGCGCTTTGCCGTGGTCAAGGTGGGCGGCGCCGTGCTGCGCGACGAATTGTCCGAACTCACCTCGTCGCTGACCTTCCTGCAGCAGGTAGGACTTACGCCGATCGTGCTGCATGGCGCAGGCCCGCAGCTCGATGAAGAACTTGCCGCCGCCGGCATCGAGAAGCAGACCGTCAACGGCCTGCGCGTGACCTCGCCACAGGCGCTGGCGATCGTGCGCAAGGTCTTCCAGCAGCAGAACTTGCGTCTGGTCGAGGCGTTGCAGTCGATGGATACGCGCGCCACCTCGGTGCCGTCGGGTGTCTTCACGTCGACCTATCTCGATCAGAATGTCTACGGCTTGGTCGGCAAGGTGCAGAGCATCAACCTCGCGCCGATCGAAGCGAGCCTGCGTGCCGGTTCCATTCCGGTCATCGCCAGTCTCGGCGAAACCGAGCAGGGGCAGATTCTCAACATCAACGCCGACTTCGCCGCCAACGAGCTGGTACGCGTGCTGCAGCCGTACAAGATCGTGTTTCTCACCGGTACCGGCGGGTTGCTTGACGACAAGGGTGCGGTGATCGATTCGATCAACCTCAGCACCGAGTTCGATCATCTGATGGCGCAGCCGTGGATCAACGGTGGCATGCGTGTGAAGATCGAGCAGATCGCCGATCTGTTGGGTGATCTGCCATTGACCTCGTCGGTGTCGATCACGCGGCCTGCGGAGCTGGCCAAGGAGCTGTTTACGCACAAGGGCTCAGGCACTTTGGTGCGGCGCGGCGAGCGCGTGCTCACCTTTGATTCGTGGGACGGTATCGACCTGGCGCGCATGCGCGTGCTGATCGAGTCGAGTTTCGGCCGCACGCTGGTGCCGGATTATTTCGAGCGCACGACACCGCGGCGCATCTACCTCAGCGAAAACTATCGTGCGGCGATGATTCTCACGAACGAGGAAGGGCTGGCCTACCTCGACAAGTTCGCCGTGCTCGACGACGCGCAGGGCGAAGGCCTGGGCCGCGCCGTGTGGCAGGTGATGCGCGAGGAAAATCCACAGCTGTTCTGGCGTTCGCGCCACGGCAACGTGATCAACCATTTCTACTACGCCGAATCGGACGGCTGCCTCAAGCAGGAGCGCTGGAAAGTGTTCTGGTACGGTTTGCCCGACTTCGGCACCATCGCCCGCTGCGTCGCGCACTGCGCCACGCGGCAGCCGACACTGCTGGATTGACACCATGACCTTGTCGAACAACGAAGCGCAAAAGAAATCCATCGGCATTGTCGGTGCACGCGGTCACACCGGCGCCGAACTGATCCGGCTGATCGCTGCGCATCCGTCGTTGGAACTGGCTTTCGTTTCGTCGCGCGAACTGGACGGCCAATCCGTGGCCGACCATGTGGACGGCTATAGCGGTGAGCTGCGCTATGCGAGCCTCGATGCGCAGGCGGTGGCAGGGCAGGCGGCGGACGTGGTGATCCTGGCCTTGCCCAATGGTGCGGCGGCATCGTATGTCGAGGCCATCGAGGCGGCGCATCCGCAAACGCTGGTACTGGATCTGTCGGCCGACTATCGCTTCGACGAACGCTGGTATTACGGCCTGCCAGAACTCACCCGCGACAAGTGGCACGGTCAGACGCGCATCAGCAACCCCGGTTGCTACGCCACCGCGATGCAGCTTTCCATTGCGCCGCTGAAGGACCTGCTTGCCGCGCCGCCGGTGTGCTTCGGCGTGTCGGGCTATTCGGGTGCAGGCACCACACCATCGGACAAGAACGATCCAGAAAAGCTGCGCGACAACCTGATGCCGTATGCGCTGACCGGCCACATGCACGAGAAGGAGGCTTCGCGCCATCTTGGTGTGCCAGTGGAATTCATGCCGCACGTGGCACCGCACTTTCGTGGCCTCACTGTTACCACCAATCTATATCTCTCGCGCAAAATGACGCGCGAGGAAGTGCTGCAGCGTTTCCGCAACGCTTACGATGCGGAGCCGCTGGTGAGGGTTGTCGACGAGGCGCCGTGGGTTAGCCACATCGCGCATCGACATCATGCGGAGATCGGTGGCTTCGCACTCTCCGCCGATGGCAAGCGCGTGGTGATCGTCGCGACGCTGGACAACCTGCTTAAAGGCGCCGCCACGCAGGCGATGCAAAACATCAATCTTGCCATTGGCTGCGCCGAGCTGGCCGGCATCGATCCGGAGACGACTGGCCGACCGTGAAAGGGCATCGCAGCCCCTCACTGTCGTCCAAGTCAACTACCGGAGATTCATCATGCGCTTGTCCCGCTATCTATTGCCCGCCCTGAAAAACGATCCTGCCGAAGCGCAGATCGTCTCGCACCGCCTGATGCTGCGTGCCGGCATGATCCGTCAGGAAGCCGCCGGCATCTATGCCTGGCTACCGCTGGGTTTGCGCGTGCTGCGCAACGTCGAGCGCATCGTGCGCGAAGAAATGGACCTGGCCGGCGGAGTCGAGCTGCTCATGCCGACCTTGCAACTGGCCGATCTGTGGCGTGAGAGCGGCCGCTACGATGCCTACGGTCCGGAAATGCTGCGCATCACCGATCGCCACGAACGCGAACTGCTCTATGGGCCGACCAACGAGGAAATGGTCACCGAGATTTTCCGCAGCTATGTCAGCTCCTGGCGAAGCCTGCCGCTGAATCTCTATCAGGTGCAGTGGAAGTTCCGTGACGAGCAGCGTCCGCGTTTCGGCCTGATGCGCGGACGCGAGTTTCTGATGAAGGATGCCTATTCGTTTGATTTGGACGAAGTCGGCGCGCAGCGCTCCTATCGCCGCATGTTCGTCGCCTACTTGCGGATGTTCGCGCGAATGGGCCTGAAGGCCATTCCGATGCGCGCAGAAACCGGCCCGATCGGCGGCGACTTGTCGCACGAGTTCATCGTGCTGGCACAAACCGGCGAGTCTGCCGTCTACTGTGATCGCGACGTACTCGATCTACCCGTGCCCGCATCGGATATCGACTATGCCGGCGATCTTCAGCCGGTGATTGATGCATGGACCAGGCTCTATGCAGCGACCGAAGATGTGCATGATGCCGCGCGCTTCGAGCGCGAGGTGGCACCAGAAAACCGTGTGCATACGCGCGGCATCGAAGTAGGGCAGGTTTTCTACTTCGGCACGAAGTATTCGCTTCCGATGAAGGCGACGGTGACTGGTGCGGACGGCGTGGCCCACCCGATCCACGGAGGCTGCTATGGCGTGGGCATATCACGCTTGATCGGTGCCATCATCGAGGCCAGTCACGACGAACATGGCATCGTATGGCCCGCATCGGTATCGCCGTTCGACGTTGGTCTGGTCAACCTGAAGTCCGGCGATGCGCGCACCGATACCGCCTGTGAAACGCTGTACGCAAAGCTCCAGGCAGTCGGCGTGAGTGTGCTGTACGACGACACCGACGACCGTGCCGGCGGGAAGTTTTCCAGGATGGACCTGATCGGTCTGCCCTGGCAGCTCATCGTTGGCCCGCGTGGTCTCGACACCGGCGTGGTAGAGCTGAAGCAGCGCGCCAATGGTGAACGGCACGAGCTATCCATCGGGGCGGCATTGCAATTACTGACAGCATCGCATTCAAATCAAGCCAGCAACTATTCGGGCGGAAAAACCTCATGACTGATCTTCTATGGCAAAAAGCGGGCGTGGCGACGAATGCGCGAATCATGGCGTTTCTTGCCGGTGACGACGTGCTGCTCGATCGCGAATTTTTTCTGCACGACATCACTGCCAGCAAGGCGCATGTCGAAGGTCTGGCGAATATCGGTGTTGTAAGTGCCGACGAGGCGGCTGAATTGAAGCGCGAGCTGGATGCGCTGGCCGAGGATTTTCGCAGCGGATCGTTCGTACTGGACGACCGCTACGAAGACGGTCACTCGGCGATCGAGGCGCGACTGACCGAGCGTCTTGGCGATGCCGGTCGCCGCGTGCATACGGGTCGCAGCCGCAACGACCAGATCCTGGTCGCGACGCGCCTGTGGCTGAAGGACCAGCTAGCCACCTTGCAGTCGCATTGCCGCGCCATCGCGCAGGTATGTCTCGATCGTGCCGCACAGCCGGCGTTGCCGCTGCCGGGCTATACGCACCTGCAGCGTGCTGTGGTCTCGTCCACCGCGATGTGGTTTGCCGGTTTCGCCGAAGGCTTTATCGACAATGCACTGCGTGCCAGACAGACGTCCATCTGGATCGATGCCAATCCGCTGGGCACCGCGGCTGGCTATGGCGTCAATCTCAAACTTGATCGTGAGCACACTACGCAGGCGCTGGGTTTTGCACGGATGCAGGTTTCGCCGGTCTACGCGCAGCTCTCGCGTGGCAAGTTCGAGATGGCCGTACTGGAAGCCATTGCCAGTGCGCTGCTCGATCTGCGTCGGCTGGCGTGGGATCTGTCGCTGTTCACCACGGCAGAATTCAACTTCGTCAGCCTGCCATCGGAGTACACCACCGGCAGCTCGATCATGCCGAACAAGCGCAACCCCGATGTGGTGGAACTGCTGCGCGCCAGCTATGCCAGCGTGGCCGCGGCGCGTACCGAGATCGAGCAGCTGCTGTCGCTTCCCTCGGGCTATCAGCGCGACCTGCAGTTTTCCAAAGGCTCGCTGTTCCACGGTTGCCGGCATGGACTCAGCGCACTCGAACTGGTGCCCGATCTGCTGGCGCGTCTGCAGTGGAACGAAGCTCCGATGCGTGCCGCGATCGATCCGGCGATGTACGCCACCGATGTGGCGATCGAACAGGCAGCCGCCGGTGTGCCGTTCCGCGATGCGTACCGGGCCGCAGCTGAAACTGCGTCGTCCGCCGGTGCCGGGCGCACGCCGGAAGGTAGCCTCGCTGCACGCAGCTCGCCAGGTGCCGGCAACGATCTGCGATTGGACGAACTCGCTGCACGGCTGGCGCTGACAAGTATTGCACCATGAGTTCGAGCGTACCTCGTCGCACTGTCAGATGGCCGGGGCACGCATTGCCTGCCGAAGATGCGGATGGGGACGTGGGCGTCGCTTTGCATGCGCATCCGGCCAACAACTTCGATAGCCTGAGATTGCTCGCGGCCGGCATGGTGCTCTGTTCGCACCAGTTCGCGTTGACCGGCCGCCCAGAGCCTCGCGTCTTGGGTCTGATGAAGTTAGGCACGTTTGGTGTGCTGGTGTTCTTTGTGATCAGCGGATACCTGGTCGCGCAGAGCTGGGATCGTGACCCGCATCCGTTGCGCTTCGCCGCCAAGCGCCTGCTGCGGATCTGGCCCGGCCTGGCCGTAGTCACCTGTGTGGCTGCATGGTTGCTTGGTCCGCTGGTAACCGATGCATCACTGCGCGATTATTTTCACTCGCCGGTCACATGGGACTATTTCGCGCAGCTGGTTTTTGCCGTCCGGCTTCATCTGCCGGGTGTGTTCGAGCACAGTCCGTATCCAGCGGTAAACGGTTCGCTGTGGACCATTCCGATCGAAGTGCAATGGTATGGCGCCTTGCTTCTGGCAGGTGTGTGCGGATGGCTTCGGCCGCACATGCGTTTTTTTCTGCTGGCACTCGTGCTGCTCTACGCGAGCTATCTCTATCTCATTTACGACGTCCAGCACAATCCGAACGCAAGGTTTTTAGCACCGGATTTCGGTATCGAGTACGGCAGCTTCTTTTGCTATGGCGCGCTGCTTTATCTCTTCCAGGGAACGTGGTTCCGGCATCCCCTGCGCCTGTTCGTCGGGCTGATCATGCTGGCTGGTGTGCTATTGGCATGCCACCAAGGTTATGCCTGTCTTTACATGGTGCTGCCTTTTGTCGTGATTAGGGTGGGTACGTGGTCGACACCGGTGTTGCGGCGCTTCGGTCGTTATGGCGATTTCTCGTATGGCATGTATATCTATGCCTTCATGATCCAGCAATGGCTGACGTGGCTTATGGGACCAGGTCACCCTTACTGGCTGGGCCTGCTTGCTTCGATGCTCTGTACGCTGGTTTGTGCAGTGCTTTCGTGGCACCTGGTTGAACGTCCCGCGTTGAATCTGAAGCGCCGCCTGCCAGGTGCCACGCTTCCTGCAGGCGATATTCCGGACATATGGCAAGAGCATGTCTTGTCAAAGGACACTCTGCCGCCGGTTCGCACGGGCGAACAATTGGTATCACCTGGGAACAAGGATTCATGAGTCCGCGCAGCGTGCTTCGCGAACAGCCGCTGCCGGGTGGTCAGTCACAAGTCCCGTTCAGAGCAATGAGAAATCTCAGTGCCACCGAAGGTGATTGCGCTCATCCAGTTCGCCATATATTGGTGTCATCAATATTCTCATCTCTCTAATCTGGTAGGCGTATGAAAAAGACCATATGGATATGTGTAGCTTTTCTCTTTAGCAATATGGCTTTTGCGCAGCATCAAACGCCAGCCACGCCGCCCACGAATCCCTTTGTCCTGAGCGCTGCACAGAAGGACAAGCTGTTGGCCGACTGGCCACAACTGGAAAGGTACCGTGGCGAGAACGCAGCGCTGCCATCGCCGAGGAAAGGCGATGGGCGAGTTATCTTTATGGGTGATTCGATTACTGATATCTGGCGTGGTCGAGATTTCTTTCCGGGAAAGCACTACATCAACCGCGGCATCAGTGGGCAGACCACAGCGCAGATGTTGATCAGGTTTCGTGCTGACGTCATTGCGTTGAAACCTCGCGTAGTGGTGATTCTCGCTGGCACGAACGATATTGCGGACAACACCGGGTCGTATTCACTGCAGATGATTGAAGACAACCTCACATCCATGGCCGAACTAGCGCGTGTCAACGGCATCAAGGTTGTGCTGGCCTCCATAACGCCGGTCAATGATGACTACTTTCCTCTGACAACGGGTCGGCCACCGCAAAAAATCCATGCACTTAATGACTGGATCAAGGGTTATGCACGTCGCCAGCATTTCGTTTATCTGGATTACTACGATGCGCTGCTTGGCCCGCACGACATGTTGAAAAGGGATTTTTCCGGCGATGGTATACATCCAAATCCAGCTGGTTATGCCGTAATGGCGCCGTTGGCACAACGAGCGATTGATAGAGCACTGATGAATCCTTAAATGGGCCAACGCACACTCAGCGTTGAATTGAAGCGGAATAATTTGAAGGGAATACGGCATGAGCGCGGACGTGGAATGGCTCGAGCAGGCATTGCCGCACTGGCGTCGTGCCGTGCTGAAAGTGGGTAGCAACCTGCTTGCTGCCGACGGTGGCGGCTTGACTTCGCGTTATGCAGAAGCCTTGGCTGGTTTCATTGCCGCCAGTCATGCCGCTGGTCGTCAGGTGGTGCTGGTGTCTTCCGGCGCGGTAGCGGCTGGGCGTGTGCTGCTGCGTCAGCATGCGGCCGATGGCAGTGGTCTAGCGGCGAGACAGGCGCTTGCCGCCTTGGGCCAGGCGCCGATGATCGCGCTGTGGCAATCGTTGTCTGCACGGCCAGTAGCGCAGGTACTGCTCACCCATGATGATCTGCGCAACCGTCGCCGCTACCTCAACGCACGCGCTACGCTGCGTGAGCTGCTTGTGCTCGACGTGTTACCGGTGGTGAACGAGAACGACACAGTGGCAGTTGACGAGTTGAAACTCGGCGACAACGACAATCTCGCGGCAATCGTTGCCGCATTGGTCGATGCCGACCTGTTGCTGATCGCCTCGGATGTCGATGCGCTATACAGCGCCGATCCACGTCGTGATCCGGCAGCCAGGCCGATCGCACATGTGCCTGCGTTGACACCGTCGATCCTGGCGATGGCTGGCGGCAGTGGCAGTGCGGTTGGCACCGGTGGCATGCGCACAAAGCTGGAGGCAGCGGCGAAAGCCGCCGTAGCGGGTATTCCCACGGCACTGTTCAGCGGTCGCGATGCGGAGACTGTGCAAGCACTTCAGCATGGTCGGTTGCACGGCACGCTATTCGCCGCTGCCAGCAGTCCCATGCAAGCCCGCAAATACTGGTTACGGCATGCGCCGGCCGCAATGGGGCGCATCCGCATCGATGCGGGTGCTGCCCATGCACTGACCGGCGGGCGTGTTTCGCTGTTGCCGGGTGGCGTGCTCGGTGCGGAAGGTGAATTCCACCGCGGCGATCTGGTGGAGATCGTCGATATGGCCGAGCGACCGGTCGCTCGCGGCCTCTGTCAGTACGGCGCTGCCGAGGTGCGTCGACTGGCCGGTCGGCACAGCCGCGAGATCGAGGGCCTACTCGGTTACAGCTACGGCGCCGAGGTAGTGCATCGCGATGATCTCGCTACAGTGAACGACATGGGAGCCGTCGCATGAGCGGAATTCGACAGCAGGCACTTGCCTGCCGCGATGCCGCGCAGGTCGTCGCTGCGCTCGGCAGCGAGGCCAAACGCGCGCTGCTGCGTGACATGGGGACGGCGCTGGAAGCGAAATCCGGCGCGGTGCTGGTTGCGAACGCACGTGACATGCAACAGGCAGAGGAAAAGGGGGTACAGGGCGCCATGCTCGATCGCCTGCGGCTGGATGAGTCACGCGTGGCTGCCATCGCCAATGCGTTGCGCGAAGTAGCTGAACTACCTGATCCGGTAGGTGTGGTGACGCGCCGTGAGATACGCCCTAATGGACTCAGCATTGAGCGTGTGCGCATCCCGCTCGGCGTGGTGGCGATGATCTACGAGGCAAGGCCCAACGTTACCGCGGATGCCGCGGCGTTGTGCCTGATGGCAGGCAATGGCGTGATCCTGCGCGGCGGCTCTGAGGCGATCCACTCAAACACGGCGATTGCAGCGGTGCTGAAATCAGTACTGGAAGCGCACGGTGTGCCAACTGCCGCGCTGACCATGGTCGCGGATCTGCAGCGCGAGACAATGATCGAGCTGCTGCAACTCACCGATATCGTCGACTTGGCGATACCACGCGGCGGTGAAGGGCTGATCCGCTTCGTCGCCGAGCATGCACGCGTGCCCGTAATCAAGCACTACAAGGGCGTTTGCCATCTGTACGTAGACCGCGCGGCCGACCTTGCCTTGGCGCTCAATCTTTTGATCGATGGCAAAACCACGCGACCTGGTGTCTGCAATGCGCTGGAAACCCTGCTGGTGCATGCGGACATTGCCGAAAGCTTTTTGCCGCTGGCGGCGGCGGCGTTAAGTGAGCGTGGTGTCGAACTGCGTGGTTGCGAGCGCAGTCGCCAGTTGGTGCCTGTCATGAAGTCAGCGACCGACGACGACTACGCTGCCGAGTTCCTCGACCTGATTCTCGCTGCGCGCGTGGTCGACGATCTCGGTGAGGCCATCACGCACATCCAGCGCTACGGCTCCGATCACACCGAGGTTATTGCCAGCGCCGACGAAGCCGCGGTGCAGCGTTTCGTGCATGCGCTTCGCTCAGCGGTGGTGATGGTTAACGCCTCCTCGCGCTTCTCCGACGGTGGCCAGCTCGGCCTCGGCGCAGAGATCGGCATCTCCACCACCCGCCTGCACGCCTACGGCCCGATGGGTGCCGAGTCGCTCACTATCGAGCGTTTCGTGGTGCGTGGCCACGGCCAGGTTAGGCATCCGCACAACCGTGCGTGAGTGTCGGTAACCGGCCATGCGCCGGCATCTTTCGGCCGACCACTCGCGAGAAATACGGAACTGAACATGCTCGACAGAAAAAGTTCGCTCTGCCGACTGCCTTGAAGGTTGTGGAGATGCCGTAACATGGCGCGGTTGATGCATCCAGGTTTACCAGGCCGCCGGCGGTAGATCGCTTGGCCTCGGTGAAATCGGCATCTCCGCCGCTAGCTTGTATGTCTTATGCGTCGCACGGAGGTGTGCATAGGAACCGTCAATACCAGGGGGAATGTGCGATCAGTTCACTTTGTTTGGGTCTGCTGAGGTCGGGTTCTACCCTTCTGACGTGATCCGCAATTAAACCTGCACGGGGTAAGGGGGGCGCCGGTCGGCGATGCCTGCGCCGGCAACGGCGATCGCCAGGCAAGCCACGCCATCTTGTTGAGAGTCTGTCCAAGGACGACGTAATGCCTATCGACAAAGTTAGAGCCGTGGGAAATTGGCATCGCCTATTGATCCCCGTACGCAAAATGTTCACTGCTGCCTTGAAACACTGCCCGCACAAATCCGGGAAACGCGGCTAGCCATGACCATGCTGACGGATTTCGATAGGCCAGCTCGCGCGGGACTGACGCGGATGGTTGCCGCCATTGTGGTGGGCAATGGCTTTATCGCGTACGACTTCACGATCTACAGCTTGTCGGCGGTGACGATCGGCACGCTGTTCTTTCCGTCCCGTAATCCCGTCTCGTCGTTGTTGCTGTCACTCGCTACGTTCGGCGCCGGTTTTGTGATGCGGCCGCTCGGCGCGGCGATCATTGGACATATCTCCGATAGCCGAAGCCGCAAGACGGGCATGATGCTTTCACTCCTGTTGATGACGATTGCGACGTGGATGATCGCGTGCATGCCGACCTATGCATCGATCGGTCCGGCGGCGACGGTGCTGATGGTCGTCGCGCGATTGATGCAGGGG
>Ga0302315_10004743_pt1 | contig 11794 bp, 6 predicted proteins | sample III_Palsa_N3_1_FD_200532 | JGI IMG/M metagenome (GOLD analysis project Ga0302315, IMG submission 200532) | Peat permafrost microbial communities from Stordalen Mire near Abisko, Sweden - III_Palsa_N3_1 | ecosystem: Environmental > Terrestrial > Soil > Palsa > Peat permafrost | place: Sweden... | reverse complement strand
TGGGGCCGCTGGGTTTATTGGCACTGACCGTCATCGCCAGCCCGCTGGCGATGGCAGATGAGCCCGGCTGGTACGGAGGTATCGGCGCCGGTCAATCGAGAGCCAATATCGACGATGGCCGCATCACCGACGGATTGTTGAATCAAGGATTCAGCACCGACTCCATCAGCGATACCAATCGTGACACTGGCTATAAGCTGTTTGCCGGTTACCAGTTCAACCGTTTCTTCGCTTTGGAGGGCGGTTATTTCGATCTGGGGCAATTCGGCTTCACGGCCGACACCACGCCGACTGGAACCCTAAACGGCAATATCAGATTGCGCGGCGAGAATCTCGACGCGCTTGGTTTCATCCCGATCACCGGCAACTTTTCTGCGTATGGCCGGCTCGGCATAGACTACGCACAGGCGCGCGATTCGTTTAGCGGCAGCGGAGCTATTCTAGTCACCGATCCCGATCCCAGCCAACGCGCATTGAATGCACATGCAGGGCTCGGCCTGCAATACAATTTCAATGACTCCCTCTCGATGCGTGCAGAAGCGGAACGCTATCGCGTGAGCGATGCGGTTGGCAATCATGGCGACATCGATCTGGTCTCGCTCAGCTTACTGTATCGATTCGGCGCGAAATCACCCGCCCCCGCCGCCCCACCTCCGGCACCGGAACCAGTGGTCGCCGCCGCTGCACCAGCAGTGGCGCCCGCTCCGCCCTCGGTTGTCGCACCGGTGATGCCTAGCAAAGTGTCGTTCTCCGCCGACTCCTTGTTTGATTTCGACAAGTCGATAGTAAAACCAGCCGGCAAGGAAGCGCTCGACAAATTTGCCGGTGATCTGCGTAACACGCAATATGACCACATCACCGTAATTGGGCACACCGACCGTCTCGGCAAGGAAGCCTACAACCAACGGCTTTCGACCCGCCGTGCGGAAGCGGTTAAGGCTTATCTGGTGGAATCGGCAGCCATCCCCGCTGACAAGATCAACGCCACCGGAGTAGATGGGTCCGACCCGGTAACGAAACCCGACGATTGCAAGGGACGCAAGGAGACCAAAGAGTTGAAAGCCTGTCTACAACCTGATCGCCGTGTCGATGTGGAAGTTTCGGGAACAAGCTCCACAGCGCAGAATTAAATTCTCATTTGAAAGCGAAAAATCGCCGGAGCAGGCGGATCTCCCGATCCGCCTGCTCCGGCGATTTCAGTTAAGCACCTCGTAACAATTGTATTGGCAGCCATTTGCTAGCTTTGTAGCGCAATCCGACTGGCCTCACTCAGCATCGGCCAGTCGCCGCCTTCGGCATTTAAGCCGGTGTGGCAGACTCCACAGCCTCGGTCTTGACAAGAATTTGGCCAGCCCCCGGATTGGGCACATCCCATTCCCTAAGAATCAAAGGCATGCCGAATTTCCCGGCCACCGTCTTTCTGACCAATTAACATCACGTATCTAAATCGCCTTTTTTACCTGCGAGCCTTACTTCATTTTCGCGCAACAATTCGGAAAAGGCGCCAGCGGCGATAGGTTTGCTGAAGTAATACCCTTGCATTTCATCGCATGCGTGTTCCCGCAAAAATGATTCCTGCTCTGGGGTTTCTACGCCTTCTGCAACGACAGTCAAACTCAATGTCTTACCCATTGCGATGATCGCCTCGGTGATCGCCTTATCGCCAAGATTCGTCGCGATATCGCGAATGAAAGAGCGATCAACCTTAAGAGTATCAATTGGAAAATTTTTGAGTTGTCCCAGGGAGGAGTAGCCGGTGCCAAAATCGTCAATCGCCAGCCGCACCCCAAGCTTTTTAATTGAAGTAAGTAGCTGGATGGCGTGTTCCGGATGATGAATCACCATGCCTTCGGTAATCTCCAACTCCAGCAAGTGCGGGGCCATCCCTGTATTTTTCAATACTGCGGCGATATCCCTCAATAAGTGCTCGTCGGCGAACTGTCGCACCGACAAGTTGACCGCCATGCAGATCGGCGGCAAACCTTGTCGCTGCCATTCAACATTTTGCGCGCAGGCGGTCTCAAGTACCCATTTCCCTATTGCGACTATCATCCCGGTCTCTTCCGCGATGGGGATAAACTGTACCGGCGATACTGAGCCGAGAGTCGGATTTTGCCACCGCAGCAACGCTTCCACACCGTTGATCCTACCACTATTGAGATCGACTTTCGCTTGATAATGCACTGAAAATTCGTTCCGCTCCAATGCATAGCGCAAGTTGGCTTCGAGCGTCATCCGCTCCAGCGAATGCGATTTGATATCCTTTGAAAAGAATTGATAATTGTTTTTGCCTTCTTCTTTGGCAAAATACATGGCGATATCGGCATTCTTCATCAAAGACTGTTCATCATCACCGTCATCCGGGAATATGGCAATGCCGATACTCGCGGTAACCCGGCATTCCTGCCCCATCAACGCAATCGGTTTCATGGCGGCCGCCAACAATTTGCGCGCCACAGTCGATGCTTGTCTTGCATCCGTCATTTCCTGCACCAGGACCACAAACTCATCACCGCCCAGACGCGCGATAACGTCACTTGCGCGTATCGTGTGCTTGAACCGAGCGGTGAGCTCTTGAAGCAACTGGTCGCCTGCATCATGCCCAAGCGTATCGTTAATGAATTTAAATCGATCAAGGTCGACAAACAAGACCGCAAAATTGCGCTTGTAGCGTTTTGCGAGCGGGATACCAAGATTGATCAATTGGCTGAACATCGCGCGATTTGGTAAACCCGTCAACCCATCATGGGTTGCCAGATACTTGATCTGCTCTTCCGCCGTCTTTTGTTTAGTGATTTCACGCGAAACACCGCGGTAACCGACAAAATCACCCGTGTCGGTAAATACCGGTTCACCGCTCATGCTGATGTAGGACGGACTTCCGCTCGACAATTTGCGACGTAAAACAACATCACGAAACGGCAAGCGACTAGCAATAGTTTGGCGATGCTGCTCCCACCCTCCTTTTGCTTCAATGGCGTATCCAGACTCCCAAGGTCGCATTCCCAATACATGTTCCTGAGTCGGATCGTTTTCCTCATGCCGGCTCTCCACGCGCGTAAAGCGGGAATCGATATCCTGTTCCCAATACCAATCCGACGACAGATTGGTTAAAGAACGAAATCGTGCCTCGCTGGCGCGAAGGGCCTCCTCAGTCTTGCTGCGCGCCGTGACATCTCGGAAAATTCCCCGAAAACCGACGGGCTCTCCGACTGCGTTGCGAATCAGGTTAACCGACCCTTCCACTTGAACGACATTGCCATTTTTGTGAAGAAATTCCCAGTAAAGGTTTTGTCTGGATTCGCCAGTTAGATATACCTCGTGAAAAATGTTATAGATATCCGAAGCAATTGCCTCAGTATAATGATGTCGATAGTCGAAGCCCTTCACATCTGTGCCGACATACCCCAACATGCGAAAGAATGCACTATTATTCAGAATCGGGCGGCCTTTCAGATCCACTTCGTAATATGCCTCTTCCAATGCCTCCAGGATAGTGCGGTATTTCTCTTCACTGACACGCAACGAGTCTTCGGCGCACGTTCGGTCCATTTCATGCTCGAAGTTTATCAGCGCAAACCCGATGCTATTGGCCATGTGACTTATGAGACTGACGACTTCATCGTCAAAAAAATAATTTGTTGATGAATACAACAGCAGTACGCCAATTGAATGCCCATCAGCGATCAATGGCACCGCGACGCCGGAGGCGACACCAAGCGTCTTCGCTTCGGCAAGCCAAGGATTATCCTGCGCAAGCGTCAGCAAATTATTATTAACAGAAGGAATCCCGTATCGAAAAGCCGAGCTGACAATGTTATCTCCGTCGGATGTCAATCCAGCAAGTAAGAGCGGCAATCGACGTAACGCTTCCGCGTCGACGGCGGCCGCGGCCTCGATACGTATCGAGGATGTCGGTGTAACCGAGCCCAGAATGGCGCAAATGGAAAAGAGTCCGCCCTCGACGGCAGCATCGCAGACCATTTTGTAAAGTGTTTCAGGAGTTTTAGCCAGCAGCAAGACCTTACTGGTAGCGACGACAACCTCGTACAGAGCAAGAATGCTCGCTGAGTGTCGAATGTCTCGTTCCGAATTCGGTTCATTCATCTGTTTCAAATATCCTCGTTGGCAAAGCCGGGGGATTTTCTATGTTAGAAAATCCCGTCAAAATAATTCGATATCGCTCTCGATATTGTTGTTCTGCAATCGACCAGTCGCAACTAAATCCTCGAAAAACGCCACTTGATTGCGACCATTTTCCTTGATGTAGTAAAGCGCCTTATCCGCGCGATCCATGATCGTAACGGGCAAGTCGGTGGGACCGACGAATGTGACGCCGATACTGACAGTGATCTGACCTACTTGTGGAAAATAATGTGTTTCTATCGCTCGACGGAAGCGCTCCATGATCGCGGTGGCGCATTCGGTTTCCACATTGCGCAAGACAACAACAAATTCTTCGCCTCCTACGCGAAAAAGAAGATCGTATTCGCGAAACGTTTCATTCATGCATTGCGCGAAGTGCAAGAGTACCTCGTCGCCGAGCAAATGACCGCAGGTGTCGTTGACGCGCTTGAAGTGGTCAATGTCAAGCACTCCAAGGCAATACTGAACTTTATCGGCTTTCCGTTTACTGGTGTCTCCGAGGGAAAGCACCATCGTCATGATTTTTTGGTCAAACGATTTTCTGTTGAGGAGCCCTGTCAAATGATCATGTTGGTTGTCGTTTAACAACAAAAGGAAATTATTGTACAAACCAAGCAAAGTCGACGTCAGTTCCTGATCTCGCGATAGGTGTTGCGCACTATCGATAACAAGAAATCCTGTCACGCCCCGAGGTCCGAAAATCGGATAAATGCTCCGAAACATCGGCTTTGCAGGTACGCCAATGCTATCGATCACCACCGATTTCGATTCAAGGCAGCGTTCAAACGCCGGCTGTTGATTTAACAGCAAAGCTGTCGCAGATCCCTCATCGGAGCTTTCTTCATTCCCCAATGGCACCAAGAAAACATTGGCGCTTTCCATCTCAACTCGTTTGAGTGTTCTGATTTCGTAAAGTTCGATCGCATTCGCGGAGATAATCTCGTTTAGTGTCTTTATCAGCGAGAATTGAAGTGCCCTCAACTCGGGTTTTTCAGTCAACCTGGCTAATGAACCTAACAACTTCTGTGTGTCGAGGTTACGCATTGAGTTGGAGTCGCCCGTTATAAGATCCTAGGAAAATGGATCCCTTGTTAAGAAGCCGGCCCCTCCGAATGTACATGATTACGTTTGTAACAAGTCGATTTATCGTGCTTTCGTCGTAAAGATAGTCCAATTACTCGCTCAGTTCTGTGCGGCAGCCAACAAAGTGAGGCCGTATTCACTTTCGGTCCTATTCAGCGATAGGCCACTTCCAATTTCTGATTTCCGGCATGTCCTCACCGTACTTGGTAATGTATTGTTTGTGTTCAAAGAGCTTTTCCTTGATTTGCTGCTTCAAGAAGATGCCTTGGTCACCGGTCTGCGGCAAGCGGTCGATCGCATCCATCACGAGGTGGAAGCGATCCAGTTCATTCAGTACGGTCATGTCGAATGGCGTTGTAACGGTGCCCTCCTCCTTGTACCCGCGAACATGGATATTGCGATGGTTGCTGCGACGATAGGTCAGTCGATGAATCAACCATGGATAGGCGTGAAAGGCAAATATGACCGGTTTATCCCTTGTAAAGAGTTCGTCGAAATCGCCATCGCTCAAGCCGTGCGGATGCTCCGTGTGAGGCTGCAGTCGCATCAGGTCAACAACATTGACCAATCGTATTTTCAAATTTGGCAAATGCGAACGAAGAATCGAAACGGCGGCAAGCGTCTCCAGCGTGGGTACATCCCCGCAGCAAGCCATTACGATGTCGGGCGCAATACCTTGATCATTGCTGGCCCATTGCCAAATACCGATCCCGGCCGTGCAATGCTTCACCGCATCTTCCATGCTCAACCATTGCGGCGCGGGGTGTTTTCCTGCAATCACGACGTTGACATAATGCCGGCTACGCAAGCAATGGTCCATGACTGAAAGCAGGCAATTCGCGTCAGGAGGAAGATACACGCGCACCACTTCCGCCTTCTTGTTCATGACATGGTCAATAAATCCGGGATCCTGATGCGTGAAGCCGTTATGATCCTGACGCCAGACATGTGAAGCCAGCAGGTAATTCAGCGAGGCGATCTTGCGCCGCCACGGTAGTTGCGACGATACTTTCAGCCACTTTGCATGCTGGTTAAACATCGAATCGACGATGTGAATAAACGCTTCATAGCAATTGAACAGCCCGTGTCTTCCTGTCAACAGATAGCCTTCTAACCATCCTTCGCATTGATGCTCGCTGAGCATTTCCATCACACGCCCGGCAGGCGCAAGAAATTCGTCGCTCGGCAAAACAACGGCGTCCCATTGGCGTTGGGTCATATCAAACACGGCTTCAAGGCCATTCGATAGTGTCTCGTCGGGGCCAAAAATGCGGAAATTGCGTTGCACATCGTTCAGCTTCGCAACATCGCGCAAAAATGGTCCCAGTACACGCGTATCGCCAATCCCGCGAATCCCTGGAGTTACCACATCAATCGCATATTCGCGGAAATCCGGCATGCGCAGGTCGCGCAGCAACGAGCCGCCGTTTGCATGAGGATTTGCACCCATGCGTTTTGCGCCCTTGGGCGCAAGCTCGGCCAGCTCTGCCTTCAAGCGTCCCTCTTCATCAAATAATTCTTCTGCACGGTAGCTTTTCAACCAGTTTTCCAACAATTCGAGGTGTTCGGGCGGAGTCGTCGGCGAAATCGAGATCGGAACCTGATGCGATCGAAATGTGCCTTCGATCTGAAGCCCATCGACCATCTTTGGCCCAGTCCAGCCTTTCGGCGAATTGAGGACAATCATCGGCCAACAAGGACGTACAGTGTTACCGCTCAGCCGGGCATCCCGCTGGATTCCGTTGATTTCTTCTACCGCCGCATCTAACGCAGCCGCCATCGCCTCGTGCATCAATTCCGGTTCGTACCCCTCCACAAACCGGGGAGACCAGCCGTAACCGCGGAGTAATTGTTCCAATTCAGCGCGCGGAATTCGCGCCAAGATGGTTGGGTTGGAAATCTTGTAACCGTTTAAATGCAGAATGGGTAATACCGCGCCATCATTGACGGGATCGAGAAATTTATTGGAATGCCATGCGGTAGCCAAGGGGCCGGTTTCAGCCTCGCCGTCACCGATGACACAGGCGACAATTAGATCGGGATTATCAAACACGGCACCAAACGAATGGCTGAGCGAATAGCCAAGCTCCCCACCTTCATGGATCGAGCCCGGGCACTCCGGCGATACATGGCTTGGGATACCGCCGGGAAAGGAAAATTGGAGAAAAAGCTTGCGTAGCCCGGCTTCATCCTGGCTGATATCCGGGTAAATTTCACTGTAAGTGCCTTCAAGATAGGTGTTGCCGACCAGCGCAGGACCGCCGTGTCCTGGGCCGGAGACGTAAATCATGTTGAGGTCATATTTATTAATGACGCGATTCAAGTGCGTGTAGATGAAGTTCTGACCGGGAGTCGTGCCCCAATGCCCAAGCAACATCTTCTTCACATCGGAAAACGCGAGCGGTCGCTTCAACAATGGATTATCGTAAAGATAAATCTGACCTACCGATACATAATTCGCGGCACGCCAATAGGCATCCATCTTACGCAACAGTTCCGGGGACAGCGTGCTTGTCGTCATGGGTAAATTTTCGTGCCAAATTAGCTGATATTCGATTTATCTCGGCACACTTACGCCGCTTGGCGCAGTTAGACCCATTTCCATGATTTTTTCGATCTTTATTTTGGGGCTAAGCCTGCACGGAACGCATGCTCTGATCTGTGCGGCGAACCACATAGACGATTTTTCTGCGTTGAATGAAGGTAAGCGATGGGAGCGCGTACATCTTGATCTGGATCAAAATCCGGCTTGATCTTCCAATTGCCCTGCCTCAACACCCGCAAGCCACGGTGTTAATTTATCTTTCACGCGAACAACAAGCCGTTGATCCCGCTCGCTCTTATTTCGAGCAATGTTGATCCACATCAAAGGGCGCGCGCCACTAAGCCTTACCATCCGTTTTTATCAACAGAAAACGTTCTCGCCGCATATCAATGGCGATTTCAATGACGAAATGAAATATCGCATCAAAGCGTGCCAGCGCACAGAAGGGATTGCCTGTTCCGCACACGCTTAGAGCTTAAGGTATCGGCACTTCTAAGCGCAGGAAGAGATCGTCATGAAATCTGATGCAGAAGCGCAATAAGACGTAATCGCAGACAACAAATGGAAATTTTGATCAACCCTGGACACGTAGGCGAAACATGTCGTTAAAAGGTAAAAAAGGCTTGGTGGTTGGTATCGCTAACGAGAACAGCATCGCTTATGGCTGCGCGCAAGCATTCCGGGAAGCTGGGGCGGATTTGGCGATCACCTACCTGAATGCACGCGCCGAACCCTACGTGCGCCCGCTTGCGGAGCAATTGGAGAGCGCGATCATCCTGCCTTGCGACGTACGCGAACCCGGTCAGCTGGAGACCGTATTTGCCGCCGTTGAGGCACAGTGGGGAAAACTGGATTTCGTACTGCATTCGATCGCCTTTGCGCCAAAAGAAGATCTTCACGCACGCGTAGTCGATTGTTCACAGGCCGGCTTCAGCATGGCGATGGATGTTTCCTGCCATTCCTTCATCCGTATAGCACACTTGGCCGAACCATTGATGAAAACCGGTGGTTGCCTGCTAACCGTCACGTTCTATGGGTCTGAAAAAGTGGTGGATGACTATAACCTGATGGGGCCGGTGAAGGCCGCACTGGAGAGCAGCGTGCGCTACCTGGCGGCCGAACTTGGACACCGGAAAATCCGCGTCCATGCACTTTCCCCCGGCCCACTCAAGACACGTGCGGCTTCGGGAATTGATCGGTTCGATGAGTTGATGGAGCGCACGCGCGAACGGACTCCGGAGCATCGCCTGGTCGATATCGAGGACGTGGGCAATCTGGCCACCTTCCTGATCAGTGACGAAGCTACGGCGCTCACCGGCAACGTCGAGTACGTGGACGCCGGCTTCCATATATTCTCATAATAGAAAGGAGCCACATGACACCCGACCAACCGTCAACATTGCCAATCGATCGTATCGAAAACCTGACGTTTGACGAAATCGAGATTGGCTCATCGGCGAGCTTGTCACGTACCTTGAGCCACAAGGACATCGAGCTGTTCGCCATCGTTTCCGGCGACGTGAATCCGGCACATGTAGATGCCGAATTCGCAAAAACCGACATGTTCCACAAAATCATCGCTCATGGCATGTGGGGCGGAGCCCTGATATCGACCTTGCTCGGCACTGAGCTACCCGGCCCCGGAACCATCTACCTCGACCAGACCTTGAAATTCCTCGCGCCGGTCGGGCTGGGCGACACGGTCACCGTCATTGTCAAGGTGATTGAAAAATTAGCTGTGAAGCACCATGTAATACTGGAGTGCACGGTGACCAATCAGCGTGGCGAAGCGGTAATTAGCGGTCGCGCCGAAGTGATTGCACCTAAAGAAAAAATTTCGCGTCCGCGCGTCATATTGCCTGAAGTTGAATTCCGTGAAAAAGGCCGGCGCTACCAGCATCTGATCGCCATGACGCAAGGCTTGCAACCGTTACGCACGGCGATTGTTCATCCAGTGGACGCGGTGTCGCTTTGCGGTGCGATTGAGGCTGCGCGCTTAGGTCTGATTATCCCTATCCTGATTGGCCCGGAAGAAAAAATCCGCTTGGCCGCACTACAGGCGGATATCGATCTTTCCCAATATGAGATTATCTCAACCGAGCACAGCCATGAGGCGGCAGCTCTAGCGGTGGCGATGGCACGGTCGGGGCAGGTGGAAGCGCTCATGAAGGGTTCGCTTCACACCGACGAGTTGATGCATGCGGTGGTGGCGCCGGAGACCGGTTTGCGTACCGCGCGACGCATGAGCCATGTATTCGCCATCGACGCGCCTCGTTACCCGCGCCCGCTCTTTATCACCGACGCCGCGCTGAATATCTATCCGACGCTGGAAGACAAACGTGACATCGTGCAAAATGCCATCGAGCTTGCTCATGCGCTCGGCATTCCATGTCCCCGCGTGGCGCTATTGTCAGCAGTAGAAACGGTCACATCCAGCATCAAGTCGACGCTCGATGCTGCGGCATTGTGCAAAATGGCGGAGCGCAATCAAATAACCGGCGGCATACTGGACGGGCCGTTGGCCTTCGACAATGCAGTATCTGCGGAAGCCGCCGCCACCAAGGGAATCATCTCGCACGTTGCCGGCATAGCTGACATTCTCCTGGTCCCGGACGTGGAGGCCGGTAATATGCTGGCGAAGCAGCTGGAGTACCTGGCGGACGCCGAAATGGCCGGCATTGTGCTCGGTGCGCGCGTGCCAATCATGCTAACCAGCCGCGCCGATAAGACGCTGGCAAGGCTGGGGTCCTGCGCGATTGGATTGTTGCTGGCACGTCATCAAGGCAAGGTGGCATGATGAATGACGCTATCCTGGTGTTGAATGCCGGTTCTTCCAGCATCAAATTTTCGCTGTTTCAATCGCATGCCGCTCTCGGCAAAAGCGATTTGCTATGCGAAGGCCAACTGTCTGGCGTAGGTGAAATCGTCCATTTCGTCGCAACCGACAACCACGGCAACACCTTGGCCGATCAACACCTGCCGCAAGGAAGCGACCACGAAGCTGCACTTGCCGTCATCCTGAACTGGGTTGACCAACATTTCCCGGAACATGCGCTGCTCGCCGCAGGACATCGGGTGGTACACGGAGGTATACGCTATGCGGCTCCGGTACTGATTGATGACGCTGTAGTCAATGAATTGCGACGCCTGATACCGCTCGCTCCCCTGCATCAGCCGCACCATATCGCGGCCATCGAAGCGTTGCAAAGACTGCATCCAGCATTGCCACAGGTCGCCTGCTTTGACACTGCATTTCACCATACCCAGACAACAATCGCCACCAGCTATGCATTACCGCGTTCGCTCACCGGCGAGGGAATTCGCCGCTATGGGTTCCACGGCCTGTCTTACGAATATATCGCCGGCGCACTGCCCGGAGTAATGGGTCGGGAACGCCCCGCCGGGCGAGTAATCGTCGCCCATCTGGGCTCCGGCGCCAGCATGTGCGCGATGCAGGGCGGCAAGAGCGTCGCCACGACCATGGGCTTTACCGCGCTCGATGGATTGCCGATGAGCCGTCGCTGCGGATCACTGGACCCCGGCGTTGTCCTTTACCTGATAAAGGAAAAAAACTTGAGTGCGGATGCGGTCACCAATCTTCTGTATCACGACTGTGGCTTGTTTGGCGTATCGGGAGGCGTCAGTGACGACATGCAATCCCTGCTGGCAAGCGATGATCCTTATGCGGCGGAAGCGGTCGAATTGTTCGTCTATCGCATCGGTCGCGAGTTGGGCTCTCTCGTTGCGTCCCTGGGAGGGCTCGACACCTTGGTTTTCACAGCAGGGATTGGCGAGCACGCCAGCGAAATCCGCCGCCGAGTCTGCGCCGCAGCCGCCTGGTTGGGCGTGGAAATTGATGAACAGGCAAATACCAGAGGCGGGCCGTGCCTGTCACGACCCGAAAGCAAGGTCTCGGTATGGGTTATCCCGACCGATGAGGACTTGATGATCGCGCAGCATACGCAACAGGTAATTTTGCCAGTGTAATTCCGTCATCATGAACGAAAGGTAATGCGCAAT
>Ga0302315_10004742_pt1 | contig 11797 bp, 4 predicted proteins | sample III_Palsa_N3_1_FD_200532 | JGI IMG/M metagenome (GOLD analysis project Ga0302315, IMG submission 200532) | Peat permafrost microbial communities from Stordalen Mire near Abisko, Sweden - III_Palsa_N3_1 | ecosystem: Environmental > Terrestrial > Soil > Palsa > Peat permafrost | place: Sweden... | reverse complement strand
GCCAGTTTTGTGTAAAAGCCGCTCAGCGCAAACTGGTCACGCTGCGTGATGTTCCAGTCCACGCGCGCATTCCATTGATTCCCACGATAAGTCGATGGCGTCTTTACCTGCGCAAACTCTACATCGGCCACACCATCGAGTCCGCCGCCTGTCAGAACGTTCGGCGAGCCCGGACTCGCAGGATTGTAGGCAGCCAGATAAGTACCGACACCGCCTGATAAGGAGCCCAGATCCACGCCCCCCTGCACCTGCGCGCAGACCGGAACTGTCGAACCCGAGGCCGGCAGCTGGAGATTCTGACACAGCGTTGGCAACACAGAAATAACAGACGGCTGGCCGCCCGCCCCGTTCAGTACACCGTTGACAATCCCCGTAGGTCGCGCTTTACTCAACGCGCTGAGATAAGCCGGCGTAGGAACATACTGCTCGGAGAACCCGGCATTGAGGTTGCTGGCTCCCTCATACGAAGCGAAGAAAAAAAGCTTGTCTTTGATGACAGGAAGACCAAGACTCGCCGCATACTCACGCTGTTTGTTTTCGACCCGGATTGGCAATGCACCCATGGGACCGCCATACGGCTGATAGGCATTCAGGCCAGGCTCGTCATACTGAAAGAACAGGCTGCCATGAATATTATTTGTTCCTGATTTTGTTACAGTTCTAACCTGCAACCCCACATTGCGTCCTGCGCTCGCATCGAAAGCGCTTGAAGTGTTGGTGATCTGCGCGATGGACTCTGGATTAGGCGTCACAATCGCCGAGCCGCCATGCGATAAGCTGTCGACGCTGACTCCATCGATAAGGAAGGTATTGGACGTAAGCCGCTGGCCGGCAGCTGCTGCTGAAATCTGGTTCTCTGTCTGGAAAATCCCGGCGTTGGATTGGCCCGGCCCCGTCGCATTTGGCAGGGCAACACTCGAACCCGAACCGCTACGCGCCGCGTCTGAGATTACGCCGGGTGTCAGGCGCAGAAGTTCGTAAGGGTCACGGCCAAAGGAGGGAAGGCTTGTAACATCGGCGGCTGAGAGGCTGTTGCCTGTACTCGCGTCAGATGTATTCAATACCGGCACATCGCTCGCGGAGACCGTTATCGTCTGCGAGGATTCACCAACCTGCAGTTTCAAATCGATATTGCGAGGGGTCTCTGCAATCAATGTCACGTTATCAAGAGACGATGCCTCAAATCCCTTCGCGTTGGCGACAAGCGAATAGGTCCCTGGAGGAAGCTCACTGAACTGGTAGCTGCCCTGCTGTCCTGTGGTGACAGAGCGGCTGGACTGGGTATTGGTGTTCTTCAGCGTGATGGTCGCTCCGGGAACGACGGCGCCCGTCTGATCCGTGATCGTTCCGGAAAGACTGGCATTGAACTGCGCGCGGGCCATTGTCGATCCGGCAAACGCGAGGATCATGAAAAGAGAGAAAGCAACAGACACGAGCCTGCCTGCAACATTTCCTGAATAATTGTCTTTTCTCAACATTAAGCCTCCGAGGTTGAGAATCCGCTCATCGAATCTGCGGTTCAACAGCACTGCAATGTATGGGCAGACACACAATAACCGGGAAAGTCATGCAGGTTTCTGACAGCGCGCCTCACGGCCATGCATTCACATCACAGACCATCACATAATCTGCTGCAATCGGCCTGTTACGACAAGGGCTCTGCCTTAAGGTGCTCACTGATCGTGCAGGGTTGTCCGCCGAGGACGTTTAGTGTGCACTCCATAAATTGAAAGTGTTCACCAAAAAGATTCACGGCGTCGCCCTAAGCAAAGTGATTGCGACGCAATTACATCTCGAAGAACCTGCTGTTGCTCTTGCCTGCGCTCTTTCCCCACCTATTTATAAGGATCGGCATCTCGACCGGAGGCGTCATACTTTGTCTCCGTAGCGGCGAGACATCTGCATTGCCTTTGCTCTTCCGCCTTAAAGCCTGTCAAGCCCCTGATCAACGAAACCCCGCGCCAGACAAGGGAAATCGCGTGGCATAGTAGTTCCATCCGATCCTCTATAATGGATATAGAGGATAAAAAAAGCCCCGAAATCGTCGGGGCTTTTTCATCTTAAGAATCAGCTAACTCCTTTAGAAATAAGAATTTGCCTGTAACCCATTTGGAATGAATATTTTACAGACCCATGAAATCGTAAATAAAAGAAAACAAGCATGTTATCCAGGGGTACCCCCTCATCCACTACATACGGCTGAAACAAGAGGAAGAGAATCCCCACCGCATGCGCACAAACAACGTGGACACCAACGCTGAGTAGGAAAGCTGTTCGCACATAAGCGAGTGCCCATCTTAGCGACAATTTTATTGTCGCTAAGATGGGCACTCGAATGCGGAACGCTCCCTCCGGGAACGATCAGGATTGAGAAGAGGCCTCGTTCCCGAAGATGCCTCTTCTTTTTATCGAGGACGTTGAATCAGCGTTGCGCCAGCCAGCCGCCGTTGTGAGGCACGGTGATCGTAACGGTCTGATCGTGGCTTGGGAGAATACCGTCACTCACCATCAGAGTTAAGGTGTAGCTGGAGACGTGAGGATCCAGCTTGCTGCTGTCAGCCAGCGTAATAGCTCCTGTCTCGCCGTTGATTGAGAAGATATAGGCGCCGTTGCCACCCTTGATCTGCCAGTTCTGAAGAGCGCCACCGCCGCCGGGAGTTCCCTTCACCGTGCCGATCTCGTTGCTCCACGAATTCTGCAGGGTAAACGTCTGGCCCGGCGTGATGACGGGTCTTACGTCGTTGAGGTACTTTGAGGCGAAGGTGACAAAGACCGGCCACTCCGGCACGTCGGTGTGGCCCTGAACATGACGCCGATAGCCGACAGTTCCGTCGATGAAGGCCGTGTCGAATGGAGGCGTGCCTCCGATGGATTCACCGGAGCCGTAGGGGGTGGGGTTGCTGGTGAAGACGGTGCCCTCAGGAATGACCTGGCCCTTCCAGCCGAGGAGCTCCCAGACGGGACTGGCGAACTTGCCGGAGAGATACATGCCGCGTGGATCCTGCCATGCGTCTCCGTAGCCCTCGGGCGTGTCTGTTCCTCCGTTGGTCATCACAGCGCGAGGAGCGATGAGCGACATGACGGAGTGGACGTCCACGTCGAGGTCCTCGACCTTGCGGGGAAAGAAGGCGGGTTTGCAACCGGGAGCACCGACGTCAGGATTTTTCTGGCATTTGGCTCCGGCGTAGTTCATGAGATAGCCGTCCATCCAGTAATACTCGCCGTTGCCTACGATGGATTCGATGCTTTCGCCGTAGGCCCTGCGAATCCACGAGGTTCCACCTTCTCCACCGCAGCTGGGAAGCGCGGCTACGACGCGGTCGTCGTAGGCTGCGGTGACGAGGGTTGCCTTGCCGTCACGCGAGTGGCCTTCGACGGCTACCTTGTCGGGATCGGGTCCGAATGGGTCAGGGTCCTGGGCGAACTCGTCAATCAGGCGGCTGATGCCCCATGCCCAGGCTACGAGAGCTCCGGGATCGGTTGGCTTTCTCCAATTGCCCTGGTTGATGAGGCCGATGAGGTAGCTGGAGGTAACCTCGCCACCGCTGTCAGGCTGGAGCGTCGTCTGGGGATAACCGCAGACCGCAAAGCCCTGAGGCGCAGTGTACTGGAAGTTGGTGGCGGATTCGCTGATGGTGATGAAGACCGGAACCTTTCCACTGGGATTGGCCGGGAAGCGGCAGGTGACTGTGAGAGTGGGTGCGTTCCTGACTGCGGGATAGCCGGCGGTGGAGATGGTCGCGGTATAGATCTTCTGCCGGTAGGAGTAGGTGACTCCGTTGCTCATGGTGCCGTTGGGGCAGGTGGTGCTGGTCTGGCAGCTGACGACTCCGGTCTCGGTTCCGGTGGTCGGAGCGCTGATGGTCCAGGTGATTGCGGGCCAGACCTTCTGGGGCCAGGTGTAACCGTAGATCTCCTTCTGGACGAGATCGAAGATCTCCGGGCGGCGTTTAACCCACCAGTCAGTGGGAGTTTTGATCTTCTCCCCTGTGTCCTTCATCGTAAACAAATCGATGGGCGGATAGAGCCAGTCGTTCGGCTTTTGGACGTCTTTCTGAAGAGTAAATAAACTGAGGGGCGTATAAGTGCCGGAGGCCAGGCAGCCTGGCGCGACGCAGGGGACCGTTCCTCCTATGCCTAATAATGCATCGCCGGTGGGGTAGGGACGAGAGCCGCGGGGGCCGTAGTCGCCAAAGCCGCTCATGGCACCGCCGGTGGCTGTAGCCTTTTCGAGCGCCGTGGTGCAGGGGGTTGCGCCATCGCAGAGGACGGAGGCGACGCCGCCGCTCTGTGAGTCATCGTAAGTGGTCCAGGCTCCCCAGCCCCACCGAACAATGGTGTGGCCCAGGGCGTCGGTCCAGTTGCTCGTCTCAGGAGAAGCGATCGTGCCAGGAAATGCATTGACTGGCTTATACGGATCGCTTACGCGCGTGGCCGTCAACGGTGGATTCGACGTGGCCGTGGGGAACTGCAGATGTTGCTGGCACATCATCTGTGCCTGGTCCTGAACGGCGGTGATGGAACTGGTCGGAAGCCCTGCGGGAACGTCGTAGGGGGCGGCGGTGCAGTTCGGCGTTTGAGCTTTCACTGTAAGGCTTGCCAGTGAGAGCAATACGGCGAGGAACAAGTACGGGCGAGTTGAGTTGAATCTGACATTTGTCATGGGTTTCTACTCTCCTGATCCACCTGCCTCGTGCAGTATGGCGACCGTCTGAACCTGGGACATTGCGGGGATATGGTCTGTCCGATTCGGCTCAACCAGATTGCTATTACCGCACAGGGCATCTTTTATTTGCGCCGCAAACTATAGTCACCCAAAAAACACACAGTCAAGTAGTTAATTCTGATTTTTGATTTTTAATTACAGAAAAATCAGTAATAAAGCGGTATATCTATGATTCTCAATGTAGAAAGAGCAAAGATTAATTTTTACTGGTACTCAAATTATTTTCAGTAAGCATCTGCACCCGGCATGCCTGATTGTGATTGCGCTGAAGCGAGCAGGAATGTTTCTGCTCCTGCCCGCTTTTGCGTTTGCGCTTTTTATCACACACAAAGAAGTCCGGGCAGATTTTTGTGGAGTGGCTTTGAGTGTGTTTTTTTTTACAGGGGTGTGAAAACAAGTATCAAAAACGTGGTGTTTGATGGTCAATTTGTGGTGCAATGCGTGGTGAATGTGGTCACTTGACGCACGACCTGAAATATATTCAAAAGGAGAAGGTGGAGTGCCGCATAGTCATTCAGCGCTCTCGATGAGCTTCCAGCGCATTCATATAACCATTCTCGACCAGTCTCGAAATTCGCAGCAGTCGCAAATCACCCTCATAGATATTTATGGCAGTCTAAATAAGGATAATTATGGCTACGCTCACACCTTTTCATATTGCATTTCCAGTTAGTGACCTCGAAGCTTCACGGCATTTCTACGGCAGCATTCTTGGTTGCCCCGAGGGCCGGAGTTCCGACCTGTGGATAGACTTTAACTTATTTGGCCATCAGATTGTCGCTCACTACAAACCTGTCTCTGCTGAAGCTGAGGCAGTACACCATAACCCTGTCGACGGCCATGATGTTCCCGTTCCCCACTTTGGCGTGATCCTCGAGATGGAGCAGTGGGAGAAGTTGGCCGCGAATCTTCGGGATGCGGGAATCAGCTTTGTGATCGAGCCGTGTGTGCGCTTCAAGGGAGAAGTTGGTGAGCAAGCGACGATGTTCTTTCTCGATCCATCCGGCAATGCACTCGAATTCAAAGCGTTCGCCGACCGATCACAGATCTTCGCGAAGTAGTCGGCAGCAGCCTGGATTAATATGCAGACGATACCTCTAACCGCGACGCGAAAAACCTGCGCGTGTCCAGGAATCACACCTCGGTGCCGGTCTCGATCTTGCTGTGATGCAGGCTGGACCTAGATATGTTGAGATCAGCACCGAGATGCTCTGGGGTGCCGTCGGTGGACGAGGCAGTCGGGTTCGCTCTCAGAAGTTCAATTTCAATGCTCCCTGCATAATCCGGGGAGGCGTAGCGCTGATGGCATCGCCGAAGGTCGAACTGCCGATGTCACCGTCGACAGAAGAGGGTCCATTGAATTGTGTGTGGTTGAAGACGTTGAACGCCTCCACGCGGAAGAGAAGAAACTTCGATTCGGTGAGTGACAGCTTCTTCGCAACGGCCATGTCGTAGTTATCTGCGCCGGGGCCATAGAAGAAACGTCTCTTCGCGGTGCCGGGCGTGCCGAGGGTATTCATGCTGAAGGCCGTAGTATCGAAGTAGTTGTTCATATTCGTGCGCGGATTGTGGTTCAGGTGTAGAGCACCACCGCTATAGTCGGGTTCGTCGATGCTGCTGTTGTTGATTCCGTTCGGATTCGTACCGATCAACGAGTTGTCTCCATTGTTGATCATGGTGATGGGGAATCCGCTCGCGAAGTGCGTGATGCCGGAGAGGGACCATCCCCGGCTCAGACGGTTCGGATGGAAAAGCTCGTCGAAGGGAAGTTGGTACTCGTAGCTGACGACGAAGTTGTGCTTCACCGAGAACGAAGAGAGCGCATAGCTGAGCGCAGGGTTGAACGGGTTGACCTCTTCACCGACATTCGACGACTGATCCAGAGACTTGCCGTAAGTGTAGGCAGCAGAGAATTCGAGCCGGCCGCTGGTATGCCGAGCGCTTAGCTCCAGTGCGTTGTAGTTAGCGTGACCGATGTTCGACTGCAACGCGTTGCTTCCGAAGTTTGGCCCGAGCGGACCGCGCGTTCCGTTTACCTGACCGCCTGCAATCGGGAAGTACACTGTGTCCTCGCCACCTGGGCCGCATGTCAACGTTCCGGGCTGCACCTCGCTCGGTTGGCTGAGGCTCAGGCATAGCGCCGGGTTTCCGGCATTCGGTTCGATAAGAACACGCTGCCGATGGCTTGCGGTACCAACATAGCTGGCGGTGAAAACGGTATTCGGTCCGGCCTGCCGCTCTATCGAGAGCATCCATTCCTCGGTGTAAGGCGCTCGGTTGTGAATGTCATAGCCTGGAATGCCGCTTATCGGCTCATAGGTGCTCCAGTCGATGTTCGGATCTGGATTGCTTCGTGAGGAGTTCAACGGTGCGAAGGTGTACGGAAACGGCTGGCCATTGTTTTGCCCGCTGGCCGCTGTAATGAACGGCGTCGCGAAGAGAGGAGGAGCAGGGCTGGTGTAGGTCGTGCCGTAAGGAGCATTCGCCGCCAGCACGCTGACGGAAAGCGCATCGATTGCGGTATAGAAATTGCCAAAGCTCGCCCGTACGCTTGTGGTTCCTGGAGAACCGAGAATCTTTTCGAGGAAGCTGCCAGCCTCTGACTGGGGCGACCAGGCCAGGCCCACGCGCGGCGAGAAGCTGCGATTGCCGATCGGAGCGAGCGTGTTTGGGATGCCGGGGTCGCCAGGATAGAGAATGCCCGGAGGCGCTCCGGGGAAGACGACCGACTGGGCACCCGGAACGAAGGTCGAGATCTGGTTGTATTTTTCAGACCATGGCGCGACGCGATCCCAGCGCAGGCCGTAGTTCAGCGTTAGGCTGGGCCGTGCTTGCCAGCTGTCCTGCGCGAAGAGACCAGCATATTTGTTGCGCGCATAGAAGGGGTTTAGCTGGCTCTGGTTGTACTGGCTGGGAACACCGATGAGGAAATCCGCGAAGTCCACGCCTGTCTCCTGGCCGGAGAAGACGAAGCTGCCGTTGAACTGGGCAATGGGGTGAGCATTGACCTGGTCGGCATGGAATTCGCCGCCAAATTTCATGGTGTGACTGCCGAGCACTTTGGAGAAAACATCCGACACCTGATAGATGTTGTTCGTCTGAATGAGTTGGTTGGCCGCAGCACCGGTGGAGAAGCCGTTGAAGTTGAGGTTCTCGACACTCTGCCCTTTGGGATCGAGAGCGACAATGCTGGAAGTGCCGTCGGCGTTCGCAAAACCCTGCGAGGTCAGGCTTACCCCGAGGCCACCCACAGGCTGGCCGAGATTGGTGAAATCACGCATGTAGCTGAAGTGGAGTTCATTGACCGCCGAGGAACTGAAGGTCTTCGTATCGCCAAGAGCAATGAGCTGTGCTCGACCTGTGGTGAGGGCATCGAAGCCAGGGACACTGGCGCCGCTCTGCGCTACCGGATAGGGATTATCGAGATTGAAGTCGTCGATGAAGTAGTAGGCCGACAGCAATCCCAGATGTGTATTTGCATCGATGCGGAGACCCGCTTTGTCATCTCGCAGAATCTGGTTGAACGAGGAGGTGGCAAAACCGTTGGCCGTATTCGGAGCCGGAATGTACTGGAGCATTCGCTGTGCCGGAGTGGACCAGGCGCTCATCGGAATCACCGCATTGGGAAAGACGCACTGCGCCGAGGTCGTGCATCCGGAGACATAATATGGTTCGCCCGAGACCACGGTGTAACCCAGCTTTTGCGTAAGCAGGTTTGCGAAGTAAGGGCCTCCTACCGCTCCAGCGAGGTTGCTGGACTGGTCCAGAAGGTTTCCTGCGCGGTCCGCGTTGGAGGGCACGCTGATGTTGCCAGTATCAATACCCTGCGTCTGTCGTGTCCCCTGATAGTCTGCAAAAAAGAAGATTTTGTCATGACGAATCGGTCCGCCGAAGGTGCCACCAAACTGGTTCTGGCGAAAGGCGCCTCGTGTAGGAGAAAAGTAGTTGCGCGCATCGAGAGAAGTGTTGCGCAGAAAGTCGAAAGCGCTGCCGTGGAATTGATTGCTTCCGGATTTAGTGATGACGCTGATCTGACCACCGCTGAACTCTCCGTACTCGGCGTCGAAGTTGCTGGTAATGATACGAAACTCGGCAATCGCATCGAGGTTCGGAATAATGGCCGTGCCGGCGTTGACGTCTTCCTCTGCGTCCGCGCCGTTGACACTGAAGAAGTTGGCGAACTCCCGTTGTCCGTTGACGGAGACCGTACCGGGATTGAGAGTGCCCGAGGGATTGAGGATGGTTGCGCCCACATCCTGCACAGTGGTGGAAGTAATCGATGTTGCCGGGGCGACGCCAGCCTGCAGCGAGAGAAGATCCGTATAACTGCGGCCATTCAGCGGAACGGCAGTCATCTGCCTGCCCGTGATGACCTCGCCGAGTTGCGTGCTCACCGTCTCAACATGCAACGTATTGTCGTTCACACTCACGGTCTGATCGACACTGCCGACCTGAAGAGAAGCATCGAGTGTGAGGGCCGCATTCGTATCGAGCACAATGTTCCTGCGCTCATAGCCACGAAAGCCCGTGGCCTGAACCTTCAGTTCATAATGGCCCACCGGTAGAACGGGCAGCGTGTAGTACCCCTTGCTATCCGTGTGCGCGTGGTACGAGAGCCCCGTGTTGACTTCCCGGACGGTTACATCAGCATTTGGAACAACGCTGCCCGAAGGATCTTTGACCCTGCCCGAGATGCTTCCGCCTACACTGGCCCATGCCATAGCGGCAGATAAAACTGCGACCGTACAAAATGCGATTGCTATCTTACCCGCAAGACGGCTGATCTTCCTCAACATACTCTTCTCCTGATCTCTTCGTTGGCTGGATGCGTGAGAGCCTTACTGGACCGTGATGGGAACATTCACGCTGGTCTGATATTGCGATGACCCGCTGCCCGCAGTGCCCGTGACCACAACGGTGTATGTCCCTTTCGCCGTTCCCGGATCGGTCTTTGTCGTGCCGCTGCACCCGATCGCCGTGAAGACGACAGCGATGAAGGAAAGAACGAGCATTGCCGTCCTTCGCCATTGGCGACGCGGCAGAGCAAGCAGAAAGACGCAGGCCAGACTGGCCCCACCACTCGCGGCCAGCCAGCCAGGTCCACCTGTCTGCCTACTGCTCAGCGGATGCGCGGGCGTCGTATTGACCGTCAACGAGACCTGCCCTGTGCCGGTGATTGAACTCGGATCGACAAAGCACGCAGATTCCGTCAGGGTGGCAGGCATCGTACAGGTCAGACTGATAAGGGTGCTGTATCCAGTGGCCACATTCACCGTGATGCTGGCGATCGCCGCCGCTCCCACAGCTGCGGTTGTTCCCGTAGAAGACAGCGCGAAGGCCGAGACAATAAGCGGAACCGCCGCCGAGGCCGACTCCGTATAAGTCCCATCGCCCTGATAGAACGCCGTCACAGTGTTGCTTCCTACGTCTCCATTGATGGGCGTGGTCAACACTGCCTGCCCGTTCGCGAGAGCTACCGGATCACCCACGTTCACGCCGTTGATTTCAAACTGCACCAGTCCGGTGGGCGTCGGGTTACCGGTTGCCGCATCCAACACGTTCGCGGTGAGCGTGATGTTTCCATTGGGAGTTATGCTCGATGCCGATGATGTCATCGTTGTAACCGATGCCGATCCGGACGGCAGCACCTGTATCTCACCCATCATGCCGGAATCTTCGTGCTGCAGAATATGACAGTGATAGACGAAGTTACCGATGATGTTCGGATCGCGAAAGTCCATGCGCAACTTCACGCTGGGATAGGGCCCGCTGCCGTTCCAGTAAGGCAGATCGACCGTATCGCGGATGGCAGGGTCGTTGACTGCCTGACCGTTGATTTCAAGAACCTGAAAGTGGATCTGATGAATGTGGAAGATGTGATCTTCCTGGGCTGTGTTTTCGATCACCCAGTCTTCGACCGTGCCAGAATGCACGACAATGTTCGGCGCCTGGTCCATCGTAAAAAGAGTAGGTTGCTGACCCTGTTCAGTAATGAAGAAGTTCGTCGGACTATTCGGGTTCGTGGGGTCTTGTAATACCTCAGAAAAATACAGGTTGCGTTGCGCTACCGGCGTCGCACTGGACAGGGCAGCGAAGCGTGTGACCCTGGTCTGCACCGCCTGCGATGGCAGCTTCCTGGCTTCCACTGCATTGGGCGTGCCTGCTCCCTCCACGCCGTTCTGACTGACGATGTTCGCGATGGTCCGTGTAGGATCGAAATCCCCATCCGGCCCGGTGTTCCAGTATTGCGTGACCAGTTGCGCCTGATCTCCCACGTTCGGCGTTGTGACGACAAACTCCGCGCGCGATCCTGGAGGCAAAAGGATGGTCGTCTCACTCTCCGACTGCTGACCGCTGCTCCCGGCCGCGATCGGGTAGCCGTCGATTGCCACGACCTGTACGGCCTGGGGCGTCCCGTTGACGACATACTGCAGATTCATAATGGTGTCCGCAGCGGTGTTCGCCACACGCCATAGCTCCTGCTGTCCCGGATTCGTCTGAATCACTGCCGGCGTGTAACTCGGATAAGTCACCGGAACATAGTTGATCGACAGGTCCCATGCGGGGATGTTCGAATCATTCATCTCGGATGCAGGCAGCATCTGATCGCGCAGAACAAAGGTGCGCTCCGTAAGCCCTGCCAGCGCCGTATCGACATTCTGCAGCCCTTCGACGATCAGTGCACCCGTTGCTCCGCCCTGCACCTGCCCTTCGCTGAAGCCATGCGGATGGGGATGGTACCAGTAGAGCCCCGGAGGTTCGTTCGCCGGTATCTGCACGTTGTAATCGAAGCTCTGCCCTGCCTGGATCAGCGTATGGACCACCTCATCCTGTCCGCAGACGGGCGCCACGTTGGTCCCGTGAAAATGGATGTTGGTCGCGCTTGCCGACATCGCACCATTGCAGGCGGAACTGGTACTGGTGGTGGGCTCGTCCCTGGCGGAGAGCGTCATCTTCATGCCCGCCATGTTGTCGCCGGTGCTGGATGCGGAAACAGCGGGCAGGTTGTTCGTAAAGTGGATAATCAGCTGATCGCCGGAATTCACACGCAGCGTGGGGGCCTCAAGGCCG
>Ga0302315_10004740_pt1 | contig 11799 bp, 8 predicted proteins | sample III_Palsa_N3_1_FD_200532 | JGI IMG/M metagenome (GOLD analysis project Ga0302315, IMG submission 200532) | Peat permafrost microbial communities from Stordalen Mire near Abisko, Sweden - III_Palsa_N3_1 | ecosystem: Environmental > Terrestrial > Soil > Palsa > Peat permafrost | place: Sweden... | reverse complement strand
ATGCCCTCGCTCAGCAGGTTACGCACGCTCTGACCGGAGCGCGGCTGGTAGGTGGCGAACACATGATCGAAGCTGCGGTTCTCGCCGATGATGACGATGACATGTTTGATCGGGCTCGCCGGATGGCCCAATGTGCCTGGGCTGGGGATGTCTCCCGGCGCTGAGGTTGCTGCGGCCGCCAGGGCGGGACCCACCGCCAATTGCAGCACTGCCACTGACATTGCGGCAATTCGCACGCCGTGAAGGATTTCCGACACCGTTCTTCTCGCGTCCATGAAAGACTTCCCCTGTAACAAGGCGCGCACATTCGCGCCTCGCTTACGGTAGGAAGTACTTGTTGCAGAACCGTGATCTATTTTTGAAATCACGAAAGTATTACTGCGCAGCTTGCGGGTGTCCGGCATCGCGCGGCTCGACCCGGATCACTCCCATCATTCCGGCATCTTCGTGCTCGAGCAGGTGGCAGTGATACACGAAGGTTCCAACGGTGTCCGGATCGCGAAAGTCCATGCGGACCCGCACGCTGGGGTACTGCAGCATCTTTCCTGAAAAATACGGGACATTGACGGTATCGCGCAGGAACGGTTCGTTCACCGCAACGCCGTTCCAGTCCAGCAGCGCAAAATGCAGCTGGTGGATGTGAAAGGCATGCAACTCGGTGGTGCGGTTTTCGATGATCCAGTCCTCGACGTCTCCTTGCCGGACGGTGATGTTGGGTGAGGGATTGGCGGGATCAAATGCGGTCGGCTCCTGGCCATCCACGGTGATGTAGAAGGTCGTCGCGCTGTTCGGATCGCTCGGATTCTCGAGTTTCTCGGAGAAGTACAGTTTTCTGGTCCGCACCGGCGCGGTGGCGCCCAGCCAGGGCAGCCGGGGTGCAGCCAATGGCATCACCTGGGCAGGCAGCGTCGATGGCGTTGCGGGCGCGTCGGGATCCGCAATCAGTGTTGCGAGCGCGCGATTCGGATCGTTTTCCCCACCCTGTCCGGTGTCCACGGTGCGCGTGACCAGCAGTGCGGGCATGCCCTCGGGTGGAGCGCGCAATACGAATTCGACTCGCCCCCCGGGCGGGACGCCGATGTGATCAACCGCTGTGACGGCCGCTGTCGAGCCACCCTGCCAGTTCATCGGCACGCCATCGATGGCGACGAGGCCCAGCTGCTGCGGCGTGCGTTTGAAGAGGACCGCGAGATTCAGGTAAGTGACCGCCGCTGCATTGACGATGCGCCACAGCTGCTGCTCGCCGGGTTTGAGACGGATCGTTGCCGGGGGATAGTCGGGGTAAGGCACGGGCACGAAATTGATGCTCAGATCCTTCGCTGGCTTGCCAAAGCCGGTGCCGTTGTTGGCGGCGTCACCGTCACGGTCAATCAGGTTCTTTGGCACCACCGGCTCAAGCGGTGAGGGCGCTGCCTGCGGATTCACCAGATCCTGGTCACGGATGACCACGACCCGTTCCGGCATCCCCGCAAGCTGCGGCAGGGCCCGTTCGATGCCTTCGATGATCAGTGCGCCTGAGGCGCCTCCCAGAACCTGCGGTGCGCTGAAGCCGTGGATGTGCGGGTGGTACCAATACAGTCCGGGCGGCTCACCCGGCGGAATGCGGAATTTGTATTCGAAGGGCGGGTCGGTGGGCTGAATCGAAGTGCGCAGTACTTCGTCCTGGTGGCATTTCGGCGGTACCGTAAGTCCGTGGAAATGCAGGTTGGTGGCGGTGGCGGACATCGCGCCGCTGAGGCAGGCATCGGTGCTGGCCCGTCCGAGGTCGATCTCCATGTGCATGGCGTGCGCCATGGCGGTCGGCGGTTCGGTGAGTCGATTGAGGAGGCGCAGATCGAGGAGATCGCCGGGGTGCAGCCGCAGGGTCGGTGACTGGGAACCGTCCGCCAGCAGATAGCAGTAGCGCATCGCGCCGCTGGCATCTGCGTAGCTGCGGATGGTCAGGTCGACGCGCAGCACACCGCCGTTGCTGCGCAGATCGCGGGGATCCGGGACCACGCTGCCAGCCGCGGGCCGTGGACACCACTGCGGCGCACCGGCACCGGCGTGAGCCCGGCTGGCCAACAACAGCAGGGGCAAACCAATGACGGCGCGGCGCAGCGCCACGAGCCGGGACTGTTGCATCGGGTAGTGAACCTAATGCGAGCGGGCGCCGTGCTCAGCTGCCCGGTCCCGGGCGTCGAGGAAGCCCGCGCTTTCCTGGGCCTGGGCCTCCGGCGTCACGACAATAGGGGTGTCCTCTTCGGGCTCCGGCTCGGTCTGCGGCGTAACGACAGGGGTGGGAGGCATCACTTGCGGCGGCAGCATCGCCGGCAGTTCGGCCTCATGAGCTTGCAGTCGTGTGGACGGTGAGCTGACCACAACAGCCTGCTGCTCGACCGCCGTCGCGCGCCATGGCGCGACGTGCGGACCCGTCAACCCGAGGGCTGCGCCGAAGCTGACGAGGACGATGGCGGGTGTGAGCAGGCGATGGTTCATGGCCCATCCGATGATAGCGCTCGAATATGACGGTTCGTGGTCGCTGCCCTCGAGGTCATCGACTGCAATGCCGTGCCAACCTGACCGCCAGCAACGCGACTGTCACGCCTTCTCGGATCCGGCTCTGGGCGGTCACGCCCTGACGCTGCCCTGAGAGGTGCGGGATGGCTGCCGCGGTGCCATTTTGTTGTGCCTACCGCATGTGATCCGGGCGGTTCCACCAGCCGCCGCCCAGTGCGACGAACAATGCCGCGGTGTCGGCGAGATGGTTGGCCCGCGCCTGTTCGAGGTTTGATATGGCCTGAGCCTGCGCCTGTTCAGCGTTCAGCAGATCCAGATAGGTGATCGAACCTTGAGTCAAAGTCGCGTGCGTGGCCTGAAGGCTGTTGCGCGCGGCCTGCTCGGCAGCCTGGTTGGCCTCGACCGCCTGGGCGTCAAACTGCAGTGCGTAGAGTGTGTCGGCTACGTTCTGCAGCGCGCCCAGTACCACCGTCCGGTACTGCGCGCCGGCCTGATCGAGCGCCGCATCCGCCGCGAGCTTGTGATGCCACAACGCGCCGCCCGCGAACAGGGTCTGGCTGAGATTGGCGCCGGCACTCCAGAACGTGTTGCCGCTGGCCAGCAGTGTGGACAGGCTGGTCGAGGTTCCGCCCAGAGTCGCCGTCAGATTGATCTGCGGCAAGAGATCGGCGATGGCGACACCGACCTGTGCCGTGGCGTAGTGCAGCTGCGCCTCGGCAGCCAGCACATCCGGTCGCTGGCGGATCAGCGCCGCGGGCAGGCTGAGCGGCAGGTCCTTCGGAAGGGTAAGCGCGGATAATTCGAAAGTCTGCGGCACAGGCTCCCCGGGTGAGCGGCCGACCAGCACCGCGAGCAGGTCACGTTGCATGGCCAGCTGCTTGCGCAGCGGGGGCAGCTGGGCCTGGGCCGCCGCCAGCGCCGCCTGCTGGGCGAGGACCGCGGTTTGCGCAATGCCGCCCAGGGTCACTTGCCGATTCAGGATGTCGAGTCCGTCGCGCTCACCGCGCACGATATCCTCGTTCGCCTTGATCTGGGCGCGCAACGAGGCTTCCTGGATGGCCGCGGTGACCACATTGGAGGTGAGCGTCAGATAGGCGGCCTCCAGCTCATAGCGCTGATTGTCCGCCTGCGCCTGCGCGGATTCGATCTGGCGGCGGGTGCCGCCGAAGACATCCAGCAGGTAGGAGACGCTGACCTGGGCGGTCTGCAGAGTGAACAGCGGCTGGGCCGACGACAGGGTGGGCGCCAGCGTGCCGACCGCATCGCGCTCGCGCATGGGCGAATAGGAGGCCTGCAGGCCGGGGAAGAGGCTTGCACGCTGCACCTTGACCAGCTCGTTCGCCTGGCGCAATGCCGCCTGCGCGGCGCTGACCGTCGGACTGCCATGCAGGGCCTGAGCAACGAGCGCATCCAGCGCCGGGCTGCCGTAGATCCTCCACCACTCGTATGGGACGTCTGCTCCGCTGGCGAGCGACAGTGGCGGCTCCGCGGCAGTGTAGCGGTCCGTCGCGGGGCTACGGGGTGGCTTGAAATTGGGTCCGACTGCGCACGCTGTCAGCGCAAGCATCGTCATCAGGATGAGGATTGCGCACTTCACTCTATTACCTCCGCGTCCGCGGAACTCGAGCCCGCCGGCCCCTCAGAGGTATGCGCAACGTATTGCCGTCGGGAAGCAAGCAGAATCATCGATGGCAATACGAACAATACCAGGACCGGTGCGAGCAGCATGCCGCCGACCACGACCAATGCCAGCGGACGTTGTACCTGCGATCCGATGCCGGTCGAGATCGCTGCCGGAACCAGTCCGACGCAGGCCACGATGCAGGTCATCAGCACGGGGCGCATCTGTACCCGGCAGGTGTGCAGAATGGCGCTGACGCGATCCATGCCCTGTTCGATGTGCAGGTTGTAGTAGGACAATACGATGATGCCGTCCATGGTTGCGATGCCGAAGAGGGCCACGAAGCCGATGGCCGCCGAGACACTGAACGGCGTCCCGGTCACCGCCAGGGCGAAGATGCCGCCAACGAGTGCCATCGGAATCACACTGATAGCGAGCAGCACGTCGATGACCGAGCCGAAGTTGATGAACAGCAGAACGCAGATCAGCGCCAGACTCACCGGAACGGCGATCTTCAGACGCTGCAGCGCATCGTTCAGATTGCCGAATTCGCCAACCCATTCGAGCCGATAACCCCCGGGAATCGCCACCGAGCGGCTGACCCGTGCCTGAGCATCGAGCACCGCGCTGCCCAGATCTCGCCCGCGAACGCTGAACTTGATGGGAACGTAGCGCTCCTGTTGCTCGCGGTAGATGAAGGAGGGCCCCGATACCAGGCGTACCTTGGCGACATCGGCGAGCGGTATCGGAACCGCCGCCGTGCCGCCGTTCGGATCCGGTGCCCCGACGAGGATGCGTCGAATGGAATTCAAGTCCGCGCGAAACGGGTGCGCAAGGCGGACCATCATCGGAAAATGTCGGTCACTGCCTTCCTCGTACAGGTCCCCCGCGGACTGGCCGCCGATCGCACTCTGCACCGTGGCGTTGATGTCTCCGGGTGCCAGCCCGAGGCGCGAAGCGCGGTCCCGGTCCACGTCGACGCGAATAGTTGGCTGTCCCAGCGGATTGAAGACGGCGAGGTCGGTAATGCCGGGAACGGTCTGCAGGACATCGCGGATTTTATCCGCCGTCCCCGCAAGAACGGTCAGGTCATTGCCGAACAGCTTGACCGAATTCTCACCCTTGACCCCGGATGCGGCCTCCTCGACGTTGTCCTCGATGTATTGCGAGAAGTTGAAGTCGACACCCGGAAACTTCTGCGTAAGACTTGCGGTCAGCTGCTGGGTGAGCTTTTCCTTGTCGACTCCGGCGGGCCACGAATCGGCGCTCTTGAGCGGGACGAAGAACTCCGCATTGAAGAAGCCGGTCGCATCGGTGCCATCGTCCGGCCGACCATGCTGTGAGACCACCGTCTGCACCTCCGGAAAGCTGCCGATGACCCGGCGCATCCGGTTGACGTAGCCGTTGCTTGCCTCCAGCGACACCGAGGTCGGCATCGTGGCCCGAATCCAGAAATTGCCTTCTTCCAGCCGCGGCATGAATTCAAGCCCCAGGCCGTGGGCGGCGATGCCGGCAATCACCAGCAGCACAGCGAGGCTCCCCAGGGTGATGATGCGGTTGGCCAGGGCGAACTCGACCACCGGCTCGTAGACCCGCCGCAGTCCCCGCACCAGTGCGGTTTCGGTTTCGGTGACGCTGGCCGGCAGCAGCAGCGCGCACAGTGCCGGCGAGATCGTAAAGGTCGCGATCAGTCCGCCGGCGATGGCGTAGCCGTAGGTACGGGCCATCGGTCCGAAGATATGTCCCTCGATGCCGCTCAGCGTGAACAGCGGTACGAACCCGGCGATGATGATCGCGGCGGCAAACAGGATCGACTGATTGACCTCGGTGGCGGCGTTGGCGATCACGCCAAATTTGCCGCGGAACTGAGTGTTGCCGCGCACCACCTGCAGCAATGCGCCGCCGGCGCGGCGTGCCTCGGCGCTTTCGCTCAGGTGGCGGAAGATGTTCTCGACCATGATGACGGTGGCGTCGACGATCAACCCGAAGTCGATCGCGCCGACGGAGAGCAGATTGGCCGACTCGCCCCGCAACAGCATCAAGCCAATGGCAAAAGCCAGGGCGAACGGAATGGTGCAGGCGACGATCACGGCGCTGCGCAGATTGCCGAGAAACGCCCACTGCAGCAGGAAGATCAGCAGGATTCCCGCAAGCACGTTGTGCAGCACGGTCCCGGTGGTCACGCGGATCAGGTCGGAACGATCGTAAATGCGCTCGATCCGCACGCCCGGAGGCAGGATGCCCGAGCTGTTGATTTCGCGGACCTCGGCCTTGACGCGCTCGATGGTCGGCATGCTCTCGGCGCCGCGTCGCATGAGCACGATGCCCTGGACGATGTCGTCGCTGTCGCCAATACCGGCGATTCCGAGGCGTGGCTGGTGCCCGATCTGAATGCCGGCCACATCCTCCACGCGCACGGCCACGCCGTGATTGACCGCCACCATGGTGTGGGCGATGTCTTCGACCGAATGGATCAGGCCGACACCGCGCACGACCGCGGATTGCGGCCCCACATCGACCGTCTGTCCGCCGACATTGATGTTGCTGTTGCCCAATGCCTGGAGTACCTGGGGCAGGGTGACGCCGTAGTGTTCCAATCGCTGCTGGTCGACATTGACATCGTAGGTCCGGGTCTTGCCGCCCCAGCCGGTCACGTCAACGACGCCCGGGACCGCCTTGAAGCGCCGCTCCAGGACCCAGTCCTCCAGCGTCTTCAGGTCAGTGACGGAGTACCCGGGTGGTCCGAGGACCTGGTAGCGATAGATCTCCCCGATGGGGCTGGTGGGAGAGATCTGGGGTGTCGCACCGTTGACCAGATTGGGCAGCTGGGCCAGCCGGTTCGTGACCCACTGCTCCGCCTGGTCGTAAGTGAAGTCGTAGGTGAACTGTACCTTCACGTCGGACAGGCCGAACAGCGAGATCGTCCGCACCGAGGTGACGTGCGGGATACCGGCCATCTGGATCTCGATGGGGATGGTGACGTAGCGCTCGATCTCCTCGGCCGACTGACCGGAGTTCTGCGTGACGATGTCGACCAGAGGCGGTACGGGATCCGGATACGCCTCGATGTTCAATGAGGCGAAGCCCAGGGCGCCGGCGATGAGTGCCAGTGGCAGGAGCAGCGCCAGGAAAACGCGCTGACGCAGCGCGAAGGTTATGAGCGCGTTCAATCAGGCTGCGCCGCGGTATCGATGAACAGGCTGCCGCCGGTGACGATGCGCTCGCCGGCCGCCAGACCCTGCCGCACTTCCGTCAACGCACCGCTGGTGCGTCCGGTCTGGACCGCACGCTCCTGCAGCACGCCATCGGCGTGGACCACCCACACGTGTGCCTGGTCCCCTTCGCGCACGATCGCCGCTTCCGGTACGCCCGGGGCCTGCGTGTCCGCACTGGTGATGATCTCGGAGCTGGCCAGCATCGAGGGCTTCAAGCGGCCATCGGTGTTGGGTACCGTGGCGCGCACCACCACCCGGTGCGTGGTCGCATCCACCTCCGCACCGACCGACTGCACCGTGGCGCGATAGTCGTGTTCCGGCAGCGCCTGCACGTGGATGAGGATCACCTGTCCGGGAGCAACGGCTGCTGCGTCGCTGTCACGCACGGCGCACAGCAGCCACACGGTGGACAGATCAGCGACGGTGAAAATTGCAGTCGCATCGCTGGACTGCACCACCTGCCCGGGGCCGATCTGACGGTCCGTCACCAGACCTGTGATCGGGGAATTGATGGTGGTCGCGGGATTCACGGCGCCGGCCGCCTCCAGGGCCTGGATCTGCGCATCCGAACTGCCGAGCACGCGCAGGCGACCCCGGGCGGCCGACAAGGTGGCCTCGGCCGCCGTCAGATCGGCCTGCGCCTGTTGCCAGTCCTGCAGCGAACCGCCGTGCGAGTCGTAGGCGGCGTGGCGACGTGCCTCGATCAGGCGCTCGAGGCGTGTCTGTGATAGCGCCGTGATCAAGGCGCTTTGGGCATCAAGGTTTTCGCTGGCATCCAGGCTCACCAGCGGCGCACCGCTGCGGACCTTGTCACCGATCCCGGCCATGACTCGCACCACGCGCCCGGAATAAGGGGAAAATACCTGGGTGGTGGTATCGGCATCGACTGCGATCTGGCCATCGGCGATGACGCCGTCGTGGAAGGTCGCGACCTTCACCGTAGCCGTTTCGAGACTCGCCAGTTGCTCGCGGCTCAGCTGCACCTGACCCGCCGTCGGCGTGGGACCCGAGGCATCTGCCGCGCCGCCGGATTTTCTGCCCAGCATCCACAACAACAGCAGCACCGCGGCGATCACCGCGACGATAACGAGGACGCGTATTTGCCGGCCCACCGGCAGGGCCCGCCGCTGCAGGGAGGAAGGGTCGTCTTGCATTGAAGGATTGATCCGGGGCCGGCGGTGGCGGCACCGGAGTCTAGCGGCCCGACGGTTTCGGAACCCTTACAGAGCCGGGCGGAAAAGCCCATGTATTCAAGAAGATGGAAATTACTCTGGGCATTTCGGACAATCGGCGTCGCATGAAGGAGGATTCGCCCGGCCGCGCCGCGAACGAGATCGCCATGAGTCGCGCGGCGCACCAGATTTTCGATGTGCCCTGCGTCACCGGCGGCATACGCGCCGCGCACAATGCCCGCTTCTTCCCCGCCGCCGCGCGGCTGCGCGTCGGCGGTTTTGGCCGGGTGGTGCTGGCGCGGATCTGATCCGAATCAGTGTTTGGGCTGCTGCAGCATCTCGATGTGATTGCCTGCCGGATCCACCGCCAGACCGATCGTGATCCCCGTGTTGCCGAACACAAAGGGCGCGCGCTCCATTTTCCCGCCTGCGGCGGTGATGGCGGCGGCGGTGGCCTGGATGTCGGTCACATTGAAGATCACATGCGCAATCGTGTCCTTCTGATCATCTGACTCACGGTGCAGGATGACAACCTGCGCGCCCGGATTGGCCTTGGCGGCCACAACCGTGTCGCCGAAATTCAGCATGACCTCAAGTCCGTTGTTGATCCGCTGCACTTCCTGCATGCCGAACGCGGTTTCATAGAATTTTTCGAGTGCGGCAACATCCGCCGCGCCGACGCGCGTTGCGTTCAGTGTCACGCCCGCCTGCGCGTTCATCGCCATTATCAGTGCGGCGGCCAGGCCCAGCCGCGAGAATGTTTTATTGATCCCGATCATGATGCATCCCCCTTGATGTGCCGCGTCAATGCGCTTGTTGAATCAGTTCGAGCCGATTGCCGACCGGATCCGAGGCGAAACCGATGAGCATGCCGGACTTGCCGAATGGAATCGGCTTGCCCTCGATCTTGCCACCGGCGGCGGTAATGGCCGCAGAGGTTGCCGCCAGATCCGTGACATTCAGGATCATATGCGGGACGGAGTCCTTAAGATCATCCGCGTCACGGTGCATGATCACGATCTGCGGCGCGGAATTGGCTTTGGCCGCCGCCACGGAGTCACCGAAATTGAGCATGATCTCCAGCCGCCCGGGCAGTTCCAGCCGGTTTACTTCCTGCAGACCGAATGCGGCCTCATAGAACTTTGCCAGCGCCGCAACGTCCATGGCCCCCACGCGCGCGGCATTGAGTGCGACGCCCGCCTGTGCGCCCAGCGCAACCAGCAGCGAGGCACCCAGACCTGCGGCCCATGCGGCAGTGCGTCTCGTGAGCGGGTTTCTGATTCCAATCATGCTGTAGCCCCCTTGGTTTGACGTGTTCGGTCGAGCGCCGATCATAGCGCGCGATATTGCCGGGTGTAAGAAACGAAAAAGCCGGAAGGGCGCGGGTACGCACCTTCCGGCTTCTTAGCCCGTGGGCCGGTTCCAGGCCGAAAGATCAGGTCTTGGGCTTGCTGGCCTTCTCAATGATCTCGTCCGCCACGTTGCGCGGCACGGGATCGTAGTGCGAGAACTCCATCGTGTACGAGGCGCGACCGCTGGTCATGCCACGCAGATGGCCGATATAGCCGAACATCTCCGATAGCGGCACGGTGGCCACGACTGCGACGTTCGTTCCACGCTCCAGCTGATCCACGATCGAGCCGCGGCGGCGGTTGATGTCGCCGATGACATCCCCGAGATAGTCACCCGGCGTCACGGTTTCCACCTTCATTACCGGCTCCAGCAGGATCGGTCCGGCCTTGCGCATGGCCTCACGGAAGCAGGCCTTGGCGGCAATTTCGAAGGTCAGCGCATTCGAGTCCACGTCGTGGTAGCTGCCGTCCGTGAGAGTGGCCTTGAAGTCCACCGTCGGGAACTTGGCGAGAACGCCTTGTTCCATCTGCTGGCGCAGGCCCTTCTCAACCGCTGGTACGTATTCACGGGGCACGGAGCCGCCGGTGGTCTCATCGACGAACTCAAAGCCCTTGGAGCGCTCCTGCGGTTCAAAGGTGATCCATACTTCGGCGAACTGCCCCGAACCGCCCGTCTGCTTCTTGTGGACGTACTGCTCGTCGACCTTCTTGGTGATGGTCTCGCGATAAGCGACCTGGGGTTCGCCCATGACGCCTTCCACGTTGAACTCAGTGCGCATGCGATCGAGCGTCACTTCCAGGTGCAGTTCGCCCATGCCGCGCAGCAGCGTCTGGAGCGTGTCGCGGTCCGTCTCCAGGCGCAACGAGGGATCGGCACGAACCATTTTGCCAAGGGCCGCGCCGAACTTCTCCTGCTCGGTCTTGTTTTTCGCCTGCACCGATACGCTGATCACCGGCTCCGGGAAGCGCATGCGCTCCAGGATCACCGGATTGGCAGAGTCACTCAGGGTGTCGCCGGTTTCGGTATCGGTCATGGACACCAACGCAATGATGTCACCGGCGCGGGCTTCTTCGATCGGGTTGGCTTCCTTGGCGAACATCTCGACCATGCGGCCGATTTTTTCGCGCTTGCCGCGGGTGGTGTTCTGCACCGATGCGCCCTTGACGAGCACACCCGAGTACACGCGCACGAAGGTCAGCGCGCCGTACGCATCGTTGATGACTTTGAAAGCCAGCGCCGAGAAGGGCTCGTCGTCCGAGCACTTGCGTTCGCCGTTCGGGTTGCCGTCGGCGTCGACGGTGTTGATGGCGGGCACATCGGTGGGGGCCGGCAGATAGTCGACGACGGCGTCCAGGACTTGCTGCACACCCTTGTTCTTGTACGAGGAGCCGCACAGGACCGGAGTGAATTTGGACTCCAGCGTGCCTTTGCGCAGGCACTCGCGCAGCACGGCGGGCGAGGGGACCTTGGCCTCGCCGATATAGGCTTCCATGGCCTCATCGTCCATTTCCAGGCAGGTGTCGACCAGCTCGGTGCGGTACTGCTCGATCTTGGTCAGCAGCTTGAGGTCGCCCGGGTTCGTCAGCCCGACCTTGGTGGCGAGGTCCGGGGTGATGTCGAGGACCTGCCACTCGGCATCCTTGTCGTCCGAGTCCCAGACCAACGCCTTCATTTCAACCAGGTCGACCATGCCCTTGAAGTCGTCTTCGGAGCCGATCGGCAGCTGCACCGGCAGCGGGCGAGCACCGAGGCGCTTCTTGATCATGTCGACGCAACGCTCGAAGTTCGCGCCGCTGCGGTCCATTTTGTTCACGTAGCAGATACGCGGCACGTCGTAGTTGTCCGCGAGCCGCCAGTTGGTCTCCGACTGCGGCTCCACGCCCGCGACGCCGTCAAACACCACCACCGCACCGTCGAGCACGCGCAGGGAACGGTTCAC
>Ga0302315_10004739_pt1 | contig 11800 bp, 4 predicted proteins | sample III_Palsa_N3_1_FD_200532 | JGI IMG/M metagenome (GOLD analysis project Ga0302315, IMG submission 200532) | Peat permafrost microbial communities from Stordalen Mire near Abisko, Sweden - III_Palsa_N3_1 | ecosystem: Environmental > Terrestrial > Soil > Palsa > Peat permafrost | place: Sweden... | reverse complement strand
CCGAGGCCATGCCGCCATCGAGCACTCGGGTTTGCGCGAACTGGAACTGGTCCCGGGACGTCATACAACGATGATAATTCCGGCCAATCCATAGGAGTAGCGCTGAGTCATTCCCCGAGTGATTGGCAACTGCGAATGGCGTTGCCACGCGCTTCTTGCCAGGCGGGCGGGTTGTTGGCGACGGGATCAGCGATTGAGTCAAGGGTGAGACCGGGTTCCCCCGTCGGGGCCCGCGGAAAGGACGCAAATTCTGATACACTCAGACGAGCGCACGCTGGCCGCCCATTCAGACCAGGCCACGGCGGAAAAGTGTGCGACTGTTGCAAACCAAGTTCGGGGAGTGGCTCAGCCTGGTAGAGCACCTGGTTCGGGACCAGGGGGTCGGAGGTTCGAATCCTCTCTCCCCGACCATTATTTTCAATAACTTACAGCGGCATAAATATACTTAACTAACCAAGAGAGTGCGCGTACTATGGGTTTATGGAATTCCCTAAGACATTACTTGAAGCGATTGAATACTTCAGCGATGAGCAGATTTGCATCGATGCTGTGGCCTACATGCGATGGCCGGATGGTGAAGCTGTGTGCCCTGGTTGCGAGAGCAAAAACCCCTATTACCTAGCAAGTCAGAAGCGCTGGAAATGCCGCAACGGATCGTGCGCTCGCCAGTTCTCTGTAAAGGTGGGAACCATCTTCGAGGAATCGCCAATCTCGCTCAAGAAATGGCTTGTCGCGGTATGGCTCATCGCCAATTGCAAGAACGGCATTTCTAGCTATGAGATCGCCAAAGACATCGGCGTCACTCAGAAGTCGGCATGGTTCATGCTGCATCGCATTCGCAAGACTCTCGCCAATAGCTCATGGAGCAAAATGGGTGGCAATGGCCCGATTGAAATCGATGAGACCTTTATTGGGCCAAATCCGCGCAAGATGCACGCTGACAAGCGACAGGCGCGGTATCGCGCTCTGTTCGGTCGCCCCAACACTCCGGTAATGGGAATGCTAGACCGCGAATCACGCCAGATCCGCGCAAAGGTCATTCCGAACATCAAACGCGAGACTCTGCAAAACGAGATTTTGAACGAGATTGAAAAGAAATCGACCGTCTACACAGACAGCGCGCCAGCATACGACCATTTGGCAATAAAAGACTTCGTGCATGAGACTGTTAATCACGTAAAGGAATACGTGCGCGGAGAGATTCACACTCAGGGGATTGAAAACTTCTGGTCGCTGCTTTAACGTGGACTCAAAGGCACCTACGTTGCCGTAGAACCGTTCCACCTCGACCGCTACATTGGTGAGCAGGTTTTCAGGTTCAACAATCGCACCACCAAGGATAATCCGCTTACCGATGCCGACCGCTTTGCGCTGGCGCTCTCCCAGGTCGCGGGGCAACGGTTGACGTATGCCGAGCTCACCGGCAAGGTGGGAGAAACGGCGTTCTAACGTACCCGCTTGGCTGAAGCGACAAGGGCGGGGGAAACGATAGGGCGTATTCTTTCTTGCGCTTTACCGTTTCCTTTAGCCTGTCGTTCGGTGCGTTCTTCTGCCAGTTCCGCTTTAACTGTTTCGGAAGGGACGGAGACGATGGCGCGGAGCAGGTTATCGAAATTCTGATGCGCTTGCGACTTCATGGCGTTTCTCCGGGTATTTGGAAGCGAAACATACTTAAACTCTCACCCCTTGATTGCAGGTGCCTTATCGTTCTGACAAGTTGTTCTATGTACTCGCTGTCTGGCGCATCGATCAGATTCTTTCCGCATCCCTTACACATAAATCCCTGAAGGATCGGAATCTTGTCCAGAGCGTAATAGACGCGGACCCGGCACGTCGGGCATTCATACTCCACCCCGAGTATCTCCTTAAGCCCGATAAAGTGACGCGACTCGCTTGTCGTGGCGTTATCATAGCGCAATCCTCATCCTACGATTGGGACTCCGCCAATGCTCACTATCATTGGATTTGTAATCTTCGTAGTCACATGAATTACCAACTCCACATTATTTTTGTGCTCATCTGGCTCAATCGGAGCGAGTAATCGGTCGCTTGTGACTTTGATTTCTGTGATCAGATTATCGTCTTCCATGAGGCAGTACAGCGGGTTTTGATCTGGGCTAGGTTGCCATCCTTGCGGTATCTGGCTGCACTCCCTAGGCATTTTCAGTCCATCCAGTAGAACCTTGAGGCGATTATCAATATCACCTCCGGTAATAATTGCCGAACCGGGAGGATCGCGGCGCAAGAAAAGGATATCCAGCGCGCAAGCAAGCCCCGCTTTGTTATTGACCAGGGGAAGAAACCGTATGTTACACCGCTGCCAATTGTCAGCTATAACGTCGGCAGTGGTACGTTCTTGATCAGGAGTCTGCCACGGCATTAAAACGGGGTGTTCATTCCACAGAGCTTTCAGTTGTTTGTGCATGGCCAACCGAATCTCGTGCTTTTCAGCATTTCTGGAGCCACCCCCGCCATGCCCTTCCTCTGGTAACCTGCCTTTGCATACGAGTCTGAACTCCACAGTTTGCCCCTCATCTTCCGGCCACACGTCAATTGGAAGTATTTCAGTCTGCGGGAATTCTATAGTGTGGATTGCCATTCTTCTATTTAGAGCACAAAATCCCTCTCGCTATGGTTAGCAAAGTATATTTATGCCCTTGTAGAGACGGCATTGTTGGACCTTGTAGATTTTCTAGGAGATCGCCGATACAGATTCGACGACAAGGTCTTCCCGGCGAGCTTTGCCTCACTTGCCAAGTGTTTGTTTTCAAAAGGTTAGAGTCGTCACATCTGATCGCCGACCCCCTGGGCTTGCACCAGGTGGTTGGCTCCAAGAGATGCTGGGCCAGTCCTGAGGAACCTGTCCTTCAATTCGCTCAATGCCTCGCAATCGTCAATAAACCCTCACGATCCCGATTGCTAGTAACGCGATTAGACCTCAGAGTGCGGGATGAATTGACTGAATGCGGATTTCGATGAGCCACCCGGCGAGTAACGACCTAGGCGGCTGCCGGGTTACCGTCTGCGGTAGGTCGGGCGAATGATTACGTCCTTTATCATTCTCAATCCAGACCGGGATCTGATCGCAAAAACAAATTCGACCCAAACGAATTCGGTCGTTTCGGTGATGTTTACAAACTCGTAATTCACTTTTGCTCGCGTAGCTCAGGAACCCCTCGATCCATCTGGCGCAGCCAGATGGCAATTGAGTGAATTCCTTTGCTTCTGCACCGGTGACGCCTTTCGGCAGCCACGGCGACGGCTTGGCGAGTGCTCAGAAGTCCGAAGCGGCAGCGGTCTTCGAAAAGCTCACTTGCCGCACGCGGTAGTTGCATCCATCCGCAATATAGAGCGTCCCTGTCTTGTCGAGTCCCAGGCCGGCCCTGCCGCATAGTTCGGCCATCCTTGCCGGACCGCCATCACCGGCAAATCCCCAGTACCCGGTTCCGGCAATTGTGCTAATAGCGCCGCCGGGGACAAACATACGCACCGTATTATCGACGTTGCCGAAATAGATCGTACCGGAGGAATCAACGGCAATTCCCCAGGGACCGATCGACGCATGGGTCGCCAGTACTCCATCTGCGCTCGATCCGAAGATTCCCGTTCCCGCCACAGTAGTGATGATCCCGGTCTTGCTGGCCACAGCGCGGATACGCGAATCTCCCTGATCGACGATGTAGAGATCTCCCGAACCATCGAGCGCGATGTTCGCTGGGTAACTCAGCATTGCAGCCGTGGCCTGGCCTCCATCACCCAAAGCGGTCGCCGTCGTGCTGCCTGCCACAGACGTAATGATCCCCGTTGTCGCATTGACCCGGCGTATGCGATTGATGCTCGAATCGGCGATGTAGAGGTTTCCGAGTTTATCGAAAGCAATACCCTGCGGGTCTTGGAGTTGGGCGTCCGTCGCCGGCCCCCCATCGCCGAAGGTGGGGTAGTTATACGTTTGGCCGCCGCCCGCGTAGGTCGAGATGATCCCTGTTGCTGCCGAGACCTTGAAAACTCTGTAATTTTGCGAATCGGAGATGAACAGGTCCCCTGCGGCGTCTAAAGTCACGAACTCTGGAAAGTTGAGGACAGCTTTGGTGGCCGGCCCTCCTTCGCCGAAGTAGCTGCCGCGGGTACCCGGTGTTCCGGCAACAACGCTCACCGTCCGAGTTGCGGCTGTCAGTTTCCATACCGCGCCGTTGTTGGGGTCCGCAATATAGAGATTTCCGGTGCTGTCGGTTGCTATGCCATAGAGATAGCCAAATTCGGCCTCCCGCGCTGGGCCTCCCGTTCCTGGGTTACCCACGACTCCTGATCCTGCAATCGTGGTGATTGTGGCCGGGGCAGGGGCAGTTACGTTGTAGGTTGCCGTGACCACTTCGCTGGGAAGGCGTCCCGGCTCAAGAGCAACGGCCTTGACGGTAACCGGCCCATTGATGGCAATGGGAGTGTAGTAACCTTCGCCACTCGTCGTGGGCACGGAGCCATTGAGTGTGAGATAGACCTCGACGCCGGGAGCCGCCGTAATGGTCAGGGTCTTCGCGGTGGCGTACGTCCCCGGGGCCAGGCTAAGTAACGGCGAGGCAGTAGAAGCGGTAGGGGGAGCCACAAGAGCCGTGATCTCGCGAACGGTGGAGTAGTCAGGGTCTGAGACGTACAGGTTCCCAGCCGGGTCGATGGTCAGACCGAAGGGATAGCATAGATTGGCGGCAATGGCTGGACCGCCGTCTCCACCCAGTGCACTGCAACTCGCTTCCCCATCGGCGATGCTGCTGATGATCTTGTTGCTTGCAGTTACCTCGCGCACGGCTCCGTTGTAGGTGTCGGAGATGAACAGATCGCCAGCCGCGTCGATCGCAAGTCCTTGAGGATCGGATAGCGTTGCACTTGTTGCCGGGCCGCCGTCTCCGTTGCCGGAGGTCCCGCTCTGACGCGGACCCGTTCCTGCCACCGTGGTAATCATCGTGGTCCCGGCTGCGATCCTGCGAACCACATTCGCCCAACCGTCAGCGAAATAGAGATCTCCGAAGGCATCGAAGACCATCGCAGACGGCTCCGCGACCTCGGCTTTCGTAGCCGGCCCACCGTCACCCTCATACCCCACGTCCCCGTTACCAGCGAAGGTCGTAATCGTGCTGGTACCTGCAGCTACCTTTCGGATGGCGCCAGAGGTGCCGATGTAGAGATCACCGAATTGGTCGACGGCCAGCCCATATGGGCCGCCCAACTCGGCCTCCGTTGCCGGACCGTTGTCGCCGGTGTACCCGGGTTTTCCATTGCCCGCAATGGTGGCGATTGTGCCGCTGCCTGCCGCTATTCTGCGCACCACATTATGTGTTTCATCCGCAATGTAGAGGTCGCCCGCCTTGTCGAAGGCCAGCCCTCCCACGTAACCGAGTTCTGCCTTCGTGGCGGGGCCACCGTCGCCCGAGTAGCCTTGCTGTCCGTTACCGGCAAAGGTGGAGATGATGCCGCTTCCTGCCGCTATCCTGCGCACGGTATATTCGTCGCCGATGTACAGGTTTCCGCTCGCGTCGCGAGCCACCGTGGTTGGATATTCCAGAGAGGCAAAGGTCGCGGGACCGCCGTCACCAGAGTAGCCAGTACTCTGTGTACCGGCCACGGTAGAGACGAACCGCGATTGCGAGGAGCCAATCAGATACTGGGCGCTGACAACACCACTCACCGAGTAGCCGGGTGCGATGGCAATGGCCGAAATCAGCTCGGAGGTGGAGACGGAAATAGGGCCGCTGTAGACGGTCGATGCCAGCGTTGGAAACTCACCGTTGGTCGTGTAATAGATTTTCGCCTCGGGGGCCGCGTCCGTAATGGTCACCTTCTGCGCTTCTTTGTAGCTTCCCGCTACCGGCGAGGAGACCGGCTTGGGAGCTGCAGGCAGAGTCAGGTTGAAGGTCGCGAATGTGTAATTGCTCTGCTGATAGCCCGTTTCAGTCGCGTAGGCCGAGATTTCTTCGAACCCGCCGAACGGCAGAAAGAAAGGACCGGTGTATTCCACATATCCTTGGGTGTTCACCGTTCCCGAAGCCTGATAATAAATCATCGCTCCAGGAATCGCTTCCGTGATCCTGATTTCCTGCACTGCCGAGTAGGTTCCGGAAGCTGGCGTAATTACCAGCGGCGCCAGGCCCGCGGTGAGCTGCACTGTGCTGGAGGCACTCTTGCTGTAGTGGCTATCTCCACTGTAACTTGCCTCGACGTTGTGAGTTCCGGCGCCCACGGGAGCAATCCCCGTCACCGTAGCCGTCACCGTTTCGGTTGGCTCTGTAAGCAGAATCGACGCCGTGTTCTGGCCCGTCGTCAGCATTGCCAAGTCGGGCATGCCTTTTTTGTTGAAGTCTGCAGCCACAATCTTAAGCGGACCGGAGGAGGTCTGACTGACATTGGGAGTGGTGACAATCTCTTTAAAGGTTCCGTTGCCGGCACCCTCGAATAGATCGATCTGGGCGTTATTGTTGTCGAGTCCCGCCAGGTCCAAGATGCCGTCGCCGTTGAAATCTCCCTCTACAAGACTGAGTCCGGCACCCTGGAATGTGCCGCCACCCGGCGTCAGGCTGAAGGTTCCGTCGCCTTTGCCCAGCAGCACTGTCACCCCGCCGCTATAACCAAGAGCGACGTCGAGCTTTCCATCGCCGTTGAAGTCGCCCGTCACCATGGAGCTCGGGAAGTTATCCACGGTCAACTGCTGTCCAACGATGAAAGTGCCGTCGCCTTTACCAAGGAGCACGGTCGCCCCGCCTGGGGAGAAGTAGTTGGCGGCGATCAAATCCGGGATCCCATCGCCGTTGAAGTCGCCCGCGGCGATGACCGAAAAATCCTGGGTTGGCGCCACATTTGCTCCGGCTGCCGCAAAGCTGCCATCGCCCTTACCAAGCAGAATGGTCGTGCCGGAGCCTACATTGTCGCCCACAATCGCCAAATCCATCTTTCCATCGCCGTTGAAATCGGCGGCGACCAGGGAGCCGGGAATTCCATCTCCTCCAATCGCACCCTGGTTGTAGCCCACGCTGACGATCGGTGCGCCGAAGGACCCATCCCCGTTGCCCAGGAGTGTGTTGATGAAGTTCTCGGAGTAACCGTTCCAGCTCAGGATGGCCAGGTCCGCATTGCCATCGCCGTTGAAGTCGCCGGCAATCATCGCCGGGTAAGAGGGATAGGACGAAAGCGCCTGCGCGGTCGGTCCGGCGGTAAAGGCTCCGTCGCCTTTGCCGAGGAAGATCGTCACATCGACCGCAGCGCCACTATAGATGTTGGTGGTCCAAAGCACCGCCAGGTCGGGAATTCCGTCGCCGTTGAAGTCCCCGGAAACTTCGGCGATGGGCGCTTCGCCCGCAAAGGCCGGAGTCTGGTTGATCAACCATCCCATTCCCGAAGTAGCCGGACCCAGGAGAGCCGTCGCCAAAACCGCATTGGAGAAGCTGGTATCGATGAAGGAGACCTTTCCGGCGGGGGCGGCGGGGCCACCGAAGCCTTCAACCGTCGCTACCAGCGAGTAGTCCCCCGCGACGCCGCTCAAGGCTATCGTTGGACTGACCGAATATTCGACCGGCGGCGCAGGCTCCACAGTGACCGACACAACATTTGAGGCGCTCTTCTGGCCGAGGCCATCCTCAATAGACTCGGCTTTATAACTATGCTGGCCAGTTCCAGGCGCAAACTTGTAAGTCGCAGTCCCGTTATTGGTCACAGACGCCGTTCCCACGATGTGAATATCAGTGCAATGCGGAGCAGTGGCATCGCAGAAGTTCACCTGCCCGGACCTCAAGGCGATGCCTCCCGCTTTCACTTCCGCCGTCAGAGTTACGATGGTGCCCGGAGTCGCAGAGGTCACTATGGCATTGCCCGCGGTCACGCTCAGGCTCGTCGATGTCGAGGGCGGCGCACCCCACAATGGCGTTGCGGACGAAATACTCTGTTCATACTCACCTTCTCCGGCATAACTCGCCTCCACCAGATGCTCACCAGCGGCGGGCAGAGAAACGACGGCAGCAGCGGTTGCAGTCTCCGTCGGCTCGGTAAGATAGGCTAAAATTCCTACCGAAGAGATGTTCGCAACTGCAAAGTCCGTCCTGCCGTCCCCGTCGAAGTCGCCCGCCGCCATGGCGCCAGGGGAATATCCAGCCGGTAAACTGCCCCCGTATTGCGCAAACGATCCACCTCCGTTGCCCATAAAAACCTGGATTTCGCCGGTGGGATATGAGGTCAGGACCGCAATGTCCGGTATGCCGTCTTCGTTGAAATCGGCCACGGCGACCGCATCGGGTTGGCTATCCGCGCCGAGGGAAATAGATGGAGCCACCGTAAATGTCCCATCTCCATTCCCCATCAGGATCTGCACAAGGCCTCCGTCGCTGGATAACACGATCAAATCCGGTGTGCCGTTCCCCTTCAGGTCAGCCGCAGCGATTTCATTGGTATAGAAGTTTCCCGCCGGGCTGGCCGCAGCGGTGAATGTTCCGTTTCCATTGCCGAGAAGAATGGTGAGAACGCCGCTGTTTTGTGCAGAGACCGCCATGTCCATTTTGCCGTCCCGGTTGAAATCGGCTGCAACAATGCTGTAAGCGCCGGAGCCCACGGAGGGACTCGCGGACGGCTTGGAGAAGGTTCCGTCGCCTTTACCCAGCAGAATGGTAACCGTACTAACTCCGCCGTAATTCGCGTTTGCAACGGCCAGGTCGGCGATGCCGTCCCCATTGAAGTCCGCAACCGCGATCGCAGCCGGATCGGTTCCGGTCGCCGGACTCGGTGCAATTGCGGTGAATGTTCCGTCTCCCTGCCCCAAGAAAATCGTGACGACCGAACCATTCGCTACCGCCAAGTCCTCAATGTCGTCGCCGTTGAAGTCTCCAACTGCGATCGCATTTACATAGAATTCGGCTCCCAGAGTTTGCCCTGCACGAAACGTCCCGTCACCATTTCCCAAATAGATCGCCAAGCCACCGGAACCTGCGTTCCTGACGGCCATGTCAGGAACGCCATCTCCATTGAAGTCTCCAACGGCCACCTGAATCAAATCGGCGTTCGACGCCGGCGACGTCACGCTCGGCCAACTCAACCCCGGCGTAGCGACCCCGAGTGCCCCTCTCCCCACGACCGCATTTCCCCTACTGCTATCCAGGAAAGATACGGTACCCGAGGGTGCAGCCGTCCTGCCCACTTCCGTGACGGTTGCACCCAAAGTATAGTTGCCCCAGCTTCCACTCTCCGAGATTGTCGTTGTGCTCGCCGACGGGCCAGCCGGGCCGGTCACCGCAAGTCCCAACGCGGCGGAGGAACTGTCGGCGTCGGTATTGGTTCCTAGGAACACAGCCTTGTAGCTTTGGCTGCCGATTCCCGGCCGGAATCTCATCACCGCCGTGCCCGCCTTGGTCAATTGCGCAGTCCCGAGCAGATGGATGTCCGTGCAGTATTTCGCCGCCGCATCGCAGAAGTTCACTTGCCCAGGAGTCACGGCCGCGCCGTCCGCCGTCACTTGCGCTGTTAGCGTTACCACCGTGCCGGAAGCAACCGACGTGACTGGGTTTCCTGCGGCGCTGATATTCAGCGCCGTAACGGTGGCTTTCTGAGTCTCGGCGGTTGCGCTGAGAGCTGTCGGCACCACCATCAGCGGCATCAGACATGCGAGTCCCATTGCTGCGGTCTTCACGATGCGGGCGGCGCAAGAATAGCGGGATGAAGTCCTTAAAGACGGCTGTGAAACAGTGTTCGCAAACGGCATGGAATAACTCCGATTAACTTCCGCGTAAGAAACTGGTGCTTCGATCCGGATGACGGACCAAAGCTCGGCTGGCGTGGCATAGTTCAGTCCATGCTGTCTCGACTGTAAGAGGTTGAACGCGAAGTATATCACCGTCCGACGTCTCCAGTGTTGGATTCAGGCTCATTGTTACCTTTGTTCTGCAGCGGTGACTATGAGGCGGTGTTAGTCTCCTTGCATATCCTGAATCGTTCCGACCGAGGGTCTTCCGTGAATTACAAATTCGCGCTTCTGCTGCTCTTTGCTTTCATCGCGATTTCTCACGGATTTGGAGAGAGTTTTCGCAACCCCGTCCGCATCGCCACCGGCACTGATCCAAACGGAATCCTTGTTGCGGATCTGAATGGCGACGGAAGGCTGGACATTCTTTGGACCGCCTGGGGGACTGGTACTTCCAGAGCGTCGGCGCACGCTCTGCTGGCACAGGCCGACGGAAGCTTTGCCGCAGGTCCGGTGCTGACTCTTCCCGCCGATGTCACGCCTTTCTGCCAGATAACCGATGAGACCGGCGACGGCAAGCCCGATCTGATTTGCCCATACGTAGATCAGTTCTCTGCCTCGGTAATGGTCTTTCCCGGCAACGGCGACGGCTCCTTCGGCAATCCGATCGAGACTCCACTGCCTTCTTCCTCTCAATTTGACGTCTACTGGGCTCCCGTAATCGGCCCTCCCGCAAACTTTCACGGTCACGGGATGACGGATTTCGTCGTCGCCGACGCGGAAGCCTACGGTGGCTACGTCCTGTTGGGCAATGGCGACGGTACCTTCAAGGTAGTCACCCAGAAGGCCCAGGCTGGTACGGACCTGAACGCGATTCCGTACCAGGCGATCGATATCAACGGCGATGGCCACATCGATCTTCTCTACACAAATGGGGTTGTACTGCTCGGTGACGGGACCGGCCAGTTCAAGGCGGTTTCCGGTGCCTTCGAGGGGGCCTGCACCTTTGGCAAGATATCCGGCGAGCCGCATATCGACATGGTCTGCGGCGAGGAACTTGAAGCTGATGGCGATATCGTGGGAGGCACCGAATTACTCATCTTTCACGGCAACGGTGACGGCACCTTTAAACAGACTCCCATCAAGACAATCACCTATGGCGATCAAACGAACGGGTACAACGGCTTCGGCACTTTCGTAGCGCCAATTGCCATTGCGGATCTGAACAGCGACGGCATTCCGGATATTCTCGCCGAAGCCGGAGATGGCCTCACCGTAATACTGGGCAGGGGAGGGCTCAATTTTTCCTATCCTGCGCACTACGCCACCGGATACAACACGACGTGGTTGGGTGTGGTGGGCCAATTCGCCATGCGGATCCTTGACGTGAACGGCGACGGACTGCCTGACCTGATCGAGAGCGGACCGAACGGTGTCTACATCACCTATGGCCGCCCCGACGGCGTATTCGATACCGCCCAAGCCCTCGAACTGACGCAGGTCATCGGCTACGAGGCTGTTGCCGACTTCAACGAAGATGGTATCCCCGACATCGCTGCCACAGGCGACCAGGTGATCGAACTCAGTCTCGGCAAAGGTGACGGTACCTTCGAGTACCGGCAGGCTCTGCCGCGCGGCGACGCGGATTTCAGCACGCCGTTATCGGCCACCAACGCACAAATTGTGCATGGCGATTTCAACGGCGACCATCACCAGGACATCATCGCGGTCGGCTCCTCGTCCATCTATCAGTACGACGATTACATTCTCTTTGGTCACGGCAACGGTACCTTCACCACGCCCGCCCTCGTCTCCAACAGCTCGCAGACGTATCCGATGAACTACGGGCCGCAGGTTTTCGACTTCAACGGTGATGGGAAGGACGATCTGTTCACCAGAGATTCAAATAACCTGTACGTCGCTTTGTCCAACGGAGACGGCAGCTTCAAGACAGTCACCACGGCGCTCTCCGCAAGTGCAGTGGCCGCAAACTTGCAGACGCAGGCGGCCATCGCCGATCTCAATGGCGACGGCAAGCTGGACGTGGTCCTGGGAGCCCAAGCCAGCGTCGAGGTATTTAAAGGTCATGGTGAC